>JADMIO011429258.1_pt1 | contig 50218 bp, 49 predicted proteins | sample 8958161 | NCBI WGS metagenome assembly JADMIO01 (sample SAMN16585339, study PRJNA669376) | soil metagenome | isolation source: Crop rotation soil | place: USA: Cullars Rotation, Alabama | collected 2011 | reverse complement strand
GCCGCGACTTCAAGTCACGTGAATTCCAAGCTTCGGATCCCACTGTGCTGGAAAGCAAAGTGCCGTTTGCCACCGCCAAGGGCCTCCTGCCGATGCCGGCAAACGGCACGGAAATCAAACGTTTCGGCGACGATGATGGCTTTGGAGGCAAGACTCAGGGCATTTCCATGACCACCCGCGAGGGAGCCCAAGTTTCGTCACCGGCGGATGGTTGGGTGGTCTACTCGGGGCCGTTTCGCAGCTATGGCCAACTCTTGATCATTAACGCCGGCGACGGGTATCATGTGCTTCTGGCGGGCATGGAACGGATTGATGTTCAGCTCGGCCAGTTTGTGCTTGCCGGTGAGCCTGTGGCGGCCATGGCTTCTCCGAAGCTGGCCAGTGCAGAAACCGTGAACGTAGGCCTCACTCAGCCAGTGCTCTATATAGAATTTCGCAAGGACGGGGCGTCGATTGACCCGGCTCCATGGTGGGCCGCATCCAACGTGGAAAAGGTAGGCGGATGATTCGGAAATTCTCAATGCTGTTCGCCGGCGTCGCCATAGGCGCACTGGCGACGGTCGCGCTGACCCAGCCCCAGCTCCTCTCCGGGAGCAAGGCCAACGCGGCCAGTTCAGACGCCTATCGCGAACTGAACCTGTTCGGCGACGTCTTCGAGCGCGTCCGCGCCGACTACGTCGAGGTGCCCGACGATCAGAAGCTGATCGAAACCGCTATCAACGGCATGCTCGCCGGGCTCGATCCGCATTCGAGCTACATGAACGCCAAGGACTACAAGGACATGCAGGTCACCACGACCGGCAAGTTCGGCGGCCTCGGCATCCAGGTCACGATGGAAGACGGCGTCGTCAAGGTGATATCGCCGATGGACGGCACGCCGGCGGCCAAGGCGGGCGTCCTCGCCAACGACAAGATCATCGCCCTGGACGGCGACAGCCTGCAGGGCCAGACGCTCGACTACGCCGTCGACAAGATGCGCGGCGACGTCGGTACGCCGATCACGCTGACAATTCTTCGTGGCGGCGACGACAAGAAACCTTTCGACGTGAAGATCGTCCGCGCCGAGATCGAAGTGCAGGCCGTCACGGGTCGCGCCGAAGGTCAGGTCATCTACGTGCGCATTGCCTCGTTCAGCGAGAATGCGTTCGACGGGCTCAAGTCGCAGATCGACAAGCTGAGCGCCCAGATCGGGCCGGACAAGGTGCAGGGCATCGTGGTCGACCTGCGCAACGATCCGGGTGGTCTGCTCGATCAGGCCATCGCCGTCTCCGACGCCTTCCTCAACGAGGGCGAGATCGTATCGACACGCGGCCGTCGCGCCGACGAGATCCAGCGGTTCAACGCCCACTCCGGCGACATCGCCAAGGGCAAGCCGGTGCTCGTGCTCGTGAACGGCGGCTCCGCCTCCGCTTCCGAGATCGTTGCCGGCGCCCTGCAGGACCAGCGCCGCGCCACCATCATCGGCACCCGCTCGTTCGGCAAGGGTTCGGTGCAGACCATTGTTCCGCTCGGCAAGGATGGCGCATTGAGGCTGACCACCGCGCGCTACTACACGCCGTCGGGCCGTTCGATCCAGGCCAAGGGCATCGAGCCGGACATCGAGGTCGTGCAGAACCTGCCGCCCGATCTCGCCAAGCAGTTCGGCGATGCGAAGCCGCAGGGCGAGGCCAACCTCAAGGGCCACCTGATCAACGACGACGAGAAGAACGGCAAGGCCGCCCAATCCGGCTCCCTCGCCTACGTCCCGCCGGATCCTAAGGATGACAAGCAGCTCAACTACGCGCTGGATCTCCTGCGGGGGCTGCAGGTCCATGCCGCCTTCCCGCCGGACCCGAATCGCGTCATACCGAACTGATCTGAAGAAGGGGCGTCCGAGAGGGCGCCCCTTCCGAATCCAGCGGTCGGTGGTCGAAGGATGCGGGACGACCTGATCAAGCCGCTCGGCCTCAAGCCGACCAGGCCAGCTAACACTCGAAATCTCTACCTCGCTGGCGCCGCGGGCGTCGCGGTGGTCGCCGTAGCGGCTCTGGCGACCGGCCTATGGCTGTGGAAGCCTGCCGTCAAAGGACCGACGGCCGTAGCCGTCATCAATGCACCCGAGAAGGCGACGATCACCCCGGCCCCGGAAGTAACCGGGTCGACCGCAGCGGCCGCCCCCAGCGGCCTCACCGAGATGGAGCCGAGCGGTGGACTGAACGAACTCAACCAGGTCATTATCCACGATCCGTCGCAGGGGCCCGTGGTTGAGTTGGCTTCCCTGCCGGAGAAGGACCTGGTCGAGAAGACGGATCAGGGACCGCTGCCAAAGATGTCGACGAACGGCATCCGGCCGCTCGACGCCTACGCGCGGCCAACCGAGGGCTCAGCGACCGATACGCGCGTTGCCATCATCATCGGCGGGCTTGGCATCGACCCTGCCGGCACGAAGGACGCGATCACCACCCTGCCAGGGGAGGTGACTTTCGCCTTCGCGCCCTATGGCGAAAAACTGACCGCTGATGCTGCGGCCGCGCGCGTCGCCGGTCACGAACTTCTGCTGCAGATTCCCCTTGAGCCGTTCAACTATCCCAAGACCGATCCCGGTCAGAACACGTTGACCGTAAGCGCGACGCCCGACGAGAACCGCACCCGCCTGCATTGGCTGCTCAGCCGCATGACGAACTACGTCGGCGTGATGAACTACATGGGCGGACGCTTTACCAGCGACGTCGGCCCGCTCACGCCGGTCATGCAAGAGATCGGCCAGCGCGGTCTCATGTACCTCGACGACGGCACCTCGACGCGCAGCCGCGCCGCCGAGGTTGCCTCCGCCAACACGCCCTTCCTGCGCGCCGATATCGTCCTCGACGCCGACCTCAGCGCCGAAGCGATCGACGATCGCCTGAACCAGCTCCGCGCGATTGCGCGCGAGCGCGGCTACGCGGTCGCGACCGCCACGGCCTTCCCGATAACCATCCAGCGCGTCGCGGCCTTCGCCAAGACAGCGGCGGACAAAGGCATCACGCTCGTTCCCGTCAGTGCTATCGTCCCGAGGACATGACGAAGCCGAAGGATATTGCCAGCCTTCCCTACCGCCCCTGCGTCGGGATCGCGCTCTTCAATCCGCAAGGTCTTGTCTGGGTCGGCAACCGCTCGGACGAACAGGCCGAAGGCGAAGGTGAGGGCCACTGGTGGCAGATGCCGCAAGGCGGCCTGGACGAAGGCGAGGACCCCTACAAGGCCGCGCTCCGCGAACTTTACGAGGAGACGTCGGTAAGGCACGTCAGCCTGCTGAAGGAGGCGACCGGCTGGCTGACCTACGACCTTCCGCCCGAACTCGTCGGCCAATCATGGGGCGGGCGCTACCGTGGCCAGAAGCAGAAATGGTACGCGCTTCGCTTTGAGGGCAAGGATTCCGAGATAGACGTGCTTCATCCCGGCGGCGGCAAGCACAAGGCCGAATTCTCGTCATGGCGCTGGGAGAAGCTGGCGCGGCTGCCCGAACTCATCGTTCCCTTCAAGCGCAAGGTGTATGAAGAGGTAGTGGCGGCATTCCAACCGTTGGCTGGCTGATCAAGCCGGGAGGAACCTCCCCATGTCCGACAGGCAATCTACCGACACGCCGGGCGTTACGATTCTCCCGCCGTTCGTGTTTCTCATCGGGTTGGTCGGCGGCTACCTCATCCAGTGGGCGCTACCCTTTCCCATCCTCCCGCCCGTGTTCGACGTCGCTATCCGTGGCGCAGGCGTGATCGTCATACTTGTGGGCGCCTGGCTGATGTTTACGGCGCTGGCCGTGTTCCAGCGCGCAGGCACGCCGGCGAGCCCACACGAAACGTCGAAGGCCCTTGCCTTCGACGGCCCGTACAGGTTCACCCGCAACCCGATGTATCTCGGCATGGCGTTGGTCCTCGCCGGCTTCGCTTTCATCGGCAACGCGCTGTGGCCGCTTCTGGCGCTGATCCCGGTGATCTGGTGGATCCAGACGCAGGTCATCCATCGCGAGGAGGCCTACCTGTCGGCAAAATTCGGCCAGCCGTACGTGGACTTCACGCACCGCGTCCGCCGCTGGCTCTGACCGCGCCGGCGGCAGCTACGCCCTCAAGCCGGCAAAGAAGCTCACCACCTCCCTCGCCCAAACCTCCGGCACTTCGAGCGCGGCGAAGTGGCCGCCGCTGTCGAGTTCGGTCCAGCGCACGATGGTATTGCCGCGCTCGGCAAACCGGCGGATTGCAACCTCGTCGCGGCCGAATACGGCAACGCCGGTCGGAACGCCGGAGTTCGGCTTGGGCGACCAGGCCTCGGGATCATGCGCATTCTCGTAGTAGAGGCGGATCGATGACGCGGCGGTGCGTGTGAACCAGTAGATCAATACGTTGGTCAGGAATTTGTCCTGCGCGATCGCCGTGGGGCTATCACCAAAGCCTGCGAACATATCGCCGAGCCAGGCGATAAGACCGGCGGGGGAATCCGCGATGCTGTAGGCAACGGCCTGCGGGCGACTCGACTGCAGGGCATTGAAACCGAAGCGCTCGGCCATGAACTGCTGCAGGCGTTGCAGACGGGTTCTTTCCGCATCGCTGAAGGTGGCAATGTCGGCGGGGTCGACGGGTCCCATCGGAATGAACCCCATCGTCGCGGCGTTTACGTGAACGCCGATCACCCGGTCCGGAGCCGCACGGCCGATGGCCGGCGCGATTACAGCGCCGGCGTCTCCTCCCTGCACGCCAAAGCGGCGATAGCCGAGACGGTTCATCAACTCGAGCAGCGCGCCGGCGATACGGCCGTCGTTCCAGCCGGCATCGCCCGTCGGCCCGGAGAACGCGAAGCCGGGTAGCGACGGGATGACGACGTCGTGGCCAGCCGCCGTAAGCGGCTCGATTGCATCGAGGAATTCAACGAACGATCCAGGCCAGCCGTGCAGCAGCAGGAGCGGGATGCCGCCGGACGCCTTCGCCCTCGCTTGAAGAAAATGAATCGCCTGACCGTCAATTTCGGTGATGAACTGCGGGTGGCGATTGATTGCGGCCTCGTGGGCACGCCAGTCGTATGCACCCTTCAGGCGATCCACCATTCCGGAGACGAACGCGCGAGAGGGCCCGGCTGACCACCCGGCGCCAGGTAGTTCGTCGGCCAGAATGGTGCGCTCCAATCTCTCGTGGAGATCGGCCAACTGGTTGTCGGAAACGGCGACCTTGAACGGCGTGATTGCGGACATCGGATGCATCCTTGCTGAAGCGAAGATGCATCTCTTGTATGGCCCCGCCGCGGCGCGGGATTGAAGATTTCCGCCAGATCAGACGCCAGCGCCGCCCGCCACCTGCCGTGGCGTCTGGCCCATGATCGCCTTCAGCGAGCGGATCAGATGGGGCTGGTCGGCATAGCCCAGGGCAAACGCAACGTCGGCTGCAGTGCGCCCTTGCCGAAGCAGCGACATGGCCTGCCTGGCGCGTTCGATCTGGGTGAACGTCTTGTAGGTCAGTCCGGTTGTCTTGAGGAAATGACGCTGCATCGTGCGCTCCGACATCGCCATCGGATGACCCGACACGACGGAGGCGACGAGGGCGTTGTTCTCGACGACGCTCTGCCTGAGCAACCTGCCGACGAAGGCATCCACGTTGTCGAATGTGGGAATCTCCAGGACATCGCTGCCAAGCCGGAAGCGGTCACGACCGATTGCGGGTAGCACCACCCCCTGGTCCCGCATCGCGTCACCCGGCATCAGCGCCATGAAGCTGCTGGCCTTGAAGCTGATCGCGAGTATCTCGTCGCCCGCCACGGCCGTATGCACGACGGACCTAGTGGTGAGCCCGGTTCGGAGCATCGTGGCGCGACCGGACGATCTCAGGACGACGAAGTCCCAGCAACCGTCGGGATGGAAGCGCGTGCTGCCATCTTCGGTGAAGGTTGTGTGAGTGACTGACTGGATGACGGAGGACGACCAGCCATCCAATGTCTTGACCGCGAGCATATGACCGACCGTATTTCGATGCGCTAGTCTGCACGGACTTTCCCCGGCGAGGCAATCCAGTGCCTGCGCTCGGGCCAGCACGGAAACCAACCCTTGGCCTTGGAAACACCAGCGTTCACGATCCGCCGTCTCACGACCGCCGACAGCGCGGCCTGCCTCCCCCTGCGCCTCAGGCTTTGGCCCGACGAGGACCAGGAGGAACTGGCACGCGAGACGGAGCCGACTTTGGCCCGGCAGGACTACGCGACATTCGGCGCAAGCGCGGACGGTGAGCTGGTCGGTTTCATCGAAATTGGCCGGCGCGACGTTGCCGAGAGCGCGGCCACCTCGCCGGTTGGTTATTTCGAGGGTGTATGGGTCGAGCCTGAATGGCGTAGCCGCGGGGTCGGTCGGGCCTTGTTCGAAGCGGCGAAGGAATGGGCCAAGGAGCAGGGTTTTCGGGAATTGGGCTCTGACGCCGTTCTCGGCAATACGCTCTCGCACCAGGTGCACGAGCGACTCGGGTTCGTTGAGACCGAGCGCCTGGTAACGTTTCTGATGAGGCTGGACTAGGCGGCAAGCGCGGCCGGTACTGCCGCACGACGACCGTTGACCAAGCGCTTCACGCTCTTGCGGCGCGGCTTCGCCAGCCGTGAGCGCAGGAAGCGAAGCACCGCACGCTCGTGCGATTTTCCGGAACCGAGGCTCAGTTCGCCTTCGAGATAGGCGTTCACGATCTCGGGGTGGATGTAGCATTTGCGGGAAATCGCGGGCGTGTTGCCGAGGCGATCGGCCACCTCTTCCACAGCCGCGCGCACGTTGACCTTGGCTTCGGTGTCGCTTTCCGGATGCTTGAATTTCAAGAGCGCTTCCGCGGCCAGCACCGTACCGGCGAAGGTCCGGAAATCCTTGGCGGTAACGTCTTCGCCGGTGATCTCACGCAGGTATGCGTTGACATCGGCAGACCCGATCGATTGCCGATCGCCGTTCTCGTCGAGGTACTGAAACAGATGTTGGCCGGGTAGCTCCTGGCATGTGCGCACGACGCGCGCGACGCGAGGATCGCGCACCTTGAGATGCCACATCTTGCCGCTCTTGCCCTTGAACTCGAAGCTGAGCGCATCGCCGTGCACATCGACGTGACGGTTGCGGAGCGTGGTCAGGCCGAAGCTGCCGTTTGCCTTCGCATACTCGTCGTTGCCGACACGGATGAGCGTCGTGTCGAGAAGCTGGACGACCGTCGCGAGCACTTTCTCGCGCGACAGGCCGCGCTTCGCCATGTCTACCTTGATCCGCGCGCGTATCTTTTCGAGCGACGCGCCGAACGTCATTACGTGCTCGAACTTGGTGCGATCGCGCGCCGCACGAAAGTCCGAGTGGTAGCGATACTGCTTGCGCCCCTTGGCATCGCGGCCGGTAGCTTGCAGATGGCCGCTGGCCGAAGGCGAAATCCAAACGCCGGTCCACGCCGGCGGGATCGCCAGCTTGCGGATGCGGGCCAGAGTATCCTTGTCGTTCACGGCCTTCCCGTCCGCATCGACGTAGCGGAAATGACCGCCCTTGGAGCGCCGTTCAAGGCCGGGATGATCGTCGCTCAGGTAGCGGAGGCCGCTCGCGCGGGCGTCCTGGCGAACCGACTCCGTAATCGCAGAAATATCCGACAAGGCAGAAACCCTCAGCCACGCTGAGCCCGATAACGCCGGGCTGGCGGACTGGGTTCCCGAAGGGTCTAGCGGCCGAGGGCCGCCTGGACTTCCTTGAGTTGGCTGAGCGTCAGCTGAGCCGCATCCTTCGCCGCGCCGTCCTTGGCATCGGCCACATCTTCCTCGGCGTCCTTGACCGCCTGCGCCAGCATGGCGGCATCGACTTCCTCCAGCGGGATCGCCTGCTCGGCGAGGATCGTGAGGCCCTCGGCGTTCACATCCGCGAAACCACCGCGCACGAAAATCCTGAGGTCGCCCTCGCCGCGGCTGACGTCGACCACGCCCGGACGGAGCGTCGACATGAACGGCGCATGGCCCTTCAGCACGGTGAAGTAACCCTCAGAGCCAGGCACGACCACCTGATCGACCTGACCGGAGAGCAAGAGCCGCTCCGGCGAGACGAGTTCGAACTGAAACGGCTCGGCCATAGGCTACGTCCTGCGTCCACCGACGGCATAGCCGGCGCCGATGCCGACCAGTGCGCCGATCGCCGAGAAAATCGCGATGTGCTGCCACTGGCTCGAGGTTACCGGGTCGTTGGGGTCAGCCGCCTGGTTGGTGGTGACGTTGAGTTCCAGCGGACCAAGCTTGATCTCGCTGGACTGCGGGCGCGTCAGAAACCCGACCAGCGCACCGATCAGCAGCCCAACTACCAGCAGGGTGACCTTGATGTTCATCCTGCTTATGCCGCCTCCGCCGCGAGCTTCTTCGCCTTCTCGACGGCCTGCTCGATGGTGCCGACCATGTAGAAGGCCGGCTCCGGCAGGTGATCGTATTCGCCGGCGACAAGGCCCTTGAAGCCCTTGATCGTGTCGGCGAGTTCCACGAACACGCCGGGCGAACCGGTGAACACCTCGGCGACGTGGAACGGCTGCGACAGGAAGCGCTCGACCTTGCGGGCGCGCGCCACCGTCAGCTTGTCCTCTTCCGACAGTTCGTCCATGCCGAGGATGGCGATGATGTCCTGCAGCTGCTTGTAGCGCTGCAGCACCTGCTGCACCGAACGGGCGACGTTGTAATGCTCCTCGCCGACGACCGCGGCGGAGAGCATGCGCGAGGTCGAGTCGAGCGGGTCGACCGCCGGGTAGATGCCCTTTTCGGCGATCGAGCGCGACAGCACCGTGGTGGCGTCAAGGTGCGCAAACGACGTCGCCGGCGCCGGGTCGGTCAGGTCGTCGGCGGGCACGTAGATCGCCTGCACCGAAGTGATCGAGCCCTTCTGCGTCGTGGTGATGCGCTCCTGCAGCGCACCCATGTCGGTGGCGAGCGTCGGCTGGTAACCCACCGCCGAAGGAATGCGGCCGAGCAGCGCCGACACTTCCGAGCCCGCCTGCGTGAAGCGGAAGATGTTGTCGACGAAGAACAGCACGTCCTGGCCCTGGTCGCGGAAGTATTCGGCGACGGTGAGGCCGGTGAGGCCGACGCGGGCGCGGGCGCCCGGCGGCTCGTTCATCTGGCCGAATACCAGCGCGCACTTGGAGCCGGCGGTCGAGCCGTTGTTCTTCTTCGGGTCCTTGTTCACGCCGGACTCGATGAACTCGTGGTAGAGGTCGTTGCCCTCGCGCGTGCGCTCGCCGACGCCGGCGAACACGGAGTAGCCGCCGTGCGCCTTGGCGATGTTGTTGATGAGCTCCTGAATGATCACGGTCTTGCCGACGCCGGCGCCGCCGAACAGGCCGATCTTGCCGCCGCGCGCGTAGGGCGCGAGCAAATCGACGACCTTGATGCCGGTGACCAGAATCTGTGCCTCGGTCGACTGCTCGACATAGGTAGGAGCCGGCTGGTGGATGGCGCGGCGCTGCTGCGTCTTCACCGGGCCGGCTTCGTCCACCGGCTCGCCGATGACGTTGACGATGCGGCCGAGCGTCTCCTCGCCGACCGGAACCGCGATCGGCTCCGAGGTGTCGGTGACTTCCTGGCCGCGGACCAGACCGTCGGTCGAGTCCATGGCGACGGTGCGTACCGTGTTTTCGCCGAGGTGCTGCGCGACCTCGAGCACCAGCCGCTGGCCGTTGTTCATCGTCTCGAGCGCATTCAGGATCGCCGGTAGCGCATCCTGGAACTGCACGTCGACGACGGCGCCGGTTACCTGCGTGATCCTGCCGGTGACGCCCTTGGCGTTGGTGCTTGCCATGATCGTTTCCTTACCGTTCGCTAACTCTAGAGCGCTTCGGCGCCCGAAATGATTTCGATGAGTTCCTTGGTGATCTGCGCCTGGCGGCTGCGATTGTACTGCAGCGTGTAGCGGTCGATCATATCGCCGGCGTTGCGCGTTGCGCTGTCCATCGCGCTCATCTTGGCGCCCTGCTCGGAGGCGACATTCTCCAGGAGCGCGCGGAAGATCTGGATGGACAGGTTGCGCGGCAGAAGCTCGGCGAGGATCGATTCCTCGTCGGGCTCGTATTCATAGATGGCGCCGCCACCGGCCGTCGCCGGCGCGGTGCTCGCGACTTCCGCCGGGATGATCTGGCGGGCCGTCGGGATCTGGCTGATCACCGACTTGAACTCGGCATAGAACAGCGTCGCCACGTCGAACTGGCCCTCCTCGAACAGGGCCAGCACGCGCTTGGCGATGTCGAGGGCGTTGGTGAAGCCGATTTCCTTGACGCTGCGCAGCTCGATCACGTCGACGATCTGGCGCGGGAAGACACGGCGGAGCGCGTCGTAGCCTTTGCGGCCGACGCACAGGAACTTCACTTCCTTGCCGTCCGCCATCAGGCGGCGGGCATGATCACGGGCAAGGCGCGCAATCGACGAGTTGAACGCGCCGGAGAGGCCGCGATCGCCGGTAGCGACGACCAGCAGATGCGACTGGTCCTTGCCCGTGCCGACAAGAAGGCGAGGCGCACCGGTGCTGCCGGCGGAACCGGCGGCGACGTTGGCGAGCACCGCCGCCATGCGCGCCGCATAGGGACGCGCGGCTTCCGCCGCCGCCTGCGCGCGGCGCAGCTTCGACGCGGCGACGAGTTGCATCGCCTTCGTGATCTTCTGCGTCGCCTTTACCGAGGCGATGCGGTTGCGGAGCGTCTTTAATGACGGCATTTGCCGGTCCGGCTACCTGTTGGCTGTCGTTCGGCTAGGCAAAGACTTTGGCGAAGCTGTCGGCGGCGGCGCGGAGCTTGCCGCGCGTATCGTCGGTCAGTTCGCGCTTGGTACGGATTTCGTCGAGCAGCGCCTTGTGTTCGTTGCGCAGCACCGCGAGATAGCCGCGCTCGAACTCGCCGACCTTGTTGACCGGCAACTTGTCGAGATAGCCATTCACGCCGGCGAAGATCACCGCCACCTGTTCCTCGACCTTGAGCGGCGAGAACTGCGGCTGCTTGAGCAGCTCGGTGAGGCGGGCGCCGCGGTTGAGCAGGCGCTGCGTCGCCGGGTCGAGGTCCGATCCGAACTGTGCGAAGGCCGCCATTTCACGATACTGCGCGAGCTCGCCCTTGATCGTGCCGGCAACCTGCTTCATCGCCTTGATCTGCGCCGCCGAGCCCACGCGCGACACGCTGATGCCGACGTTCACCGCCGGGCGAATGCCCTGGAAGAACAGGTCGGTTTCCAAGAAGATCTGGCCATCGGTGATCGAGATAACGTTGGTCGGAATATAGGCCGACACGTCGTTGGCCTGCGTCTCGATGATCGGCAGCGCCGTGAGCGAGCCCGAGCCGTTGTCCTTGTTGAGCTTCGCCGCACGCTCCAGCAGGCGGGAGTGCAGGTAGAACACGTCGCCCGGATAGGCTTCGCGGCCCGGCGGGCGGCGGAGCAGCAGCGACATCTGGCGGTAGGCGACGGCCTGCTTCGACAGGTCATCATAGATGATGAGGGCGTGCATGCCGTTGTCGCGGAAGTATTCGCCCATCGTGCAGCCCGACATCGGCGCCAGGAACTGCATCGGCGCCGGATCGGAGGCGGTGGCGGCCACGACGATCGAATATTCGAGAGCGCCGTTTTCTTCCAGCACCTTCACGAATTGCGCGACAGTCGAGCGCTTCTGGCCGACCGCGACGTAGACGCAGTAGAGCTTCTGGCTCTCGTCGCCCGAGGCGTTGATCGACTTCTGGTTAAGGATGGCGTCGAGCGCCACCGCGGTCTTGCCGGTCTGGCGGTCACCGATGATCAGCTCGCGCTGACCACGGCCAACCGGGATGAGCGCGTCGATCGCCTTGAGGCCGGTCTGCATCGGCTCGTGCACCGAACGGCGCGGAATGATGCCCGGCGCCTTGACGTCCACGCGCTTGCGCTCGGTCGACTGGATCGGTCCCTTGCCGTCGATCGGGTTGCCGAGGGCGTCGACCACGCGGCCGAGCAGACCCTTGCCTACCGGCACGTCCACGATCGAGCCGGTGCGCTTGACGGTGTCGCCTTCCTTGATGTCGCGGTCGCTACCAAAAATAACGACGCCGACGTTGTCGTTTTCGAGGTTGAGCGCCATCCCGCGGATGCCACCCGGGAACTCGACCATCTCACCGGCCTGGACATTGTCGAGGCCGTAGATACGGGCGATGCCGTCACCGACGCTGAGCACCTGTCCGACTTCGGAGACTTCCGCCTCCTTGCCGAAATTCTTGATCTGCTCCTTGAGGATCGCGGAGATTTCTGCGGCCCGGATTTCCATCAGCCGACCTCTTTCATGGCGAGTTTGAGCGAATTGAGTTTGGTGCGGAGCGAGCCGTCAATCATGCGGCTGCCGACCTTGACGATGAGACCGCCGATGAGCGCGGGATCGACGTGGGCGGCAAGCGAAACGTCCTTGCCGAGCGAAGCCTTCAGCGCCGCCTTGAGATCGGCGACGTGCGCGTCGGACAGCGGCTCGGCGCTGGTGACTTCCGCCGAGACTTCACCGCGCTGCTTGGCGGCGAGGCGCTTGAACGCGGCGACGATTTCCGGAACCGCGAACAGGCGGCGGTTGCCCGCCGCGACCCTGATAAAGTTTCCGACGATGCCGCCGATCTCGCCCTTGTCGAGGATCGCGCTGACGGCGCGCTGCTGCTCGTCGGCGGAGAAGACCGGGCTGCGCACGAGGCGCTTAAGGTCGGCACTCTCGTTGATGAGGCCGGCAAACCGGTCGAGGTCGGCCTCGACGGCGGGAAGAGATTTGCTGTCCTGCGCCAGTTCGAATAACGCGTTGGCGTAGCGCTCTGCGACCCCTGAACTGCTGGACGAACTGCCGGCCACCCTTACCCCTAACCCCTGCACACGGTCGGGCTCCACCTCGGGAGTCCGGCCCCATGGTCACAAGGCCTTGAACGGATTGATCTTTCGGGTGGACCAGCCGCGCGACTTTTCCGGCCCGAGAATTCGGGGTTCGCTTAGCATACGTTGACGGTGCGGGGCAATAAGGCGGACAGTGCCGATATGGCCGCTCAGAGGAAGCTCTGCGGGTCGATATCGACCTGCACCTTGAGGTCGGCACGCGGCTTTGGCGCGGCGGCGAGCCAGGTGCGGATGTAGTCCTGGACGTTGGCGGTGCGGGGTGATTGCAGCAGCAGCCGGAAGCGGTGACGGCCGCGGATGACCGCGAGCGGCGCCTCGGCGGGCCCCAGCACCGAGATTGACGCGTCCGGCGGCGCGGCGCGGCGAACCGCGCTGGCGAAAGCGAACGCGTCGCTACGCGTGAAGCCCGAGACGATGATCGACGCCAACCGGCCGAACGGCGGCAGGCCGGCCTCGCGCCTCGCCGCGATCTCGCGCTCGTAGAAGGCCTCACGGTCGCCCGCGACGATGGCCTGGATCACGGGATGCTCGGGCGCGTAGGTCTGGAGGATAGCGCGGCTGGCGCCGCCCGCGCGCCCCGCCCGGCCCGTCACCTGCGACAGAAGCTGGAAGGTTCGTTCCGCCGCCCGGAGATCACCGTGGGCAAGGCCAAGGTCGGCGTCGACGACACCGACCAGCGACAGGAGCGGGAAGTTGTGACCCTTGGCAACGAGCTGCGTACCGATGACGATATCGAATTCGCCGCGCGCGATAGCGGCAAGCTCGGTACGCATGCGCTCGACGCCGCCGAGCATGTCGCTGGAGAGCGCGATCGCGCGCGCCTCCGGGAAACGCGCGCCGACCTCCTCCGCCAGCCGCTCGATGCCGGGACCGACCGGCGTCAGCGTATCCGTGCTGTCGCAGCTCGGACACGTCTTCGGCTTCTGCTCCGAGTGGCCGCAGTGATGGCAGAGGAGTACGCCTCGGAAACGATGTTCGACCAGCCACGTCGAGCAGTTGGGGCACTGGAAACGATGGCCGCAGTGTCGGCAGAGCGTCAGCGGCGCGTAGCCGCGACGGTTCAGAAACAACAATGCCTGTTGCTTGGCGGCCAGCGTCTCGCCGATCGCAGCGACCAGCGGCGGCGAAAGAAAACGGCCGCGCTCCGGCTGCTGCTGTTTGAGGTCGACCGCCTGCACGCTGGGTAGCGCGGCATCCATGTAGCGGTCGGGCAGCACGATGCGCCGGTAGCGCCCGGCATCGGCGTTGACGCGCGACTCGACAGACGGGGTCGCCGACGACAGCACCACCGGGAAGCCGGCGAGGTGCGCGCGTACTACCGCCATGTCGCGCGCGTTGTAGATCGCGCCCTCCTCCTGCTTGTAGGCAAGGTCGTGCTCCTCATCGACGACGATGAGACCGAGATCGCTGAACGGAAGGAACAGCGACGAGCGCGCGCCGACCACGACGCGCACCGAGCCATCGGACACCGCGCGCCACACGCGTTCGCGCCCTTTCGGCCCGACTTCGGAATGCCACTCCGCCGGACGCGCACCGAAACGCCGCGCGAACCGCTCGAGAAACTCCGCCGTCAGCGCGATCTCGGGCACGAGGATCAGCGCCTGCCTGCCGGCTTTCAGCGTCTCGGCCACGGCTTCGAAGTAGACCTCGGTCTTTCCCGAGCCCGTGACGCCATCGATCAGCGTCACCGAGTAGCCGCCGTCGTTCACCGCCTGACGTAGTGCCGATGCTCCCGCTTCCTGTGCCTCGGACAGTTGCGGATGTATGTGGTCAGGATCGGGCAGCCGCGCCACCGGCGGCACAGGCATCATCACGACTTCCAGTGTTCCGGACTCGATCAGTCCGTTCACGACCGACGAGGTGACGCCGGCTGCAGCGGCGAGTGCCGACTTCGCCCAGACCGCATCGCCGATAGTCGACAGCACTTTCTCGCGCGCCGGTGTCAGCCGCTGAGGTGCGGCTCCGGCGATGCGACGCACGCCCGGCACCGGCTCCTCCGGCGACAGCGCGCCGGTCGAGCGCAGCACCATGCGGAGCACCATGCCGCGCGAGGTCAGCGTGTAGTCCGCCACCCAGTCGATGAAAGCCCGAATCTCTTTTGATAGCGGCGGGGCCTCGAAGGTTCCCTCGATCGGCCGCAGGCGATTGTGCCCGATCTCCGGATCGGCTGGATCGTCCCACACAACGCCGACAGTATTGCGCGTGCCGAGCGGCACCTCGACGATCGTGCCGACCGCCGTATCGGCGGGCGCCCGGTAGGTGTAGGGCGCCGCCACGGCGACCGGAACCAGCACTGATACGGTCTTGTCGCCGGCCACCGGTGTCCTACGAATCTCAAGCGAAGTTTGATCGCCGCGGGCGCTGACGATGGCCCCGCTTTGGGCTAAAGGAAAGGCCGCTTCCGGCCTCGGAAGCTAGGCCCGCATATAGGACGCGATCCCATGAAATTCTTCATCGACGGCGCGGATGTGAACGAAATCCGCGAACTCGCCGCCACCGGCATCATTGACGGCGTTACGACCAATCCGTCGCTTGTGGCCAAGAGCGGCCGGCCGATCAAGGAAGTGATCGCCGAGATCTGCTCGATCGTGCCGGGCCCGGTCTCCGCGGAAGTCACCGCCACTGACTTCGACGGCATGATGAAGGAAGCCGCGATCCTCTCGGCCATCGCCAAGAATGTCACCATCAAGGTGCCACTGACCTGGGACGGGCTGCGCGCCTGCAAGGCGCTTTCCGACAAAGGCCACATGGTCAACGTGACGCTGTGCTTCGACGCCAACCAGGCGCTGCTTGCCGCCAAGGCCGGCGCGACGTTCATCTCTCCGTTCATCGGCCGCCTCGACGACATCGGCTATGACGGCATGGAGGTGCTGCAGGACATCCGCACGGTCTACGACAACTACCCGGACCTGAAGACCGAGATCCTCGCTGCGTCGATGCGCAACCCGATGCATGTGCGCCGCGCCGCCATGATCGGCGCCGACGTGGCAACGATGCCGGCCTCGCTGATCAAGTCGCTGACCAAGCATCCGCTGACGGACGCGGGCATCGCGTCGTTCCTGGCCGACTGGAAGAAGACGGGAATGTCGATCACGTAGCGCTCTTCTCTCTGATCACTGCCAACCACGACAGAATCGGTGTCATGGCCGCGTAGAGACGACAGCAGTATCCGTTCTCGCGACGCATTTTTTGCATCCGAGTCATCGTCTCCTTCCAAGCCTCACCCCGGAAATCCGAGGGGTGGCGGGCGCCCGGCTTGCGCCGTGCGGTCAGTCCGCGAAATGGGGCGCCTGTCGGGCACCCGCCGCGGCGTCTTTTGGCTCTCCCCTCCGCACTCGGAGCGTGGGCAGGCGGTCCGCATTGTCTTGCGTCCGTCCACAATCGCGCTGCCGCGCCTGGGGCCACTCCCGCATCGGTGTGATGCGACGGACCTTACTGACGGCAGCTCGTCCCACGCGCCGGAAGCCTCGCCTCGCGGCATCATAGGCGACCGGTCATAGTGCCGGCCGACGGGCTGGGGCGCTTCCCGACAATGATGGTGCGAGCCATCACCGGCGGGCGCCGCATCCCCGCTCCGCACCACGACGCCTCGAGTTGCGCCCTCGGGTGAGCGGGGATGACGAGGAGTGTCCCACGGGTTTCGGGGGCGGGGATAAGTTTTTGGCGGCGGATGGGGTGGAAGTGACCCCCTCCTGCCCTCCCCCTTTCAGGGGAAGGTCACCGACCGCCGGCTTCTGAATTCCTCCCCCTGAAAGGGGGAGGATGGGTGGGGGTCCAATCCCACCGCGCACGCTGCTTAACCGGGCTTTCAGGAGAATGGGGCGAAGTATCGCCATGGTCTCCGCCGCTCCAGCCCCGATTGTCACGGCCCAGCCGGACCTCGCCGACGCTGTCGGGCGGTGGCGTAAGCATCTGTCGGGCGAGCGGCGGTTGTCGCCGAAGACGCTGGAAGCGTACGCGCGCGATGCGCAGCAGTTTCTGTCGTTCCTGACATCGCATCTTGGCGGTGCGCCGAAACTTGGCGACCTGAAATCCCTCGCGACCACCGACATCCGCGCCTTCATGGCGGCGCGGCGCAACGACGGCGCCGGCTCGCGCACGCTGGCGCGCGGCATAGCCGGCATCCGCTCGCTGATCCGTTTTCTGGAAAAGGAAGGCAGCGCCAACGGAGCCGCCATCCGCGCCATCCGGCCGCCGCGGCAGAAGAAATCCCTGCCGAAGCCGCTGGCGCCGCTCGCCGCGAAGAACGTCATCGACGCGGAAAGCAGCCTCGACGACGAGCCGTGGATCGCCGCCCGCGACGCCGCCGTGCTGGCGCTGCTCTATGGCGGTGGGCTGCGCATATCGGAGGCGCTCGGCCTCAAGCGGAGCGAAGCGCCCGAGGGCGGCGACGCCATGCGCATCCGCGGCAAGGGCGGCAAGGAACGCATCGTCCCTGTACTGCCCGCGGTCGCCGACGCCGTCGCGGATTACTTAAAGTTATGCCCCTACGTCGTGCCGCCGACCGGTCCGCTGTTCATCGGCGCACGCGGGGGACCGCTTAATCCGCGGATCGTGCAGCGCGCGCTGGAAAAGATGCGCGGCGCGCTGGGGCTGCCCGAGACGGCGACACCCCATGCGCTGCGCCATTCGTTTGCGACGCATCTCCTCGCGAACGGCGGCGACCTCCGCACCATCCAGGAACTGCTCGGCCACGCCAGCCTGTCGACGACGCAGATCTACACGGACGTCGATACCGACCGGCTGATGGAAGCCTACCGCCAGGCGCATCCGCGCGCCTGAGCCTGCGTTAGGAATCTAGTGCGCGATGACCGGGCCCTCGCCGAGCGACGCGGTGGCTGGCTCGGGCAGCCGGGAAATCTTTCGCAGCCGCGCGGCGGCCTGATCTCGCCCGGTTGAGGGAACGACCGGGACCTCGTGCGCCGAGCGGCGCTCCCACATCACCATCACGGCGCACACGACATAGATCAGCGCGCCAAGCGCGAAGGTATTGGCGATGCCGAACTGTATCGACAGCGCCATGCCGAGCACGGAGGCAAACGTCGAGGCGATTCCGTTGGCGCTCCAGAAGAACGGCAGCAGCGCCGTGTGCCGCTTCCAGATACCGAGGCCGAGCGGAAACATCATGCCCATGAAGAACGCCGGCACGGAAAGCAGCAGAACGGAGATCACAACGCGAAGCTCGGTGGTAGCCGTGCGCGCGAACTCGGCTGCAAATGGCGTCAGCAGACCGCTGGCGAGGAGCGATACGACCAGAGCGGTGATCCGCATCGTCGTGGAACCACGCCGTGGCTCGGCTCCGACCGTGAGGCTGCCGAGGCCGCTGAACAGCAGCAGCGTGAACAGAACGACGGCGAGCCCGTAGACCGGGTGGCCGAGAAACACCATCAACCGCTGCATCTGCGATATTTCGATCAGCATGAAGCCGATGCCGATGGCGCTGAAGTAGGCGACCGGCGGCGTCAGCGTCGCGAGGGGAATCTGCCTTGCCATGCGCGCGAACGGGAAGCCGATGTAGTAGATGCAGGCGATAAGAGTCGCGATGACCATGAGCACGGTGGTGCTTACGCCCGTGTCGCGCAGGGCCGTTGCAGGGGAAGTGACGAAATCCTTGAGGCGCGTGCGATAGAAGAAGAACGGCTTGTCGTCGGTCGACGGCTCGAGGTTCTGCGAAAGCGAGGCGAAGAAGGCGGCATCCGCCTTGCCGGAAAGCAGCGTTGAGGTGGTCGCATCAAAGGCGATGTCCGGACCCAGCATTATCCCGAACCCCTGCCCTTCGAGGCGGCCGCGCGCGGCCTGCCACTCTGCATCGGTGAAGGCATCGGGGCGCGTGATGACCGTGACGATATTGCCGACGTTGAGCGCGACCACATGGCGCGACAGCTCCGCCGGCGCGACACCCGCGCGCTGCAGCGCGCTGCCGGCGATGGCGATCAGGCGATAGAACTCGCCGCGATGAACTTTCGCGTCGTACCAGCGCGATACCGAGAGGATGCCTCCCGGATTGAGGGCGCGGTAGAAATCGTCCCACGCCTCGACGGTGTACAGGCGGTTTTCGGTGAGCGTGAGCCCGCCCGCCGCGGTCGCGGCCCAGGTATCGATCAGCGAAATCTGGATGAGATCGTGGCGATCGGGGGAATGGTTAATGTAGCTCCGCGCCTCGGCGTTCACCAGGGAAACGCCCGGCTGGCGATCGAGGTGACCCGAGAAGTCGGCGAACTTGTCGGTCAGCACCTCGAAGATCGCCGGATTGATTTCGATGCCGGTGATCTTTTTCGCCCCGAAGTAGAGCGCCGAAAGCACATCGCGCCCCCCGCCGACGCCAACAATGGCCACGTCGCGCGGCCGCTGCACGAGATATGCGGAATTGATGACGTCGTCCTGCAGGTAGGTGAGCTTGGCGATATCGCCGTTTGTGCGCGTAAGCACGGTCGCCGCATCGGCATCGATGTCGAGATAGGCCTGCTCGGTCTTGCCCTGCTGCGCATGGGCGAACCCCCAGCCAAACGGCGGGCCATCGGGCAGCCCCGCCACCCTGACGCGGGAATAGGTGTTCCAACGTTCGAAAAGCGTTCCGCTCTGTATCTCACCCTTGGCCCAGAAGACGCCGAGGTGGCCATGGCCTGACGCGGCAAGTCCGGTCTGCGCCGCGGCGGCGATTGAGAGAACGGTGACAAGCGCGGCGTTGAAACCGGGTCTCCGCGGCTCGCCCCCGACACCCGCCACGATCCAGCCCGCTCCGGCAGCCAGCGCGCCGATCCACAGCACTGCACTAACGGGGTCGATAAGAAACAGCGCGAAGATCACCGCGACGCAGCCGAGCGCGGCGCCGCAGAGATCTGCCGCATAGAGCCACCCTCCCCCGTAGGGAAGGCGCGTCAGGAGGAGCGTGATGCAGATGCCGCTGTGCGTGAACGGCACGATGAAGGCGATGGCCATCAGGGGCAGCACCGATGTCAGCGCCTGAGCAGGCACGACAAGCGGCGCTAGCAACAGGGCGGCCACGACAGCGACGCCGCTGGCGGCGAACCACGCAGCATGATGCGCGAATTCGGCGGGGACTTTTCCGGTAGCGTAGCGCTCGGGCTTGGCGAAGACCGCCATGGCGCCGCGCGTCAGGCCGAGCATCGCCAGCGAAATCGCCGCGAAGGCGAAGTGGTAATAGAGGATGACGCTGAAGAAGCGCGTGATGATGATCTGGTAGGCCAGCGTCACGCAGGAGAGGACCGCGATGCCGACGTAGTAGCGGCCCTGAAGCCTGGAAACTGCCCGCTGCACCAGACGTGACCTCCGGTTGTCTCGGGCAGAAGGTGGACGAGACTCCCTAACAAGCGGTGACGATCGCGTTCCGCCCCGGGGCGGTGCGTCAGGCGAGTGACAGGGCTTTTGTCGCGGCGTCGACTACCGCATCGAGCGGCGGCTCGACGGAGACCGTCACCACCGGCTCGTCGGCGGCGGGGCGCTCAAGCGTCGCCAACTGCGAGTCGAGCAGGCTGGGCGGCATGAAGTGGCCGCGGCGATTGCCGATGCGCGAGCGCAGCGTCGCCAGCGACCCGTCGAGGAAGACGAACTGCACCGGACGGCCAGCCGCCTTGAGGATGCGTTCGCGGTAGATACGCTTCAGCGCCGAGCAAGCGACGACGATGCCGTTCGGTTCGGCGTCATGGATCGCGGCGCCGATGGCATCAAGCCACGGCCAACGGTCGTCGTCGTTGAGCGGCGTGCCCGCCGACATCTTGGCGATGTTGGCGGGCGGGTGGAACTCGTCGGCGTCGCGGAACGGCACGCCGTATCGGGCGGCGAGCGCCTCGCCGACGCTGGTCTTGCCGCTGCCGGCGACGCCCATGACCACGATGGCTGACTGCATGCTGCCCCGCGCAAATTGCGCGGCTTGCTTAGCATCCGCACCCGGCTTCTGGCGAGGCGTCAGATGTGTATGGGCTTTGTCCACGCCGCGAAGGCAGCTTCACGCACGGCCTCCGACAACGTCGGGTGGGCATGGGATATGCGCGCCAAATCCTCGGCGGCGCCGGCAAATTCCATCAGCACGCCGATCTCTGCGATGAGCTCTCCCGCGAACGGCCCGATGATGTGGCCGCCAAGCACGCGGTCGGTGGCCGCATCGGCGAGAATTTTGACGAAGCCTTCCTTCTCGCCCATGGCGCGGGCGCGGCCGTTGGCCGAGAACGGAAACTTGCCGACGCGGTATTCGACGCCGGCCGCCTTCAGCTCCTCCTCGGTCTTGCCGACCGAGGCGATCTCGGGGCTGGTGTAAACGACCGCAGGGATCGTGCCGTAGTCGACGTGGCCGGCCTGCCCGGCAACGATTTCGGCAACGGCGACGCCCTCGTCCTCCGCCTTGTGCGCCAGCATCGCGCCGCGGATGGCGTCGCCGATGGCGTAGATGCCGGGCACGCTGGTGCGGAAATGATCGTCGACCGCGACACGGCCGCGCTCGTCGCGCTGGATGCCGATGGCTTCGAGCCCAAGGCCTTCCGTGTAGGCACGGCGGCCGATCGACAGGAGCACCACGTCGGCTTCCAGCACCTCGGCGGCGCCGCCCGCCGCGGGTTCGACCGACACCTTCAGCGTCGTGCCCTTCTTGTCGACGGCCGAGACCTTGGACGAGAGTTTGAAGGCGATACCCTGGCGGGTGAGGATGCGCTGGGTCTGCTTGGCGACCTCGCCATCCATGCCGGGCAGCACGCGATCGAGGAATTCGACCACCGTTACTTCCGCGCCGAGGCGGCGCCAGACGGACCCCAGCTCCAGCCCGATCACGCCCGCACCGATCACCAGCAGGCGTCCCGGCACCTGCGCCAGCGACAGGGCGCCGGTGGACGTGACGACGCGCACCTCGTCGACCTCGACGCCCTTCAGCGGCATCGATTCCGAGCCGGTCGCGATTATGATGTTGGCGGCGTCGATCACCTGACTGCTGCCATCGCGCGCCGTGACTTTCACCTTGCCCGGCTCCGGTATCGAACCGGTGCCGATGAAGGAATCGATCTTGTTCTTCTTGAACAGGTACGCGACGCCGGAGGTATTCGCCTCGACCACGGAATCCTTGTGGGCCTGCATCGCCTTGAGGTCGAGCTTCGGCGTGCCGACCTTGATGCCGAAGCCGGGAAATTTTTCGGCCGCTTCCTCGAACAGCGCGGAGGTATGCAGCAGGGCCTTCGACGGGATGCAGCCGATGTTGAGGCAGGTGCCGCCGAACGTCGCCATGCGTTCGACCACGGCAACCTTCAGCCCGAGCTGCGCCGCCTTGATCGCGGCAACATAGCCGCCGGGCCCGGAGCCGATGACGGCAAAATCGTACGAAGCCAAGGGATGCTATCTCCGTGAGGGTCCGCGCGCAGAACAGATAGCCCCTTCGCCGCGCGCTGTCAGCGCCAGATTCGCGCATGGCAGGTTTTCGGTAGCTACGGCGTCGAGTTCAGCGCTGCGTTGATCCGTGCCACGGAATCCGGGAGGCGCGCTGCGAGGTCACTCGACGGATCGTTGAGGGACTCGGCAGCGCGTTGGCAGGCCGCCGGCTTGTCCTCTTGCGCCACGAGGTCGAACGCAATCTGGTTGCGCACCTGAATGACGACCGCGGCGATCTCGTCCGCCTTGGCCACCTTGAGCAGCAGCGTCGCCGTGGCGGTCATCGTCGCGTCATTGCGCGACTTCCACGCCGCCGACGCTTCCTTGAAGGCTGGGCGCTTCTCGATCTCGTCAAAACAGTAATCCATCACGCCGACGGAATAGAGCTGAAGACTGAGGACAGCGCCGACGTCCGGCGCCACCGCCGCGTCGTCTGCGCGGGCAAACTGGACAGCGGCAGCCAAGAACGCGGCAGCGACCGCAATAAGCATCCTCATCCGGCGCAATCCCCTCTGCTTGCGCCGCGCCACATCTCTGGCGGGGCGGACATTGTTCTGCTTCTATCTTCCACGGGGAGAAGGGGACATCAATGTCGTACCGGAAATTGGCTGTGCTGGCCGCGGTGGCGCTGTTCGCCGCGGGCGGGATCGCGGAAGCGGGTCAGTCCCGCGTCAACCGCATGGTGGCGGCGTTCGAGGGCTGGGCGGCGGACAACTCGACCGGCGCATCGCTGGCCGTCATCGACGGGGGCAAGATCGCGGCGACCGACGGATATGGCACTTACGATGCGGACAACGTATCGCCACTTGGCAGCCTGTCGAAGATGGTCACGGCCCTGTGCATCGCGCGCCTCGTGGAAGACGGCAAGCTGACCTTCAAGACGCGGCTCGAAGACGCGTTGCCCGCCGAATACTTTGCGAAGCATCCGCTTGGTGACCCGGCGGAAGCGGACATCACCATCGCCGGGCTTCTCACCCACACCAGCGGCCTTGGTTACGACGCCACTCAGGGCGAGGACATGGAGTTGTTCTTGCCCTACACCGAGCCTTCGCTGGAGGCTCAGGTGGACGTCGGTCTCGGCGGCATGCGGCAGGCGCAGAAATATTTCTACAACAACATCAACTATGCGACGCTGGGCTTCATCATCGAGAAGCTTACCGGCGAGTCTCACGATGTCTATTGTAACAAGGCTGTACTGCAGCCCGCCGGCATAGCCAGTGCGAAGATAAACGCGGAACTGCTGGCGCGCGGCCCCTACGGCGCATGGATGATGACGGCCGCGGACTACGCGCGCCTCCTTTCATATCTCGACCCCAACTCAGGTCTTCTCTCGATCCCGCAAAAGAACTGGCCGAAGGGAAAGGTCAACGACCGCGTCCAGTACAGCCTAGGCGTCGACATGCGGCGGCAGGACAACGGCTACGTCTACTGGCATAGCGGCGCCTATAGCGCCCCGGGCGGTCCGAGCTATGGCGCGTACTTTGTTCGCTGGGCGAATGGTGTGGGCTACGTCGCGACTTACGCGCCGCGTCCGAGCGATAAGGCCCTCGATGCGCTCGATCGCGCTATGTCACGAGCGGCAAAGTAGACCACTCTTTATTCCATCTCTGCGGCCGCCTACTTCGGGGCGGCGGCCCTGACAATTGCCATTTCGTCCGAGTGAAGTGTGGCGAGGTCGTTTTCCGTGCTCTTTACCGAGGCCAGCATCTTGTCACAGAAAGCGGCCTTGTCCGGCGCCGCGTCGACATCAGCACCAATCTTGATGGTGATCATCGAATTCATCCGGTCACGCGCTTCCGGCGGAACGTTGAGCGTTGCGATGACGGTATCGAGGACGGCGCTGTCGGACGCGTTGCGCGCGTTCCACTCGGCGATTGCATCGGTGAACTCCGGCCGCGCATCGACGTGGTCGAAGCAATATTGCGCGACGCCGGTCGCATAGGAGCGCAGACCGAGAAGGACGCCGACCGCATGGGCGAGATCGCTGTTGCCGGCATCTTCCGCCAGGACGGCCGCGGGCAGCAGAATAAGGGCCGCGGCAACACATGTGACTATCTTCACTGGCGTACTCCGTAACGCTCCGGCAACGGGACGATTGTTCTGACGCCCCCGCGACCGTGTCAACGCCATAGGTCAGTTGTCGTCCGGCTGGGACGGCAGCAGCTTCTCGATATCGAAGCCTAGGCTCAGGAACTCGAGATTATAGAGACGCCGGTTCCAGGCTTCGTCCTTGGCGCAGGAGGCGGCCAAAGCCGGAGCGGCCTCGGCCGGCCCGCGATGCCAGAGGACGTTCGCCTCGGCCGACCCGATCAGGGCGCCGACCTCTTCTCTGGGTAGCCCTGCCGCGACCAGCCGCGCAGCAGTTTTCCCGAGCATCTCATCCCAGTCATGCACCACCGTCGGCATGAGCGAAGGCGTCGAGACGGCGACGCATTCGAACAGCCGCTTCTGCGCCGGCAGGTCAGCGGCGACCGAATCCCTGATCGCCTGCCATTGTTGCGGGCTAACCGGGGTCGCGACCGCGCTCAGGCCGATGCTCGAAAATACGCGCGCCACTTCCTTGCCCCAGCCGCCGTTTCCGATGACGGCGAGCTCGTTCTGCGTATCGGCATTGCCGCAATCGGGTTTCACGGCGGGCAGCGGGGCATCAAGACGCGCCGTTACTTCCTTGACGAATTCCGCGGCGAACCCGTTAGCCCACAGGCTGGCGATGAACACGGCCTTGGCGCGGGACCACGCCGCGTCGTCGCGGCCGGGCGCGTCAGGGCCGGTGCAGGCGATCGCCGCGGCCCGATCCGCGATCAGGCCGTCAACGTAGACGCCAAGCGCCGGCGCAAGCGCCGAGGGCGCCACCAGCGTATCGGCATGGGCCGCGGGAATGGAGAGAAGGGCGGAGAGAGCGGCGACGACGACGCGCATCGCCCTCTCCTCTGACCTTACAGGTCGAGCACCAGCCGTTGCGGGTCTTCGAGACTTTCCTTGATGCGGACAAGGAAGGTCACGGCCTCGCGGCCATCGACGATGCGGTGATCGTAGCTGAGCGCGAGGTACATCATCGGGCGCACCTCGATCTTGCCATCGACGACCATCGGCCGTTCCTGGATCTTGTGCATGCCGAGGATGCCCGACTGCGGGGCATTGAGGATGGGCGTCGACATCAGCGAGCCGTAGATGCCGCCGTTCGTGATCGTGAAAGTGCCGCCCTGCATCTCGGCGATCTGCAACTGCCCGTCGCGGGCGCGCTTGCCAAGGCCGGCGATGTCCTTCTCGATTTCGGCGAGCGACTTCGCATCAGCGTCGCGCACCACCGGCACGACGAGGCCGCGGTCGGTCCCGACCGCGATGCCGATGTGGTAGTAATTCTTGTACACCAGATCGGTGCCGTCGATCTCGGCGTTGACCGCCGGGATTTCCTTCAGCGCCTGGATCGCCGCCTTCACGAAGAAGCCCATGAAGCCGAGCTTTATGCCGTGCTTCTTCTCGAACAGCTCGCGGTAGTCGGTCCTGAGCTTGATCACCGCGCTCATGTCGACCTCGTTGAAGGTCGTGAGCATGGCGGCGGTGTTCTGCGCTTCCTTGAGGCGGCGGGCGATAGTCTGGCGGAGCCGCGTCATCGGCACGCGCTCTTCGCGCGAGGCATCGTCGGCCGGCGACGGCGCACGCACGGTGGCCGGAGCAGCGGGAGCGGTCGGCGCCGACGGAACGGTGATCGGCGCGTTCAGCGCATCGGCCTTGGTGACGCGGCCATCCTTGCCGCTGCCGTTGGCAGGCGAAACGCCACGTTCGGCGATGATCTTGCGGGCGGCCGGCGACGCGCCTTCCGCCGCAGCGGGAGCGGCCTTGGGAGCGGACGGAGCGGGAGCGGCGGGCTTTGGCGCCGGCGCCGCAGCGGCCGGGGCCGCGGCCTTGGCGGCAGGAGCGGCGACCTTGCCGGCGGCCCCTTCCTTCAGCGTGGCGAGGAGCGCGCCGAGGCCGACGACCGCGCCCTGCTGCACCTCGATCTTCTCCAGCACGCCGGCCGCCGGCGCCGGCACTTCCAGCGTGACCTTATCGGTTTCCAACTCGACCAGCGGCTCGTCTGCCGCAACCGTGTCGCCGACCTTCTTCAGCCAGGTGCCGACGGTTGCCTCCGTGACAGATTCACCCAGCGTCGGTACGCGAATTTCGGTAGCCATGTTCACCCCGTTTCGCCGTGTGGCGAAGGCCTGATTTTACTCTGCGAAAGCTTCTTCGAGGAACGCGTTGAGCTGCGCCACATGCCGCGCCATGAGGCCGGTTGCCGTGGCCGCCGCCGCCGCGCGGCCGACGTATCGGGCGCGCGTGTTGGCGCCGCCGACCTGCGTCAGCACCCATTCGAGGTACGGCTCGACGAAGGTCCAGCCGCCCATGTTCTTGGGCTCCTCCTGGCACCAGACGATGTCCGCCTTCTTGAACCGCGACAGCTCCGTCATCAGCGCCTTCGCCGGGAACGGATAGAGCTGCTCGACGCGCAGCAGGTAGACATCGTTGATGCCGCGCTTTTCGCGCTCCTCGTAGAGGTCGTAGTAGACCTTGCCCGAGCACAGCACGACGCGCCGGATCTTCTCGTCGACGACGAGCTTGATCTTCTCGTTCTTCAGGTACTCGGCGTCGTCCCACAGCAGGCGGTGGAACGAGGAATCCGTCGCGAGCTCGGCGAGCGTCGAGATCGCGCGCTTGTGGCGCAGCAGCGACTTCGGCGTCATCAGGATGAGCGGCTTGCGGAAATCGCGCTTCAACTGGCGGCGGAGCGCATGGAAGTAGTTGGCCGGCGTCGTGAGGTTGGCGACCTGCATGTTGTCTTCGGCGCAAAGCTGGAGATAGCGCTCCAAGCGCGCCGACGAATGCTCGGGGCCCTGCCCCTCGTAGCCGTGCGGCAACAGGAGCGTCAGGCCCGACATGCGCAGCCACTTCTTTTCGCCCGACGAGATGAACTGGTCGATGACCACCTGCGCGCCGTTGGCGAAGTCGCCGAACTGCGCTTCCCAGAGCGTCAGCGCATTGGGCTCCGCCAGCGAGTACCCGTACTCGAATCCGAGCACGGCCTCTTCCGACAGCATCGAGTTGATGACTTCGTAGCGCGCGGAGCCGTTGGCGAAAGCGTTGAGCGGGATGTAGCGCTCCTCGATGTCCTGATCGAACAGGACAGAGTGGCGTTGCGAGAAGGTGCCGCGTTCCACGTCCTGACCGGACAGGCGGATCGGGTGGCCTTCCTTGATCAGCGAACCGAAGGCGAGCGCCTCGGCGGTCGCCCAGTCGATGCCGGCGCCGGTGTCGATCGCCTTGCGGCGATTGTCGAGGAAGCGGCCGACAGTCTTGTGGAGGGCGAAACCTTCCGGGACTTCCGTCAGCGTCTTGCCGATGGACTTCAGTTCGGCCAGCGGCAGGCCAGTGGTGCCACGGCGCGGCGCATCGCCGGTCTCCGCCGTCTTCAACCCGGCCCAGGCACCATCCAGCCAGTCGGCCTTGTTGGCACGGTAGTTCAGGCCCGCTTCGAGTTCGGCATCGAGATGAGAACGCCAGCCCGCCTTGCTCTTCTCGATCTGCTCGGCGGTCAGCAGGCCTTCTTCGACCAGCTTCTTGCCGTAGATCGACAGCGTCGAGGAATGCGTCGCGATCGCCTTGTACATGATCGGCTGCGTGAACGCCGGCTCGTCGCCTTCGTTGTGGCCGTGGCGGCGGTAGCAGAACATGTCGATGACGACCGGCTTGTGGAACTTCTGCCGGAACTCGATGGCGATCTTCGCTGCGTACACGACCGCTTCCGGATCGTCGCCGTTGCAATGGAAGATCGGCGCCTCGACCATCTTGGCCGTATCCGACGGATAGGGCGACGAGCGGCCGAAGCGCGGATTGGTGGTGAAGCCGATCTGGTTATTGATGATGAAATGGATCGAGCCGGCGGTGCGGTGACCGCGCAGCCCCGACAACCCGAAGCATTCCGCGATGACGCCCTGCCCCGCGAACGCCGCGTCGCCGTGCAGCAGCAGCGGCAGCACACGCTCGCGCTGATCGAGCGGCACGATCTCGCCGCGCGGCTGGTCGGCGAGCTTGTCCTGCTTGGCGCGCGCCTTGCCGAGCACCACCGGATCGACGATCTCGAGGTGCGACGGGTTGGCGGTCAGCGACAGGTGGACCTTGTTGCCGTTGAACTCGCGGTCGGACGAGGCGCCGAGGTGATACTTGACGTCGCCGGAGCCCTCGACGTTGTCGGGGGACGACGAACCGCCCTTGAATTCGTGGAAGATGGCGCGGTGCGGCTTGCCGAGCACGTTGGCGAGCACATTGAGGCGGCCGCGGTGGGCCATGCCGAAGACGATTTCCTTAACGCCGAGCGCGCCACCGCGCTTGATGATCTGCTCCAGCGCCGGGATGAGTGCCTCCGAGCCGTCCAGGCCGAAGCGCTTGGTGCCGGTGAACTTGGCGTCGCAGAAATTCTCGAAGCCTTCCGCCTCGACCAGCTTGTTGAGGATCGCCTTCTTGCCCTCTGGCGTGAACGACACGCCCTTGTCCGGTCCCTCGACGCGTTCCTGGATCCACGCCTTCTCGGCAGGATCGGAGATGTGCATGAACTCGATGCCGAGCGTCGAGCAGTAGGTACGGCGCAGGATGTCGACCATCTCGCGGACGGTCGCGAACTCCATGCCGAGGACCTGATCGATGAAAATCTTCCGGTCGAGGTCGGCGTCGGTAAAGCCGTAGTGCTCGGGGTTGAGCTCGTCCTCGTTGTTGACCAGCTCGAGATTGAGCGGATCGAGGTTGGCGTGGAAGTGGCCGCGCACGCGATAGGCGCGGATCATCATCAGAGCGTGGATAGAGTCGCGCGTCGCCTGGTTGACGGCTTCAGTCGTGACCTCTGCACCGCGCGCGGTGGCACCGGCCCTGATCTTGTCAGCGGTCTTGGTGGCGACCTCTGCCCAATTGCCGTCGAGCGCGGCGGTGAGGTCGCCGTTCATCAGCGGCGGCCATCCCGGGCGCTGCCACGACGGCTTCGCTTCCGGCGCTTCCTTCAGGCCGTCGAAGAACGCGCGCCACTCAGCATCGAGCGACTTCGGGTCCTTCTGGTAACGGGCCTGCAAATCTTCGAGGTAGGGCGCATTGGCGCCGTAGAGGAAGGATGTCGCCGCGAATTCCTTATTCGCGTCCTGCCGTGCCATCTTGTGGTATCGCGGGGATACGTCCCGCGCTCTTGAGTTGCCGCGCAGCCACCTGCCACGCTCTAAAGACCGATCGCCCGACAATCAACCCGATTATTTCCGCCACTTTATGTGGGGTGGATGAACCTTCACCTCAAGGCTTCCACGAGCGTGCTGCCGATCCGGGCGGGCGATTCCGCCACCACGATGCCTGCCGAGCGCATTGCCTCGATTTTGTCCTCCGCCCCGCCATGACCGCCGGCAATAATGGCTCCCGCATGGCCCATCCGGCGTCCCGGAGGGGCAGTCCGGCCCGCGATGAAGCCAACCACAGGTTTCTTACGGCCTCGTGAAGCTTCATCTTTCAGAAACTGCGCCGCCATTTCCTCCGACGACCCGCCGATTTCGCCGATCATCACAATCGAGTGAGTGGCGGCGTCGGCGAGCAGCATCTCGAGCACGTCGACGAAATCGAGGCCCTTGACCGGATCGCCGCCGATGCCCACGGCGGTCGTCTGGCCGAGCTTGACGCCGGTGGTCTGGAACACTGCCTCATAGGTCAGCGTGCCGGAGCGGGAGACGATCCCGACCGAGCCGCGCGAAAAAATGTTGCCCGGCATGATGCCGATCTTGCATTCGCCCGACGTCATCACGCCCGGGCAATTGGGTCCGACCAGCCGCGACTTCGAGCCGGTCAACGCGCGCTTCACCTTGACCATGTCGAGCACCGGGATGCCCTCGGTGATGCACACGATGAGCGGGATTTCGGCATCGACGGCCTCGAGGATCGCGTCGGCGGCAAACGGCGGCGGCACGTAGATCACGCTGGCGTCGGCCTTCGTCGCCGCCTTCGCCTCGTGCACGGTGTTGAACACCGGCAGGTTCAGATGCGTCTGCCCTCCTTTGCCGGGCGAAACGCCGCCGACCATCTTCGTGCCGTAGGCGATCGCCTGCTCGGAATGAAATGTGCCGTTCTTGCCGGTGAAGCCCTGGCAGATGACCTTGGTCGATGCGTCGATCAGGATGCTCATTGCCCGTCCAAGTAATGCTTGAAACCGGGGGGCGCGATCTCGCTGACCAGCGCCAAGCCGGCAAATCCATCGATCGCAGTCATCGAGCCGTCGATGGGATTGTAGAGCAGGCTGACGCGCCAGGATCCGCCGACATCCTGAGAGGGATCGTAGTAGAGCCAGGCCCCTTCCTGCGAGACATCGCTGTACTTGGCGTTGGGCTTGCCCAGCCACGCTTCCAGCTCCGCGCGTCCACTGACTTTTTTGGCATCGAAATCGTAGATGCCGCAGGTGTTGAAAAAGGCGCCCTCGCCGTCGTCGTATGTCTTGTCCACCAGGAACGCCTCGCCGCTCGACAGCGTCTTGCGGTAGGTGACGACGACGTCGCCCTGGTCGGGATCGGCGGTCTGATCGACCAGGGTCAAGAGATTGGAATCATCCTCCGGAGCAACGAGGGTCCATCCATCCGCCTCCGCGGAGGACGCGAGCGCGTCACCGGTATTTTTCGGGTTGTCGGCACACAATGCGCGGAACGCCGCGAAACGGGCATCGTCGGCAACGGCAACCGTACCGGAAGCCGTGAGCACGAGGACTGTGAGCATCGCGAGGCGCACGGTCACTGGCCCGTCTTCACCGCGGCGACGATCTTCTGCGCGGCATCGTCGAGGTTGTCGGCGCTGATGACGTTGAGGCCGGACTCCGAGATGATCTTCTTGCCAAGCTCGACGTTCGTGCCTTCCAGCCGCACCACCAGCGGCACCTTGAGGCCGACTTCCTTCACGGCGGCGATGATGCCTTCCGCGACGATGTCGCAGCGCATGATGCCGCCGAAGATGTTGACCAGGATGCCCTTCACCTTAGGGTCGGCGGTGATGATCTTGAACGCCGCAGTCACGCGCTCCTTCGGCGCGCCGCCGCCGACATCGAGGAAGTTCGCCGGCGCTTCGCCGTAGAGCTTGATGATGTCCATCGTCGCCATGGCGAGGCCGGCGCCGTTGACCATGCAGCCGATCGTGCCGTCGAGGGCGACGTAGTTGAGTTCGTTCTTCTGCGCCTCGACTTCCTTCGGATCTTCCTCGCTCTCGTCGCGCAGCGCCGCGATGTCGGCATGGCGGAAGACGGCGTTGTCGTCGAAGCTGATCTTGGCGTCGAGGCAGAGCAGCTTGCCCTGCTTCGTCACCACGAGCGGATTGATCTCGAGCAGTCCCATGTCCTTGGCGGTGAACGCCTCGTAGAGTTGGCCGATGAGCGCCACGCACTGCTTGACCAGATCGCCGCTGAGGCCAAGCTCGTAGGCAATCGTCTGGCCGACGTGGGGCGTGTAGCCGGTCGCGGGATCGACGTAGACGGTGACGATCTTCTCCGGCGTCTTGGCGGCGACTTCCTCGATGTCCATGCCGCCCGCCTGCGAGGCGATGAACGCGACGCGTCCCGTGGCGCGATCGACCAGCGCCGACAGGTAAAGCTCGCGTTCGATGTCGGAGCCTTCCTCGATGTAGAGGCGCCGCACGACACGGCCATCCGCACCGCTCTGCTTGGTGACCAGCGTGTGGCCGAGCATCTGCCTGGCGTTGGCGACGACCTCGGCGACGGACTTCGAGACGCGCACGCCGCCCTTGTCGCCGGCGTCCTTTTCCTTGAAGCGGCCCTTGCCGCGCCCGCCGGCATGGATCTGCGACTTCACCACCCACACCGGACCGGGCAGCGAGCCCGCTGCCTTCTCGGCCTCGTCGGCGGAGAAGATCGCGACGCCGTTGGCAAGCGGCACGCCGAACGGCCGCAGCACCGCCTTCGCCTGGTACTCGTGGATGTTCATGGCGCCGTCGTCCCTGCCGGCCTTCAGCCGCCGTTAGCGCGTCAGCGCCGGAGCGATCTTGTTGCAGGCCTCGATCAGACCGTCGACCGCCGCGATGGATTTGTCGAACATCGCCCGCTCGGCCTTGTTGAGGTCGATCTCGATGACGCGCTCGACGCCCTTGGCGCCGATCACGGCCGGCACGCCGATGTAGCGGTCGCGCACGCCGTACTCGCCCTTCAGCGACACTGCGCAGGGCAGCACGCGCTTCTTGTCCTTGAGGAAGCTCTCCGCCATCGCGATCGCCGAGTGCGCCGGAGCGTAGAACGCGGAGCCGGTCTTGAGCAGCGCCACGATCTCAGCACCGCCGTCGCGCGTGCGCTGGACGATTTCGTCGATGCGCTGCTTGGTGGTCCAGCCCATCGTGACGAGGTCAGGCAGCGGAATGCCGGCGACCGTCGAGTAGCGCGTCAGCGGCACCATCGTGTCGCCGTGTCCGCCGAGCACGAACGCGGTGACGTCTTCAACCGAAACGTCGAATTCGGAAGCGAGGAAATAGCGGAAACGGGCCGAGTCGAGCACGCCCGCCATGCCGACGACCATGTCCTTGGGCAGTCCGGAAAACTTCTGCAGCGCCCACACCATCGCGTCGAGCGGGTTGGTGATGCAGATCACGAAGGCCTTGGGCGCGTACTTCTTGATGCCCGCGCCCACCTGCTCCATGACCTTGAGGTTGATTTCGAGCAGGTCGTCGCGGCTCATGCCGGGCTTGCGCGGCACGCCGGCCGTAACAATGCACACGTCGGCGTTCTTGATTGCAGCGTAAGCCGAGGTGCCGGCGAATTTCGCATCGAAACCCGCGACGGGCGACGCTTCGGCGATGTCGAGCGCCTTGCCCTCGGGCACGCCCTCCATCACGTCGAACAGGATGACGTCTCCGAGTTCCTTGAGACCGACGAGATGGGCGAGCGTGCCGCCAATCTGACCGGCTCCGATCAACGCGATCCGTGCACGAGCCATGGGCCGGAATTCCCTTATGCGAAGCGGGAAGTGGGCCGGAGATTTCGGCCCGGAAGGACACGGGCGTTGACCTATCCCTATTGATGGTGCGGTGCAAGAGCGCAGGTGAGCAGCCAGCAGACCTGGCCGGATGTTCCGAACGGGACGGCGACGTTATTTTTTTGCCGCCGTCGCACCGTGCGCCGAAGCGAGATAGGCGGCGGAGCGCATCTCGATCAAACGAGAAACGGTGCGGGGGAAGGCGAAAGCCTCCTCGCCGTCGGCGGCGGCGTAGAGCGACTGCGGCTCTGCCGCGGCCGAAGCGATCAGGTTGACGTGGTGATCGTAGAAAGTGTCGATGAGCAGGATGAGGCGGCGCGCCACATCGCGCCGGTCATCGGCAATCACCGGGATATCGTCGACGATCACGGTGTGAAAGGCGCGCGCGATCTGCAGGTAGTCGTTGGCGGCAAGCGGCGCCTCGCAAAGATCGGCGAACGCGAAGCGCGCCACGCCATCGACGGCCTGCGGAATACGGATGTCGCGGCCGCGCGTGCGCAGCGCCGTGGGCTTCCCTTTCGTAGTCCCGGTCAGCCGCTGCCATAGCGTGTCGAGTTGCGTCCGCGCTCCGGCGCCGAGCGGCGTGACATAGACCTTCGCGCCGCCGAGCTTGGCCAACCGGTAGTCGGTCGGCGTGTCCAGCTCGACAATATCGACGTGCTGCCGCAGCAGCGCCAGGAATGGCAGGAAAAGCGGGCGGTTCAGGCCGTCTTTGTATAGTTCGTCGGGCGGGCTGTTGGACGTGGCGACCAGCACCAGCCCGCGCGCGAACAGCGCCTCGAAGAGACGCGACAGGATCATCGCATCGGCGATGTCGGTGACGGAAAACTCATCGAGGCAAAGCAGTTTCGCCTCGCCGATGACGCCGGCGGCAACGGGCGCGACAGGATCGGCGGCGCTGCTGGCACGGCCGGCGTGCAGGCGATCCTGCACCTCGCCCATGAATTCGTTGAAATGGATACGGCGCTTGGGGAGATCAGGCGCCGCGGCAAAGAACGCATCCATCAGCATGGTCTTGCCGCGCCCGACGGCGCCGTGGATGTAGACGCCGCGCGGAGGGGCGATGGGCGCGCCGCGCAGACGCGCGATAATTCCGAGGCGTGGTGGCGGCCGGGACAGTTCGGCAAGCAGACGGTCGAGCCGGTGCGCCACGCCGATCTGCGCGTCGTCGAGCGTGAACTCGTCGGTGACGGCGCGGGCGCGGTAGGCGGCGACGAGGCGCCCTTCCGTTTCGCCCGCGGGTGGAGTCATGGGGCCGGCCGATGGCTCAGCGGTAGAAGGTAATGCCCTGCCCGTTGGCCTGGCCGTCGAAGCGGTTGTTGCCCGATGAGGCGAGCGTCGCGACCGGCGAGCCGCCCTGCCCCGCGAGCACGACGCTGCTGCCCTGAAGGTTCCACGCCGAGATCGATTTCAGAAGCTCGGTCGCGCAGCCGCGCGTCGAGGCGCGGTAGCCGCCGGTCCAGCTCGTCAACGTCATGAACAGTTGGCACGAGTCCGAGCCCGAAGTGATCGTCCAGCCGCCGAGGAGATCCGTGCGTCCGATGCCGCCATTTGCGCCCGAGCCGGTAGCCGGCGCCGTCATCGCGGTGCTGCCGGCAGGCGGCGACAGCGGCTGCTCTGCGGCCGTTGCGCCGGTGTCGGCGGGGAGGCCAGCAACCTGCGAGTCGGCAGGCGGACCGAGGTCCGTGCTCTCGACCGAATTCTGCGGCGAGGGCGTCGCGGGGGTCATCGGCTGTTGCGTGACCTGCTTGTCGCGCTTCCACGGCAGGCCGATGGCGCCGATCGAACCGCAACCGGCAAGGGCGACCACGAGCGTGATCGGCACCAGGTATTTCCACGCCATCGACCAGTCCCTCATCAGGCGCATCTGCCGAATCAGTCCCCACCGGGACAATACCGGAAATTCGAATGGCCTCCGGTTCCGGCGGGAGAACCCTTTAAATGGAAAAGCGGCGCAATCTAGACCGCGCCCTTTCACGATTTCCATTGTCGTAAACGGCCCGGCTAGACCCTGCGTTCCACCATCATCTGCTTGATCTCGGCGATGGCCTTCGCCGGATTGAGCCCTTTGGGGCAGGTTTGCGCGCAGTTCATGATGGTGTGGCAGCGATAAAGGCGGAACGGATCCTCGAGATTGTCGAGGCGCTCGCCGGTCGCCTCGTCGCGACTATCGATGAGCCAGCGATACGCCTGCAGGAGCACCGCCGGGCCGAGGAAGCGTTCGCCGTTCCACCAATACGACGGGCAGGCCGTCGAACAGCAGGCGCACAGGATGCATTCGTAGAGGCCGTCGAGCTTTACGCGGTCGTCATGGCTCTGCCGCCATTCTTTCTCTGGCTGCGGTGAATCCGTTTTCAGCCAAGGCTCGATCGAGCGAAGCTGCGCATAGAACGTGGTGAGATCGGGCACGAGGTCCTTGATCACCGGCATGTGCGGCAGCGGATAGATCTTCACCGGCCCGTCGATTTCGTCGATCGCCTTCGTGCAGGCCAGCGTGTTGGTGCCGTCGATATTCATCGAGCACGAACCGCAGATGCCTTCACGGCAGGAACGGCGGAAGGCCAGCGACGGGTCGATGGTGTTCTTGATCCAGATCAGCGCGTCGAGAACCATCGGCGCGATCTGACCGCGATCGACGAAGTATGTGTCGACGTGCGGATTCTCGGCGTCGTCCGGGTTGTAGCGGTAGACGCGAAACTCGAGGACCTTGCCCTTCGCGGTTTCCGGCGCCGGCCAAGTCTTGCCGGTGCCGACCTTGGAATTTTTCGGGAGCGTGAACTGGACCACGGAATGCCCTCTGCCCTTTTGGCCTCTATAGCCGAGGGCCGCAGCATTGGGAAAGCATCAGGACGCCGCGCGTCCTGACGAAATCAGCGCAGGTGGACGCGGATGACAAGCTTGAGGCCGGACCAGATGTCGTCCACCGCGGCGACCTTGACGTCGACCAGGTCGAGCTTCAGCGCCTCGGAACGCACCACGTCCTCGGTGATGTCGGTCGGCACCCTGGCCGACTTCTTCGGCCACGAGATCCAGATCATGCCGTCCGAATTGAGATATTTGCGGAGCTTGGGCAGCCCGGCGGCGAGTTCGGCCCGGCTGGATGTGAAGGCATGGATGGTGTCGTAGGTCTGCGGACCGAGCGGACGCGACCAGTCGCCACGCTTGGCGACCTTGCCGAAATCGACGGAGGCCGGCAGTTCTGCGAGATCGTCCGGCAGCGCGACGAAGGCAATCGTCGAACCGGGCTTGTAGCCTAGCTTCTCGTGAAGCGGCTTCACCGAGTATCCGGACTGGGAAAGCGTGGCGAGTGCCATAGTCGTTACGTCCTTCAGGCCACATCGTGACTTGGGCGCTCCGACAGAGAGCGCCCACAAAGACGAAACGGACAGGTTCGGGAAACCACTCTAAGGCTCGGAAATCTAAGCGATCCTTGCCGTCTCGGGCCTAGGAGTAAAGATAAGGCATCCCCTGCCTTATTTCACGCACTTTCGGCGCTAACCCACTGAAATGGCTAATCAGATCGCCGGTGGTCGCAAGTATTTGAAATAATTCGGGTTTCAGGCGCGGGCGGATGTCCGCCGAATGCGCCAATCACCTGATTTTGCAGGGGTTTTGCGGGCCCGGCCCGCAGCTTAACAGGAGAACTTCGAGCTGATCGTGGCGATGAAAAAGCTGGCCCGACTAAGGTCCTGCTGAGAGATGCGGGCCTGAATTTCAGCCACCTTTGCCTTGTCGTTGTTGGCCATAGCCGCGATGAAGGCGCGTGTGTCCTCGCTGTAGCCCGCCCAGTCATCCATGAAGCATTTGCAGCTTCCAGGGCCTAACCCCAGGCGCGCCTCGCAATCGGCCGTCGCTTCGTCCCGCGTTTCGGCGAACGCCGGCAACGACGGTACCGACCCCGCGATGAGCAACGCGACCGAGAGGGCAATCCGCAAGCGCATCAGTAAACCCTCGCCTTCGGCTCGATGTACTGCACGTCGTTGGTAAGCGTGCGCGTGTGCACGGGGCGGTCATCGAGCTTCACGCTCCGCCCCTCGCTGTCGATGAACGCCAGCGAGTGCTTCATCCAGTTCTTGTCGTCGCGCCCCGGGTAATCCTCGCGCGCGTGGGCGCCGCGCGACTCCGTCCGGTTCAGCGCCGAGTCCATTGTCGTGACCGCCTGGACGATCAGGTTGTCGTATTCCAGCGTCTCGATGAGATCGCTGTTCCAGATCAGCGAGCGATCGGTGACGCGGATGTCGTCGCTTCCGCCCCAGAGCTGGTGGATGCGCTCGTGCCCTTCGGCGAGCACCTCGCCGGTGCGGAAGACGGCGCAGTTCTCCTGCATGATCTTCTGCATGCGCAGGCGAAGGTCAGCCGTCGGCGTGCCACCTCTGGCGTTGCGGAAATGATCGAGGCGCGCCACGGCGTTGTCGCCCGCGTCCTTCGGCAGTTCGCGGTGACGCGAATCCTTCTCGATGGTCTCGGCGGCGCGATGCGCGGCGGCGCGGCCGAACACGATGAGGTCGGTCAGCGAGTTCGAGCCGAGGCGATTGGCGCCGTGGATCGATACGCACGCCGCCTCGCCCACCGCCATCAGCCCCGGCACGATCGTATCCGGATCGCCGTTCGCCTTGGTCAGCACCTCGGCGTGATAGTTCGTCGGGATGCCGCCCATGTTGTAGTGGACAGTCGGCAGCACCGGAATCGGCTCGCGCGTCACGTCGACGCCGGCGAAGATGCGGGCCGATTCCGAGATGCCGGGCAGCCGCTCGTGAATGACCTTCGGGTCAAGATGCGAGAGGTGCAGGAAGATGTGGTCCTTGTTCTCGCCGACGCCACGGCCTTCGCGAATTTCGACGGTCATCGAGCGCGAAACGACGTCGCGCGAGGCAAGGTCCTTGGCGTGGGGGGCATAACGCTCCATGAAGCGCTCGCCTTCCGAGTTGGTGAGGTAGCCACCCTCACCGCGCACGCCTTCGGTGATCAGCACACCGGCGCCGAAGATGCCGGTCGGGTGGAACTGCACGAATTCCATGTCCTGCAGCGGCAGCCCGGCACGGAGCACCATGCCGTTGCCGTCGCCCGTGCAGGTGTGCGCTGAGGTGCAGGAGAAGTACGCACGGCCGTAGCCGCCGGTGGCGAGAATCGTCTTGTGCGCGCGGAAGCGGTGCAGCGTGCCGTCTTCCATGCAGAGCGCCACCACGCCGCGGCACTCGCCCTCCTCCATGATGAGGTCGATGGCGAAATACTCGATGAAGAATTCCGTCGAGTGGCGGAGCGACTGGCCGTAGAGCGTATGCAGGATGGCGTGGCCGGTGCGGTCGGCCGCGGCGCAAGTGCGCTGCGCGGTGCCCTTGCCATAATTGGTGGTCATGCCGCCGAACGGGCGCTGGTAGATCTTGCCTTCCTCGGTGCGCGAGAACGGCACACCGAAATGCTCGAGCTCGTACACCGCCGAAGGCGCCTCGCGGCAGAGGTATTCGATCGCATCCTGGTCGCCCAGCCAGTCAGACCCCTTCACGGTGTCGTACATGTGCCAGCGCCAGTCGTCCTCGCCCATGTTGCCGAGCGCGGCAGAGATGCCGCCCTGCGCCGCGACGGTATGCGAGCGCGTTGGGAAAACCTTGGTGATGCACGCCGTCTTGAGGCCGGCGCCGCTGGCCCCCAGCGTGGCGCGAAGCCCCGCCCCGCCGGCGCCGACGACCACCACGTCGAAAGTGTGGTCGATGAACGGATAGGCCTTGCCGTTCACCACCGGCGCCGCACCGCTTCCGTTGCTCTTGCCGTTCTCGGCCATGAACTCAGACTCCGACGGCGATCTTCAGGACGGCGAGAATGGCGACGGTCGCGATCGCGACCGAGAACAGGGTGCTTGCCGCGAGCAGCACGATCTTGGCGCCCTCGGAATGCACGTAGTCCTCGACGATGACCTGCATGCCAATGCGCATATGGAGCGCGACCGAGACGAAGAGAAGGACGAGAATCGCCGCGACAAACGGCGAACCGATCAGTGCGTGGACTTCCTCGTAAGGCCGCCCGACGGCCATCGCCACGATGACGATAAGGCCAATCACGAGCGGCACGTTCGCCGCGCCGGTGAGACGCTGACGCCAGAAGTGGCCGGTGCCTTCGTGGGCCGAACCGTAGTGCCGCACGCGGCTTAGGGGTGTGCGCATGGCCGTCACCTGAGCCAGATGGCGAGTGCCCACACCACCACGGTGAGCACGATGGAGCCGATCAGATTGGCGAGCGCGATCCGGTCACGGGCCGGCTTGCCGAAGGCGTAGCCGAAGTCCCAGACGAAATGGCGGAGACCACCGAGCATGTGATGGATGAGGGCCCATGTCGCGCCGAAAAGGACGAGGAGCCCGATCCACGACCCGAGCACCCGGTTGGCGAAGGCGAAGGGGCCGGGCCCGGCCGCCAGCGCGACGAGCCACCAGGCGAGGAGGATCGTGCCGAAATAGAGCGCTCCGCCGGTGATGCGATGCAGGATCGACATCAGCATCGTCACGTACCAGTGGTAGATCTGGAGATGCGGCGATAACGGCCGGCTCGCCTTGATGTCGGCGCTCGACATTGGCGCGGTTGCCCCATGAAAAACGGCGGGAAAAGCGGAGCCGTTCTAAACCCGATGCCGCGGTGCGTCAAAAGCCTAGGTCTCAGCGGCGGGAACGGTTCCCTAACCACGCCCTCGAACACCCGGAACCCAAAGCCAGCCCTTAACGTCTTCCCGACCATAAGGATCGATCGGCAGGAGACCCCGACGCGATGCGGCGCCTTTGGCTTTACGAATTCATGTCGCGCGCGGCGTGGCTGAACTACCGCGGCAAGATCATGCTGATGGCGTTCGCGGGGACGCACATCCCGCTGCTCGCCGTGATCGGCTTTTTCATTTTCCACAGCGGTGCAGATTTCTCGACTGCGGTGACTACCATCAGCGTCACCCTTGCCGCCACGCTGTTCGGAACAGGGCTGACGCTCTACGTCCTCGACCAGTTGCTACGCCCCATCATCCTGACGTCGCAGGGCCTGCGCCGCTACCGGACCGAGCGCACGCTCCCCGTTATCCCGACGCAATTTACGGATGAGGCCGGCACGCTGATGGCCGACGCCGCGCATACGCTGAGCGATCTCGACCACGCCATCGACGATCTCGCCCACTACGACAAGGTCACAGGCTTGCCCAACCGCGAGGCATTCCTCGCGGAAGTCGCCCGACGGGTGACGGACGGTCAGCCCTTCGCGCTCTGCGCGACACGTCTCAACGGCTACGACCGCATCGTGCAGACGTTCGATCAGACGACGGCCGACCGCATCGTACGCCAGCTTGCCGACACGATGCGCAGCCTCGCCGGCGACAAGGCGTATGTCGCCCGCGTCGAAGGCGGGTTGTTCGTCTCGGTCTTTGCGGCAGCTACCGATATCGACGTTCTCACCGCGGCGGTTGCGGAAGGAGTTGACCAACTCGGGCGAGAGATAAAATTCGCCGACGCATCCTTCGTCCCCGATCTCAGCGCCGGCATGGCGATGTTCCCGACCGACGGAACGACGCCGGCGACGCTGCTCGACAACGCTGTCTCCGCCGTCGAGCCGCGCAAGGCCGGCGAAGGCCAACCGCTGCGTTTCTATTCGCCCGCCGCACGCGACGCCGCGCGCGAGCGCTACCTGACGGAGCAGGAACTCCGCCGCGCGCTGACGAACTCCGAACTGCGCCTGCACTACCAGCCAGTCGTCGACACCGGCCTGGCCTGCACGGTCGGCGCCGAGGCGCTGCTCCGCTGGCAGCACCCCGAGAAGGGGCTGATTGCACCGGCGACCTTCATTCCGATCGCCGAGACAAGCGGCCTGATCGATCCGATCGGCCGCTGGGTGCTCGAGCGCGCCACGCAGCAACTGCACGAATGGGCCGAGGCGGGGAGGAGCGACCTCCGGGTCGCGATCAACATTTCGGCGCGGCAGTTCCGCGATCCGACTCTGATGGACGCCATCGCCGCATCGCTCCGCGACCACAACATCGGGCCCGGACGATTGGAGATCGAACTCACCGAGACGGCGGCCATGCAGGACCGGGAACGCGCCGCAACGATGTTCCATCGCCTGCGCGACCTCGGCGTCTCGATCGCCATCGACGACTTCGGCACGGGCTATTCGAGCATGACCAACCTGCTCGACCTGCCGTTCGACATGCTGAAGATCGACCGCCAGTTCGTGGCGGGTGTCGACCGCCTGCGCAACGCCCACGCGATCTGCGCGGCGCTGGTCGCGCTCGGCAAGAGTCTGAACACCGAGGTGCTGGCAGAGGGCGTGGAAACGGCGGCGGAGACCGACGTGCTCCGCCAGATGGGCGTGCGGCGCTTCCAGGGTTTCTACTTCGCGAGGCCGATGCCAGCGCGCGAGTTCATTCGCGTCGCGAACGACCTGAAGCTAACCGCAAAGCTCATGCGCACGGCCACGGCCGGCGCCGTGCCAGCGCCCCCGGAGCGCCGCTCGGCCTGACGCCGGCGGAAGGGAGCGCCACGGGCACCGCCTTGCCATAAGCGCAGCGGACATTTACGGAAGCCCGCGTTCTATCCGGCGTCTCCGTGAAGGTTCCCATCAATGGCTACCCACCATCTTCTCCTCCTGCCCGGCGACGGCATTGGTCCCGAGGTCATGGCGGAGGTGAAGCGCGTGCTCGCCTTCCTCAACGCCGAAGGCGGGGACCGCTTCGAGACCGAGGATGATCTGGTTGGCGGCTGCGCGTACGACACACATGGCAAGGCCGTGTCCGAGGAGACGATGCGGAAAGCCCTGGCAGCCGATGCGGTGATCTTCGGCGCCGTCGGCGGGCCGAAGTGGGACAAGGTGCCCTACGACGTGCGGCCCGAGGCCGGGCTGCTTCGCCTCCGCAAGGACCTCGAGCTGTTCGCCAATCTCAGGCCCGCGATCGTCTATCCGGCGCTCGCCGATTCATCGTCCCTGAAGCGCGAGCTGGTCGAGAACCTCGACATTCTGATCGTGCGCGAACTCACCGGCGGCGTATATTTCGGCGAGCCCAAGACCATCACCGACATCGGCAACGGCCAGAAGCGCGCCGTCGATACGCAGGTCTATGACACCTACGAGATCGAGCGCATCGGCCGCGTCGCCTTCGATCTTGCGCGGACGCGCCGCAAGAAGGTGACGTCGATGGAGAAGCGAAACGTCATGAAATCGGGCGTGCTGTGGAACGAGGTGATGACCGCGACCCACAAGCGCGAATATCCCGACGTGACGCTGGAGCACATGCTGGCCGACGCCGGCGGCATGCAGCTCGTGCGCGCGCCAAAGCAGTTCGATGTGATCGTCACGGACAATCTGTTCGGCGACATGCTTTCCGACGTTGCGGCGATGCTGACCGGCTCGCTCGGCATGCTGCCCTCTGCGTCGCTGGGCGCGCCAGATGCCAAGACCGGCAAGCGGAAGGCGCTGTACGAGCCGGTGCACGGCTCAGCGCCCGATATCGCCGGCAAAGGCATCGCCAACCCGATCGCCATGCTGGCCTCGCTGGCGATGGCGCTGCGCTACTCCTTCGCCATGGGCGAAACCGCCGATCGCCTCGAGCGGGCGATCTCCTCCGTGCTCGACGCGGGCCTCCGCACCGCAGACATCGCGGCGCCCGGCGCACCTACTGTCGGTACTGTCGCGATGGGCGACGCGATCCTCGCCGAACTGGGCAAGGGCTGATGACGGAGCTCTACGCCAACCGGAGCATCTGGCGGCGGACGTACGCCTACGCGGCGGTGATCGTCGCCGCCATGGTGTGGGGCGTGTTCGAAATCTGGCACGGCATGGGGGTCGAGGGAGGCGACGGCCAATCCGGCGGCATGTTCGGCGTGCTCTTCATCGGCGGCGGCCTCTACGCCTTCTACCAATTGATCGGCGACTGGCGCCATGTGGTGACCAAGCTGAGGCAGGATGAAGCCACCGGCAGGCTCACCGCGACGCTCTGGGAGCCGACCGGAGCGAAGGACGTTTCCGGCACGCCGGAGGAATTCCGCAACTGGCGGCCGCACGTAAAACTGATCGGGCGCGCGCGGAGATCCTTCTTCATCTACGTCGATCACGCGGCGATCCCGCGCCCGCTCCGCTTCGATCTGCCGCCGGGCAGCGACGTCGAAGGCCTGCGCCGCATCGCGCCGGATGCCGTGGCCGAATACCAGGCGACGATCGGCAAGCCGAAGGCCTAGCCGAAGAAGGTGTCGTAGAGCAGCTTGAGGTTAAGCGCGACGAGGATCGCCGCAACGCCCCACGCGAGAACCGCGATGGTGCGCGACACGACGAAGTTTCCCATTTTCTCGCGGTCGGTGACGAAGCGGACAAGCGGGATGACCGCGAATGGCAACTGCATCGACAGCACGACCTGGCTGAAGACTAGCAGTTTTGCCGTGCCGCTTTCGCCGTAGAGCGCGGTCACCACGACGACCGGGACGATGGCGACGGCGCGGGTGACCAGCCGCCGCGCCCACTGCGGCAGGCGGAGACGCAGGAAACCCTCCATCACGATCTGGCCGGCAAGGGTGGCCGTCACCGTGGAGTTGACGCCGGAGGCGAGCAGAGCCACCGCAAACAGGGTCGACGCGATGCCAAGGCCGAGCAAGGGCGACAGCAGGTGGAAAGCCTGCCCGATCTCCACGACATCGGTATGTCCGTTGGCGTGGAACGTCGCGGCGGCGACTATGAGGATGGCGGCGTTGACGAACAGCGCCAGCATGAGCGCCACGGTGGAGTCGGTCGTCGCCCAGCGGATGGCGTAGCGGCGCCCGGCGTCGTTCCGCTCGAAGGCGCGCGTCTGCACGATCGACGAGTGCAGGTAGAGATTGTGCGGCATCACGGTCGCGCCGATGATGCCCATCGAGATGTAGAGCATCGCCGGATTGGAGATGATTTCCGGCGACGGAATGAAGCCGCTGAGAAGTGCGGCTACGGGCGGGGCAGCCGCGATGATCTGCACGAGGAAGCAGACCGCGATGACGATGAGCAGCGCGATGACGAATGCCTCGAGCGCGCGGAAGCCGCGGTTCATCAGGAGAAGCAACAGGAAAGCATCCAGCGCCGCGATGAGTGCGCCGGCGATCAGCGGGATACCGAACAGAAGCTGCAGCGCGATCGCAGTACCGATAACTTCAGCGAGGTCGCACGCGATGATCGCGAGCTCGCAGGCGACGTAGAGCACGAGGTTGACCGGCCGCGAGAAGTTATCGCGACACGCCTGCGCTAGGTCGCGGCCCGTGACGATGCCGAGCCGCGCAGCGAGCGCCTGCAGCAGTATCGCCATCACGTTTGAAATCAGGATGACGGCGAGCAGCGTGTAGCCGAACTGCGAGCCACCGGCGATGTCGGTCGCCCAGTTGCCCGGATCCATGTAGCCGACGGAGACCATGTAGCCAGGACCGGCGAAGGCGAGCAGCGAGCGGAACCAGCGGCCGCCTGCGGGGGGCACGGCCACGGTGGCGTTGGCCTCGGGCAGCGACGGGCGGTCGTCGACGCGGGCAAAGCGCCAGCCGGCCATCTTCATCACGGTGTCCCGAACTGCCATCCAGCCCAGCGCAATTTGATAATGCGAATTATTCGCAATAAATAGCGGCGAGCCCCTTCAAAGGCAAGTCCCTGACCATAAAAAGAAAGCCCGGCGGGAGGCCGGGCTTTCAAACCGCGTACAGATTCGAGGGCTATTCCCACGTGACGTACTGCAGGGTCATCTTCTTCGGGATGCCGGGGGTCACGCCGACCACCTTGAACTGGCTGACCCGGCCCTGGTTGGTCGCGGCGCAGACGTAGCTTCCGGGCGGGAGTTGCGTGATCGAAACCGCCGCCGGGCTGAACGCTTCCGCCGCGCAGCCGTCGTAGCCGCGGTTCGACTTGTTGCCGACGGCAAGCTGCGCGCCATTCATCGGCTTCAGGTTCATCTGCACCGGGCTGATCGCCTGGAACCACAGGTCGTCGTCGCTGCCCGAGGCAATGTCGCCTTCGTCGAGATCGACGCTGTAGGTCTGCTGCAGCACCAGCGTCGCGGTCGAATGCACCGGCTGCGAACCGCCACCTCCCCCGCTGCTTTGCGCCCAAGTCGTATGATCGAAGTAGATCGTCATCGGCACCGGCAGGCCGGGAATGCCGTTGACGACGGCAACGCGGACGCGGCCGAAATTGCCGTCGCTGGTGGCGACGCACATCCACGAACCGACCGGCAACTGCACCTGCTGTATCGGCGCGCCGGAGTACGGCGCCGTCGTGCATTCGGCAAAGGTCGGCATGTGTGTGCCCTGCGGGCTGAACTTCGCGCCGTTGACCGGCACAAGGAGCCGCAGGAACGGATTGCTGGCGTTGAGCCGCAGATCGGCGGGACCGCCCGCATCGATGTCCGCCTGGCCATTGTCGTTGAGGGTGACCGTGCCATCGGAGATGACGGCGACCGCAGGACCCGGCGGCGGCACGGCAACGCACTTGAACTTGCGGCCGGGCAGCTTGGTGCAATCGTTGTTGACCGGCGCCGGGCGCTGGATCGAGCCCGAGGTGCCGTACTCGCACACCAGGAGTTCCTGGCCGCTCGAAGTGTCCACCTTCCAGTTGGTGACCGGATTGACCTGGGCGTTCGTGGACCAGCCGGGCGGCAGGGTCTGGACGATGGTGCGTGTGGCCTGCGGCAACGGACAGGCGACGATGCTGTCGGCGTGAGCCGAAACTGCCGACGCGGCCATCGCCAAGCCGCCACCGATCAGTATGCCTAGAAGCCTGCGCATGTTGAGTAACCCCTCCCGTGATCGGCCGATCAGCCGACCTCATGGATACTAGCCTAGGCAAGGAGCGCTGAAACCGGCCTGAACCGATTATTCATCCGCCCTTCAGATGATCGCGCCGGCCGCGGCTCGTTGACTCCTAGCGGCTTTCGCGTAGAAGAAACGCCGGTTTTCCAAGGCAAAACCTCTAATGACGCCGCGCACTTTCCCCGCGCTGACCACCGCCCCGGCTTCCGCCGGCGGCGACGTCATGCCGAAAACCAAAACGAAAATCACGAAAACCGCGTAAGCCTTCGCTCCCGCCGCCCAACCTCTCCTCGGCTCGAGCGAGGGGTGTGACGGGTCGCGAAACGTGATCCTCGCGAAGGCAACCCGGAGAGGGAACGGAGTTCGAGGGACTATGGGCTACAAGGTCGCGGTCGTAGGCGCCACCGGCAATGTCGGGCGCGAAATGCTGGCAACGCTCGATGAGCGGGGCTTCCCGGCGGACGAGGTGGTGGCGCTTGCCTCGCGCCGCAGCCAGGGGACCGATGTTTCCTACGGCGACGCCACGCTGAAGGTGAAGGCGCTCGACAACTACGACTTCTCCGACACCGACATCGCGCTGATGTCGGCCGGAGGTTCGGTCTCGAAGGAATGGTCGCCGAAGATCGCGGCACAGGGCTGCGTCGTCATCGATAATTCCAGCGCCTGGCGCTACGACTCCGACATTCCGCTGATCGTGCCCGAGGTCAATGCGGATGCCATCACGCTGTTCCGCAAGCGCAACATCATCGCCAATCCCAACTGCTCGACGGCGCAGCTTGTCGTCGCCCTGAAGCCGCTGCACGACCGCGCCAAGATCAAGCGCGTCGTCGTCGCGACGTACCAATCGGTTTCCGGCGCCGGCAAGGAGGCTGCCGACGAGTTGTTCACGCAGACGCGCTCCGTGTTCGTCTCCGACCCGATAGAGAACAAGAAGTTCCCGAAGCGCATCGCCTTCAACGTCATCCCGCACATCGACGTCTTCATGGACGACGGCTTCACCAAGGAAGAATGGAAGATGGTGGCCGAGACCAAGAAGATGCTCGACCCCAAGATCAAGCTGGTCGCCACCTGCGTGCGCGTTCCGGTGTTCATCGGCCACTCCGAGGCGGTGGCGATCGAGTTCGAGAATCCGATCACGGCCGACGAGGCGCGCGACATCCTGCGCGAAGCGCCGGGCTGCCTCGTCGTCGACAAGCGCGAGCCCGGCGGCTACGTCACCCCCGTCGAAGCGGCGGGCGAGGACGCGACCTACATCAGCCGGATCCGCGAAGACCCGACGGTCGATAACGGCCTGATGCTGTGGGTGGTGTCCGACAACCTCCGCAAGGGCGCGGCGCTGAACGCGGTGCAGATCGCCGAGGTGCTGGTGAACCGCAAGCTGATCCAGCCAAAGCGGAAGGCCGCGTAGGGAACGCGCGCCGGTGGCGAACGAGCGCGGCTTCCGCCACTGGGGTGGCTTCCTGATCTCCGGCGGCACCGCTGCCGCCATCGACGCCGGCATCACGTCGCTGCTGGTGCATCAGGCCGCGCTGGATCCTTTCTCGTCGCGCGCCATCGCGATCCTCATAGCGATGACTGCGGCGTGGTTCATGCACCGGCGGTTGACGTTTGCTGTGCAGACGCCGCCCTCGCTTCGCGAATACGGCCGCTTCGTTGCCGTGGCCTCCGGCGCCAACCTCCTGAATTATGCGATCTACGCGGCGATACTGCTGGTACGGCCGGCGACGCTTCCCGCGGTGGCCGTTGTGATCGCCACAGGCGTCGCAGCGTGCTTCTCGTATCTCGGGTTCCGCCTTGGCGTGTTCAGGGAACCTCCGCCACCGGCGTAAGCATGACGCCTTCGGGCGGGGCGAGGAAATCCCCCTGACCTCCCGCCAGCGGCAATTCGTTCACGCCCGAACGTGCCGCGCGCTCGACAAGCCGGAGAACAGATGACGACGCGCGGCTGAGCGCTTCCGCCGAGCGAATACCGTCCAATCGGTGGCCGAGATAGAGCGCCGCCAAAAGATCGCCCGTACCGTGGGGGACGTCTGCCAGCCGGCGATGTGACGCGAGAAAGCTCCCATCGCCCGTCGTCACCATCGCGGCGACATTGCCGTCCGCCGCATGCGCCGATGTCGTCACAACCTCGCGCGGCCCAAGTTCGCGCGCCGCCGCGACGATCCCGTTGTTGCTGTCCACTGACCCTGCCGTCAGCCAGCCGAGCTCGTGCCGGTTGGGCAGCGCGATGTCGGCGTGCGGTATCAGCAGGTCCCGGATTGCGACGACCAGTGCCTCCGGCTGGAACAGTCCGCCGCTGTCTCCGAGGATGGGATCGCAGAGGTAGAGCACAGTCGGATTGGCTTCGCGGACGGCCCTCACGAGGTCGGCGACCGCCGCCACCTGATCGACCGCACCGAAATATCCGGTGAGGATGGCGCCCACTTCACCGAGCCAAGGCGACCGCGCGAGGTCGGCGGTCAGGGACGCGAACGCGCCGTTGTCCGGCGCGATACGAGTTGCCCGGCCATGACCCGGATGCCACGGCAGCAGGACCGTCGGCACCAACCAGACCGGGAACCCCATTCGTTCCAGGGCAAAGACCGAGGCCCGGCCGCCCACGGAGCCGCGGGCAACATGGCTGGAAACGACGATGACGGCGGGCTTTGGCAAAGCGGCGGTAACCTTGCTGGCCCTCCTTTACTAACGCAGGCGAACGTGGTGGAGCAAAGGCGGCGACCGTCCTACTGTCGCGCCTCTAAGCCCTTGATCAGACTGGCATGCTTCCGAACGCGCGCCCCCGCCGCAGCGCCCTCTACGTACCCGGTGCCAACGCCCGCGCAGTGGCCAAGGCGAAGACCGTCGCCGCCGACGTCATCATCTTCGATCTCGAAGACGCCGTCGCCACCTCGCAGAAGGAAAAAGCGCGCGACGCGGTCGCCGCCGCGGTCGCCGAGATGGTCGCGCTCGGCAAGCGTGAGGTCGTGGTCCGCGTCAACGGACTCGATACGCCGTGGATCGCCCGCGACATCGCGGCGATGATCGCGGCCGCCCCGCACGCGCTGCTGCTGCCGAAGATCGAACGCACCGACGACATCCGCCGCGCCCGCGCTGCGCTCTCCGCGGCGCGGCCCTCGTCGCCGATGAACCTCTGGCTCATGATGGAGACCCCGGGCGCGATCCTCAATGCATCGGCGCTGGCCGCCATCGCGGCGATACCAGCGCCGGCGATCACCGGCTTCGTCATCGGCACCAACGACCTCGCCGCGGAGCTCGGCATTCCGCCGCGGCCTGGCCGCGCCGCGTTGTTGCCGCATCTCGCGCAAGTGCTGCTCGCCGCGCGCGTCCATGGCCTGACGATCCTCGACGGCACTTTCAACGATCTCGACGACCGCAAGGGCTTGCGCGCCGAATGCCTTCAGGGCCGCGAGATGGGCATGGACGGGAAGACGGTGATCCACCCTGCGCAGATTTCGGTGGCGAACGAGGCGTTCGCGCCCGATGGCGATGAAGTCGCCTGGGCCCGCCGCGTCGTCGACGCATTCTCCAAGCCGGAGAATGCCGACGTCGAGGTCATGCAGTTGGCGGGGCGTATGGTGGAGCGCCTGCACGAACGCGTCGCACGCCGCACTCTGACCATCGCCGATGCGGTTGCCACGGCCGAGAAAGAAGCGGCACCACAGATCGCGCCGCCAGCGGCAAAGCCTTCACGCGCCAAGAAGGCAGTCGATCCGAACGCCGCGTAGCGCCGGGATCAGACCCAGGGACGCTCGGCGGCAGCTTCTTTCTCGAAGCGATCGATGCTGTCGCCCTTGGCGAGCGTGAGGCCCACTTCGTCGAGACCGTTCAGCAGGCAATGCTTCTTGAACGGATCGATGTCGAAGCGCACGACGCCGCCGTCCGGTCCACGAATTTCCTGCTTTTCGAGATCGATCGACAGTGTCGCGTTCGAACCGCGCTCGGCGTCGTCCATGAGCTTGTCGAGATCTTCCTTCGACACCTTGATCGGCAAAATGCCGTTCTTGAAGGAGTTGTTGTAGAAGATGTCGCCGAACTGCGTGGAGATCACACAGCGGATGCCGTAGTCGAGCAGCGCCCACGGCGCATGCTCGCGCGAAGACCCGCAGCCGAAGTTGTCGCCGGCGACGATGATCTTCGCGGTCTTGTAGGCGGGCTTGTTCAGCACGAACTCCTTTCCAGCACATTGGGATCCTAAGCTTAGAATTCCACGTGGACAAGTTGTCGCGG
>JADMIO011053090.1_pt1 | contig 50224 bp, 43 predicted proteins | sample 8958161 | NCBI WGS metagenome assembly JADMIO01 (sample SAMN16585339, study PRJNA669376) | soil metagenome | isolation source: Crop rotation soil | place: USA: Cullars Rotation, Alabama | collected 2011 | reverse complement strand
CGCGACAACTTGTCCACGTGGAATTCTAAGCTTAGGATCCCAATGTGCTGGAAAGGAGGCGCGTTCAAGGCGAATGTAGTTTTTTGCATCCGCCATGACCGTAAGTCCCGCGCCTTGATAGGGAAGCCGGCTGCCCGCGCCGTGTTCCTCGCCCGGCTGGAAAGCGGCGTCCACCTTTACCTGGAGATCGAAGTCTCCTTTCACCTCCTTGAGCACGCGCGGCGCGTCGGTGTTGCCGAGTTCCGCGCTGAATCCGTGGGCCTTTTGGCTGTCCGCCGGCACGGTGATGACGAGTTTGCCTTTGTCGGTCTCGAATTTGCAGTCCCCCGCGGGATCGACCGCCTGGCCCCATTCCTTGATGACTTGCGGGGATTTCGACTTCGCCCCCTCGGCGGGAGCGGTGTCAGATTTCGGGGCGGCATCCTGCGCCGGCAACTGCCGGAAAAAAGTCAGGATCACGGCAGGAAGCGTGAGCAAGACGGACAGCGCGCGGGTCTTCATGGAGGAGTGAGCCGGGATAAAGGTTTCCGGCCCTCTGATTTGACGGAGTTGCCCGAATTGAACGGAGCATCGGGCGCAGTGATGATCTTAAAGGTGAAGTCAGGCCGGATTTCCAATTGTATCTGGTAAGGAGTTTTCTCCGTGAGTGCCAGGGCGGCGGCGGAGGCCTCCTTGTGCCCTTCATGAGTTAGCGTGAGTGAAACTCCGCAGTTTCCGCGGGACTGCGCGCTGAACTCGTGCTTTGCCGCAGGGGCAAGTTTTGGAACCGATGCCCGGAATGCCTCTGCCGCGAGACGAATTCCGGTTACCTCAACACCCGATTTATTGACGATGGTTACCGTCGTTTGCGGTCCGGAAGCCGGTTCCTTCCCTGGAGCCACTGAGGCACAGAGAACGGCAACGGTCAGGACTGAAATGAAGTGACGCGTTCTCATGGAACCAGCCTGGCGCTATTTAGGAGCAGGTCCGGGGATCTTTTTGTCGTCCGAGATGTCTGACATGTCGAAAATCTTGAGTTCCTCCGGCAGGTCATCCTTCGGATCGGACTTTGGCACCGAGGCGACGATCTTGGGGGCGGGTGCGGGTTTAACGGGTTTGACTGGTTCCGTGAGCGGAGCGGTGAGGGCGGCGAGCAGGGGCTTTTGTTTGTCCTTGTCGTTCTCCAGCGCGGATTTTTCCTCCGGGTTTTCCGGCCATTCGCAGCGGGGGACCGTGCCGCTCTTATATTCGCCCACTTGCACGCCGTGGCGGTAAAACCGCACCCAGACGCCGCGCATCCGGTCCCGCTCGGCAATGCCGGAGTAAGTGTTCGCCGCCTTCATCTTTTGCACCGCGTGGGCGCGGGTGGTGAATTTGTGCGATGCGTTATAGTTCATCGTGGGCAATTCGACGTTGCCGGATTTGAAAAGGAGCTTCCGGGTGCTCATCACCGAGGCATAACCGCCGGTTTCGCTCACATCCACACAGTCCACGAGGAAAACACGATAGCAGACCCGGACGCCTTCGATGGGGTTCTGGCAGCGGTTGGAAATGCTGAGTTCGTAGGCGTGCTGGGATTCGTCAGCGGCGCCATAGGCATAGGCGTTGGCCGGACGCCCGAGCCCAGGCACCTTTTCCACGGTCTTATCCGTCTCCTTCACGTCGAACCGGTAATCGAGCGCTGCGGGGTCGGCGGCGATCCAGCGGCATATGTAGGTGACGTCGTCGCGGCTGAAGTTCTTCATCGGGAGGGTTGCGTCCTTGCCGTCCGCCCCCCGGATAACGACATTCGAGCCGCGAACCTTGACGAGTTCCGCCTTCAGCGCGCGCCCTTTGATGTCGTGAAATTCGCGAACTTCGGCATTCAGGGGAATGGCACCCGCCAGAATGGCGGCAGTTACGAGGATTAGGGGATCGGTTTTCATAATTGGGGAACAGACAGCGGATTGTGTGCATTCGTTAATACGTATTTCAGCTTATTTCCTTCATGGAGTTGTAAGTTTGTTGTAAAGACCGGACGGGGGGCAGACGATGGCCCGGCACTTCCGGCTGCCCGGAGATTTACGATTTACGATCTGCGATTTACGATTTGGAATCACCGGCCATGTCCATTCGCCTTACTACCCTCTCGTCCTGTGCCGGCTGCGCGGCCAAGCTCCCGCAGGCGAAGCTCGCGCAAATTCTGCGCAATCTTCCGGGTCTCGCCGATGACCGGCTCCTCGTCGGCGCGTCCACTTCAGACGATGCGGCGGTTTACCAACTGGATGCGGAACGCGCGCTCGTGCAGACCGTGGACTTCTTTACTCCCATCGTGGATGACCCGTTCCTCTACGGTCAAATTGCGGCGGCCAATTCGCTCTCCGATGTCTATGCCATGGGCGGGCGCCCCGTGACGGCGATGAACCTTCTTGGACTGCCTGACGAAGTGGATCTGGACGTGGCGCACACCATTCTCCGCGGCGGCGCAGAGAAAGTGCAGGAAGCCGGATGCCTGCTCGCCGGCGGGCATTCCATCCGCATTCCCGAGCCGGTGTACGGACTTAGCGTCACTGGTCTGGTGCATCCGCAAAAACTGATAACCAATGCCGGAGGCCGCGCGGGCGACATCCTTGTGCTCACCAAGCCGCTGGGCACGGGCATCATCACCACCGCGCTGAAGCGCGAAAAGTGCGGCGCGGCCCTCGCGGAGACCGCCATCAATTCCATGTGCACGCTGAACACGCCGGGGGCCGTCGTTGCGGAGCGCGGCCTTGTTAAGGCGGGCACGGATATCACAGGCTTTGGATTGCTGGGGCACCTCGGATCACTGTGCCGGTCCAGTGGAGTCAGCGCCGTTATTCACGCGGCGCAGGTGCCGGTGCTGGCTGCGGAAGTTATGGCGCTCATCGCCAGTGACTGCATTCCGGGTGGTACGCGTCAGAACCTCACCCACGCGACCGGATTCACTGATTTCGCCGGCGCGGACACTGTCATCCAGCATCTCCTCGCGGACGCGCAAACCAGCGGCGGGCTGCTGCTCTGCGTCGCTCCACAGCACCTTGATGAAGTCCTTGCGGTGCTGGCGGAGCAAAAGACGCTCTGCCGCGCAGTGATCGGCGAATTGACAGCCTCCACCGCGAGCTTGATCAACGTCAGGGCCTAGGCCTGACCTTGCGCCTTTCGGTAAAGCTCCCGGTAGTAGTTTTGACCGCGCTCCGCCGGGACTTTCAGTTCGTGCAGCAGCGACCACAGCGCGCCATAGTCAATGTGCTCCGGCGTGCCGGCAGGAGTGGCGGTGTGACGGCGGCACATGAAGCAGACTTCGAGGGTGGCGACGGGCTTGTCCGCGGCATCGTAGAAGACGAAGGCGTGATGCGGCACATAGCAGGGTTTATAATGATCGAGCGGGGCAGGGGTATTGGCGGTGGCGAGCAGGCGTTTCACCTGAGTGGCGGAAAGCGCGGTGCCGGGAGCGTTGAGCACACCTGAATGCATGGCACCGTCCTTGTGCCAAAAGCCCATGTTGTTGTGCTCGGCCTCGCAGTCATAGACGAAGGCGCGGACTGTCTGGTAGGGCACCGGCGGCCAGGCTGCACCGGCGCCCGATGAAGGAGCCGTGGTGGTGCAGCCGGTTAGGGCGGCCGCGGACGTGGAGCCGAGGACTTTGAGAAAAGCAGAGCGTTTCATGGTCGGATTTTGAGCAATGGACATGCAGGAAGCCTTACACACCGGTTTTGCGCAACTGAATCGGAGGACAATTTTGACCTTGGCAGTGATTCCGGGCTTTTCCCGCGCCGCGCTTCGCTGCACAGGCGGCACATGAACGAATCTGCCTCGCCTCCGCCATTCCCCGCGTTCCGCGAGGCCATGCGCTATTGGCTGCGACTGGGCTGCATTAGTTTCGGCGGACCGGCCGGGCAGATTGCGATCATGCACAAGGAACTGGTGGAAAAGCGGCGCTGGATTTCGGAAGGGCATTTTCTGCACGCGTTGAACTTCTGCATGCTCCTGCCAGGACCGGAGGCGCAGCAACTCGCCACTTATCTCGGCTGGCGCCTGCATGGCTGGCGCGGCGGCGTGGCCGCTGGCGCCCTGTTTGTGCTGCCGTCCATTTTCATTCTCTTCGGCCTGAGTTGGCTCTACATGGCCGGCGGTCAGGTGTCATGGCTCGCGCCGTGGCTGTCCGCAGTTTTCTACGGGCTGCTCGCTGCCGTCATCGCGGTGGTCGCGGAAGCGGTGCTCCGGATAGGAAAGAAAGCGTTGAAATCACCTTCGTTGTGGCTCTTCGCGGCGGCTTCCTTTGTCGCGATCTTCTTTTTTCAAGTTTCGTTCGTGGTCATTATTTTCACGGCGGCAGCGATCGGATGGTTTGGCAGCCGGTTGGCTCCCACACAGTTTCCAGCAGGCAAGGGGCATGGTTCCACCAAAGCGAAAGAGGATGACGGGTTTGTCGCGCTGCCGCCTTCGCCGGCCGCATCGTGGCGGCGCTCGGCGAAGATCACGGCAGTTTGCCTGACGCTGTGGTGGGTGCCGATTCTTGCACTCGGCGCGTGGCTGGGATGGACGGCCACCGGGTTCCGGCAGGGCGTGTTTTTCAGTCAGGCGGCTCTGGTCACGTTTGGTGGAGCGTATGCGGTGCTGCCGTATGTGGCGCAGCAGGCGGTCGAGCATTTCCACTGGCTCTCGCATCCACAGATGATGAACGGTCTCGCGCTCGCCGAGACGACCCCGGGGCCGCTGATCATGGTTCTGCAATTCGTCGGATTCGCCGGCGGCTGGCAGTCGCATCCGGAAGGCATGAGCGACCTGACCGGCGCCACCATCGGTGCGCTGATCACGACGTGGGCGACTTTTGTGCCGTGCTTTCTGTTCGTTTTCCTCGGTGCGCCGCATGTGGAAAATCTCCGCACGCAGCCGCGGCTTGGCGCCGCCCTCACGGCTATTACGGCGGCGGTTGTCGGCGTCATTCTGAATCTCGGCGTGACGTTCTCCATCCACGCGCTGTGGCCAGCGGGGCACTTCGACTGGTTCATCGCCGCCGTCGCCATAGCCGCTTTCGTGGCCATGCAGCGGTTCAAGGCGGGCCTCATTCCTACAATCGCCGCCTGCGCCGCGCTGGGCCTGGTGTGGAAACTGGCGGGATGGTGAGTGGATCGTACGATCCAATGAAACGGGGCACCGGTGTTGGAGTCCCGCCTTCAGGCGGAATCGCCATGTTGAGGATGCGGGAGGCGTGGCAAAATCGAAGGAGGTTGATGATTCCGCCTGAAGGCGGGACTCCACCTGCGCACCGCCCAGCGCAGGGCGCGGACTACTTCACTTCTACGATTATTCTCTCATAGCGTGAGAGCGGCGGCGTACCATCGTCGGTGACGCGCAAGATGAGGTGCATTGTCTTGCCGGCGGCGTCCGGCATGGCAGTCATTGTCATCCCCGCTCGTTTCTCTTCGATGCGGGGGGCGAAATGGAAACTGCCGGCCTCTGGATACGGAATCCACTGAAATGTGAGATTGTTGCCATCGGGGTCCGTGGAGCCTCTCGCGCCAAAGGTTAGAGAATCCCCGGCTTTCGCCTGTATTCGCAGCGGGCCCTCTACTTTCGGAACGGGCGGATGATTTGCCTTATCATGCGGCTGCACACACCAGTCGAGACGTGCGCGGAAATCATTTTGCAGGTCCGCGGCCCAGCGGGCGAGGGTGTTGTCGCGGCTGGTGCTGCCGTTCGACGCGTCCTTCTGATTGGCATGGTAGTAAGGCAGTCCCGGATACTGCTCGTGCGGACCGTAGCGACCACCCCAGCTTCCCCAATCCGGGTGCTCCGGGTCGTTCATGCCGGTCGGCACGAGATACAGAAACGTCATGGTGTCACCCTCCTTCTGCGGGTGCGTGGTGTTGAGAGGATAAAGCGCGCCGAGCGGACCGTGATTGGTCAGGCAATCGCGGGTGATGTCGAATCCTCCCGCCGTCGCCGTGAGCGCCGAGAACCGGTGATACCAGCGTTTGCCGTCTTGCGGCGGCTGGAACGTATTCACCCACAGCTTCCATGCCGGCGGACGCGCGGTGTGTTCGGGGAATTGATCGTAACCGATGATCCGCAGCTTGTTCTTGAACGCAGCATAGCCCTCAGCCCCGCGCTCTTTGAACACGCGGTCCAGCGCGCGTTTCATGTTCACCGTCGCCGCTCCCTTGTCCGTGCCCCAGTCTGCATACCAAACGGGACGCGGATCATCTTTGTCCACGGCGGCAAGAATGAGATTCACGGCTTCCTCCGAGTCGTCCAGGCCTTGAACGGTGCGTGCGAGCAGCGCGTCGGGCTTCGGATAGCGCGCATCGTGCTGCACCAGATTTGGCCAGCATTCGCGGTATGCCTTCACCTGCGCGCGCACGATGCCGGGACCGGTGCGCTCGCGGTTTTTGTTCTCGCCGTCGATCGCCTCTGCACGATTGGCGATAATCCCCTCGACGTCCCATTCGCACGTATAGAGCAGAAACCGAACGAGCGACTGCTCATCGTCAGGATCGCCGCCGGCATCCGTTTCGATGATCAGCCGGAGCCGTTCGCCGGCTGCAGCGCACGGCAGCGTAAGAGAAAGAAAGAGAAGCAGGAGACATTTCATCCACTTCCCTATGAAGGGCGCCGCGGCAACGCGCAAGCTCCGCAAGCCCGCCGTGTTTTGCGCGGCTCTTACGTCGATGTTGGCGGTTCTTCGTCAGGGGGGAATGGCGAGCCGCGTTCCTCCATGCGCTTGAGGAGGCTGCTCATGTCTTCCGCGTCATCCCACACGGGCTTCGTAACATAAATCGGGGCGCGACCGGCGACGGCGAGGGCGAGGCTGTCGCTCGGGCGGGCGTCTATTTCCACAATCTTGCGTTCGTAGAGTTCGTTCTCCGCCACGACCACCAGTCTCGCGTAAAAGACGCCGGCTTTGAAATCGTTGATAATGACGCGCTCAATTTTCGCACCGAATCCCGCGAGGATGCTGCCAATGAGGTCGTGTGTTTGCGGCCGTTCCCGCGGCTCGCGGCGCATGGCCATGGTGATCGCCAGTCCGACGCTGTGGTCAATATAAATGACGAACGTCTTCTCCGCATTGCCGAGAAACACAGCGCAGCCGCCGCTGGTCGGCAGCACCGCTTTGATCTCGACCTGAATGACCTGTTTTTGCCCGGGCATGGGGGATGGTAGGCGTGGGGAAGGGGAGTGCAACTTGCTACTGAAGATGCTTCAGCGCTTCTGCCCCGGTGGCCCCTTCATGCACCACGGCCATGAGCGCGCGGGTGATGGCTTTCGGATTAGGGTGATGGATGATGTTCCGGCCATAGACGATGCCGGCGACTCCCTGCTGCATGAGGGCCTCCGTGCGGCGGAGGATTTCCTCATCGCTCACGCGCCCGCCGCCGCGCACGAGGACGGGAATGCCGCACGCGGATTCCACGACTTTGTGATAGACACTAACGTCGTCCGTGGGGTCGGCCTTGATGATGTCGGCCCCGAGTTCCACCGCCTGGCGCACCAGCGGGATAATGACTTTTTCGTCGCCATTCACCGCGTAGCCGGTGCCCTCAGTCGCGCGAAACACGAGGGGCTCCACCATCATCGGCATCGCGAGGCGGTCGCATTCAACTTTGAGCTTCAGGATATTTTGAATGCAGTGATCATGGACCACGGGAGCCCACGGAATCTGGAACAGATTCACGCAGACACAGGCGGCATCGAGGCGGCAGGCCTCCGCGGCGGCGAACTCGATCATGCGGCTGAACGGTGTTTCGGCGTGGGTCTTGCCGTAAATGTTGGCGACGTCCGTGCGCAGGACGAGGCTCGGCTTTTGCCGGCCGGGGATGCTTTGCAAATGCCGCGCCTGACCGGCGGTAAGTTGAATGGCGTCCGGTGCCGCCTCCACGACCGTGCGGACAGCCTCGCCAAGATTCTCAATGCCTGAGAGAAAGCCGTACTCGTTGAAAAAGCCGTGATCGATGGCGACATCGAAACACTTGCCGTCGGCGCCGAAGAGTCTGTGAAAGCGATATTTGGAGGAAGACATGGAGGAAATGAAAATGAAAAATGAAGAATGAAGAATGTGGAATGAAGCAGGCCGCAGGATGAGAATCGTCCCGCGGCGGGGCGGCCTTAGCGCAGGCTTTTTCCGCGGGCAAGTCCGGGAAGCGGCGGGGGCAGGAGAGTGGTGTCAAAGAAATCGCCAGGCACAAGCTGTAAACTTTAAGCACCAAGCATCAAAGCACCAAGCGCCAAGCACCAAGCACCAAAGAAGCTCCAAACTTCGAACACAAAACATCAAGATCCAGGTTTCTCGTGGCTGCCGTCTCCTTTTGGAGCTTGGAGCTTGATGTTTCTTTGGAGCTTGGTGCTTGGAACTTCGAACTTGGGACTTGGTGCTTGGAGTTTGATGTTTTCCATTCTCCTTCGCTTTTCATCCGGCTTCGGTTATGGCGTCCGGCTTTCCTTTCAATTTTCATTTTCCATGGGTGCCTGGTTCCAGTGTACAAATTGTGAGGCGCGATACCAGTTCGACGCCACTCTGGCGGGGCGTGCCATAGCGTGCCGCCACTGCGGGTTTGTTTTTCGTGTGCCGCCGGTGCCCGTGAGTGCCGCACCGGAAGCGGGAACCGCCGCCGGCAGCGGGCGCTGGTTTCTGCGCTTTGCGAGCGGACGGCAGTTCGGTCCGGTGCAGCCGGAAGTCATTGCCGAGTGGGTCCGCGAAGGCCGCGCCGACGGGGACAGCCTCGTATGTCCGGAAATTGCGGATGAATGGTTTCGGCTAGGGGATGCGTTTCCCGGGTTGGTTTCTGAAAAGAAGTTCGTGGCGGCCGCCGGCGCGTGGGATCCGACGCCGTCTCTCGCGGCCGGTCTCCCCGCCTCCGGCCTGCTGGATCTGCTGCCTGACGACCGCCCGGACCTAACTCTCCCGGTTCGTGATCAGCACGATGAAGCGCGAGAGTCTTTGGATAAGGAGATGCGCCGGGCTATGGGGGCGGTGCGGCTCAGCAGCGTGCGCTCCATTATTCTGACGGAATCAAACGCAGGCAAATCCGCGAAGCAGCGTGAAGCGGAGCAAATGCACGCGGATCACCTGCTCGCCGCGGAATTCATCGCCCACGGCAGTGCCTACTATCTCCTCATTCCCTGGGGGCCGATGGGGAGGATGGCACACGAGTTTTTCAGCATCCTGCCAGGCCGCCTGCCGCACCCCGTTGCCTTGCGCCGTGGTTGTGAAGACGCTTTCGGCACCGGCCAGTGGATCGGCATCAACGGCCTTGAGGATGACGTCGTCGCTGTCGCCGCGCGCCGCAGCCGCGAGGATCTCATCTCCGGCATTACATGGAACTGGTTCAGCGAACGCCGTGATTTTACCATGGTTCAGGTCTGGGGCGTCCAGGCCGTGCCTCTAGGTCAGGAAAAATTCCTCCATGCCATCCAAACCAGTCCCCGCGGCCCTGGCGGGAACGAAATGGGCGTCCTGTGGTATCTGGAACGGCAAAGCGCCTTCTTTCGCTTCGCCCGCCGCCTCAGCATCCCTGACACTCACGAGTCGCACGTGCTCTTCGGATGCTGCACGGGCCGCCTCCTGACCCGGGTCGCGGACGCGCTCCAGTCAGAGCGTGAGGAAAAGTCACCGGATTAGCAGAAAGTTTCTTGCCACCCCCGGGCAGGACGTTCATAACCTGCCGCTGCTATGATCACGAATAAACTAATCGCTGAATTCATCGGAACACTGTTCCTTGTCACCTCCGCCCTTCTCGGAGGCGGAGTCGCCGCCGCCGCCGCGCTGTGTCTCTGCATTTACGCCATGGGCCATATCTCGGGCGGTCATTACAATCCCGCCGTTAGTCTGGGAGTGTTTCTCCGGGGGAAGATGTCGCAGAGGGAACTGATTGAATATATATGCGCCCAGTTTGCAGCGGGGGTTGTGGCGTGGGTCATCTTCCGCATCCTCACCGGAGCCATGCCGGAGGGCTACAAGGCTCCCGAACTCGACTTCGGCAAAGCCATCCTCGCGGAATTCCTCTTCACGTTTCTTCTGGTCTCCACCGTCCTGCATGTCGCCACGACCAAAGCGCTCGCGGGAAATCAATTCTACGGTGCGGCTATCGGATTGTGTGTTATCGCCGGCGCGACCGCAGTGGGCAGCATCTCGGGGGGCGCATTCAATCCTGCCGTGGGTCTCGGCATCGCCATTAGCGGCACCAAGGCGTTCTCCTCGATCGCCGTCTATCTGATTGGCTGCTTCGGCGGCGGCGCGGTCGCGGCCATCGTCTTCCGGATCATGCTTCCCGCCGAACACGCTCCTGCGGTAACGGCTTCCGCTCCCCCGCCTCCCCCGGCTTCGTCCGACTCCTGAGAATTATGCCAGGCTCCAGCTATACATGGGACGCGGAATTCACCGCGCTCTTCGACCGGTGCGTGGTGCAATATCACGGCGGCAGCCGGGACTACACCCGCTATTATTCCACGGCGGACAAGACGCTCCTCGAAGCCATCGGCTGTCAGTCGCGCGAGTTTTTCGACTTCGTGGAGGACTTCTGTGAATACGGTGAACCTGCACCCGGCACCGCACTGCTCGTCGCGGCCGCCCGGCGCGATTACTTCCTGACCATGCAGCACGGGAAGAAAAGCACCGCCGTGCTCCAGCCCGCCGACCTGCCTCCCAAGGACGGCACCAGCCTCGGCGGCATCCGCTGGCTGGCGCGCATCGTCGCCAAAGCCCGCGCCAAACTCCGCGGCGAACTCCACCCTGACATCATGTACGGCTGCGGCGGCGACCGGCAGTTCCTCGAACAGCAGGGCGTTCACCCCGCCGACTTCCTCCGCGCCATCTGGGCCGCCGGCGATGACGACGCGAAGGTGCTGGCCTGGCTAAAAGCACAGTCGGCGTCGTAAGAAAACGTGGTCCGCCGCTCCGGGGCGGATTAAAGCCAACGGGCGAAGCCGTACTTTTCCGGCGCGGCGCGCGCGGGCCGTTTTGGAATGCCGCTGCGCGGATAGCGATACGCCGCCTCGGGGCGGCGGACCACGGGCCTCACGCCAGTATCTCCCGGATCGGCTCCGCCTTGTTCTCCACCCGGTGAAACGTCGGCATCCCCGGCAGGTCATACTCCGCATACGGATCAATCCCCAGCGCCGTGAAGATCGTCGCAAAAAGATTCTGCTCGTTGTAAGGCTTTTCGATAACATCCACGCCGTCCGCATCCGTCGCGCCGGTGACGACACCGCGCTTCAAGCCGCAGCCGGTCATCATCATGCTCCAGGCATTCGGATAGTGATCGCGCCCGCGCGCCTGATTCATCCATGGAGTGCGGCCGAATTCACCCATCGCGATGACGAGTGTGGAGTCGAGCAGCCCGCGCTCCTCCAGATCATTGATGAGGTGAAACAGCACGCGGTCGAGTTCCGGCACCAGCATTTGGTGAATCTCATGCTGAAAGACGTGATTGTCCCAGTTCATGCCGTTGGCCACCATCACGAACGGGGCTCCGTGCTCCACCAGATGCCGGGCCATCAGCGAATGCTGCGCGAAACTTCCCGGGCCGTAACGCTCGCGGTCCTTTGCCGGCAACTTGTTCACATCGAACAGGTCCGCGCTCGCCGCCATGCCCTTCATGCGCTCGAACGCCGCATTCTGACTCCTCGCCACCGCGCTGTTGCGGTCGCGTTCGAATTTCGATGTCAGGAACTTCCGCAGCGTTTCGCGCGATTCCTTGTCATCCTTCGAGATCGTTTCCGCGGCGGTGTTGAGAAGCTGCGTGTAGTCGCCGCCGAGCCTAACCGGCGACTGTTCCGCGCCCAGCCAGCCGGCCCAGTTGCCGGCTTTGAATTGCTCGAACTCGTTCCCGCCGGGGATGGGGTCGAGCAGGATGAAGTTCGGAATCGCCGCATCGAGCTGCCCCATCGCCTGCGAAAGCGCGCAGCCCAGCGTTGGACGTGTGAATCCCGCGCGCTCCGGGTTTCCGCGCTGCAGCAGCGTGATCGCCTGAAAGTGCTCCGACTGCGCCGTCTTCATGCTGCGCACGATGTTCAACTTGTCCGCCATGCCCGCGCAGTGCGGCATCAGCGAGGAAAAATGCACCCCCGGAATGTTCGTCGGCATGCTGGCGAACGGCCCGCTGCCCGGCCTGCCAGGTTTCGGATCCCACGTTTCGAACTGGCTCGGCGCCCCGCACAGCCACAGCAGGATGCAGTGCTTCTGTGCCTTCTTCGTTTCCGCCGCGAAGACCGGATTGTGAAACAACCCCGCGAAACTCGTCGCCGTAGCCAGCGCCCCGCCGGTGAGCCCTTTCAGAAACAGCCGCCGGTGCAGTGTGTGTTCGTGCGGCCGGCACTGGCCGGGCAGGGAAGTGGAAATGTCAGGTGGGGGAAAGTCAGTCACGGTTTTGTGCCGGATGAGTAAGGTCATTCGCCGACAGGTCAATACACGCAATCGGTGCTGGAGAGTAGCCCGGTCACTCCGTGACCGGAATCCGCCTGCCGGAATCGGAGTGAATCCGGTCACGGAGTGACCGGGCTACTTTTGCACGTAACACGCTGTCCTTCCCCACGCCCGCCGACTGCCCATGCTCGCCCGCATGAATCTCCGCCGCGCCCTGCTTTGCCTCCTCGCTGTTGCCTGCACTCTCCGCGCCGACCCATTGCCCGGTACCCAACCACTCAACGAAGACGGCGACCTCGCCGCGAAAATGGTCCAGGGCATTCACCGCTTCCTCGACCGCGAGACCGTGGAAGTGACGAAAGCCCGCGCCGCACTCTGGAAGCCTGACACTTCCTCGCCGGATGCATGGGAGAAAAGTATGGAGCCGAAACGCGCCCGGCTGCGGCAGTTGTTGGGGATATCTGATTTGCCTCTTCCGGCGCCCGCGACCTCCGGCCAGGCACCGCAATTCGAAGGGTTTCCTAAAGTGGCACGTTTCAAATCCAGTGGTGAGGCCATTGAGACGGTATCATGGCCGTCGGCGCAGGTGGAGGGACTAATGACCACAGGGAAAGGCCTGTGTATTTTGGTGCCTGACTGCGGCACGACACCGGAGGCGATGTACGGCATCACTGCGCAACTGCCGCCGGAGCGCCAATATGCCAACCGACTCGCCGCGTCAGGTTTTAACGTTTTGGCCCTGGCCCTGACGGATCGGGAGGCGGGACAGGTAATGCCGGAAGGACGTTCATCCAAATTCAGCCGCCGGGAAGTGCTGTGGCGAGCCGGTTTTGAAATGGGGCGCACGCTCCTGGGTTATGAGGTGCAAAAAGTGCTCGCGACGGTGCAGGCTTTTCGCGGGGAAGTGGACTATCTTCCAACAAATACGTATCTGGTAGGCAGCGGCGAGGGCGGCCTCATCGCTCTCCTGGTTGCGGCTCTGGACGAGAGGTTTGACTGGGTAGCAGTCGAAGGTGCTTTCGCTCCTCTGGACGCCTCCTGGGAACAGCCGATAGACCGTACGGTTTTCGGTCTGCTGCGGGAATTCAGCATGGCCGATATCGCAGCGATGATCGCGCCGCGCCCAGTGATTATTCTCAATGACGGGTGGCCAGCGGTTACTCTGACAGATGCCGGCGGCGGGGCTCCAGGCAAAATTGCTGCGCCTGATCTACAATTGGTTGAGGCTGAAAGAAAAAAACTTGAAACCCGGCTGCAAAGCTACCCGCCAACAAGTGGTAACCAGGCGAGGCCTAAAGTAACAGTGGTGACGGACAGGAAGGAATTTCTGGCAGCTATTGTGCGTGCAGGAGAACTAACTGCTGCGGCGGAAGCGCAAACCGTGGAACGCACGGATTACTATTACGACGAGATGCCAAACCTGCGTCAGAATCGGATGTTCAACAACCTCCTCGCGATCACCCAGACGCTGATGCGGCAGGCGCAAAAGGCGCGCGGTGAATATTGGAAGGGCGCAGATATGTCCTCCGCGGAGAAGTTCGCGGAGTCGGCGAAGGCTTACCGCGAGAAGTTCTGGACGGACGTCACCGGTAAACTGCCTCCGGCGACGCTGCCGCCGAATGTGCGGAGCCGGCAGATTTACGACACGGAGAAATTCACCGGCTGGGAGGTCATGCTGAATGTGTATCCTGACGTGTTCGCGTTCGGCACGCTGCTGCTGCCGAAGGATTTGAAGCCGGGCGAGAAACGCGCGGTCGTCGTTTGTCAGCACGGGCTGGAAGGCCGGCCGTCGGATGTGGCCGATCCCGCTCAGGACAATCCGGCCTATCATCGTTATGCCGCGCGGCTGGCGGAGAAGGGCTACATTGTCTTTGCGCCGCAGAATCCCTACATCGGCAAGACAGAGTTCCGGCAAATCTGCCGCAAGGCCTGGCCGATCGGGCTCTCGCTGTGGAGTTTCATCGTGCGGCAGCACGAGACAATCCTGACCTGGCTGAAGACGCAGCCGAATGTGGATGCGTCGCGCATTGCCTTTTACGGACTGAGTTACGGGGGAAAGTCCGCGATGCGGCTGCCCGCGCTGCTGCCGGACTATTGCCTGAGCATCTGCTCCGCGGACTACAACGAGTGGATCTGGAAAAACGTGGATGCTTCCGCGCCCTACAGTTACCTCCACACGAACGAATACGACATGGTGGAGTGGAACATGGGCAACACCTTCAACTACGCGGAACTGAGCTGGCTGATTTTTCCGCGGCCGTTCATGGTCGAGCGCGGCCACGACGACGGCGTGAGCTGCGATGAATGGGTGGCGTATGAATTCGCCCGCACCCGCCGCCATTATTCAAAGCTGGGCCTCGGCGACCGCGCGGAGATCGAGTTTTTCAACGGCCCTCACACGATCAACGGGCAGGGGACGTTCCGGTTTCTCGACAAGTGGCTGGCGAAGTAGCTCAACTTTGACTCACTTCGTTCGCCCTTCGGGCTGCCTTGCGGCAGTCTATCTCCGCTCCGCTTCGGTTCCAAAGTCGAGTGGTGGGGGACGCGCTACACGGACTCGACTTTGCAAAGTCGAGCCCCACATGGAAAGGCGAGTTATCGTTTCTGCATCCAGGCACGCGCAATGAGATAGAGCATGATCAGCGCGAACAGCACGGCGCGGATGATGACGTTGTATTCACCGGAGAGACGCCGGCGGGTGCCGCGGGCGAGGGCATCGGCGAGGCGTTCCTGGGCGGCCGCTGAGATTACCATGACCTTCGGCTGCGGGCCTGGAGCCGCGCCGGCGGACAGGTGCCCGGCGATGTTTTCCTGACTGTCGAGCCAGAGCCGCTGACAATTGCGGCAGACTTCGAGTTCCAGTTCACGCTCCGCCATGGGAATGAGAACCGCGGCCATGTCGCGCTCGCATTCCGGGCACAGCGTGCGGCGGCGCGGCGCTCGCGGATGCAGCATCGCGTCCTCCCAAATACCGTTGGCCTTTGGCTCGGGCACGAGCTTCCGGAACTGACTGAAGTTGAGCGACTGTCCGCCGCAACTCAGGCAGCGCCAGGCGATGCCGGTATCGTGCTTGTCCGCCTTCAAGGCAGAGCGGCAGCGGGGACAGGACATGGTCATGCCACACTTCATGGCCTGGCAGGGAGAACTTGTCCAGAGTCAGCGTGCTCAACGGGAGAACACGGTCGGATTCGGCTATCACGTTCATTGCTCAGACTTCGCGTCAATCTTTTTCGACTCCGAAGACTTCACCAACGCTGACTTCTTCCAATCGGTGTGGGTAAGTCCGGAGCCGACCTGCGTCAGATGGTGACTCATGACGGTGACTCGCAGCCCGACCAATCCATCGGCAGGCAGGTTGTTCACGTCTCCACCAAGCCAATGAATTGTCTCTTCGTTCGACGGAAGCAGTCCCAGTGCAAACCCCGCCGAGCCCACCGTCGAGTCCAGCGTCTCCGGCAGCGTGAGTCCGCCGGAGGAACCGTTTCCGGCTCCGGAGAGAACTTCCAGGCGCCACGCCTTCCGGCGGCCCGGCTCGCTCTCCGGCTCGCGGGACCATTTGAAGGTTCCGGCAATCGCCCGCTCCGGCGATGCGAGAACATAGGCGGCAAGTGAGGGAAGCGGCACGGTGGCGCCGCCGCGGCGGGTCACGATTTCGAATGTCGCCACCTGTCCCGGCGGCACGGTGAACTCCGCGCCGATGCCACTCGTGATAGTGCCCAGCGGCGGGACCAGTGGGGGCTCCGTGCGAAGGCGCTCTGCGGTGCGCTCTGCCTGCGACCACAAAACCTGATCTGGATTTATCGCGGTGCGGACGATGCAGATCACCAGCAGCAGGCCGCCCCACACACCTACATGCTTGCGCCAGGCGCTCCACCACGCCGCATCGCGCGGCACCTTGCCGAGATCTTCGCGTCCGATGCGCCACAGCGCGCCAAACGTGATGACCGCGACCATCACGGCGAAGGAGGACCATGAGAAAAGGTTGAAATTTGTTTGGAATCCCGAGGGTCCTTTTTCGCTTCGATAGAGCGGATCGAGTGCGCCGACGGTCGTGATTTCCGTCAGGCCCTCCGCGGTCGTCACGGTCTGTCCCTGGAAAGTGAAGCCAAAGAAAAATCCTAAGAGACACAGCACCGCGAGACCGGCGGAAAGAAGGTGACGTGCGGCCCGGGGCGGTGTCAGAACCGGGGTAATTTGCGTTTCGCTCCCGGTATTCTCAGGCACTTCCTGTGCGGACGCTGCCGCGGGCAAAGGAAGCCGCACCGCCACACTCTCCACGGCTGTTTTCACTTCGCTCGCATGCTGGTAGCGGCGCTCCACGTCGCGTTCGAGAGAGCGCAGGACGATTTCGTCCAGCCGCACGTCCACCCGGGCGCGTTCGCTTGGCGGGGCGAAGCGGCCCATGGGCACTTCGCCGGTCAGCATCTCGTAGATGACCACGCCGAGCGAGTAGATGTCCGCGCGATGGTCCACGGTTTCCGGCTTTTCCATCTGCTCCGGCGCCATATAACGCAGGGTGCCCAGCTGAGTCCCGGAGAGCGTCAAGGTCATGTCGAGCGCCTCGCGCCGAAGGAGTTTCGCCAGGCCGAAGTCGGCGATTTTCACGCGGCCCTTTTTATCAAGGAGCAGGTTTTCCGGCTTGATGTCGCGGTGGATAACGCCTTCCTCGTGGGCGTACTCCAGCGCGTCACAAACCTTCGGCACAATGGCCAGCGCCTCGGCGGGTGTGAGCCGGCGCTCGCGCAGGAGCGCGCGAAGGTTCGCGCCGTCCACGTATTCCATCGCGAAGAAATAAAGCCCGCCGCTTTCGCCGCATTCGTACACGGCGACGATGTTCGGATGGCTGAGTTTCGCCAGGGCGCGGGCCTCGCGCCGGAATCTCTCGACGAAATCGGGCGACAAGGCCTCGGACGGCGGCAGGATTTTCAGCGCGACGATGCGGTCCAGTGCCGGCTGGCGTGCTTTGTAAACGACGCCCATGCCGCCCTGCCCGAGCAGTTCGATGATCTCGAACTGCGGCAGCCGTTGCGAGACATCAGCGGCGTCGGTGATGTCAGGCACGTCAGACCCGGTGACGACGGTCGGCGCGTCGGAGAGGCCCGCGACGGATTTTATGAGACAGCGCGGACAGAGGCCCGAGGGCGCATCGGAAGGGAGAGGGGAGTGACATTGCGGGCAGGTATTGGCGGTGTTCATGGCGGATGGATTCACCGGAGAAGAAAGGTTTCCGCGCGATTGTTACACAGAAAGTGCCGCAAAAAGATGCCGGAGCTCCTCTTCCACCTCAGCCGGGCTCTCCACCGTGTCGGCGACGGCGGCGCGCAGCAGTTCACGATAGCGTTCCCGCAGGCGATGCACGGCCACGCGCACGGCGCCTTCGCTGATGCCAAGCAGCGCAGCGGTCTCCGCAGGGTCGATGCGGCCGCCGGTGAGCGCGACTTTCAGGGCCCCGAAATGGGCGGCTTTGCCCGCAGCTGACATTTCGGACTGGAGCCGCGCCAGCACTTCATCGAGCAGGGTCAGAGCCCAGCGGCGCTCGAATAACTGTTCCGCGCTCACCGGTTCCGCCGGCTCGTGCAGGTAGCGGCCCTCGGCATCCGTCTCGTTCAGGGAAAACACCGACGCCCCGCCGCCGCGCTTTTGCGTGCGGGCGCGGTTCCATTCATTGGCCAGAAAGTGCCGGAGGGAAGCCAGCAGCCACGAACGGAACCGGCCCCTCTCCGGCGCGACATCGTCGAGCCAGTCTTTGGCAATGAGGCGTGCGAAGAATTCCTGCGTGAGATCCTGAGCATCGTGCGGCGACTTTCCCTCACGCCTGACAAAGGCATAGAGCGGATACCAGTAACGTCCGCACAGCTCCGACAACGCCGTCTGCGCCGCAGCATCCGTACCGCGCGCATTGCGAACGACACTCCACCGCGTCGTCGTGAACTCACGGATGCCGGGCTGAAGGGAATCGTTCATGGATCGCACAAACCCGCGGCAATTCGCTCGCAGGAACGCAATGAATGACTGCTGCCCGGAGTGTCTTCAATGGTGCATTGCCTCACATCGGCATCTGCCGGCCCTGGTGAGTTCTCCCGTGACAGCGGAAAATCGCCGCTCATAGCTGGCACCGACATGAATGCATCGCCGGTTCTCCCGATACTGTTCACATTAGCCTTTGCTCCGCTGCTTCCGGCGCAGGAGGCCCTGCCTAACGACGAATGCGCGCAGCCGCCGCCGGAGGAAATGGCCGGGGCGCTCGGCGTGAAACTGCCACGCCGGCCGTGGCATGTCACCAACATCTGGTGGGACTTTGAGAAGCCGGTGGAGCATTTTGAATCGCTGTCGGTGGATGTGACCGTGGACCGCGATGTGCCGTCCACTTACAATCTTTACATCTCGCCGTGCGGCATCGCGGAGATCAACGGGCTGCAATTTTACGGCGGTCTGCAAACGAACATCAACGGCTGGGTCAGTGGCGACGACAAGAAGCGCCTGCATCCAGGCAAGGGCGTGATTTTCTCCCGCTGGTCGAGCGACAAGAAGACACCCATCGGGCTGAATCATGTGCAGAAGGCCGTGCCTGACTGCCTCGTGGAGAGCGCGGGATACGAAGGTGAGTTTGCCAGCGTGCGGCGGCCATTCGCGTGGACCAAAGGGACGTGGACGTGGGAAATCGTGAAGGGCAAAACGGAGGAACTGGACGGGAAAAAGCACACATGGTTCACCTGCCAGGTGAAGGACGCGCAGGGTCAGGTGCTTCCCGCCGGCAGTCTGCGGTTTGAGGGCGATGACTTCACCTACTGGGCAAAGCACTCGGCTTTCGTCGAGGTTTACAGCACGGAAAAAATCCCCGCGTCGAATATTCCCAAAGTGAACGTCACCTTCGGCTGGCCGCGGATCAACGGCCGGCCCGCGCCGGTGAAAAAGGCGAGCGCCTTCTATCCCCATAAGACCGGCCCGGCCGCGCCGGATTGCGCGACAGCGAAAGCCGACGGCGCGAATGTGAGGGTGGAGGTTGGCGGGATTTTCAAACGCGACGAAACGCAGCGCCGGCATCCGCTGGAGATCCTGCAGGGACAGGAGCGGAGTCCGCGATGAGTCCCGGGGCCGCAATGAGCAGCGGCCACATTCCTGTGCGGCTCGAACGCAGCGCGGGCGTTTTCGCATTCACTATCAGAGCGAAAGCACGGCCAGAAGATGCCGCAACTCATCTTCGATCTCCGTTTCGCAGTCCACGGTTTCAGCAATCTCCTGACGGATGACTGCGCGATAGCGTTCCCGCAGGCGGTGAGCGGCGACCTTCACTGCGCCTTCGCTCAGGCCGAGCGCGTCCGCGATTTCGGCATAGGGTGGCGCGTCGCCGGTAAGCGTGCCTTTCAGAGCCTCGAACTGGTTCCCTTTGCCCGCGCGGGAGAATTCATCGCGCAGCCGGGCCATCACGCGCTCCAGCAGCGTGAGTGCCCAGCGCCGGTCGTAGAGGAGTTCCGCATCTTCAGCCGCCGCGGGCTCGCGGAGGTAGCGCGACTCGGCGTCCGTTTCGTCAATGGAGAGCAGCACCTCGCCGCCCCCGCGACGGGCTGCATGTGCGCGGTCCCATGCGTTGCAGAGAAAGTGCTTCATGGCGGCGAGGAGCCATGCGCGAAATTTCCCCTGCTCCTGCGCTACCGCATCCAGCCAGTCCTTCGCGATGAGGCGGGCGAAGAATTCCTGCGTGAGATCCTGAGCGTCGTGCGGACCTTTTCCCTGCCGGCGGACGAAGGCATACAGCGGATACCAGTAAGCCTGACAAAGTGCCGCAAGGGCCTGCTCCGCATCCGGGCTGACACCGCGCGCGTCGCGCACGAGACTCCATCGCGTGGTGGCGAATTCGCGGGGGCCTGGCTGAATGGAATCGGTCGGCATCCCCTCGTGTTTAGTGGTTCCCGCGATGCGGTAGGGCGGATTGGAAAAACGGCGCTACGCCAGCCCGGCTATCGCCACAGTTCATCCGTAGCCTTTGGATCAATGTGCCCTTTGGAGTCGAAGGCGCGTTGGAACAGAAGTCCTCTCTCCGCACCTTTGGTAAGGACGATGCTGCTGATTTCCGAAGCCTGCGTCTTCGCGAGGGTTTCCTTTGCCGGCAGCCATTCGCGGGTGATCACTTTGTGCGGTTTTCCCTCGAGCGCCACCATCTTGAAGGCTGCCGGCAGTTCATTGCGAAAGTCGAATCGGAGGACGCGCTGATCCGGCAGGATAACACTGACGTCATGGCCCCACTCGGAGACACACAGGACGTTTTCCCACGGGAAATCAGCGCCGAAGAAATCACCGGGCGACTGTTTGTCAGGCAATGAGCCGGTGTTCCATTTCTGCAGGAGGGTCGTCAGCCGCTCCAGCGGGAAGTCTTTGCGCGTTTCATTCGCGGCGTGTTTTTCATCGCGCACGGACTTGCCGGCTTTCTCCACCTCGATGCCTGACCGATTATGCCAGCCGGTATTCATATGCCCTATGAACACTCCACGCTGGTGCGCATCCACGTCACGGAGAATTTCCAGGTGAGCCTGGATTTCAAATTTCCAGTCACCGGGGACGAATCCTCCGGGAAATTCCCAGGAGTCGTCAGAGAAGTCGTAAGGGCAGTCCACCGAGCCTCCCGCGGGAATTGTCTGCGGTCGGGGATAGTTGACTGTATAGCACCGCTGCTTTGGATGCAGTTCCCAAACTTTTTGCGTCGCGGATTGACGCAATGAGAACCATTTGTTTTGTTCCTCCCATGACATGCCGGGTGCCCAAATGATACACGGCGCGGTCTTATCCGGATTGGAGATGCGGATTTTCACCTTTGGCAAATGCACGCTCACGATTTCCACCACTGGAACGGGCGACAGCGCAGCGTTGATAGGAGCCGCGACAATGATGCAGAACGACAGGCAGAGCAGGCGAAAGGTTCTCATGGCGGATTCAGCGGTGATGCGGCAGAGGCTGGGCCGATCCCCGGGATGAACAAGAGCGAAGAGGAGCGGCGCGGAGTGTCGTTGAGACGGGCCGGGCCACGATTTACGACTCACGATTCACGATTCACGATTCACGATTCACGATAGCACGTTTCGCGCAAAAGATTCCCACGACCTGGATAACCATCAGCGCGGCAAACATGACGAGGAATCCCACCATCGCCGGATTGAACCACTGGCGGAAAAACTCGCGGCCGGTGTGATCGCTGGAGGGGCCGCCCGCGGTGTGGATGCCGAACGGCAGGCCGCCGCCCGCGATATAGCCGAGGCAGATGCCGCCGAGCGCATAAGTCCCGATGGCAACGCCGCCATAAGCCAGCAGCAATCCCAGCGCGAGTCCGCCCATGCTCAAGATGCCAAAAGTCAGGCCGCCGAGAGCCACGCCACCTGTCGCGATGCCGCCCATGGCAATGACACCCTGGGCGATGCCGCCGCATGCGATGATCCCGCGCGCCCGGGAGCCGATGGCGATCACGCCGCGCGCCGTGCGCTGTTTCCCCGTTGCCGGGTCCATGCCCGTGGCCACATGCAGCAGCGGCAGGCCGAAGAGTGTCGCCTTCGATTTGTAGTCGAATCCAAAATGCGCGCGCAGAGCCGGGGGGAGTTTTTCAATGAGGCCGGAAACCGTCTCAATATCCGTCTTCACCTGACTGGCCTGCTGATAGCGCAGAGCCGGTTCCTTCTCAAGGGTATGGAGCACGATCTCATCGAGCCGCACGTCCACCTGGACTTTTTGTGAGGGCGGGGCAAAGCGGCCCATCGGCAGTTCACCGGTGAGCATCTCATAGAAGACGACGCCGAGCGAATAGATGTCCGCGCGGTGATCCACGGTTTCCGGTTTCTCCACCTGCTCCGGCGCCATGTAGCGGGGCGTGCCCAGAGTCATGCCGCTGAGCGTTAGGGTCAGGTCGTCCTCGCGGCGCAGCAGTTTCGCGAGTCCAAAATCGGCAATCTTCACCCGGCCTTTCGTGTCCACGAGAATGTTCTCCGGCTTGATGTCGCGATGCACCACTCCCTCGTCATGCGCGTATTGCAGAGCATCACAGATTTTCGGCACCACGGCGAGCGCCTCGACGGCCGTCATCTGTTTGCTGCGGATCATCTGACGCAGATTTACGCCGTCCACATATTCCATGGCGAAGTAGTAAAGTCCGCCGCTTTCGCCGAAGTCATGCACGGCGACGATGTTAGGATGACTGAGCTTTCCGAGGGACTGGGCTTCGCGGCGGAAACGTTCGATGAAATCCGGCGACATCGCATCCGCCGGCGGGAGAATTTTCAGCGCGACGATGCGGTCGAGTTGCTTTTGGCGGGCTTTGTAAACGACGCCCATGCCGCCGCGGCCCAGCAGTTCCAGAATCTCATACTGCGGCAGCCTCCGGGCCACTTCTGCCGCGTCGGAGATGTCAGGCGTGCCGTCCGTCTGGCCGGTGATAACGGTAGGCTCCGAGCGGAACGCTGCCGACGCCAAACAGCGCGGGCAAAGGCCTTCGGGAGCGTCGTTGTCGAGAGTGGCGTGGCATTGCGGGCAGGTTTTCATAGGCAGAAGAATGGGTTCATTCCTGTCAGAAGAATTTTCCGGCGGAGGTTACAGGAATTCGCACTGCGATGTCGCGCCTTAGTTTGGCCGGGAAGGTTTGGCCTGGCGCTTTACTGCTCCGGGCTTAGTCAGGCCTCTGCCCACCGGCACATGAAAAAGCTTTTCTACTTCGGCCTCGCAGGACTCGCGCTGTTCGAGATCACGCGTGTGTATTTTATCATGCCGATGCCGGGAAGCCAGCGCATGGAAAGTCTCGATGCGGCCTATTTTCTCCACGTGTGGCGATGGGTTTTTCGCGCGGTGTTCCTGTTAATGATCGTGGCGGGATGTCGCGCGGCGATTCGCGTGCGGCACAAATGGCTGCCCGCGCTGCCGGTCCTGGGGGTGGGGGCGGCCGTGTGGCTTTTCAATTTCCGGATGACTGCGGAGAGGATGTTCTCGGAGCCGCGCACGCTCGTGTTCACGCATCGTGAGGCGAGCGGGCTGGACGATGACAGCCTGGTCATCGCCGTTGAGCATGGGGCCGAGGCGAAGGCCTATCCCGTTCGTTACCTCGTCTATCATCATCAGGTGCGCGACACAGTTGGCGGCAAGCCGGTGATGGTGACATATTGCAACGTGTGCCGGACGGGCCGGGTGTTCGAGCCGGTGGTTCGTGGGCGGATGGACGAATTCCGGTTGGTGGGAATGGATCATTTCAACGCGCTGTTCGAGGACGCGACGACCGGGAGCTGGTGGCGGCAGGCCACCGGCGAGGCCGCCACCGGGCCGCTGAAAGGTGAAGCGCTGCCGGAGATTGAGTGCGCGCAACTCACGCTGGGAAAATGGGCGGCGTTGCATCCCGCCGGTCTCGTGATGCTGCCAGATGCGGCGTCGGAGGAGGATTACGACAAGGAAGGTAAATTCGAGCGCGGCGAGTCGAAGGGTAAGCTCGCGCGAACCGACCGCGCATCGTGGGAGGACAAATCGTGGGTCGTCGGCATCCGCACCGGCGTGGCGGGCAAGGCTTACGACTGGAACCGCCTCGTCGAGCGGCGTGTGATCAACGACATCGTCGGCGGTACTCCCGTTGTCCTCGTGCTCGCGGCGGACGGGCAGAGTTTTGCGGCGTTTGAGCGCCCGGCAGCGGCGGATGTTTTCACGCTCACCGGCGATGTGCTAACCGCGAGCGGCAATTCCTATGACTTCTCCGGCCGCAATGTTGTCTCACCGGAGCAGCAGCTGAAACCCGTGAAGGCGTTTCAGGAATTCTGGCATAGCTGGCGAACATTCCAGCCGGAGACAGGGAAATACGAGTAACGGGCCCGCTTTCAGGTCTGCCGTTTCAAGTGCAGGGGAAGGGGACAAATCCTTTCTCACGGCCTCCGCAGTCTGAAGAAGCGCCTTGGCGGGGCCATCGACGCGGTGTGGGTAAACTGGCCGTTGGCCACCACCGCGGTGAGGGACGTCCACGTGGTTGGCGGCGCGGGATTCGCGGTGCATTCCAATGTGGCACCCCGGCGGACGGCGGGCCATGAGAAGTCGATCCCGCTCGCAGTGCTCGTGTAGTTCAGTTTCGGCAAGGTAGCGTCAACCGGGCCGATGTGAAGATTGTCGAACCGGACACTGTCGGCACCAGCCGTGGGGCGGTCGCTGCGTTCAATGCGGACGGTGGCGACGGAATTGGCGGGAGTGGTGCCGTGACTGATGATGCTATACAGAGTTCCGTTGAAATAAAACGCTGACGTATTCAATGCGGTGTCCATCTCGACATAGAGGTCGTCCCATGCGCCGGTGAGAATCATGTCGGGAGTGATGGTGGAGCCAATACGGCCGCGGGCGTGAAGGCTGCTGCCGTACCAGCGGGCGAGGTTGTTTCCGGCGGGGTCATCGAGATAAATGCTCCAATAAATGTCGCCGGTGCCGGTGCCGCCGGTGATCTTGATTTCAGCCGCGATCACACCGCCCGATCCCGCCGCTGTCGCCGCACGTTGAGCCGTCACGGCACCGGTGCCGCCGGTGATTTTCAGAGTTCCGGATTCCAATGAAGATTCAGAACCGGCGGACCCTGACCAATTGGCATTCCCCAACGTGGTGAGGGGGCCGTCATAGTAGGTGAATGGCTCCCACACCTGAGCCGGCGGGAGCAGATGCAGCGTCACCGGCAGGGTGAGCGAGGCGCTTGTGTCCGCAGAAATGGTGACAAGCGCGCGGTGATCGCCAACGTCGAGCGGAGCGGTGTTGTAGAGGACACTGACGGCGCGCTCCGGGCCGTTGCTGCTGGAGTTCGCCGGCGTCAGCGTCAGCCATGGTGCGTCGTCGTTTACGGTGAAATTCAGCGTGCCGCCGCCGCTGTTGCTCACTTTAAGAATGTCCGGAGTGGGGTTGCCGCCCAGCGGTTCCGTGCGTTCCAGCCTGGCGGGGGCCAGTGAGATTGCGGGCGTCAGCGACGTTAGCGCACCGCTGAGGACGCGCACGTTATCCACACGGCCAGTGTCGCCGGCGGCATTGAACTGCCACTGGAATTTGAGCGCGAAGTTAGGGTTGTTTGCAACACCAGGCACTCCCGCAAGGTTGATAAACCGGCGCGTCCAGCTGCAGGGCAGTTCGACGCCTTCGTTGAGTGATTGTGCCGCAGACCATGGACCTCCGGTGCCATTGGTGGAATAAAAAACGACGAGTTTGTCCTCGCGGGTGCCTTCGAGATTGGCGCAGCTTCCGATCGGGGCGCCGGCGGGCTGCGGCGCCAGCGAAGCCATCATCTCGTATTCAATCTGAATGTTCGCATGACCTGCGGCGGAAATGAGCCGGGTCATCGTGCTGCCCTCCCGGGTGCAGGCATCGTTGGTGTTGGTAGTGCCCGTACCGCCTGACAGAATACTTCCCGCGTCCCATGCGACCGTGCCAAAGCCGGACGTTGCATTCGAGCGCCAGACGTCGAGCGTCCATCCATCTGCGCCCGCCGCGAAATCACTGCTGGTGACCGTGGCCGCCGGTGGTCTCGGAGTGGCCAGCAATTGGGCAGCCGGTGAGAAATTCGGGCCGCTGTCCCTCGCGAATGCCGCATAATAATACGTCGTCCAGTTAGTGACGCCCGTGTGGCTGAAACCGTCCACTGCGCCCGGCGCACCGGCTTTATCCACGACAAGCGTGCCGTCGGCCGGGCCGGTGGGATGGCCGCCGGTCTTCACACGAATCATGGTGCCGGTAAAATGCGGATCGTCAGGATTTTTCCATGTGAGCTGATTCTGCGTATCCCCCTGCACGACGGCGAACTCCTGCACTGCAGCCGGCGGCACGGCATAGAGCCGGCCGAATATCATATAGACATTGCCGGGTTTCCCCTCCCATGCGGTGAGAAACCGGTGCGCTTCCGTATCGGCAGCGTTGTTGAGGCTCGTGTAAAAACCCGTGCCAATCACCACCTGGCCAGCGAGTGGGGAGCCCGACGACAGCAATTCCTGACCTCCCATGCCGGTGTCGGTGCCGAAGCTGGAAAAGAAGCGCTGCGCTCCCGGCTCGAATGTGATATCCCCGCCAAACTGCGTGTCGCCTTCGAACGCAGGCGTATGTGCCACCGCGACCGGTTGACCTTCAACCGCGCCGTCCACGCCCACAAACTGACCATACTGGTCGTAGGAATAGCCGGCGTTACCGCGGTTGTTGTATTGCACCAGCCAGTGCGCGCCCGCCGGTTCGAAGGCAATGCATGAGCGGTCGTTGGCGCCGCTGGTGGTGACGGGGATCGCGCTTCCGAGCAGGCCGCCGGTCGCGGCGCTCACCCGCTGGCCGCGGATGTTGCCGTCGTCGTTACCTTCGGCATGATCCCATGTGACGAGGAATTGATCTCCTGATGGCGCCCACGAGACTGCCGGGTAGCCGGAGAAGAAGTCGGGATCATTGGAGATGTTGAAGTTCCCGCCCAGCAGCGCGCCGGGGGCACTGACTCGCTGGCCATAAACTTCTCTTGCCGTCGGCCCTGCTCCCGGGACCCAGTAGGTCACGAGATAGCTCGCACTGGTAGCGCTCCATGCGACTGCCGAACGGATGCCGCCATAGATTGATCCGATAGCGAAGTTCCCGCCGAGCAGCACTCCGTCTGATCCCCGCACGCGTTGGCCAAAGATGACACCGCCGCGGTCGCCACCATCATCCCATGTCACAAGGAATTCGTTGTTGGCAGCATTGAAGGCGACGGCAGGAAACAGACTGGCGAACCCTGCATCCGAGACCGGGAAAGGGATGCCTGGCATGGTGCCGTCACCATTCACGAGCCGGCCCAGAATGCGGACGCTGGCAGAATATTCCGCCCACACGACCAGGTATCGCCGGCTCACATTGCCGTAGGCCACGTCAGGGAAGCGGCCGTTGCCACCGGAGATATCGAGGGTGCCGCCGGTGAGGCCCGCGGAGGCCGTTAGGCGGGTCAGGATCAAAGCGCAGATGAGTCCTGTGACGAGACGGTTCATGGCCCGGAGTTTACTCATCCACCCGGAAAAACCATTTTGTTTGATTGGAAGGCGCGGGCCCGGGACGAGGCCATGCAGGAATTGGTCCGGTGCTCCGCAAATCAGTCTTGATCCCGGACATGTCAGGACAGGGGTGTTCCCCGCGATTTGCGCACGATGCTGCAAACTTCCCCGCTGGCGCAAAGTCTGTGATTGCGCGGGAACCGGGAGCGGGAAATCGCCTTTCCGCCGCCGCGGCCTCCGCCGGCGGGTGCTGATCTTCGCCGCGAGCGCACCGGATCCCGGGCTTTCCAAAGCGCGCCGGCCACGGTCACCACCTGCGCCCTGGATAGTAATAGCCGCCCGAGGGGTAGTACGGCGTCGAGCAATAATTGCTGGCATACCTACCGTAAGACGGGCCGTACCCGCAGCTTGTCGTTCCACAGTAGGAATGGCGGTGGTACCAGCAGTGGCGACCACTGTCATAAAGGAAGTTGTTGTCGTCCGCGCTATCGGCGCCGCCGGCGGCAGCGTAAGTTGGGCGGTAGCCGCCCCCGAATCCATAATAGTGGTCCCGCGGAACGTACCGGGCGGAGACAAGGGAGCCCGAGGGATGGAAGGGCGACGGCGTCGTGACGATCCGGGCTGGCGCCTTGGGAGGATCGTAGTTTTGGCTGGAGGTGACGTTGCCGCCCGATGTCTGACACGAAGTCAGCAGCGGGGCCAGAGCGACGGCAACTAAGAGGGCGATGGTTCTCATGACGTGGCGCGCGTGTGACGCACATCTCCGCGGGTTATTCATGCGTTTCCACATATTTTTTGCGGGGGGGGGAACGACCGGCACGCGTGCGGAACGGTCACCTTCGGGAAGGCAGGCCCCCTACTCCCTGACCACGCGGACCTGCGCGCGATTGGTGAACGCCCCTGGAATCGTCCAGCTGTAAGAAGTGGTGGTGCCGGCGCCGGCGGGCCAGCCGCTGACTATGGGTGTCCAGGCAGTGAGATCGGAAGAGCCTTCCACCCGGTAGGTCCTTCCCGGCGCGGAAGCCCACGCGAGATTCAGGGTGCCGGCTGGATTCAGACTTGAGCTTGTAAAGAGAAGCGGAGGATCAGCCGCGGGGACGGTGACCGTGAACGCCTGAATGCCGTTCGCTACATTCAGCGCATACAACGTCGCGGTGTTCCCCGTGATCGCTCCAAAGAAAATACTGCCGACGGAGCCGGTGCTGCTGGTGAAACTGGTGGTGACGTTGGCGGTGGCGTCGAGGACGGGAGCTGCCGGATTCGTCATGTCATAGACGCGGACGATGTTGGTGCCGGTGCCGCCCGAAATGTCGAGGGTGGCAAGGAGCGGAATGCCGCCGACGACGGCGTAGTCCATCATGAAACCGGAGACCCCCTGCGATCCCAGGAGGGTACCGGTTGAGCCAGTGTAGGACGTACGCCGGGTCGCGCCAAGTGAACCCTTCCCCATGACGAGAGTATCACTGTCCATGAATGTGGTGCCGCGATTGAAATCGCCCATCGTCGGAGGCGTGACGAAATCAATCTTCGTTCCATTGAGCGTCAACCCGTTATCCGCCGTGGTGAACACGATATAGCCGTTTTGTGCGCCGGAACTGCCCGTCGCCGTACTTTCCCCGGCAATCAGGACTACTCCCGCGCCGCCACCCCGGATATCCAAAGTGTCCCCAAGGCGCGCAAGGGTGACGGGAGAGTCGGCGGTGCTGAAGGCAACGGTAGGGACAGAAGCCGCGCTTTCATCAGCCCAGCGATAGATTTTGAACACACTGGGGTTCACGGGGCTGGCAAGACTCGCGACGTAAATGGCGCCGTCGGTGCCGACGCGCACCTGATTGATTGGAAACGTGCCTCCTGTGACGGTAGCCGTCATTGTCAGACCGCCGAGATCGGCACCGGAGGCGCTGTCCATGATGCGAACACTATTGCCGCCCGACCGGCTGGTCATCAGCAGGTGCCCGGTGACCGGATTGAAGGCGAGGCCGCGTTCGTTGTTGCCCGTATTGAGAAAATCTGTCGCGCTGTCCCCGGGTGCGAGCCAGCCGTCTCCGCCTCCAAACGAAGTCAGCGCGGTCAGCGTGACGACGGCGGGAGCACTGGTGACGGCGGCGAGGAGAAGGCAGGGCAGAAGGTATCGAGTTTGCATAGTTAGCAGGTGCGGACGGCGAAGCGGGCCCATTTTCATCAGGACGCCACGGCACTGTCAATACAACCGAACCCTTCTTTGCGTAACGCCCCCGCGGCGGGAAGATGGCGGGGCATCATTCGTTCCGGCAAACGCTCGAGCCGGCCCCCGCTTCGCGACTGGGCGGGAGAAGTCGATTTTCAAAGTCAAAAAACCACTTGCCGGGCAGGGGAAGTCTGTCACTTTCCGCCCCTCCTATGAGAAAGAAAGTTGCTAGAAGCAAGACCCGAAAAGGCGTCTCCAAGCGGTTTAAGATCACGGGTACCGGCAAAATCCTGCGTCGCAAGCAGGGACGCCGGCACCTCGCTGAGTGCAAGAACCGCAAGCGCAAGCGTAACCTCCGCAAGGTGGCGACCGTCGCTGACGTGGATGTGCCGCGCCTCATGGCGTGCATGCCGTTTGCGCATTGAGATGCCCCGCTGGCCGAAATCCCGGCCCCTTCCGCCGCCGCCTGGCTCCTCTGGAGTCTTTGAATGGGTGAGACGGCGCGGAACACCCTAATAACAGCCCGTTCGCCAAAACCAAAACATGCCAAGAGCCACCAACGCGCCGGCGAGCCGAAAACGCCGCAAGCGCATCCTCAAGAAGGCGAAAGGTTTCTACGGAAGCCGTTCCCGCCTTTACCGTTATGCCAAGGACGCCATCTTCAAGGCGCAAACCTGGGCGACGCGTGACCGCAAAACCCGCAAGCGCAACTTCCGCGCGCTGTGGATCACCCGCATCAGCGCCGCCGTGCGCCAGCGCGGGCTGACCTACAACCGCTTCATGGAAGGCCTCAAGGCCCTGAATGTGGACCTTGACCGTAAAGTCCTTGCCGACATGGCAATCACCAATCCAGCCGCCCTCGACGAACTCGTCGCGCAGGCCAAGGCGGGCCTCGAAGCCAAGACCAAAGCAGCGGCCTAAGCCCTCCGGAAAACCCAATCCAATCATGCGGCCGCCCCGGGAACGGGGTGGCCGTTTGCTTTTTGCCGCATTGACTTTCCGCCGCCATGTGCTGAATTTTTCGCACTTCAATCCGACCAACCGTGATCATGAAAAACCTTCTCTTCATCCTTCTCGCCGGCAGTCTTTTGCCGCTTACCTGCTGCAGTCAGGAACAACCCGCCGCCGCCGCTGCCGCCGCTGCCGACAACAAGACCGCGCAGGAAATTGTGGAAATGGTGCATATGAGCCGGGCGCTCCAGGATAACATTCTTCAAGGGAAACTGACCAAGGGCGGCAAGTCCGCGCCGTTTACCGTGAAATTAAAAGACAGTCTCATCCATTTCAGTTTTGAGAACCCGAAGCAGAATATCAATCTCGACATTACGGAAAAAGGATACCGTCTCAAGGAAATCACGGCCGGCTCCAACAAGGAAGTGCCCGCGGCGATGTACAGCACCGGTGTCCGCGGCACGGATCTAACTTATGACGACATCTCGTTTCGCTACCTTTACTGGCCTAAGAAGGAGAAACTGGGCGAAGAGACGATCAAGACGCGGAGATGTTATGTGGTGGACCTTTTCAATCCGCAGCGGCTCGGTGATTATTACCTCGTGCGCATCTTTGTGGACAAGGACAGCGGCGGTCTCATGCGCATGCAGGCATACGACTGGAACGGGAAGATCATCAAGAGTTGCACGGTTACCGCCGGGATGAAGATCAATGGAGCGACGGTGCTCAAGAGCATGGAGGTGGTGCGTTTCGTCCCCGGGAGCAAGAAGGTGGCGGGCGAGACCACGTTTGAGTTGAAGAAGCCCTGAGGCGAATCAGAATCCGGAGAGGGATTCCGTTTGCTCGAGGACGCGAGGGAAGGGAACGCCGGCGAGGAGGCCGAAGGAGTCGTGACGCGAAAGTTTCGCGCGAGCGATGGCGGGGCTGGAGATGCCGCAGAGAAACCGCGTAACGGCCCGGGCACTGCGCAGGGCCGGGTGCCGTTCGGCATTGAGCGCATGAATGGCAGTGACGTGCTCCGGTGTGATGGGCGGCACGGGAGACTGCGGAATGACCACCGGCCCCGAACGCGTGCTGCAGCAGTTTCCGCAATGACCGCACGGCTGAGGAAGGGCTTCGCCGAAGCGGTGGAGAAGGAATTGGGTGAGGCAGGCCGGATGAGCGGCGAAAGCGAGGACCTCATTCAGGCGGGCAATGTCCCTTGCTTCCCGTTCAAGAAAACGCCGGGCAAGACCTTCTGCAATCCGCCGCGGCGGGCAACGCTTCGCGCCTTCACACAGAAAAAAACTATGCCGCAGCGTCGTGGGTTTGACTTTGATATCGCCTGATTCCTCAAGATGTGTCAGGGCTTCCTGAATGCGCTCCCTGGATTCGCCCATGGCCGCCGCCGCCTCTCCGGGAATCAGGGTGAGATATTTCCATCCGCGGCTGCCGCAGGCGAAGAGAGCGCGGAGAAACTTCTGCCGGGCGGACTTGTGGCCGGCAAGGATGCGTTCTTCGCTTTGGACGAACTGAACTTTGCATCCGGAATAAAAGGAGCCGGCCGGCGCGAGAATTCCGTCCATTTCGAGATAAGTGAGGATGGTTTCCAGAACGGAAGGGCGCACATCAGTGGACTGGGAGACATCGTAACGGGAGATGTCGAACCGGTCGCCCAGCCGGAGGAGATGATCCACGACCGTGTACACCGCCTGGACCGTTGGCGTGTCGCCGTAGGTAAAGTTTTCCAGAGTGATGCGGTCGTCCGCGCAGGCATAGAGTGCGCAGAAAGAGGGCCTGCCATCGCGTCCGGCGCGTCCCGTTTCCTGAATATAGTTCTCCAGCGTTTTGGGCAGATTGTAATGGAAGACCCCGCGAATGTTGGCCTTATCAATCCCCATGCCAAAGGCGATCGTCGCCACCATGATTTCGCAGGATCCGGACATGAAAGCATCCTGCGCCTCTGAACGCGCTTCATCCGGCAATCCCGCATGATAGGCCCGTGCCTTCAGCCCTGCGCGCTGCAAATGCGTGGCCACCTGTTCGGATGTTTCCTGCTGCGTAACATAAACAATCGCCGGCCGCACTTTAGTCCCCTGGAGTTTTTTCGTAAGCATGGCCAGCCGCTTCTTCGCAGGTGCCGGAATGACTTGCAGGTGAAGGTTGGACCGTTGAAACGAAGTCTGAATGTGATCCGCCGCGGCAATGCCGAACGCTTCGCGGATATCCGCCGCCACCTCCGGCGTGGCCGTGGCGGTGAGCGCGAGCACCGGTTGGAGGTTGAGGTTCCTCACAACTGCAGAGAGCCGCAGGTAATCGGGACGGAAATTGTGTCCCCATTCGGAAATACAGTGGGCTTCGTCTATGGCCAGCAGGGAAACTTTCATCTGCCGCAGCCGCGCGATGAAGGGCTCATGCGAGAGCCTTTCGGGAGTGATGTAGAGCAGCTTCAGTTTTCCGCCGGCCATGTCGGCGTAGAGCTGCGATAGATCCGCGGGAGGCAGTGTGGAGTCCAGCCGGGCCGCGGGGATGCCCCGGCGCCGGAGTGCTTCCACTTGATCCTTCATCAGGGCGATCAGCGGAGAAACGATCAGCCCGGTGCCCTCCCGGAGAAGCGCCGGGAGCTGATAGCACAGAGATTTCCCGGCACCCGTGGGAAAGAGGGCCAGAGCGGACCTCCCGGCGATGAGCGCAGACACCACAGATTCCTGGCCCTCCCGGAAGGCGGGAAACCCAAAATGTTTCTTCAGTAAGGCCGCAAGAGATTCAGAGCTGGTTGTCATTGGAATACTGACCGCTCCTGACGGGAGAGGGCCCGATCCTGTCGGCAAGCCCGCACAAGATTCCTCCGGTTTCGGGTTGTCATAAACATTGTGCTCGACTTGCCCATGATGTCGCGAATAAATTTTCTCAAACCACGCGCCACCATCACAATGCAATGCCCGTACTGCCAAGGCCCCGTTTGCGAGAATTCGCCGGCGTGCCCCCGGTGTGGCTTGACGATGGAGAAGGCGGGAGCGTTTTTTGGGATAGTACCCCGATTAGTCAGGGGAGTTTGCGATTTGGCCGGCGTCCTGCGGGACAGTGACACCCGCCGCATTCGCCGGAGCGTCGCCGCATTCGAGGGAAAGTTTCCGCAGTGTGGCTTCACGGCCGCCTTCATGGCGCTCGGACGAGAGACTCCCGCAGCGGCCTATGCTTTCTGGGTATTCAATCGCACCAACCTCGCCGGGGAACTCAATCAGGGATCCCGCAACCGTCATTTCCTGCTGCTGGTGGATGTTGCGGGCGGCAGCGCGTGGATGACGCTTGGTTACGGACTGGAGCCATTCATCAGCAGAAAGAGTATTGAAGGATGTCTTGAAGCATCCCAACCACACTTCGCGGCCGGTCAGTGGGGCCTGGGGGTTTCCACTCTGCTGTCCGGTATTGAGACAGTGATTCGGGACACTCTTTCTGAACTTCCCAAAGTATTTGGTCTGCCGGGCAGAATCGGTAACCAGAAGAACCTAACCGGTGTTGCCGTCACGGCGCCGTGAGAGCATGACCACTCCCGGTTCGCAGTCTTCCAATAATGTTTCCCGCGACCGGATACTTTCCGCGGCGGACGGGTATGCGGAACTGGGATTGCCGGATATGGCGTGGGAGGAAGTCAATACTCTCACTGATGACGAACGAAACCAGACCGACGTGCAGGAGCTGATCCTCGGGCTGCTGATTCGTCAGCACCGGTGGGACGAAGCGATTGAGACAGGCCACCGCCTTTGTGCCTGCGGGACCTTGACCCCCTCCACCTACATCCATACCGCTTACGCTCTGCATGAAACCGGCCGCACTTCCGAGGCCCAGGCAACCTTACTCGCCGGGCCGGAGTCTTTGCGGAAGGAACCAGTGTTTCACTATAATCTCGCCTGCTATCTCGCGGTGGCGGGAAACCTGCGCGATGCAGAGGTTTCCCTCAGAACGGCCTTTCGGATGGATGCGTCTTTACGGCTCCACGCCCGAATTGACCCGGATTTGAAGGAATTCATTGATCTGCTCTGAGTCACGTTATTCCTGCTCACTTCGCCATCCCCAAGGCAATTGCTGCTTCCGAATCCTGCGACAGATCGACCGCAAGGTCTCTCGTTGCATTCACCATCCGGTGATTTGCATAAACCGCCGCCGCGTTCATGCACACCACGAGGAGAATGAGAACCGCGAGTGATTTCCGAACCGAGACCCACCTCTTTACCCCCTGCTCACTTTGGTCCAAAGAAGCGGAAAGTCGCGCAAATTTGAGAGCCGTGCGGATGGAGACCAATAGCCCGATGTTCAGCATTAGAACCATGCCGGTCAGAACTTTGGTATAAAAATGCATCGAATCGAGTGGTGTGGACATGATGGCAGGTGTCGTGGTGGAACTTTTCAGAGGAAGGGTTGATGGTGAAAGATACAGTGAATATGGAAATTTTTCAATACCTAATTTACCTGTATCAATCACAAAGGGAAGAGAATGATCGCTGAATGCTAGGAGTGAGCATAATTGATAAAATCCACAAAACTTAGTTGCAACATCTATAAATAGGTGTATCAAGTAGGGCCGTTCGAAATTAGCGGCATTAATGGCTGCAAACCTCCTCAACCCATGAATCAACAACCTGAACTCAACGAAGCGCGTCTTGAGCGCCTAATCCTCGGTGCGGCTGCCTCCTGTGTGGCCGCCGTGCTCTATTTGCTGTGCTCCAGCCTGTTGAGCTGAGAGATCGGGGCGGCAGCGGGCCCGTTGCAGCAAATTCAGCTTTTTCGAAAGGTCTCGCGCTCAAAAGTGCGATGAACTCTCAAATTCAAAATCGAAATTGACGAATCCGATTAGTATGGCATAATTGTGCCATATTAATCGTCCATGGCTCGCCCAAAGAACAGCGTTGAAACCGTTCAAATCACCCTCGCGGTGACGCCGGCCATCCGTGATTTCCTCGATCAACTGAGTCAGAGTGGATTTTACGGGAAGAATTCGGCTGAGACGGCGGCGGAGTTGCTGAAGGCGAAACTGCGTGAAATCAGTACACAGCCTGGGACCCCCGGGCTGCCGTTGCCTGGCCAGCCCTCCACCTGGCCAATGATGGTTCCTCCAACAGCGCCGAGGGCCACGTGAACGATTTTAGCCTCAATCAAGTCCCGTGTACCTCAACCAAGCACAAAGAAATGAACTCACCTGCCATCTGCCTCGAAATCTCTCCCCGGCTGCCGCGTCTCTCCTCGGCTCCGTTGCCTCCCCGTACCGCCCTCCCGGAACCTCCGGAGGATGAATTGCGAAAGCTGGCCTTTGAGATCGTCCAGCACGATCCCGTGTTGGCTCATCTTCTGGTCCGGGCAGCGGAGCGCTATCGCCGGAGCTAACGCATGACTCAATCGAGCAGGTGACTGCCCTGATCGGCCATGACTTCCGCGACCGTTTGGAATAGTTCGGGCAGGGAGTAGGGTTTGGGGAGAAACGAGATGCGGCGGTGACGGGCCATTTCGAGCAGCGAATTTTTGTCAGTGTAGCCGCTGCTGAGAAGGGCGCGGAGGGAGGGGTTGCTCGTTAGGAAGGCGTCAAGGAGTTGCAGGCCGTTGCCGTCCGGGAGGACAGCATCGGAGAAGATCATGTCAAACTGCCCGCTGGATTCGTCGAAGCGGGCGCGCGCTTCTTTGGCATTGGCGGCGGCGGTGACAGTATAACCGTTCTGCGCCAGGGCTGTGCGGACGAGATGATTGACGGCCTCCTCATCCTCCACAAGGAGGACGCGCTGGCCCCGCCCCCGGTACTTGGCGACGGTGCCCTTGTCAGAAACCGTCTCTGCAACGGGCGTTAGGGCACTGCGCACGGTGGCGGGCAGGAAGATATGAAAGCTGGTGCCTTTGCCGGGTGCGGACGTGAGTTGGATTCCCCCCTGATGGTCGTGAAGGATCCCATAGACTACGGAGAGACCCAGTCCCGTGCCCTCCTGGCCTTTGGTGGTGAAAAAAGGTTCGAAGATGCGGTCCTGCAGTTCGCGGGGAATGCCGCAGCCGGTGTCGGCGACGGTAAGCACCGCAAAAGAGCCGGCGGAAGCCGAACCTCCAATGAGGGGCACCGGAAACCGGGCCGCATCCACGAGCATGGTGCGGACGGTAATGGTGCCGCCGGCGGGCATGGCATCGCGCGCATTGATGATAAGGTTCATAACGATCTGCTCGATCTGTCCCTGGTCGGCGCGGACCGGAACTGGATCCGGGGAGAGGGCCATACGAAGATGAATATCTTCACCGATGATGCGGCTGAGCATGCGCGTCATGTGGCCGAGATTTTCGTTGAGATCGAAAACGGACTTCCTTGCAACCTGTTTGCGGCTGAAGGCGAGGAGTTGACGTGTGAGGGCGGTGGCGCGCTCGGCGGCACGCTTGATCTCGCGAAGTTCAGAGACTGACGGGTCATTGTCCGGGAGGCGCAACAGGATCATGTCGCTGTAACCAATGATGGGAAGCAGCATGTTGTTAAAGTCGTGGGCGATGCCGCCGCTGAGTTTGCCGACGGCCTCCAGTTTCAATCCCTGCTGGAGCTGGCTCTGGAGGCGCTCCCGGTCGCTTTCGGCTTTGAGGCGCCGCAGCGCGGTGGTCACGACGTCCGAGGCCATGGCGAGCGCGTGAAGGTCTTCGGCGGTCCACTCACGGCGCGCGATGCTGTCCAGACACAGATAGCCGAGCGCGGTGTCGCCCTTTCCGAGTCGAAGCCAGAGGAGCGATCCGGCATGGCGTTCTGCGGCCATGGCTGGATGCAGGGCTCCGTGGCCTTGCGGGCACGCGGCAAAAGAGACGATGCCGGACGTGTGATTGGCGGAGTCCCTGAATTCGTCGGGAAGTGCAACGGCGCTGACGCCGCGAAAGGATTCCTGCAGCGGGAGCACATCCGGCGCACACCATTCGGCGAAGCAGTCGAGAGTCTTGCCGCCGCCCATGAACTGCATGATATAACATCGGCCCGCGCGAAGGAAATTGCCGATTTGTCCCAGCGCGCGGGCCATGCCGGTCTCGCGCTCCTCCGGCTTGAGTGCGAGGAAGAATGAGGAGAGGGAGGCGAGCATGGCTTCCATTTCCACCCGGGAGGCGAGATCACGCTCAGCCCGGCGGCGTTCTTCGACTTCGGCGAGGAGCCTGGTGTTGGTTTGCTGGAGTTCCGCGGTGCGCTCCCGCACAAGAACTTCGAGGCGGTCGTGCTCGTCTTCGAGATCACGCTCGGAGCGGCGGCGTTCGGTGATGTCGCGAAAAATGAGGACTGCGCCCACGATCTGACCATCACGGTTGCGGATGGGAGCCGCGGAGTCGGCGATGGGGAGCGCCTCGCCGTCGTTGCGGAGAATAACCACCCCTTTCTCCCGTGTCAGGGTTTGGCCTCCGGCAAGGGCGGTGCGCAACAGGTTCGGCACCGCTTTTCCGGCTTTTTCATCCGTGACCGAAAAGACCTGCTCGATGGTGAGGCCGCCGGCGTCCTGTGAGGACCAGCCCGTGAGCCGCTCGGCCACGGGATTCAGGAATTTGATCCTGCCCTCCGCGTCTGTGGCAATAACGCCGTCGGCGATGGACATGAGTGTGGTGAGGAACCACTCACGGCTCTCCCGCAGCGCGCGCTCAAGGTCCACTTTATAGAGGGCGATTTCCACGGTGGAACGCAGGCCGGCCTCCTCGAAGGGCTTGACCATATAGCCGGCCGGGGCCGCGGCCTTCGCGCGGGCGAGCACCGCGCCATCGGAATACGCGGTCAGGAAGACACAGGGAATATCGTGCTTTTGCCGGATGATTGTCGCCGCCTCGACACCATCCATTGGTCCCTGGAGGACGATGTCCATCATGATCAAATCGGGCCGCATGTTTCCGGCCTTGGAAATGGCATCCGGTCCGCTGAGGGCGTGTCCGACCACGTCGCAGCCCATGTGACGCAGGCATTCGGCGATGTCGTGGGCCACGATGGATTCGTCGTCAACTACAAGGATTCTTCGTTTCATTGGGGGTATCTGTCAGGGAGTGGGGGCCGGCAAATCAAAGTCGCATCTCATACTGACTCTCGCGGAGAGAGATGGCGATGCGGGTGCCCTTCGTGCAATCGAGGCTGAGAGCACCGTTGAGCTGATCGGTTAGCATTTTCACGAGCCTCATGCCGAGCGATGTGGCCTGCGAGATATCGAAGTTCGGGTCCATCCCGATGCCATCGTCCCAAACGACAAGCTGGAACTTGCCGTCCTCCGCGGCGCCGAGGCTGACGTAGATGATGCCCTCCTTGCGGCCAGGGAATGCATATTTGAGGCAGTTGGTGACGAGTTCGGTTACGATCAATCCGACGGGCAGCGCGGTATCGAGGCCCATTCCCACACTGTGGACGTTGAGCTTGATTTCGCGGCGGCATCCTTCGGGTGTATTCATGCGCATGAGTTCGCCCGTCAGGGTGCGAAGGTAGCCGTGCATGTCGATGCGGCTGACACTTTCGCTTTGATAGAGTTTCTCGTGGAGCAGCCCCATGGAGCGGATGCGGGCCTCGCTTTCCTGGAGCACATCGCGAAGTTCCTGACTGTCCGCCTGCCGCGTCTGCAGGCGGAGAAGACTGGTGAGGATCTGCATGTTGTTTTTCACCCGGTGGTGGATTTCGCGCAGAAGAATCTCCTTTTCCCGCAGCGAGGCGCTGTTCTTCATGGAGTCGCGCAGCTTTACGTTGGAGAGTTCCAGAGACTCGACCATTCGGTTCATGGACTCCGCCAGATCGCCAATCTCCCCGACGGCATTCACGCTGGCGCGGGTGTTCAGCGCACCCCCTTTGACTTTGGAGGCGAAGAGCTGCAGATCCTTCAGCGGGCGGATGATGTTGCGGGCTACACTGTAGGCGGCGGCGACGCCGATAATGAGGACGATGCCGCCAGTGGTGGCCACATTGTGATATATTGCCCTGAGAGAATCGTCATACTCCTGCATCGAAAGTCCCAGCGCGATGTCCCCCGGGCTGCTCAAACCCGCCGTCGCGGAGTGCCGATAGTGCCAGATCTTTCCGGGGGTGGCATCGGATGCGGCGCGAAAATCTTCATTCTGCCCGGTTTGGGCGGCACTCACAATTTCAGTCTCCGTCCGGTCGTCGCTCCACCGTACCTGCCCGGAGGCGTCGAAGTAATGCACGATGGGGGCTCCGGACCACGGACGCACGTGAATGTATCGCAATCCTGGCTCGCGTTGGAGCACGTCGAGGCATTGCTTGACGACGGCTCCGAAACTGCGTCCGGTCATACTCTGGGAAATTCGCTGCTCGATATTTTGAGCGAGAGAATGGGATCGTTCCTCCAACTCACGTTCTTTGGTGCGGCGGAGGTGATAGATGGTGAAGAGCGCGAAGACACACACGGTGATGACCGCAACGAGCCACGACATCAGCATGATGCGGCGCAGAATGCTCGGGCGCCGGGATTTACTGGGCTCACTCACCGGCACTCTCCTTTCTGAAGTTGCTCCGCCGGCACGGCGGTTTGGGCGGCGGAAGCGGGAGGCGTTGGCGGAGCGCTGTCCGGATCGCTCTCCTTGTCGTTTCCAAAGTACTTCTGCCAGTCTCCGATCAACTGGCGGAGTTCTTTGAAATCCTCGGGTTTCGGGACGGTGAGTTGCCATTCGCCGTCCGCGAGTTGCATACGAATTTCTTTGGCATTCTTCACAAGTTCGAGCCGGCGTTTGGAGGGCATGGAGCGCGGGCACGCGATAACATGTTTGAGCAGGGGAGGGGAAACCTTTGCCTCCTCCAGTCTTGCGGCCAGACCGTTTGGATTCGTGGTCAGCACCTGCGTATAGGAGCTGCGGCACACGACACAGGCGTCCACTTCACCAAAATAAACAGCCAGCACGGCCTCAGCGGCACTCGTGGCGGAGCGGTATTCCGCTTCCCGTGCCCGGCTCGTGGCCCCGGTGCCCGGGCGGTTTTCGCGGTCAAGCCAGCGATAAACCAGCTCGCCGCAGCCACCGCGATCAACCAGAATTTGCTTCTTCCAGAGGTCGAGCATGCTGAACTTCCGCTCATCACCTGAGGCTCTCGTCCGTCGCTGGCGTAAAATTACGAATTCAGTGAACGCCGCCCGGCCATTCCTTGATGGAACGAGCAGACCGTCCAGCTCCGCTGCATCCCCGCTCTCGATCAATTCATAGCCCTGCACCACAAACGCTCCTGCTTTCTTCGTGCGGGAAGTAATTGCCAGCCGCTCCCAGGAGAGTTCCGGTCTTAGGTTTGCGAGCCGCTCTTCCACCTCTCCCGGAGCCCTCGCCCACTCCATACTCAGCTTCCGTGCCCAAAGCTCAAGGGGATTGCCCTCCTCGCCGTTCCACTGCCACGGCACTTCCGAAACGTAGGACACTGTCGCTTCAGTCTCCGTCAATCCCGTTGTTTTGCCTTCGGCAACGGTTTGCGCGCTGCCCATGCGTAACCCGCCCAAAAAAGCGACTACAGCAATTATCCCCCGCCAGCCGTGGGCCGGAGCTGCACGGAGCGACCCGGTGCAGGACGGGGCCCCGGAAGTCTGAAAAGTAATGAAACCAGACATGAGAGTTGAGAATCATTCAAACTAAACATAATAACCATAATTTTCAAGTTTATTAAATTCAGAGCTTTCCCAATATCGTTGCCCCAAGTCGGGCAAAATTCGCGGCGGAAGGCCGGGAGAGCAATTTTGGTCGGACACTTCAGAGGGATTGACCATCCGTCTGCCGGGCAGCATAAATCGTCCGACATGAACAAACGCTACTCGCTGGGTCTTGACTACGGAACCAACTCCTGCCGATCGCTCCTTGTGGATCTGGAGACGGGCGAGGAGCTTGGTTCGACCGTCTTCAACTACCCCTCCGGGGAATCAGGCATCCTTACCGATTCGCGTGATCCGAATATCGCGCGCCAGAATCCCCAGGACTACCTCGACGGAATGGTGGCCATCATCACCGGAGCGCTGGACCAGGCTAAAAAATCTGACCGGGAATTCGATTCTGAGCGGGTGGTGGGTATCGGAGTTGATACAACGGGGAGCACGCCCATTCCTGTGAACGCGGACGGGACGCCGCTGGGATTGCTGGAGGAATTCAGGAGCGACCTTCATGCAATGGTATGGCTCTGGAAAGACCACACCGCCCATGAGGAGGCGGGCGAAATCACTAACCTCGCGGCGAAGGAGCACCCGGAATATCTTGCAAAGTGCGGTGGTGCCTACAGCAGCGAGTGGTTCTGGAGCAAAATACTGCGGTTGAAACGCGTCGCTCCGAAGGTCTTTGTGGCTGCGCACAGCTTCGTGGAGCATTGCGACTGGATTCCTGCGGTTTTGTCCGGCAACACTGATCCGGGCCGCACAGCCCGCAGCGTTTGTGCCGCGGGCCACAAGGCTATGTTCAATGCCTCATGGGGCGGGCTGCCTGCGAAGAATTTCCTCACCAAACTTGATCCTGACCTTGGAACGCTGCGCGACCGGCTCTACAGCCGCGCGCTAAGCAGTGACCAACTCGCCGGCCGCCTGAGTCCCAACTGGGCGAAAAAGCTCGGGCTCAAGCCTGGCATTGCCATAGCGGTCGGGGCCTTCGATGCCCACATGGGCGCGGTTGGTGCCGGGATCAAAGAGGGCACGCTCGTCAAGATTCTCGGGACCAGCACCTGTGATTTGATGATCCATCCCAACCAGCAGCCGCTGGCCGACGTGCCAGGCCTCTGCGGCGTCGTGGACGGCTCGGTGCTCCCGGGTTATTTTGGTCTCGAAGCGGGACAGAGCGCCGTCGGTGACATCTTTCTGTGGTTCGTGAACCATTTAGTGCCTGACAGTTACGGCGGCACCCCGGCGGCAAAGTTCGAAAACATGGAGCGCGCCCTCGCCGTTCAAAAACCGGGAGAAACCGGTCTGCTGGCACTCGACTGGAACAATGGCAACCGCACCATCCTGACAGACGTGCGCCTTAGTGGCATGATCCTCGGTCAGACACTCCATACGAAAGCTCACGAGATTTACCGCGCCCTCATCGAGGCCACGGCTTTTGGTGCGCTGACGATCATCAACCGGTTCGAAGAATTTGGAGTTAAGGTTGAGGAAGTGATCAATACCGGTGGTCTCGCGGTGAAAAATCCCACGCTGATGCAAATCTATGCCGACGTCCTTGGACGGCCGATGAAGGTCAGCCGCAGCGGGCAGACCTGCGCGCTGGGTGCCGCCATTTTCGGCGCGATGGCGGCCGGTGCGGTGGATAGCGGATTTGATTCGGTGCCCGATGCCCAGCGTGCCCTCTGCCGCATCCAGGAAACCGTCTATGAACCCGACCGCCGCCGCCATTCGACTTATGCGCGCCTCTACGGGCTCTACCGTCAGGTCCACGATGCTTTTGGAACCGCGACATGGAGCGGAAGAGTGAACCACGTCATGAAAGAGCTTATTGCTATTCGCGAGGAGCAGCGGATGGCCTAACGCAGCCGCGCCAATGATCGAATTCACCATTCTCGGCAGCGGCAGCAGCGGAAATGCGGCAGTCATTCGCTCTGCAGGCGGGCTGCTCCTGGTCGATGCCGGGCTCAGCGCCGCGCAGCTTACCGCACGCCTCCAGTCGTGTGGTGTAGAACCCGGGGAACTCCACGGTATTCTCCTCACTCATGAGCACGGCGACCATACCCGGGGGCTCGAAGTCTTCACCAGGAAATTCGGTGTGCCGGTCCTGGCCAATGCCATGACCCGGGAAGTCCTCCGCGAGTCGTTGCCCTCCGCCGTCTGGAGGACCGTTCCCTGTGGCGGCGCATTTCAATTTGCCGGCTTTGACATCGAGACCTTTCGCGTCCCGCACGATGCCGTGGATCCGATGGGTTTCGTCCTTCGCGCCGGCGGCGCCTCTCTCGGCGTGCTCAGCGATTTGGGGCATGTCACGTCACTTGTCAGGGCGAAAGTTCTGGCGCTCGACGCCCTCTTTGTTGAAGCGAACTACGACACGCAAATGCTCGCCAGCGACACAAAACGTCCATGGAGCACCCGCCAGCGGATCGCCAGCCGTCACGGGCATTTGTCCAATGATCAGTGCGTGGAACTCATCCTCGCCGCCGCGGGCGCCGGGCTGGGGCATGTCATCCTTGGCCATCTCAGTCGTGACTGTAATTCTCCAGCCACCGCACTCACCGCCATTCGTGCCGCCCTTGCGGCCGCGGGTTGCGGGCATACTGAAGTGATTTGCGCCTGTCAGGATCGACCGACCCCATGGTTCACGACGGCACCCAAAGCTGGGCCGGCACCACCCGCGCGGGCAGCAGGACTGGTATGGGAACAGGCAGAACTCTTCTGAATAACGCTCCGCATTGCAGCGTGCGCGACGGCCATTTCTTTAGGGTTGCTGCGTCGCACTCAAATATGACGTTACGGCGTCTACACGTTCCTTCAGTGAACCGGCCGCCGTGAAACTGGCGATGCCCCGTTGGACCAGTTGCTCGAGATACCATTCGTGCTGGCGCAGCCGGAATGCGGCATCGCGCCGGGTGCCGTCCTGCGCGAATGGGAAATCCGGCGCACACAGAATGGTGTGAATGTAATCGTGTCGAAGCGCAGCAGCGACCACGTCCGGATCAGCGTGCCCGAACATTTCTTCACTGTAAAACAGAGTCGTGAGCGGCGTGCTGTCACAGAATAAGTAACGATTCGCGCTCAGTGCGGCCCGTTGCTCGCGCTCCAGTTGCACGCGCACGATCCCGGGCATGTCCTGCTCCTCCAGCATGCCGCCGCATTTTTCCCAAAGCTCCCGCCCGTATTCCGGCACCCACCCAGTTCCGAAGCGTGCGGCGAGCGCAGCTGCGAGTGTCGTTTTTCCTGACGATTCACCGCCCAGCAGCGCGATGCGCTCCACGAAGCCCGCATAGACCTCCGGGGCGAGGAACCTCCGGTACGTGTGGACGTCGCTGCGCAGCACCGTCCCCGAAACCGGCCACGCCTCCCGGGCCTTGTCCACGAGGACATGTGTCACCCCGCTGTGGCCCGGATCACCCTTTCGGAAGCACGAAGAAAGGTCCGCGGCAAATCCGTCGCCGTAGGATTCGCTGGTGAAGACGGCGTTTACTTTCACGCGCAGTATTTCGGTGCAAAGCCATGCGACGAACCGCCGGTGCGTGAGGTCGTCCGCATCGTTGGGCGGAATGGCGATGCCCTGCGAAGCATCGAGTACCAGCGAGTTCAGGTTTGGAAATCGCGCCGAGAGCCACGCCCGGCGCTGCGCCGGCTCACAGCCTGGAAACTCCGGATTCGTGTAGCTGATGACGAAGGTCTCCCCGCACAGTTCCTGTGCGCGACGGATGACGCTCTCATGCCCAAGATGCAGCGGGCAGAATTTGCCGATGACAAGGCCCTGACGAAATTTTCTGTTCATTGCTTCAACTTGTGCCGCCACGAACGGAGCGAAACGACTGCGTTGACCCAATATCCTGCGTAAAGCAACGCTGTGAGCCAAAGCCCGCGGCTGGCGAAAAGCGGTACGGCAATCGTATTCACCACCAGCCAGCACCACCACGTCTCCACGCGCCGGCCCATCAGTAGAAGCTGTCCGAGCACGCTGAATGCAAGCACCGCAGAGTCCGGTACCGGCGCGGAAGCGTCAGTGAATTGCCATAGCATCCAACTGTATGCCGCCGTCACGGCAACTCCCGCACCTCCCAGCGCTAACAGCATCCCTGGCGGAGTGCGGCGGATGGGCAACTCGCCGGCATCTGTACGGCGACGCCAGTTCGACCAGCCGCCGATACTCGCAGCGATGAAGAAAACCTGCAGTACGGAGTCGGCATAAAGTCTTGCTGAAAAGAAGACCCATCCGAACAGCATGCAGCCGATGATGCCGGTCCACCACGTATGCACGTTGTTCCGTCCCGCCAGCAGGATGGAGACGGTGTTGCAGACATTGGCGGCGATTTCAGCGGGAGTCATCGGGAGTTGAATCCGTGGTGTATTGGACGACCTTGCCCTCTTCAAAAGAGGCGGGCTCCACACGCACCGGCGTGTCGCCGAGAAGATCGCGCAAGATTCGTCTGACACCGGCATCGCAGGTCCGTGCGCCGGAATGACGAAACACCACCGAGCCGTCTGTATGCTGATGCATCGTCCATTGCGGCAATGGCACGTCACGCAACGCGTGGGTCACTTCGATGTTGTTCAGCCATGCACCTCCGGCGGCGCGAAATCGCACCGGCGGCCTTCCGGAAAAACCACGCAGCACCGGCTCCGGTCCCGCGAAATCCAGTGAGGCAAAATCGCCGGTGCGATAGCGCAGCAGCGGCAGGCAGAAATTGAAACCGCCAGTCAGCGTGATCTCACCCCGGTCGCCTTGAGCGACGCGGTCGCCCGCTGCATCGAGAATTTCCACGAACATGCCTGGTTGCAGTAGAACATGCCCGTTTTCTGCCGCGTCAAAGACGGCAATCGGCCCGGCCTCGTTCATTGAGTAGAGGTCGAGCACCGGGCAGCCGAAGCGTTGTTGCAGCTCGCCGCGGAGCGCAGGCAGCAGCGCCATCGAAGTGCTGAGCAGTGCCCGCGGGCGGCAAGTCACCGGGAGGGTCAGCAGTTCTGCGAATGAAATCGGGTCGCCGGCAATCACCTCCGGATTCAGCGCATCAAGATAGGGCGCACGGTCTGCCGGATTCCGCCAGTCAGCCGGATGCAGATTGATTTTCGCCAGTCCGGCATCGTCGAGTACCGGCGTCACCGAGACGTAGGTGAAGCACCTCCGCTGCATTCCGAGCAGCACCACCCCAACCTCTCCACGCCGGGCGCGAAGGGTGATGTCAAAGCGCCGCAGGGCGCGCATGTGATACGCGAGATAGCTCGCCGCGACGACAGGATGGGACGGCAGGAGCAGAGGATGGCCGGACGTGCCGCTCGTGCGAAAGTTGATCATGCGCCCCAACGGCACGGAGTCCGGCACGAAACTCGCGATGTCCCGGCTAAGGTCTGCGCGCGACACCGGCTCGATGTCTTCAAAGCGGCGCGGCACCGCGCCGGAGTTGCGGTAATGCGGCACCTCCGAGAAACACCGGGCGGCGAAATCGCTGAGCCATGCAGGTGGCGCGTCCCCTTTCCACTCTAAAGTCGCGTTCGTCATTTCAGTGCACAGCGCGGCGACGCGTTGCACTTCCTCTGCGTGGAGCCGGTTGCCGCTGCGGTTCCGGTAAACCGGCGCGTGCCGATGCTCGCGGAGAAACTGCAGCATCGCGCTGCCGTGTTCCGTGAGCGTCGGATAGCGTTCGTCATCGGTCGGATCGTGGTCGGTCATTCGCGGGTATATTTGTCGGCGGACTCTTCGGCTGCCTTTTTCGTCAGCGCCTCGCGGATGGCCCGTGCCCGCTGCTCCGCGGCGCGGGCGGCTTGAATGACTCGTGTACGCTCCGCCGTGCTGATACTCTTCAGCCGGTCCTGGGCCTGGACCACGGTCTCGCCTGCGGGACGAAAATCGAGCCGGGCCAGCGTAAAGCGCGCCATCTCTTCACGCCGGTCCGGATCTCTGGTGAAAACCTCCGCCGCTGTCGCGGGCGCCAGATCCGCTGCGGCCCCGGCAATGACCGCCGCCAATTGCTCCGCCAGCCCGGCTCGCGCTCGAAACCACTCATCGGCCAGCAGCCATGCGAGCAGCAGCGCGACGGAGAGACGATTACGATCCTTTGTTGTCGCGTCGCGGAACGCCGCGAGAAACGGCGGCCCTGGCGAGGCTCCGTACGAGCGCACGAGATCGGCAATCACGGCGTCAACATGCACCTCGCCGCTTCTGGCGATGCGCGGCGCGGCGAGAAATTCCTCCGGCGTTTCGGCGAGCCGGTGCAGCAGGACTTCGAGTGGTGGGCCTTCGTGGTTCATGCGAACTTGTTGAAACTCTGCGTGCTGAGGGCATCGCTGCAATGCAGGGCGGTCACTCCCAGCGCCTCCTTTTTGCGTTCCCCATAACACCGCCGGCTGAATGCACGTGCGAACTCCACGAGTTGCTCCCACGAAGTCACCGGATGCACGTCCCAGCCCTGCTCGTCGCGGGCGCGGATGATGTCGGCGCAGGCACCAGGCTGGCGGGCGTGCTGTTCCCACCTGGCAGGGAGATTGAGCACCATGGTGCCGCCGCCGCGTGCTTTCTCGAGGGCGGCGGCGCTGACTTTCCAGCCGGAGTTGCCTTGCTCGTCGGCGCTGAACATCGTATTAATGCCGTCGTCGGAAATGACGAGGATGTGTGCGGGGCGGTCGGCGGCGGTGCGCCTGGCGAAGGTGTCGCGAAGCACATGAATGGGGAACGCAGTGCCGCCGCCGAAGTAGCCTGTGAGCACGCGGAGCAGTGCCTCCTCATCGCGCACGAAACCCGGCGTGCTGGTGAACTGCTTCGTGCCGCTCCACAGCGTGGCTTGCACCCGTGCGCCGGCGCGCAGCGCAGAAAGGCAGATGATCGCACCGGCGAGCGCCGGAAAAGAGACGAGCCGCTGCGGATCTGCCATCGAGCCGGAGCTGTCCACATAGATGTCGAGGTCGAGTGGTTCGGGTTTCGGCTCGCGGCCCTCGCTGGTTCCCCAGACGCGGCGCACGGTCGTTAGGCCGGGAATAATGCGCGGGCTGATAATAACGGATTGCAGCCAGTCGAGTTCGTCGAGCGGATCCCCGAGATTCCACGGCTCCAGTCCTTCCGGCAGAACGTCGTGCGCCGCGGGCGCGCGACGGCTCGGAAAGGGCACGAGATGCGGACGCGCCTGCTCACGATAGTAACGCACCGCGGCATCGTGTTCGGAAACGGGGATGCCCGCCGCGCGGAGCAGTTCGCCGTATTCAAACGGCTGCCGTGCCTGTCCCCGCGACGACTGCTGCGCAGTAACAACTTTTGGCGGCGTCGGGGTGTCTTCGTCCGCCGGGGCATCAGCTTCCCCGGAAAGCGCGGGATCCTGCACGGGATGAATGATGCCGTCGAGTTCCCCCGCCTCGATATCTGTCAGGCCGTCGGGTTCGCCGCCGGCACCGGCACCGCAGGTGTCATGCAGGCGTGCGAGCAGTGGGGCTGACTCTTTGTCCTCCAGCAGATAGGGCAGCAGCAGGCATGCAAAGCGACCCGCTCCATCCATCCAGTCGCGTGCGTAGGTGCGGATGAGCCGGGCGCCGAGCAGTGCGTCGCCGTCTACTTTGTGATTCGTTTTTCCTGCGAGCGTGCCGCGGTCCAGCCGCCAGAGCACTTCATAGATGCGCATGTAAATCCGCCACACGGCGCCTGACTTTTGTCCATCGGCCATGCGGCGATAAACCTCCGCGATGCGAAGCCCGGCGCTGCGCTGGAGGCGGTCGTTGATCAGCAAGTCGGTATAAAGGTTCGCCACCATCGGTGCCTGCGCTTCGATGGTCGGCAGCCCGCGCCGCATCCGCGCCAGCAGACGCAGGTGATCGGTGAGGTTGGCGGGTGCGAAGACGTGATGACCAATTTCGTGCGCGAGGACTTCGGGTGCGAAATCGCCGACACCGCATTCCACGACCGCGGGCAGGCTGACGACGACGGAGTGGTCCATAAGCCGAATCATGGCGAAACTCCCGGACAATCCTTCCCGCACCGCCTCTGAGTGCGTGAGGCAAAGCGCCGGGGACCTCAGCCGGGTATAGCGGCTCCATATTTCCAGTGCCGCTGGCCATGCTGCGTGCCAGCGCTCGCGCAGGGCTTCGAGTTCGGCTGGCGTGGCTGTTATCATGCCCCTGTGTGGAAAAAGAGGACCGCGTGCGTGAGCGATGCGGTCACGGCAGTGGTCGCGCCGTTTGTCGCGAGGCTGGTTACGGTGCCGCAATCCAGCGGCACGCGAAGCGTCGCAAGCTTCGCATGGTCCAGCGGGATCGGAGCGTTGATCCCGTGACCGGTGACGCGGTGAAACGTCGCGCCAAAAGCATCGGCGGTGATTATCCAGTGTTCGCCGCCACTGGTGGCGAGCCACCGGTTTTCGAAAAGCGAAACGACCGGCGGTGCGGTGAACAGCCCGCCGAATCCGCGAAAGGCGCCCGTCCTTGCGACGAGTCGCGGGCTGAGGTCCGGCGCTGCCGGATCGAACCACGGATCGCGCCGGAGGTTTTCCAATAACGCACTCGCGCCGCCCTCCATTCCCAGCGCGGCGAGAGTGACGACATCGGGCAACTCCTTCGCGGCGGCGAGCGCGCCCTCACGGAAATGTGCCAGCCCGCAGCGCCAGCCGCCCACCTGTCCCGCGCGCAGGAAAACATCCGTGTCGCCGGTGAGCCTGGCTACTTTCTCCATCAGTGAAATCCACTGCGCCGGACGTCCACCGTGAGTGGATGCCAGTTGATGGACGGCATTGCTCACCGCCGCGATAACGCGGTGCGGCTCCGCTGCCACCATCCGGGCCGCGGCGACAAGCACCCGCGTCCAGGCCTCGTCGAGCCAGCGCGCCGGCGCTTTTGGACCGGCGAGATTCCGGGCCACGAGTTCCATGCCCGCTTCGCAGACCGCACGCCCGGTCTCCAGAACTGCCGCGGGAGCCGTGGCCTCCACGGCGCGAATCACGGCATCGCCGCAGCTGCAAAGGAAGGCACCATAGGCACTGGCATCGAGGTCGGCAAACTCGCGGCGCATCAGTGCAAAGCGGGCGTTGATCTCCCCGCGGCACGTTCGGAGCATACCGGTAAAAGCTGGACTTGGCGCAGTGCTCACTGTGTTTTCAGCCAGTTAAGGTAATTCGTGTAGCGCTGGTGCAGGTATTTGAGCTGCAGCAGATCGTCGTAAAGACTCCCGTAGAGTTTGCGCTTTCCAGCACAGTGGGATCCGAAGCTTGGAATTCACGTGACTTGAAGTCGCGGC
>JADMIO010001122.1_pt1 | contig 50228 bp, 45 predicted proteins | sample 8958161 | NCBI WGS metagenome assembly JADMIO01 (sample SAMN16585339, study PRJNA669376) | soil metagenome | isolation source: Crop rotation soil | place: USA: Cullars Rotation, Alabama | collected 2011 | reverse complement strand
AGGTGAGCCAGTGTGATTACATTTGCGGCCTAACTGTGGCCAGTCCAGTTACGCTGGAGTCACTAGTATTTAGGTGACACTATAGAAGCGGCCGCGACAACTTGTCCACGTGGAATTCTAAGCTTAGGATCCCAATGTGCTGGAAATGATGAGCTGAACAGGATAAAGGGCGTCACGTTCCGGATCCTCCTGGGAGAAAAAACAGGGCGGTATGAAAAGACGGACGACCAACCCTTTTTTGCCTCTTAAAACACCTTTCCCATGAAGCAGGCCGTTCTGCATCCAGTCGCCAGCTTTCTTATGAACGGGATTTTTTAAGGATAGCGGACAACAGGGTCCTTCCGATCCAACCCCCGGCAGAAGACAATGTCTCCCGGGCGAAATCCCCGGGTTGCCAGTTTTTTTGGATGGCCTTCCAGTCTTGGTGAAGGATCTTCGCCAGCTCTTCTTCCCGCCGGTGCAGTCGTTTCTGCTCCTGCCGCAAATGGCTGATCCGTTTAATCTTTCTCATCTTCCACATCGGTTTTGAATAATTGATGAATAATGGCATTCATGACAGGTATTCGGATCAGTTTTTCCCGGGCGCCCCAGACGATAAGACCGAGGATGCAATAGAATGCCGCAACCAGGAGAAAACCCAGCCAGTTCTTTCCCAGAAGATTTCCCAGCTCATAGGAGAGGGCCATACTGGCAAAAAAGAGGCAGAAGGCGAACACCAGGCTCACCGCTGATCCGGCGATGACAAAGGCTATTACTCTGGAGCTTTTTTCCGCTACGGTCAGCTTGACCTCGTCGACACGGGTATTTACATATTCCCTTGCGTGTCCGACCAGGTCCTCCGCTTTTTTTAACTCTTCCATAAAAGTGATTTTGATCCTAAAATTATTACCGGCCGGCAATAAAAAGGCTGACCCGCATCATTTCCCTAAATGATATACGTCCTTATGATAGTTGACCTTTCCCGTTACATCCGCCTCAGCGGTAAAGTATACCACGAATACGGGAACAGGGTTGTCTACGGACAGCGTCACCGGCTGCTGGTCCTTGAGGCAGGACTGGAGAAAGGTGGTATCCAACTTGCCATGGAGCAGCTCATTACCAAGCTCGATAGGTTTTTCCAGCCGGATACACCCATGGCTGTAGTAACGGCGTGAGGAAAGGAATGCCGGCTTGAAATTCGTATCATGCATATAGACATCATAAGGACTGTTGATATCGAATTTGATAATTCCCAGGGCATTGTCGCAGCCGGTCGACTGCCGCATGCTATAGGGGAAATTCTCCTTGTTATACTGTTCCCAATGTATACTGGCAGGGTCCAGGACCTTGCCCTTGCCATCGATGATCTGCATATTCATGATGGCGACCATGGACGGCGACCGCTTAAATACCGGCAAGAACTCGTTAACGGCTATTTTCCGGGGAACATTCCAGTAAGGATAAAGGATGATCTTATCGCACCAGGCCGCGAAACGGGGCGTCCGTTTGGACGGCTGGCCGGCAACGACCTTCATGCCCAGCTTCACGCTATCTCCTTCATAATAACGCAGCGTGGCCGCAGCAATGTTGACGACGATAAAACGGCTGAACCGGTGATGGTGGATCCACCGGTAACCATTCAAGGCGGCTGCCAGCTGGCGTTGCTTGTAAGAAAGGCTGTCCCGCAAGGTCGCATAAAGAGAGTCCCGAAGGGACCGATAATCCTTTTGCGCCGGCTCCAGGCTGTCGATAAGCTCTTTGAATTCCTGCGCCGACCGGGTCCGAACCAGTTTATTCAGCAGGAATTTACAATCTGTCTCTTCATATAATGGAGAGACGCCGTCATAACTGATCATGCTGTAGATACCGCTGCCCTGATAAAGATCTTTACAATAAGTGATGGCCGCATCCGTGTATATCCGGTCCCATCTCATCTGTTCCATACTGTCTGCAAGGCCCGATATTCCTCCCAGTCCGTCTCTCACCTCTTTCGGATGGTACCGGCCGCTGTCAAGACCCCGCCAGGCCGCACTGTCGATCGCCGTCCTTAACTGCTGCCTCAGCGCAGCCGGCTCCCCGCCCGGCAAAAACCAGAACAAGGACTGATGGCGCTCCCGGTAAAATTGATCCACCAGCGTGGGATACGTCAGGGAAGTTGAAGGAAGCTGCAAGAACAACAAAAAATAAAAAAAACTATTCATGGTGAAAGGGTTGGATTGTTAAGAGGAGACTCCCGCCGAAGCAGGCTCGGCAGACCCTTGCCGGGCTTCCGCTTTATTGATATTTTCGATCCCTTTCAGCAAGGCATCCGCATTGAAGGAAATACTGTCAATGCCTTTCTCGACCAGGAATTGGGCGAACTCCGGAAAATCGCTGGGAGCCTGCCCACAAAGCCCCACCTTCGCTCCGGCGGCCCTGGCCTCCCGGATCATATTCCCGATCATCTTTTTTACCGACTTGTCCTGCTCATCGAATAACCCAGCCACCAGGGAAGAATCCCGGTCGATGCCCAGCGTAAGCTGGGTCAGGTCGTTCGATCCGATAGAGAAGCCATCGAATATTTCCGCGAACTCATCGGCCAGCATCACGTTGCTGGGAATCTCTGCCATCACATAGACTTCCAGGTTATTTCTCAGCTGCGATAACCCATACGTCCTCATGACCTGAATGACCCTGCGCCCTTCTTCAGGAGTTCGGCAGAAGGGGATCATCACTTTCACATTGGTCAGACCCATTTCATCCCGCACGACACGGATCGCTTCGCATTCCAGACGAAAACCTTCCTTGTACAGGTCATTATAATAACGGGAGGCGCCCCGGAAGCCCAACATAGGGTTCTCTTCCTTCGGCTCGAAGTCATGCCCTCCCAGTAAATTGGCATATTCATTTGTTTTAAAATCGCTCATCCGCACGATCACTTCTTTAGGATAAAAGGCTGCGGCTATTGTGGCAATACCCTGGGTCAGCTGGTCAACAAAATAATGGTGCTTATCCGTATAAAGGCCCGTCAGCTCGCTAATCCGCTGTTTCACCGAGCCGTCTTTCAATGTTTCGAACTTCACCAGCGCCATCGGATGGATACCTACAAAATGGGTGATGATGAACTCCATGCGCAGCAGACCTACTCCTTCATTTGGATAAAATGAAAGTTCGAAGGCCTTGTCAGGATCCGCTATGATCAGCATCGGCCGGGTATGATCCGGCATCTTTATCCGGCTCAGGTCCAATTGCCGCTCGGCCCAGACCGCTTTGCCCCGGTAGACCGACCCGGTCTTTCCTTCACTGCAGGAGATAGTGATCGTTTCCCCGTCTTTAATTTTTTCCGTGGCATTGCCGGTGCCCACAATAGCCGGTACTCCCAGCTCCCTGGCGACGATGGAGGCGTGACTGGTTCTTCCCCCCTTGTTGGTGATAATACCGCCGGCCATCTTGAGAATGGGATCCCAATCCGGACTGGTAAGGTCTGTTACGATGATCTCCCCTTCCTTCAGGTCGCCGGCATTCTCCGGACTGGCAAGGATACGGGCTCTTCCCGAGACGACCTGTGAACCTACCGCCTCACCCTGCGCCAGGATCTCTCCTTTTTGGATCAGCTCGTATTCTTTTACCAGCATGGGATTCTTTCTCGACTGCACGGTCTCCGGCCTGGCCTGGACGATAAACAATTCCCCGGTCAGCCCGTCTTTGGCCCACTCGATATCCATTGGCTTTCCGTAATGATGTTCGATGACCGAAGCCCAGATAGCCAGGCTGGTCACTTCATCATCAGTCAGGACGAATTGCCGCCTTTTTTCGACAGGAGTTTCCAGGTTAAGGGTGTGAACACCTGCCCCCGCCTCCTTATCCGCATAGACCATGGTCTTTTCTTTTTTCCCCAGCCTCTTTTGAATGATGGCGCTGCGACCTTCTGCCAAAGAAGGTTTGAAAACCAGGAACTCATCCGGCGTAGCCTGCCCCTGTACGATATTCTCACCCAATCCCCATACGCCGGCCAGATGAATGATATCCCGGAATCCTGACTCCGGTTCCAGGGTAAACCCCACTCCCGAACAGGCCTTGTCCGAACGGACCATTTTCTGAATGCCGACGGACAGCGCCACTTTTTCATGAGCAAAGCCATTATCCTCCCGGTATTTTATCGCCCGGTCCGTATATAAGGAGACATAACATTTTTTTACGGCCTCCAACAGGGACTCCTCTCCGCGAATATTTAAAAAAGACTCATGCTGTCCGGCAAAACTGGCTTCGGGTAAGTCTTCCGCGGTGGCGCTGCTGCGTACGGCCACCTCCGAAAATTGGGCGCCGCAAAGCGTTTTGTAGGCGCCCGTGATGGCGTCGGCGAGGTCCTGCGGCATCAGCGCATCTTGGATCAGGGCCCTTGCCTTGCTGCCGGTTTCGCTGAGGTTGGAGAACTTATCCCTATCCAACCCCCGCAAGATCTCCCGGAGGACAGGCCCCATTTTATTGTAGTCGAGGAAATGCCAAAAGGCCACCGCCGTGGTGGCGAATCCATCCGGCACCCGGATTCCCTTGTCAGTAAGTTTGGAGAACATTTCGCCCAGGGAAGCATTCTTGCCGCCCACAACCGGTACATCGGTTATCCCGGTCTCGCTGAATTTCTTGATATATGATTCCATAACAGATGATGATTTGATTGATCCCGTAAATTAGATGGATTCAAAAAAAAATAGCATGAGTTGTGTCAGACGCGCGAATGATAAGCGTCATTCGTGAATGCAGCCAGCTCCTGGCGATGCAGCATGCAATGCCCGTAACCGATACCGAAGATCTCGTCGGCCCGGCGTATATCAAAGAGGTCATATTGGGCCAGTTCAGGCGGGTCGAGGAACAAATGACACCGGGAGGCCTTTTCATAGACCCCACCTGCAATGGCCAGATGAAAACATTCTTCCAGGATACGCATCTTCCGGACCATCGTCCCGGATGCCGGATGGTCTCCCATCCTGTTGACATGTGAGCCAATGAGCCTATCGCAATTTTTTTCCAGGGGCTCTACCGGGAAATTGTTCAGGACACCTCCGTCCACCCATTCCCGGCCCAGGAAACTCACCGGCTCGAATAGGACAGGTACACAGGCGGAGGCCATTACCGGTTCCAGCAATGGACCTTCCGAAAAGATTACGGACTTCCTTTCGGTAAGATCTGTGGCGGCAACAAATAATTTTACCGGCAGATCTTCAAAACGGCAGGAAGTCAGATGTTGCTGCAGTAGTAGTCGAAGGCCCTCCATTTTGAAGATCCCTCCTTTACGGAAGAGCAACCTGGAAAACCCGAAATAGGAGTTTTCTTTCAGGATGTCTTTTATATAATGAGGCTTGTTGCCGGCTGCATACAGAGCGCCGGCAATGGCGCCAGAACTGGTGCCGGCAATCGCGTGGATACGGATTCCCAACTCGTCCAGGGCCGCCAGTACGCCCAGGTGTGCGACGCCCCTGGCGCCGCCGCCGGAAAGAACGATGCCTGTTGTCTTCATAGATTAATAATGGCTGATGAAAATGGGAAGATTGATGGTCTTGACGATCAGCCGGGCATGGCTGGGTTTAAAGAGACGAGACAGCATACTCCTGCCATAAGCTCCCATAACCACGATGCCATTCTTTCGTTCGATGAGATAACCGAACAACTCATCGGGTGGCAATCCATTGAGGACGACATACTCCACCTGGTCATAATGGTCCTTCATCCATTCCTTTAGTTTGAATTGTTCTTCCAGTGCTGCCTCTCCGTCTTCCCGGACGCTGACGACTATCGCCTTTTTTTGCCGAAGCTCCGGGAAGAGATAGGTGAATTGTTTAATGGCAAATACGGAAGATTTGGACCCGTTATAGGAAAATATAATGTCGTCGAGACTGTCGAAACTATACGGTGCGATGATCACGGGACATTCCGACTCCAGCAGGATGTCTTTGACGAAGCGGCCGGGAAGAGGTTCGTTCCTTTGCGTGAAGGAAGTTTCCGGATCCACGACGATAGCATCCGCAAACCGGCTTTCTTCCACGATCTCCGATGCGGGAACTCCCCGGTCCCGATGCACTAAAGTCTGTATTCCCCGGCATTCGCAGGCCGTTTTGAAGGCATGTATACTTTCCTCCGTGGTAACTTTTTTCCGGCTTTCCGGATGGCCCACCAATACGGAAAGGCTGTCTTCCAGGAATACGCCTGTCAGCCGGGAATGGGTTAACCTGGAGAGATAACAGGCAAAATCGATGATATTTGTATTTATATGCTGCGGGTCCAGCGCCACCAATATCTTTTCCATAATCTTTTTTTATAAAATTCCGCCTATTAAAAAGGGAATTAAATGACTACGATCATCGGTATGAATGACAATGCTCATTGATCAGAAGCAATTGGTGGGATACCTTTATTTCATAAATCTGTAAGTTATGCACGCAACTACGACAACCCGGGAGCAAAAAGTAATAGAAAGAAAAGAGACCCTTCCGTCAGTCTCGATGGTCCTTCCATTCGAACCTAAAATGACGGCCAAAAGTGAATGGGAGCCCGTCCTGAAAGCTGCCCTGAGAAAGGCGGAAAAGCAGCTGATGGCGGTTTATTCATCGGAAGAGGCGATGCCCCTGATCACCAAACTGCAATACCTTTTGAATAATCTCAATACGGCGACTCATAAAAGGAGCATTGCCATTTTTGTTTCGCCGGTAGTGGAGAAAGTCATGTATATGGATTTACCCATGCAAGAAAAGATCGTGGTCGGCGCGCCTTTCCGGGTCCGCGACCTGGTGAATTGCCGGAAGAAAGGCATCGAATACCTGGTGTTGCTGCTCAGCGCCCGGCAATCGAAAATGTATCGGTCCGAAGGAACCGGTTTACGACTTATCAAGTCGAATGCCCCGCAAAATGTGTATGCTTATCTCAACGAAGTCCCCGAAAGGACGGCCAATTTCTCGGATCCTTCCGGGCGCAGGGAGACGATGCTGGATAAGTTCCTCCACCAGATGGATGCCGGTTTATCCCTTATCCTGAAAGCCTATCCGCTACCTGTATTTGTATTGGGTGACAGCCGCGAAGCGGGGCATTTTGCCAAGATCACCCACAATGACAAGCATATTGCCGCCTATATTCATAAAAGCTGTCTGGAGGCGGGAGAACAGCAGCTACTGGACTATCTCCAACCCTATATCACCGATTGGCAGGCAGTGAGCCGGCAGGATGCCCTCCGCCAGGTAGAAAAAGCGCACGACGCCGGAAAACTGGCGATAGGCCTTGACGAAGTGAGTAAAATGGCCAAATATAAAAGCAGCCGGCTCCTGGTGGTGGAAGAGGATATGGCGGCTGCCTCCCTATCGCCGAATGCCGGGCCCGACTTCTTCATCTCCGACAAGGTGGACACGATCATAGAGAAGGTACTTGAAAATGGGGGAGATGTCCAATGGGTCGACAAAGACAGGCTCAAAGAGTACGGACATATTGCCCTGATACAGCATTACTAACTAAGATAAATCCAACAAAACATGAAAGCATTGGTATATGGCGGCCCGGGGAAAAAATCCTGGGAAGAAAAGCCCAAACCCACCCTTCAGCATCCCGCTGACGCGATAGTACGCATTTCGAGGACTACCATCTGCGGGACCGACCTGCACATCTTAAAAGGGGATGTGCCGGAAGTGACCCCGGGGCGGATCCTGGGCCATGAAGGGGTAGGCATCGTGGAAGAAACCGGCGCCCAGGTAGGCAATTTCGAAAAAGGCGATCACGTACTCATCTCCTGTATCACTTCCTGCGCCCAATGTGAATATTGCAAAAAAGGAATGTACTCCCATTGTCTGAACGGAGGGTGGATCCTGGGCCATCTTATCGATGGAACGCAGGCCGAATACGTGCGCATACCTTATGCAGATAATAGCCTTTACCGGATCCCGGAAGGTATGGACGAAGAAGCCCTGGTGATGTTGAGCGATATCCTTCCTACCGGATTCGAATGCGGGGTGCTGAATGGCCAGATCAAACCCGGAGATACGGTCGCTATCATAGGCGCAGGACCGGTAGGCCTGGCAGCCCTGCTCACGGCACAGTTCTTTACACCAGCTGAAATCATTATGATCGATCTGGATGCCAACCGGCTGGAAGTATCGAAAAAATTCGGCGCCACCCAAACGATAAACAGCAGTTCGGAAAAGGTTGTTGAAAAAATCATGCAGCTCACCGGCAATAAAGGAGTAGATACGGCCATCGAAGCGGTAGGAGTCCCCGCCACCTTTGAACTATGCCAGTCCATCATCGCCCCCGGCGGCCGCATCGCTAATATCGGGGTACATGGCAAAAGTGTGGAACTTCACCTGGAAACGTTGTGGTCCAGAAATGTTACGATAACGACCCGGCTCGTGGACACCGTGACGACCCCCATGCTGCTCAGGACCGTTGCCTCTAAGAAATTGAACCCCTCCCTGTTGATCACCCATCGTTTCCAATTACCGGAGATCGTCCGGGCCTATGAAGTTTTTGCGCAGGCGGGTAAGGAAAAAACGTTAAAAGTAATCCTGATAAATGAATGAATTGAAAAAAAAATACGTACTTACGGGAGATTTGATAGGTATCCCGGTTAATCTCCCGACATGTTCAAGGAAAAATCGCTTCATATTCTCTTATTCTGTTCTATTGTAACGGTAGGTTCGGCGGTATTGCAATACCTGAACCCCGGCTTCAGTTTTTTCGATGGGGGCCTCATCGCCGCCATCCTGCTTACTATTTTCCTGAAAGAAGATAAGTATACCCGGTTGTTCGGTGTGATCAGCGGCCTCCTTATCATCGTCGCTTCCTTTTACGAAGCAGAGAATATGGAACGCCAGCAAGTGCTCATGCAGCACCTTTTCTCCCTGGTCATTGTTATTATGACCACCATCTTCGTGCTGTATGTCAAAAAACTGTACCGCAGCATCGAATCCGAGCAGCGACAGGTAACCGCCTTATTCGAACACGCCACCGAAGGCATTATCCTTACCAATGACAAGGGCAGCATTGTCCTGTCGAACCCCGCAGCCTCCCGGCTCTTCGACTATGAACGGGAAGAATTGCTGGGCAAATCCATTGACATACTCATCCCCCAACGGTTTCACCATAAACATGAAGATTACCGCAAGGGGTTCTATCAGCATCCCGGCAACCGGACCATGGGGCACGGGCGGGATCTATACGCCCGGAAGAAGGATGGCCGCGAATTCGCGGTGGAGGTGAGCCTCAGCTACTACCGGCAAAAAGAGGTTGTTTTCGTCATCGCCTTTATCGTGGACATTACCCAGCGCAAACAGACGGAACGTGAACTATTGGACCAGAAGACCAAACTGGAGAAGATCACGGGGGATGTGCGCAAATTGAATACAGAACTGGAGACGAAGGTGGAACAACGCACCCTCATCTTACGGGAGGCCCTGCAGGAACTGGAGCGATCACAACAGGAACTCAGCGAGGCGCTCAGCAAGGAAAAGGAACTGAACGAGATCAAATCCCGCTTCGTATCCATGGCCTCCCATGAATTCAGGACACCTCTCAGCACCGTCCTCTCCTCCGCAGCCCTGTTGTCGAAGTATACGGAGACAGGTCAACAGGAAAATCGGGACAAACATATCAAACGAATCAAGGACTCCGTCCGGCACCTGAATGTGCTGCTGGAAGATTTTCTTTCTTTGGGGCGCCTGGAAGAGGGGCATATCAGGCCGGTAATGGCTCCCTTCGCCCTGAAAGAATTCCTGGAAGAGGTGGTGGACGAAATGAAACCGCTTACTAAGGAAGGGCAGGAAATCCATTGCGAATTTTCCGGGGAGCGGGAATTCTTCAGCGACAAACGACTGTTAAAGAATATCCTCATCAATCTATTGAGTAATGCCATTAAATTCTCCGGTGACCACGGAAAAATCTGGCTCCAGGTTAGCCTCCCGCCCGGCAATCGTCTCCTCCTTTCCGTGAGGGACGATGGCATCGGCATTTCCAAAGAAGACCAGGCCCACCTTTTCAGCAGCTTCTTCCGGGGCGGCAACGCCTTGAATATAGAAGGGACTGGACTGGGGCTCCACATCGTCAAACGATATGTAGACCTCCTGCAGGGATCGGTCCGGCTGGACAGTGTCCTGGATAAGGGTACTACCATCACGGTGGAACTGCCGACTGCCGATCCGGTTGACCCCCTTGCTTAATGACAGGAGATGATATGCCCGGGACTACCCGCCAGGATGGGACTGATAAAGGGAATGCCCAGGTTGAGACCGCGAAGGATCAAAAGGACAGCCATGGCGGCCATAAGAAAAGGAATACTCCGTTTAATACTATTCCGGAAAGACAGGCTGATCCATCGGCCAAAATAGCTGATCCCCAGCATAACAGGTAAGGTGCCCACTCCAAAAAAAGCCATAAAGGCCACCCCTTCTTTTATGCCCGAAGTGCTGAGCGCACCCGCCAGCGCCAGGTAGACCATGCCGCAGGGCAGGAGCCCGTTAGCCATGCCCAATACAATATAGCTGCCCTTAGCCGGAGAAGACCACAGCCGGCTGATCCAACCTTGCAGCAGACCGTAGAATCTTCCTAAGAAAGCAATTCGAGGACCGGGCTTGTTCAATCCATGTCCGATCACCAACAACAAAAGGAGCAGACCCAGGCTGATGGACCAAACCTGCTGAAAACCCGCTATATAAATCCTGCGGCCCAGCAATCCGGATAATAAGCCCAGGGTAGCATAGGTCAGTACTCTTCCCATATGATAGGATAGGATGGCAAAAGCCTGCCAGGGCCGGGACAACTGTTGGACCGGCAGTCCCAGGGCCAGGGGGCCGCACATGCCGATGCAGTGAAAGCTGCTTACTATACCAAGGATCCATCCAGCTGTAAATACCTGCCACATATACGTATCATTTAAAGAGAGGAGATTGTAAAAGGCAACTCCGTAAAATACTGTGCCCCTTCGCTTTCCCATTGGACCTTTACCCTATATTGCCCGGATAGGAATCCAAGGCTGCTGATGACCTGCCTGGCGGTGGAATCGACCTGCAACATCAGACGGCGGTCTTTGCCCGCGTCGGACGGACAATAAAACAGAATAGTACCCTTTACCACAGTATGTTTCATTTCTTCCGGCAATTGCAAATAGAGGTCCCGCCCGGCTTGGTGCAAGCGCACTTTACTGCTCAATGCATTCGCCTTACGGGCACCGTCGATCACCTGCTGGTATGCCAGCTCGTCCCGGTAGTATTCCTTATTTACCAGGTTGACAGGTGTCTGCATGCAGCGAACCACCATATAAGAGATCAAACCGCCAAAAATCACAAATACAAATAGTAGCTTATTTCCCCAATTCATAAAAAAAATTTAGTCGTGTTCCTCCTGGATTAGTCATTATCCTTATCCGGCAACGGTCCCAGGAAATTGGTCCGGATCTCGTCAATTTTATGATTCCCTTCATATAGTCCCAGCCGAATGGAAGTCTTTCTATCCTGTATGGACAGCCGGGGCAGCACTACAAAGAAATTCCCCGCCCCCTCCTCCTCCCGCTTAACCGGGATGGTCAGTCCGCCGATGACTTCTACCTTTCCGCCCATATTCTCCAGTCTTATACCTAACGGGACCTGCCGGGTAGTCTTGTTGGCAATCTTGATCGTATAAAGATTGGTGACACTGTCCTTACCTCTCTCCTGGTATAACATACCCGGCGTACGCATAATGGTGGCGTCCACGTCCTTGCGGCTTAGCAGCAGGGCGGAAAGTATCATCACCAGGATACAGAGCAGACCGGTATATAACTTCATCCGCAGGGTATACCGGAGCGGCTCGTGTTTGGAGATGCCATTCTCCGATGCATACCGGATTAGGTCGGGCAAACGGCCGGTCTTTTCCATCATGTGATTGCAGGCATCTATACAGGCCGTACAACCCACACATTCCATCTGGGTGCCGTTGCGGATATCGATGCCTGTCGGACAGACTTTTACACACTGGAAACAATCGATACAGTCGCCCTGAGAAACCTCCTCTTTCTTGCTGAACTTACCCCTGGGTTCCCCCCGCCGGTGATCATACGCGACGATCATAGAATTGCGGTCGAGTAGCACGCTCTGCAACCGGCCATAGGGACAGACTACCGTACAGGCCTGCTCACGAAAGAAGGCATACACGGAATAAAACACGCCGGAGAAAAGCAGAATGGAGAACAGACCGCCAATATGCTCCGTGGGAGGTCCTGTTATGATCTTCCAAAGTTCCCGGACACCGATGATATAAGCGAGGAAAGTATTGGCGATCACAAAGGCCAGCAGGTAGAAAACGCCGTGTTTGAATGATTTTTTTAAAATTTTTTCTGTTGTCCAGGGCGCCTTCTTCAACAGTTTTTGCGCGGCGGCATCCCCTTCGATGACATACTCCACCTTGCGGAACAGCATCTCCATAAAAATGGTCTGGGGACAGACCCACCCACAGAACAGGCGGCCAAAGGCGGCAGTGAACAGGATTACGAAGATGATGAAGGTGACCATCGTCAGCCCGAAGATGAAAAAATCCTGTGGCCAGAAGACCTTCCCGAAAATGATGAAACGGGCATTGGGTATATTGAAGAGGAATAAAGGCCTGCCCTTGATATAGACAAAGGGGAGGGTAAAAAATAATATAAAGAAACCCCAGCTGATATAACTTCTCCGGTTATACCATTTCCCTTTGGGCTTTTGCGCAAATACCCATTTTCGCCGCCCGGTCTCGTCTACTGTGGCCAGATGGTCTCTGAAGGAGGAGATCGATGTTTCCATGATTGGTTTCGGAGGTTTGATTATTTAGATAAGGTTCCCTGAGGCGGTTTTGGATTGGCCGGATGTGTACCGACCAATGACTCCACATAACTGGCTATCTGCGCGATCTGCGAAGGGGAATAGTCATCCTTCCAACTCTTCATGCCCTTATCCGGCCATCCGTATTTGATGGTCTTGAACACCTCCTGGATGCTGCCCCCATGAAGCCAGTATTCATCCGTCAGGTTGGGACCCACCCCGCCTTCCCCGGACTTGCCATGACAAGCAAAACAGGTAGTTTCAAAAACAGCTTTGCCCGCGGCCAGTTCACCCTCGCCCGTTAGCAGCTTCACGGAATTCTCATCGATATTGTTGGCTGCTTTTTTTAAATAGGCCGCCTTTTGTACTTCCGCCTGCTGCATAGCGATCTGAAATTCCTCACCGCTGAGAGGCGCCGAATGAACGACATGGTAACGCCAAAGGTACACCCCTGCAAAAAGGATGGCACAGTAAAACCCATACAACCACCAGGGGGGCAGCCGGTTGTCCAACTCCCGGATACCGTCATAGTCATGCCCCAGATCGAGGTCCATTTCCTGCCCGACGGGTTTGAAGCGGTTGAATTTATCCCACCAGCTGAGCCGTGGAGCGGCTGGTACTGCCACCCCTTCCGGAAGAGCCTTCGTTTTCTTATAAATGGAGAGGATCAATCTAACGTTATACAACAAGGCCACCAGGATCGCCACTTCCAGGAATACAACCCCCGTCATCATATAAAAGGCGGTATCCGATACGCCATTGACCATCGAAGACAGTGCGGCAAAAGCCAGGATGGCCTGGCCGCCGGCCTGCTTTGGTGCCGGTAGGGGATCCTGGGATCCTTCCGGCGTTTCGGACGGCCATTTTTTTTCAACGGATAAATGCGCTACACCCAGCAGGACATTCGCCAGCAGCACGATGGCCAGCCCCAGGATGAGGATGATGATGATCATTATCGTCACAAAAGGATTATTGGTCGACATAAAAGAAGTTTTGAGTTAATTTTATGATTTATCCAACGGGATTTGCCGGATCTCCTCGATCATCTTTTTGTCCGCCTTTACCGTCCAGATCAGCATGGCCACAAAAAACAGCCCGAACAGGATAAGCGAAGACAACCCGTAAATACTTACACCACTGATTTTTTCGAGATAATTTATAAATTTCATATTCGTAATTTTTGTCAGTTACCCATGATCGATTGACCTTTCTCCTCTCGTTCAGCCGCCTTTTTTCCCGCATCGCCGACCAACGGGACGGAAGGAGCTGTTTTGATATCCTTACCTACCCGCTGCAGGTAAGCGATGAGGGCAACGATCTCCTTTATGTTGCCGGGATGGATCTTGTCCGCTTTCAGCGAGGCGCCTATCGTCGCTGCCTGCGCCAGGAGGTCGTTATTGGCCTGTAACGCATATCCTGCCGGGTACGGCACTCCCAACTCCTGCATGGCACGGATCTTCGGACCTGTGCTGGAGGTGTCGATGGGATTGTCCAGCAGCCAGGGATAAGAAGGCATGATCGAGCCGGGAGACATGGACTGCGGATCCAGCATGTGATTGTAATGCCAGCTATCCGGATATTTTCCCCCTACCCGTGCCAGGTCAGGACCTGTGCGTTTGCTGCCCCATTGGAAGGGATGGTCATAGACGAACTCTCCGGCCTTGGAATACTCCCCATAACGGGCCACCTCATCCCGGAATGGACGCACCATCTGCGAATGACAGAGGTCACAACCCTCCCGGACATAAATGTCGCGGCCTTGCAACTCCAACGGGGTATACGGTTTTACGCTGCTGATCGTGGGAATATTCGATTTCACCAGGAAGGTGGGGACCATCTCGATCAGGCCGCCGATCGCCACAGCAATGAGACTGAATACCAGCATCTGCATGGGGCGTCTCTCGATCCAGCGATGCCAGTGCTGCCTGCCATGGGGTTGAAAGATCTTCGGCAGGGGAGCGGCTTCAGCCGCCTCATTGGCTACAAAACTTCCCTTTTTGATGGTCTTTCGCAGATTGTAGATCATCAGCAGCGCACCGAACAGATAGAGGGTCCCGCCAAGGCTGCGGGTTATATACATAGGGATGATATGTGTTACCGTCTCCAGGAACTGAAATTTCAGCTGTCCTTCTTCCGTAAAATTCTTCCACATCATGCTCTGCGTAAAACCGGCCCAGTACAGGGGCACTACATACAGGACGATGCCTATTGTACCGATCCAGAAATGGGTACCCGCCAGCTTCTTCGAATATAAAGGCGTATTCCACATCCTGGGCACCAGCCAGTACAATACTCCAAAAGTGAGGAACCCGTTCCAGCCCAGGGCTCCTACATGGACGTGGGCAATAGTCCAGTCCGTGAAATGAGAAATGGCATTTACATTCTTCAACGCCAGCATGGGGCCTTCGAAGGTCGCCATACCATAACAGGTAATAGCTACCACCAGGAATTTCAACACGGGTTCTTCCCTGACCTTATCCCAGGCCCCCCGCAGCGTGAACAGTCCGTTCAGCATGCCTCCCCAGCTGGGAGCGATCAGCATCACGGAAAAGACTACCCCCAGGGATTGCGCCCAGTCGGGTAAGGCGGTATACAGCAAATGGTGAGGTCCCGCCCAGATATAAATAAAGATCAGCGCCCAAAAATGGATGATGGAAAGGCGGTAGGAGTAAATGGGCCGGTCGGCTGCTTTGGGCAGGAAATAATACATCAGGCCCAGGTAGGGGGTGGTCAGGAAGAAGGCAACGGCGTTGTGCCCATACCACCATTGTACCAGCGCATCTTGCACCCCCGCATACCAGCTATAGCTTTTCCATAAAGAGACAGGAAGTTCGATGGAGTTTACAATGTGCAGCATGGCCACCGTCACCCAGGTGGCGATATAGAACCAGATGGCCACATAGATATGCCGTTCCCTTCTCTTAAGAATGGTGCCGAACAGGTTGATGCCGAAGATCACCCATACTACAGTGATGGCGATGTCGATGGGCCACTCCAGCTCCGCATATTCCTTGCCGCTGGTCTTGCCCGCCCATAAGGTGATAGCGCCGGCCACGATGATAAGCTGCCAGCCCCAGAAATGAAGCTTGCTGAGCGTATCGTTAAAGATCCTTGTCTTGCAAAGCCGCTGGAGCGAATAATATACCCCCATGAAGATACCGTTGCCTACAAAGGCGAAGATGACGGCATTGGTATGGACCGGGCGCATCCTGCCAAAGGTTGTGGCGGGAATACCCAGGTTCATAGGTGGGTAATAGAGGGCGATCGCTGCCCACAATCCTGCCAGCATGCCGACAATACTCCAGAAGAGCGTTGCGTAGGCAAACCATTTCACTGTCTTGTTGTCGTAATAGAATTTTTCTACTTGCATACGAATTTGGTTTCGGATTTTTATTGAGGGTCTGAAGTTTTGTTTGAACCTTCGCGGTTTTGAAATGGTTCGTCAGGACCGGTGCTGAAAGGCGGCTCTTCAAAGAGGATCCTTCGTGGCGGGGAGAAATTATCTTCGAATTGCCGGTTCTTTACGCTCCAGAGGAAGGCCCCTAAAAAAAGAACGGCTACAGAAAGACTCGCTATCAACAGAAGGATGAGGACACTCATATCGTTCGGGTTAGTTGATTATACATTATGGCTGATCCAATAGGACGTAAAAATAATTCGGCGTATATCGATAGAGGATGATGCCCCTCATCTGTTTTATTGATCTTCCTCAGGTCAGCTTTAGCAGCCGGGCAACCATATTGCTGCTCCCGTAGGTGACCAGCAGGATACTCAGGGAACTCAAAGGCATGAGGATAGCTGCGATCAGCGGTGACAAGGCCCCCTGCACGGCAAAAGAAAGACCGATGATGTTATAAAGGATCGATAGGATGAAACTGGCCAGGATGATGGTCCGGTTGACCCGGCAGAGGCGGATGAACTTCGGCAGCAGGAACAACTTCTCGGAGTCCAGGATAGCGTCGCTGGCAGGTGTGAAATTGTTGCAGCCTTCCGAGAGGGCAATACCTGTGTCGCTCCGGCGTAGTGCCCCGGCGTCATTCAGACCGTCCCCCACCATCATTACGTTATCCCCCTCCCGTTGCAGTTTCAGGATATATCTTGTTTTATTTTTGGGCAGCTGACCGAACAAGAGACTGGCTTCCTTTCCAAATAAGGCCTGAAGACCCGGTCGTTCCCAGCCATTGTCCCCGGAGAGGAGGGAAAGCTTAAAGCCAGGCCGCAATGCCTGCATTAATTCGGATGTCCCTCTTCTGTAATGATGGGTGACACTAAAATAGCCGAGGATAATACCGCCCCTGCTGACATATACCCGGGTCCCGTATTGCTCCGGGCCTTCTCCCTCCTCTTTTGCCCTGACAAATGACAAGGACCCGATAGCAACGGGTTCTCCGTCGACAAAGCCTTCTATGCCTTTGCCCTTTACCTCCCGGAATCCGGTTAATGGTTGGAAAAGGGTTTTATCGGAGAGGGCGGTAAGTTTCCTGCTTAGCGGATGACTGGACTGGGCGGCCAGTACGGCAATGGACCGGCGATCTTCCTCGCTCAGCGGAATACCCTCATAGATCAGCTCCTGCTGCCCGGTATCGGTGAGGGTGCCTGTCTTGTCGAAAACGATATGGGTGGTGGCAGCTATGCTTTCGATAACCTGTGCATTGCGAAGATAGAAATGATTCTTCCCCAGGATACGCAGGATATTCCCATTGGTAAATGTGCTGGACAACAGCAAAGCACAGGGACAGGCGATAATCAGTACCGAAGTGATGGAGCTCCAGGTCCTTGCCGGATCATGGACCTGCCAGTAAACAGCGGCCATCGAGGCAATGGTCAGGACGATGTAGGTGAAATACCGGCTAAGGAGGTGTACAAAAGAGATATTCTTTTCGTCCGGCAGGCCGGAGGATTCCGGCTCGTGAGCCTGATGCTTTTTATCGCCCTGCCGGTTCCATAGCTGCGTCAGATAACTCTGGGCTACTTCTTTGACGACCAGTATCTCCATTGCAGCACCCGTTTGCCGGCCTCCTGCATACACGATCTCTCCGATCGCTTTCGGTACGGGAACGGATTCCCCGGTCACAAAGCTATAGTCAATGAGTCCTTCACCCCGGGTGAGGATCCCGTCTGCAGGAATGATCTCTCCGTGATGGATGAGCAACTCTTCCCCGCAACGGATATCCGGCAGCGCACGGGTAAGCTCCTTTTGCTGCCCGGATAGCTTGTCCTTTTGCAGGCAGGTCACCGCGATGGGGAAATAGGATGTATAATCCCTGTCGAAGGATAACTGTCGGTAGGTCCTGTTCTGCAGCATTCTTCCAGCCAGCATAAAGAATACGATGCCCGTCATGGAATCGAAATAACCGGCCCCTTTTCCCGACAGTACTTCCACAGCGCTGCGGAAAAAGGTTACCAGGATTGCCAGGACAATGGGTGCATCGATGTTGAGAAATTTATGACGAAGGCTTTTCCAGGCGGAAAGGTAGAAGGGCTGCGCACTATAAAGCAATACGGGAATGGAAAGAGTCAGGTTGAGGCTTCGAAAGACTCGCTGAAACAGGAGATCGGATCCGTCCAGTCCCAGGTATTCCGGAAAGCTGAGCAGCATGATGTTGGCAAAACAAAACCCGGCTATCCCTAACTGGTAAATCATATTTTTTTGAACGGCAGGCGGTGGTTGCGCCAAATCCCGTAAGCTGATATAAGGCTCGTAACCGATGGCGGTCAGCAATTCGGCCAGTTGCCGTAAGGAGAGCTTTCCGGGATCGAATATTACCGAGATCTGCCTGGCGGCGAAGTCGACGCGGGAAGAGATGACCCCTCCGTTCAGTTGATGAAGATGCTCCAGGAGATAGAGACAGGAACTGCAGTGGATCTGGGGGAGATAGAGGTTGACATGGACTTCCTCCCCATTACAGAAGGTGATCAGGTCCGAAACAATCTTTTCGTCCTCAAGGAATGCAAATTTGTCTGTACGTACAGGAATACGCTGGTTGATGCCGGGCCTGTCATTAAGGTCGTAATAGTTACAAAGACCCTTCCCTTCCAAAAGCTGATAGACCATTTTACAGCCTTCGCAGCAAAAAGGTTTGTCTGCGATAGTAATCCTTTCCGTTGTACAAGCCTCTCCGCAATGGGAACAGCGCAATTTTTGCCCGGTTATCGTTTCCATAGTATAAATAAAGACCAAGATAGGCGGCGGCGGGAGAGGGGAAAATGACCTTTATCAGGATTTTTCCTGATCTTTATCAGGACGATTGCCTGACCTGAAAACTACTATTGCAGAGCTTTTTTTTATCGTACCTTACCGCCTTAAAAATGTCCATGCATGCGCAGACTATTAGTTATCGATGACCATGATGATATACGGGAGAACATTGCCGAGATCCTGTCTTTGGCAGGTTATGCAGCGCAAACGGCCGAAAATGGTAAAAAAGGGGTGGAAAAGGCCCTGAAGGAACCGCCGGACCTGGTGATCTGTGACATCATGATGCCCGAACTGGACGGCTATGGCGTGTTACACCTCCTAAGGAAAAACCCCACTACCGAACACATTCCCTTTATTTTTCTCACCGCGCGGACCGAACGGGGTGATTTCCGCAAAGGAATGGAGATGGGGGCTGACGACTATATCACCAAACCATTCGATGATATCGAGCTGCTGAATGCCATCGAGATCCGCCTGAAAAAATACGATATCCTGCAGGCTAAGTACGCCGAAGGTGAAAAAGGGGCCAATGACCTCATCCGGGACCTCAGTACATCCGGTATCCTCAATATGCAATGGGATAATTACGAATCGGAAGACTTATCCAAAAAGCTATCGCTTTATATGGAAGGCAGAAGACCTAAGTATCTTTATTACCTCAAAAAAGGGAAAATAAAGGCTTTCCGCATTCACGAAGATGGCAAGGAATATATTACCAACCTCTATGCGGCGGGGGACTTTATCGGGTATCTCCCCATATTGGAAAACAGGAATTATGATGATACGACGGAAGTCCTGGAAGAAGCGGAACTGGCATTGATTCCACGGGATGAATTCCTGGCATCCATTTATAACGACATACATATCGCCACCAAATTCATCCGGTTGATCGCCCAGAATGTTCAGGAGAAAGAACAACGGCTCCTCAACCTCGCTTATGGATCCCTGCGGAAAAGAGTGGCCAGGGCCCTGGTCGACATTCATTCCAAGTTTGTAAAAGAGGGGGAGAAACCGGCCATAACGGCCCTGGATATATCCAGGGAAGACATAGCTCAATATGTGGGCACGGCTACGGAATCACTAATCCGCACACTCAGTGATTTTAAAGCTGAAAAGCTGATAGAGATCCGGGAAGGCAAGATCCGTATAACCGATATGGCCAAATTAAAAAACCTGTTATATTAGTCTCCCAGCCCTGAAGAGAGGTCCTCTCCATGACTATTATGTTGCTGCAGGGTCCAGTCCCGGCTGCTACGGGTATCCATCCAAAGATTCGCACTCTTCCGCAGGATTTGCACGGGCAGGCTGAACTGGTACTGCAGCAGGATTTCCAGTTCACTGACCTTCATCTCATCTGAAACGCCGAATTCTTCCCAAAGAAGCTTATTTGCCATTGCAAGGATAATCTCCTCCTCTTCAGAACCCGTTGCCTGTTGGACGCCAGGAGGCCCCCCTCCTTTTTTAGAAAACTCTATTTTAAGAAAAGGATAGGCTTTATTAAATGCGGTCTGTACTCCTTTTATAAGGTCCTGCCTGGCTATAGGAAAATTCATAATATGTGCTCCCATGACAAAAATTATTTAATCCCGGGAAAGAAGGCATGATCTTTCTCCGTTCCCGGGATGATTTAAATCATATTCTGTTCACGGCTCCGCAATCTGCATTACGATTCTGCCCTGGATTTCCCCTTTCTTCATTTCGTCGAATACGGTATTGATATCCTCCAGCCTGGCTGTATGGATGGTGGCTTTCACTTTTCCGGCTACGGCAAAGTCAATGGCTTCCTGCAGGTCCTGCCGGGTACCAACGATGGATCCGCGGACCGTATAACGGTTCAGCACCGTCTCGAAGATCGGCAGGTCAAAACTCCCGGGTGGTAACCCATTCAGGGAGATCGTCCCTTTTCTCCGCAAAGCCCCGATGCCCTGCCGGAAAGCAATAGCCGAAACGGCAGTGACCAGCACCCCATGCATACCTCCTGTCTCTTTTTTTAAGTATTCTCCCGGGTCCTGTTTTTTGGCATTTACCACCAGGCTGGCGCCCAGGCTCCGGGCAAGCTCCAGTTTGTCGTCGGCTACATCGATAGCCGCCACCTGGAATCCCATGGCCTTGGCATACTGAACGGCCAGGTGCCCCAATCCACCGATACCCGAAATAGCCACCCACTGACCCGGCCGGGCATCCGTCTCTTTCAGCCCTTTGTAGACGGTTACTCCGGCGCAGATAATAGGGGCCATCTGCATAAAATCTATATTGGACGGGAAATGTGCTACGTAACGGGCATCGGCGATGACATATTCCGCATAACCGCCGTCCACACTGTAACCGCCGTTCTGCTGCTCTTCACAGAGGGTCTCCCAGCCTGTGATGCAATACTCGCAGCAGCCGCAGGCGCTATACAGCCACGGTACACCGACAATATCTCCTTCTTTTACATTCTTCGTATCCGGGCCTACAGCAGCGACATAACCTATCGCTTCATGACCGGGCACCAGAGGTAAGTTTGGCTTAACAGGCCAATCGCCGCTGGCGGCATGCAGGTCCGTATGGCAGACGCCACTGGCGATCACTTTTACCAGGATCTGGTTCCTGCCGGGTTCTTTTACCGGCCGTTGTTCTATTTGTAATGGCTCTCCGAAGGTCCGGACTACAGCCGCTTTCATACTTTTTGGTAACATAAAAAGATTTTAGGAATGAATAAGTGTGTTCTTGTTTTTATATCGTTGATAAAATGCCTTTTCCAGCCATTCCCGGTGCGTGGGATGAGCGATACCGACCAGGGCCTGCGCACGTTGTTTCAGATTCTTTCCGAAAAGATCTACATGACCATATTCCGTAACTACCCAGTGTACGTGTCCCCGGGTCGTCACCACACCGGCCCCTTCCTTTAAAAAGGGAACGATCCTGGAGATGCCCGTGGAGGTGACCGAAGGCAGGGCAATGATGGGCAGCCCATTCTCTGATAAAGAAGCCCCTTGAATAAAATCCATCTGCCCGCCAATGCCGGAATATTGATAAGGGCCCATGGAGTCCGCGCAGACCTGGCCCGTGAGGTCGATTTCAATGGCGCTGTTGATGGCGGTGACCTTTGGGTTCTGCCGGATAATACTGGTATCATTGACATAAGATATGTCCATCACCCGTATCTCGGGGTTGTCATCTACAAAATCAAAAAGCCGGCGGGTGCCATTGACAAAACTGGTAACGCTTCGTCCGGGATTAAGCTTCTTCCTCCGGTTATTGATCACCCCGGACCGGATCAGCGGGATGACCCCATCCGACAGCATCTCTGTGTGTAGCCCCAGGTCCTTATGCCCGGAGAGGTTCTTCAACACCTGGTCGGGAATGCTACCGATCCCCAGTTGAAGGGTGGCGCCGTTCTCGATCAGCGATGCGATATGACAACCTATTTTTTCAACGACGTCATGACTCTTGCCGGCATAGTCGATTTCGGGCAATTCAGCTTCCTGCCACACCATCGCATCGAAATTCTTTATATGAACAAACCCGTCTCCATGTGTGCGGGGCATCCGGGGATTGACCTGCGCGATGACACACCGGGCCGTATCTACGGCCGACCGGGTTATATCAACAGAGGTGCCCAGGGAACAATAGCCATGTTTATCAGGAGGGGAGACCTGTACCAGGGCCACATCCAGCGGCAGGATATTTCTTTTGAACAGTTGAGGGATCTGGCTCAGAAAAATGGGTACGTAGTCTCCGTATTCACTATTGGCCACAGCACGGGTGCTGGCCGATACGAATAAGGAATTGAAGAAGAAGCTTTCCCGGAGAACGGGATCGTTAAAATCGAGATCCCCCATTGTGGTGATGCTCACCAGTTCGACATGATGGATTTCATTGTGCCGCGCCTGCAGCGCCCTGACGAGGCTAACCGGCGTAGCGGCGCTGCCCTGGATGAATACCCGGTCTCCCGTCTCCACACACCGGAGGGCCTCTTCGGCAGTGACATATTTGATATCGGAGAGACTGGCAGGTTTATTGATCTTGCTCATAGCTGATTATATTTCAGATGAATGGTTATTTCTAATTACTGGTGTAAAACTAGCCGGATGGTGGAGGAACCGATATGATCTGTATCAATGAACCAGGTGACTTTTGTTCAGAGTTATCTTTGCAGCACGCCACTTGACATTCAGTAAGACCGATCCATAAGCCAAACAAGCCAGTATCAGGAATAACACCCATCCCAGGAAGGGGGTGGAAAGGATGATCTTCAGCAGGATCAGCACTCCGAAGGCTGCCCATACCCGCGGCCAGAATGCCTTATCGTTGCTGCTGCGCCTACTGAGCCGGTGCACTGCCACCAATGCGATAAAGCTGCTGCAGAACAGCAGGGTAGTGATGTATAGGAATAATAAGATCAGCGCTATGGGAATACCCACGAACGTAATGAACAGCAACGTGATCAAAAGAGGCATTCCGGCAATGAACAGGAAACCCGCGCCCAAAGATCGAAGCGGGTTGGAATAGACCGTATCCCCCGCTCTTTGGAGAATAGGGGCAAACAGGTATTGTAGCAAAATGATCATGACCAACCCCATACCCAGGTACCACAGCACCCCTATAATGGAGGCTGCTCCAAACAGATACCAGGGCCTTTCGTTGATCGCCAGGCTTTCATCCCGGATGGCCTGGCCGTTTGAAAAGGATTGCCCGAAATGGGTCGTCTTATCGGGCGTCCAGTATCGGACGGTATCGTGGAAGCTGGCATTCTGATCGATCATTAACCAGTCGGAAGCCGCCAGGATGGCCGTTCCCGCGACCCTGCCATCAATCTCGATCTTCCCTCCCCGGCAATCGATATTTCTTCCTGCGACGCCATACAGCTTGAATTGTCCGGCCACGGATTTTATATCGCCCAGAATCGTGCCATTCAAGGTAAGGTCTCCTCCCGTAGAGAGGAGGCTGCCGGACACCGTGCTGCCTTTGTAAAGGACCATGGTAGCTCCGGCAATGACAACATCCCCCAGCACATCCCCGCCGATCTTTACCGTGCCACCAAGACAACGGATCTTTCCGCCGACATAACCGTTGATCGTTACACGTCCTCCAACCACCAGGATGTCCCGGGCGACCGTATCGTTGATATAGATGGTACCACCTGCCACCACCAGGTCCCCATATACCGGGGCGTTGATGGTGACCGTACCCCCGGCCAGATAAAGATCCTCGTGCACCGGTTGGTCTATCACTATCGTGTTCCCGGATTCGATAACCATGGCAAAGGTGCCCGTAGCAATTAGCAGCGACAACAGTAGGGAATATATTCGTTTCATGACAAATAAGTTTATGAGTACAAAGCTATCGGTGTGCAGGGGTGGGCCGCAGAACCTGGGTCAGGTCCGCGAATGAGCTTTGTCAGGAAAAAAAATGGGCAGGCTGCCAAGCCTGCCCAAACTGATAGCTTATGTCTTTTACAACGTGCATTCTATCAGTACCCGTTTTTGCCTCAATTTTTAAAAATCACCAGATCAATGATTGTTGGCCAGTGTTTGCCTGAGCCTTAACCATAACAAAATTAGGGGCAGACCAACTCAGAAAAAATGACCGGTGTCAGGGGAATTCCTGTTTTTGGTCAGCCGGCCACCCCGGCTTTCGCCCATTCCAAAAGCTCACTAATAGGCATATTCTTCTTCCTTCACTTCCAGGAGGTTTTCGACTTTGCTCACACCTGGCGCAGACCAGGCTGCCAATACCGCACTTTCCTCTTCGGACAAAGAACTGACTTTCCCGGTGAGCGTTACATGTCCGCCGGAAACGGCCACCGTCACCTTGCCGGCGTCGACTGTCGCCAGTCGTTGAAAGGCAGCGTTGATCTTCTCTTTGATATTGACGGGACTTACTGCCGGCGCAACATTGATAAAGTTGTTGATCTTACGAACGCCGGCCAAGCCTTCGATGGCGATCCGGGCGGCAGTACGCTGATATTCCCACTCCACGGCCCCATCCAGGGTTACAACCCCATCCTCCACTTTAACTTTTATTTTTTGGTCGGGCACCGAGGTGCTCCATTTTAGGGCATTGGAGACGGCTTCTGCAATTTCCGTATCGGTCCTACGCCAAAGGGGCGAAACACCCACCTGGATATCTTCCGCAACCGCCACTACGCCCGAGACTTTCCTGGCAGCATTTTCGGCGGCCACTTTTTTTGCATAGCTATCTACGATTCCTGACAGCGTTACCACGCCTTTTTTTACCGTCACGCCAATCTCAGCCGCCTGAAGGATGGGTTCCCATTTCAGCTGATCGATAATGTCTTGCTGAATCCCTGCATCTGTTTTCATGATTTTTTAGATTTAAAAGAATTTAAGATGTCATCATTGCAAGTCAAAATTATGAACGATAAGAGGGGAGGCCAATGATGGCCATCAACGGAGAGGATGATTGTAGCCGGTATCGGCGGACATGGAGAGGGAGGCTTCAATTCATCTGCCTCAGGTAAAGGATGAACTGCACGTTCAATGCATCGTTGACCCGGATAATTCCACCCATCTTCCGCGGAGGCTGCATTTGAAAATCAGAAAACCGGAAAGCATGGGTACCGATGAGCTGTAGTCCGGATGCCTCTGTCTTGCAGGCGGTGTAATCTATTTCAAACCGCCTGGCGACACCGGCCAGTTCTATATCGACTTTACCTTTTATGGTCCCGCTGGTATTGGCGGCGAATGGCATTTTTTCCAGGTTGACGAAACAAACCTTTAATTGAGGATATTGCTTGTATTTCAGGGTTTTTTTGAACTCGCCTGTCATAATGCGGTTATGGCAGTCGAACTCGTCAATAAGAATCCGCAAGGCTCCCTTTAGGGGGATGCCTTGCGGATCGTTGGGTGATAAGGGGTTAAAACAGGTAATAGTATCTGGTTCCGTATATTCATTCACCGAGCAGGAGAACTTGTTGACATTCGTGTAACCTTCGATGCTTAGTGTACTGGTCTTCTGCACGATCCACCTGACCTTTTCCCGGGACGGCGTTGCGGCCGGTAGGATGGAACTCAGGATGATGATGGTTAAATAGCGGAAGAGGACCATAACTTATTTTTTAAACTCTTAGAAGCCTATTGTCGCTGCGATGACATACCCGTCGAATTTCCCGCTGTTGCGGTAATCGGTGGTGGGGAAATCAAGATAGCTTTGTGTGACGTATTCGCCTTTCAGCAGAATATTCTTTGTCAGGAACCAACCGGCGGCAGCGGCGACACGATTGATGGTAACCGGGCTGGCGATCCCTTTCAATTCAGCCGTGACTCCATTATACCGGGCGCCGATAAAGAGATTCTCGTTCCTTCCGAACCGGTAAAGAATATCACCGGCATATTGAGTGAATTGGCGGGAAGCGGTTTCCGTGCTGGTCCTGCCTTGTGCATGTTCCAGCGTACCGAACAGCTCCAGTCCATGACATTTGATAAAACCATTCAGCATAAAGGCATCCACTTTGTAACCAAAGCCTGGGTTGAGCCTGCCCGAGAATCCATCCCCTTCATAGGCGCCGGTGCCGCTGGCGGGAGTAACATAAGGTTTCTCCATGACCATAAAATAGCTGGAGCCCGCACGGTCTCCAAAATAGAGATCGTTGCTGGGAGAGCTGGCTATATGATAATAAGAGGCACTGAGACGGACACGGGTGTGTTCATTCAGCTCCTTATCGAAGCCCACCTTTCCATAAATAGCCGGGTTTTTCTTAATGGTGCCGTTCTGGGTAGTGGAGGTAGTGGAATCGACATTTCCTTTCACCATACCGTTGGTCAATCCGACCATTCCGAAGAGGTTGTTCTTGTGGACATAAACCTCAGCACCGATCTCGGTGGCGTAGCCGTCTATGATATAACTTTCGATAAAGGGGTTGTAAAGAGCCTGGCCCCCATCCGTCCGGCGAAAGTGCGCGTCGCCGTAGTTGATCTCCATATGACCGATCTTGATGGTCGTGTATTTCATGATATCACTCCAGATCTGCCCTTTGAACGGAAGTTTGTCGAATTGGAGGTAGCCACCCTTTACCCAGGTCTCGTTGTGGTGGCGGGTTGACAGATAGACAGCCAGATTCAGGTGGATGCCATCAGCCAGCTGCAGGTCCAGGTTGAGATTGGCCATGGCTGTATTAAAGCCGGGGGTGATCTTATATAGGGGATTGGCAGGCACTTTGGCGAAATTGTTCTCATCCTTCAGTCCCTGGAATTCCTGCGTGAAGGCGCCGCCGATCCTCAACCGGAGACCATTGAAAGGAATACTGTCCTTGCGCGTTTCGAATACGTTGATGCCATCCTTATCGTATGGACGAAAGTTGGAGATCGGCCCCTGGAGGGTCTGAGCGAAGATGCTGCCGGGCAAGATACCGGCCACCAGGAGGAGCAAAAAATAAACGTTGTTTTTAATAAACGGTCTCATAACAATTAAATTAAAAGTTGAATAATAGATGTTTGATAATGATGTTGGGTTGGTATTATGATTTCTTAAGGACTAAATTGAATTTCAGCACGACGTCATTGCCGGTTTTGACGGTCCCGAACATAAAGGAGGGCGGTTCGATATTAAAGTCCTTCATGCTGATCTTCCTGGTTCCGGTGACGGTAATGGTATTATCCGCGTTGGGTTTGCAAAGGGCCACGATATCTTCGTTCAGCGTGGCGCCCGCCATGGTCAGTTTACCCGAACAGGTGACCGAGCTGGCTCCCCCGGCAGCAGGGGTAACAGAGACGGAGCTCATGGTATAGGTGATGGCCGGGCTCTTGTCGCTCTTCAACGCCTTATAGGCATTGTTGTCCATGGCCGTGTGGTCACTTTTCAGGGAATTGGAAGGAGTGGAGAAACTTAAATTGCGTAGCCCTGTGATCTGCCCGGCATTGTTAAAATCAAATACTGCGGTGCAGATAGCCTTGCCGGATTTCATATTCCAGTCATGCAGGGTAGATGTTCCGCTGATGACCAGGTCCACAGTTGTTCCCGTATACGTCGCCTGTCCGAAGGATATGGCCGTATACAGGATGGTTGGGACTAAAAAGAGGATCGGTCTCCATACCCGCGCAGGCACGGGTACAAAGGCAGGTTTATTCCGGCGGCCGGTGATGATTTCAATAATTCTAAATACTAAGGTGTTCATGTCCGTTGTTTTTATGTTATGGATGTGTTTTGTATTCGGGTGTAAAAGTAGTCGGCGTAAAGAGGGTTAATCATGACCCTGATCAATAGGAAATATGATCTTACGTCCATCAACCCCTGAAGGAAAGTGATCAATCTCAGCAAAATGGATGGAGGGGCATGACCGAAGTCATGTCAGACGGGTTTTTTCCACCATAGTTTTATATTATAACTATAAAATGTAATGTTATGAAGAAGAATATGGGTACTGCAGATAGAGTAATCAGAATTTTAGTTGCCGCTGTAATTGCCACACTGTATTTTACGAATGTGATCGGAGGTGCCGTCGGCCTCGTGTTAATAATAGTAGCGGCTGTACTTACTGTGACGAGTTTGGTGGGTTCTTGCACCTTATATTCAATTCTGGGGATCAATACCTGCAAGACAAAAAAAGCCTAAGATTAGTCGAACTGTCCCTGGTAGAGTTCATAGTACCTTCCTTTCTGTTGCAAAAGGGTAGCGTGGTCGCCGCGTTCGACGATTTTACCTTTTTCGAGGACGAGGATCTCGTCCGCATTGAGGACCGTCGAAAGGCGGTGAGCGATGAGGAGTACCAGATGTTGCCGATGTTGGCGATGATGGCCACCAGGGAAAGGCCGATCATGAGGCCCCCGGTGCGAAGGATATAGGGAAAGTCTTTATGGAGGATGCCGGTGTCAACGATCCTGGACTGCGCCTCATCAATCACTTTCCGTCTCCCCGGGGCTGGTATCCTCCGTCTCCCGGCGGGAGTTGATCCCCAGCATGGAGTAAATAGGACAGACACCTGCGTAACTGGTGAGAAGGCTGATGCAACCGACAACCAACAGGATAATACTTATAGTACCACTAACTATATGGGTGAGGTAGAGGGCAACGGTGGCAATAGTGACGAGGAGCCTGAACTCTCTGTCGGATCTGCTGAGATTCATTTTCATAATGTTGATATTTTATGGTGTTCAAAATTGCGACTTAACAGGCGGCTTTTTGATGACGATAGTCATTAAAGGACATGAGTCACGTATTTGACAGGAACCAGGTTACTGACAGGAATCAGGCTATGGATTGATGTTGGTCAGGGCGATGGTTTTGCTCAACGGTTATTTTTGAAGAAATTAAATTTGTGCAAGACCAAGTAACTTTATTATTGAAATGGAACCAGCCAGTTCCCCGTTATACGAGTTATCCGACGGTGCCTTTCTGGAAGGAGCCGTTAGACATCCTGCGTTGGAAAGATGCTTTTCGGGTTCGTTTTTCGGAATGTAATGAAAAGGAGGGTATCAGTTTGTATATCCATTTGCCTTTCTGTGAATCCCTGTGTATTTATTGCGGCTGTAACAAAAAGATCACCACCAATCACAGCGTGGAGGAAGAATATTTGCAAGCTGTTCTTAGTGAATGGAGTATGTACCTGCAGATGATGGACCATCCTCCGGTCATCCGCGAACTTCACCTGGGCGGAGGTACTCCTACTTTCTTTTCGCCGCAGAACCTGGAACGGCTGATAGTCCGTTTGCTGGAGGGCTCGGTGGTACATCCGGACCATTCTTTTAGTGTGGAGGGACATCCGAATAATACAACGCGCGAACACCTGGATACGTTGTATCGGTTGGGTTTCCGGCGAATCAGCTATGGCGTACAGGACCTGAACCGGGAAGTGCAGGAGGTAATCCACCGCATCCAGCCGTTTGAAAATCTCTGTCGGGCGACGGAAGATGCCCGGGCGGCGGGATTTACAGGCGTTAATTTCGACCTGATTTACGGACTTCCGTTGCAGACCACGGAGCGGCTGAGCCATACGATCGGACAGGCGCTAAGCCTTCGCCCGGACCGTCTGGCGTTTTACAGCTATGCACATATACCGTCGGTGAACTGCGCACAACGGTTGATCGACGAGTCATTGTTGCCATCGGTAGCAGAAAAGACGGAGCTATATGAGCGGGGTAAGGAATGGCTGACGGAAGAGGGGTATATAAATATCGGTATGGATCATTTCGCACTGCCTACGGACGAGCTGGTTAAGGCTTCGCAGGATAACAAGCTGCACAGGAACTTTATGGGGTATACTACACAAGCCACCGGGATGTTGCTGGGGCTGGGGGTATCCTCGATCAGCGATGTCGGGTCGGCATTTGCTCAAAATGAGAAGACACTGGGGAAGTATTACCAGGTGATCCGGGTTGGAGATCTGGCGGTGCGGAAAGGATATTTTCTAAAAGAAGAGGACCGCGTTTTCCGGGGGCATATCCTCGATATTGCCTGTAAAGGCTATACTGTATTTAATCCGGAATGGAAGGAGGTGCTGAAAGAATGGTCGATGCCGCACCTTGTGGAACTGGAGAGGGATGGACTGGTGTATATCGGTAAGACCGGTGTGTGCCTGACGAGGGCCGGACGCCCTTTTATACGGCAGGTATGCAAGGCTTTTGACCTTCATCTTCTGCGGGATGAGAAGACGCGAGGTAAGGGTCCGGGAACAGTTTGCAGTAAGCCGGCATTTACAGGATCTGCGGCCGACGATCAGGGCGCCAGCCCTTTGTTCAGCTCGGCAATATGATTTACGATTTGTTTTGAGATATACTTGCCTGAACCAAGGAATATGTTCGCCACTGCCATTAGATCTTCTGATTTACAATTACCGGACTTGTAGTACTTTATCTACAAAAGGCTTATAGAATTCGTACACGAATATTGAAGCTGCTTCTATATCTTCCTGTCCGGATAAATATTTCCTTTGAGTCTATATGAAAGTTGCAACAAGTTCGTATAACCGGGGCGTTTTTATAGACCAACCCGCCAGCGACGAGATCTCAGCTGATAAAGTGCAGCTGATTTTGGGATTTGGCGCCAGATCGCTGCTGATAGGAGATCGTCTTTATGATCAGCTCCGTTCCCGCTACCCAGCCGCTGAAATTGTCCTGACTTCCACCGCGGGGGAGATCTTTGACGACCAGGTGATGGATGATACGGTCTCCATCGTGGCGCTGGAATTCGAAAATACCGGGATCCGGACCGCCTGCGTCCAGATTGCGGATTACGACGGGGACAGCCGGGCGGCCGGTACAGCGCTGGTAAGGGACCTTTCCCTTCCCGATAATCTATGTTATATCCTGGTACTGGCTGATGGAGGAATAGTTAATGGAAGCGAACTCATCAATGGCATGGAACATATCCTTCAACACAAAGTTCCCATCACCGGTGGACTGGCAGCAGACGGCATCTCTTTCAAATCGACGGTTGTGGGATTAAATAAAACTCCGGAAGAAGGCATCATTACGGCCATTGCTTTTTATGGTCACAGTCTGCTCGTTACTCATTGCTCAATGGGGGGCTGGGAAAAGTTCGGCCCCGAAAGTACTGTTACCCGGTCGGTTGGCAATCGCCTTTTTGAGATCAACCACCTATGTGCCCTGGATCTCTATAAGAAATATCTGGGAGCTTACGCCGACGACCTGCCGGGGTCCGCCTTGTTGTTTCCTCTTTCAGTGCAAACAGGTAAAGATGGACCATCTGTGGTTCGTACTATTCTTTCCATAGACGCAGAAACAGGCTGCATGGTCTTTGCAGGCGACATTCCTAACGGATCTACGATCCGTTTCATGAAAGCAAATTTTGACAAGCTTATTGACGCGGCTGCGGAAGCGGCCATAGAAACGAGAAACCGGCTCCTGTCTTCTGACCCGAAACTAGCCTTACTGATCAGTTGTGTCGGGCGTAAGATCATTCTCGAAAGCCGCATCAGCGAGGAAGTGGAAGCCATCCGGCAGGTTTATAGCAACCGGACTTTGCTTACCGGTTTTTATTCTTATGGTGAGCTATCCCCATTTTCACCCGGCGGCCGTTGCGAATTGCACAACCAGTCCATGACCATCACCACCTTTGATGAAATTTAACCGTCTATGAACTGGAATAAATTTTTGGACAAACATATCAGAAATCACCTTTCTCCTGAATTACTGGAAAAGGAAGACATGAGACGGTTCCTGAATGCTGTCAATAATTCTTACAATTCGTATGAAAGGGACCGGGATCTTTCCGCCCATGCGTTCCGCATCAGCGAACAGGAATATGCCGCAGTCAACCAACGGCTCCATGAGGAAATTCAGCTCAAACAGCTGGGGATTAAAAATCTGAAAGAGGCCATCCGGAATATCGATCCGGACAAGGAGGAATTCAAGGGTCTGGAAGAAGAAGACAACCTCATGTTCGTCCTTTCCTATCTAACCGAATCCGTCAACCGGCAGAAGAAAATGGAAACGGAATTAAAGGATTCAAGTGACCGCCTTTCCGCCACAGCCAAGACATTTTCCCAGCTTATAAAGAATCTGCATAATGGCATTGTGGTGGAAGATGCGAACCGCCGCATCGTATTGACCAACCAGCTTTTCTGTAATATCTTCGGTATTTCCCTGCAGCCGGATATGATGATCGGTATGGATTGCGCAGATTCGGCAGCGCTTTGCAAACACCTTTTCAGAGACCCTGAAAAGTTTACCGAACGGATGCAGGTTATTCTTTCCAATAAAGAATTGGTTATAGGGGAAGAATTGGAAATGGCGGATGGCCGTATCCTCCTCCGGGATTATATCCCTATTACGGTCGACGCCGTGTATAAAGGGAATCTATGGAAATTCGAAGACGTTACCCGGGAAAAAGAGACACAGACCACGCTGCAACGCTTGTCCCTGGTGGCCAGCGCCAATGAAAATGGAGTTGTATTTACAGACGCTGCCGGAATCATAACCTGGGCTAATGAAGGCTTTTCCCGAATGACGGGCTATTCCCCGGATGAAATGGCCGGAAAGACTCCAATCGAGCTGTGCAAAGGACCCCTGAGCGAAAAGGATAGTCTGCGGGCGATGCTCGACCTCTTTTACAGCGGAAAGAGCTTTCATGTGGAAGTCGCCCACTATCGAAAGGATGGCAGCTGGTTCTGGGGCAAGGCGAAAGGCCAGGCTGTCCTGGACGAAAAGGGTGGGATCTTCCGATACTTCGCGATTATTGAGGACATCAGTTGCCAGAAGCAAATGGAAAAGGACCTTATCGAAGCCAAAGAACTGGCGGAAGACTCTTCCCGGGCCAAGGAAGCTTTCCTGGCCAATATGAGTCATGAAATCCGGACGCCTATGAATGCTATTCTCGGCATGAGCCGGCAACTGAAGAAAACGCTGCTCAACAGCCAACAGTCTCTCTTTCTGGAAACGATAACAACGGCTGCGGAGAATCTTCTGGTCGTCATCAATGACATCCTGGACATAACCAAGATCGAAGCAGGCAAACTAGCCCTGGAGACTGTCGGGTTCCGGATGAAGGATGTCCTGGCGAAGATCACCGGAGTGATGTATTACAAAGCAGAAGAGAAAGGGCTACGACTTTCCTATAGCCTGGATGCTTCCATTAATGATGTTCTGCTGGGCGACTCACACCGGCTGAATCAGATCTTATTAAACCTGGTCAGCAATGCCGTGAAATTTACTGCGGCGGGATCGGTGACCATTCACGGCGCAGCAATGCGTACGGATGAGCATTCGCAAACAATACGACTGATCATAAAAGACACCGGCATCGGCATGGAAGAAGAATTTCTGAAGAACCTCTTCCAGAAGTTTACGCAGGAAGATAGGTCGGTGGCCCGTAAGTATGGTGGCAGCGGCCTTGGCATGAGTATCTGTAAACAATTGACGGAGTTGATGAAAGGCCATATTAGCGTTAACAGCCGGAAAGGAGAGGGAACCGAGGTCATACTCATCATTCCTTTTGGCCTGGGCCATCCAAGGGACCTGCTCCGGGACCAGGAAGAGTCAATAGATGAGGGGATCCTCGAAGGTAGTCGCATTTTATTGGTAGAAGACAATGAGATGAACCGGCTTGTTGCCACCACCGTTCTTGGCAATTATGGAGCAAAAGTGTCCGAAGCCTGCGATGGCGCCCAGGCGCTGGACATGCTGAAAAGGGAGCCTTTCGACCTCGTATTGATGGATATCCAGATGCCGGTAATGGACGGGTGGGAGGCCACCCGCCGGATTCGCTGCGAAATGGGCTCTGCGCTGCCTGTTATTGCCCTGACGGCCAATGCCATCAAAGGAGAAAATGAAAAATGTATGTCCGCGGGCATGAATGACTATGTATCCAAACCTTTCGAAGAAGATACCCTGGTCCGGAAGATCGCCGGCTGGCTGCAAAAAAAGCTGCCCGCTGAAAGTATAAGCCCTATCGGGGAAGACAAAATATTATCCCGGCCGACCCCTGCCTTATACGATCTTTCCAAACTAAAGGCCGTCGGCAGAAATAACGACGGATTTATGCGGCGCATGATTACGATGTTCATACAACAGGTTCCTGCTGAAACAGACGCTATAAGAGCTGCTTATGAAATGAACAAGCTGGACGTGGTGAGATCGGTTGCCCATAAAATGAAGCCGGTATTGGATGGGCTGAGTATTGATATCCTGAAGGAAGAGATGATACGGATTGAGAAGCTGGCTGCCGCCGGACAGCGTTGCGAGCAATTGGATCAGTCGATCGTAAAGCTGGAAAGGGTGATAGGTCAGGTAGTGACCGAACTGAAAGGGTTGACAACTGGCTCGTAGACCTTATACTACAGGACTCAATATTTAGCTCTATAAGAATCCGATAGCTGGTTCTATTTCCCGGAAGCCGATTTACCTGCATCTTTGTACAGTCATCACAGCGATTCTTTCTTTTTCATAAAATGGTGTGTAATCCGTATCCTTTTGCAAACAGGCGCAGGTATTTACCTGGGCCTTTTTTGTTTTTTCATGTCAATTGCCTGTAGAGATTATCCTACACCCTTTTTAAACCGGCTCTACTCTAATGGCATAGGATCTCCTATTTTTTGACAAAGTAAGAAGTGACACCTTTGTCTTGTCATCAGGCAAGTCCAATATCCGAAAACCACAAACGTCCAAATCCTTAAAATCCGTGTCCTATCCTTTGCAAGACCAGTAAAATCCGTCCCTTGAAAACCAATTGATCACGTACCGCTGTTTTTCTTTCATTAAGCGCAGTGTGAATGCAGTGAAGCCAGCCATTTTAATTAGTGGCTGGCTTTTTCTCTTTCTGCGCCTAATGTTGGGATTTCTAAACAATATACCTTAAATTGGTAAAATAAATAGGGCTTTTCATTGATCTCTCTACCCTATTTGATTAATATGCAATTAGTTGGGCTTTGGTTGGTTCCACCGTTAGCACTTATCAAACTGCAAGGGGAAATGAATCACCATTTTGACAACCTGGACCCAAACTTATTTTTTCACAAACGATTGATACGCCTGTCAGCTTATTTTGCTATCGGTGTACTGATTATTGGTGGGTTGGTCCTGGCCGGATGGCAATGGGATATTATATTTTTAAAACAGCCTGTGTTTGGATTCTCAGCTATGAATCCCCTGTCGGCGGTCAGTTTCATTTTGCTGGCCTTCTCTTTTTTGGGCTCGTCTACTCCTCCGCTTACACCTTGGATCAGCAACCCCGTTCCAGATAAAAAAAGGATTTTTGCTCTTATACTGGCTGTCGTTGTTTTATTCATCGGTCTCCTGAAAATTGCGGCAACCTTGCATCTTCTTCAATTTTCAGTGGATCGGATGCTGTTTTCAGGAAAATTTATTCCCGAAAAATCCGATCATCCGGCGGGTAGAATGACAGTCATTTCAGCTGGTTGCTTCATACTTGCCGCGGTCGCACTTCTATGTCTGAACACAGTAACGGGCAGAGGAAGGATGCCGTCCCAGTATATGGCACTGGTTGTCGGGGTACTGGGTATGTTTTCCATGCTAGGCTATTTAAACCGGGTTCAGACTTTTTATGGCATTTTCCGATATACCCCTATGGCCATCCACACAGCGATATGTTTTGTTTTTTTCTCGCTATCGGTGCTGCTGGCTCATCCCGGGAAGGGGATTATGAAAGAATTTACTAGTAGCGACACGGGCGGTCAGACAGCCAGAAGATTGCTGCCCCTGGTTATCCTTTTTCCGGTCATGCTTGGCTACTTAAGATTGTGGGGATATTGGAAAGGATGGTTTTCGACCGAATTCGGAGTGACGATACTGGTGTCAAGCATCGTTTTTATTTTTGGTCTTGTAGTTTGGTACAATACCAAACTACTAAATAAAAGAGATATTCTTAAAAAGGAAGCGGACGAAGTTTTGCAACAAAGCGAGGGGCGCTACCGGTTATTGGTCAGTAGCGTGAAAGACTATGCCATTTTTATGTTGAGCCCGGCCGGCCATATCGTCAGTTGGAACGAAGGAGCAGCGCGTATTAAAGGATATACGGCAGAAGAGATCATTGGAAGGCCAATAAGTGTGTTTTATAAAAAAGAAGATGTCGAAAAGGATGAACCGGCTTATAACCTGGCACAGGCGAGGAAAAACGGGCGGTTTGAAAAGGAGGGCTGGCGGATTCGAAAGGATGGATCGGCCTTTTGGGCCAACGTTGTCTTCACCGCCCTTTATACTGCCAAAGGTGAGTTCAGAGGTTATGCAAAGGTAACCCGGGATATCACGGAAAGAAAGACGGCCGAAGATCAGATTGCTTACATGGCCCGGTTGATGGAAGACATCAGCGATGCCATTTTTTCCACAGATATTCATTTCAATATCCGTTCCTGGAATAAAGCTGCGGAGCTGCTTTATGGCTATAGTTTTTCGGAAGTAAAAGGAAGGCCTGGCACCGAGGTGTTAAGAACGCAAATGAACCATGAAATCAGGCTGGCCATTCGGGAAGAGCTGTTAAAGGGAGGATACTGGAAAGGTGAGGTGAATTACCTCAAAAAAGATGACAGCAGGATCACCATTTTATTGTCGGTTTCATCGGTCAGGAACGCAGAAGGAGAAATGGATGGGTTTGTCATGGTTTGCCGGGACATAAGCGATAGAAAAATAATGGAAGACAAACTTGTGCAGTTCAATAAGCACCTTGAAATTCAGGTTAAAGAGAAAACGGCTGAACTTACCGGTATTTTTGAACGGATCAGCGATGCATTTATCGCAGTTGACAAAAATTTTTGCTACACCTATTTGAATAAAAAGGCAGGCGAACTGATCCGCCATGAACCGTCTACCCTTATCGGCCGGAATGTATGGGATATATTTCCGGATGCTGTAGGTACCGACACCTACATTGCCTTTGGCAGGGCAATGGATGAACAAAAAAATTTAATCAATATTGATTATTATCCTCCGCTGGATCTTTGGCAGGAAAATCATTTTTATCCTTCTCCGGACGGACTTTCTGTTTTTATAAGGGATATTACAGAACAAAAGAAAAGAGAGAAGGAAATAACGGATTACAAAGATGCCCTTGATCAGTCATCCATCGTTTCCATTACCGATCAAAATGGGATCATAAAACGGGTAAATGAAAACTTTTGCCGGAATTCAAAATACAGCGAGCGGGAACTGATCGGCCAGGACCATTCGATCCTGAATTCCGGCTATCATTCCAGGGAATTTATGCAAACGTTACGGGATACGATTGCCACAGGACAAATTTGGCAGGGAGAGATCTGCAATAAAGCGAAAGACGGAACGATCTATTGGGTAGATACGACCATCGTCCCCTTCCTTAACGAAAAAAAGGAACCTTATCAATATCTTGCCATACGGGTGGATATAACGGAACGAAAGAAAAAAGAAGTTGAATTGCAGGGAGCACATCAGCTTCTCCAGCATTCCTATGAAGAAGTCCGTCAATTGGCTTCCCATCTGCAGGATATCCGCGAAGAAGAAAGAGCGGGCATTGCCCGGGAAATACACGACGAACTTGGCCAACAGTTGACAGGCATTAAAATGGATATGTCCTGGGTTATAAAAAGAGTACCCGTTCAGGATGACGAAAGGATAGTGGAAAAATTACGGGGCACATTGGGCTTGCTGGATAATACCATCAAAACGGTAAGACGAATAGCAACAGAGCTGCGCCCCAGTATCCTGGATGACCTCGGGCTGATTGCCGCTATCGAGTGGCAAAGCCTGGAGTTTCAAAAAAGATCCGGTATTACGACCCTATTCACCACCGGGATTATCGAATTTAAGGGGAATGCTGCGACTGCCATCGGCCTGTTCCGGATATGCCAGGAGTCCCTGACCAATATCGCCCGGCATTCGGAAGCGCATAAGGTTAAAATATCGCTGGAGGAAAAGGGGGACAGCGCTATTTTATTGACAATAGAAGACGATGGAAAAGGGTTTCAAACCGAAAAGATCGGGTCCAAAAAGACACTGGGATTGCTTGGTATGAAGGAACGGGCGCTCATGATGGGGGGATATTTCGATATCAGTAGTCAACCCGGTAATGGGACTGCCCTGTCTGTAGAGGTACCCCTGTCGAACGATTTAAATTAATATCTCAAAGCCATATGCACCGATTCCTGATCGCTGATGATCACACTGTAGTCCGCAGGGGGTTAAAACAGATCCTGCTGGAAGCTTTTCCCTCTGCTTTCATTGAGGAAGTATCCGACGCTGAAGACCTCTTCAAAAAAGTGATGAAAGAAGAATGGAATGTGGTGATATCGGATATTTCCATGCCAGGCCGTAGCGGCCTGGAGGCCTTGCAGCAGATCCGGCAGGATCATCCTAAACTACCCATCCTGATCCTTAGCGTATATCCGGAGGATCAATACGCTCTGAGGGTGCTGAAAGCAGGTGCCTCCGGTTATCTGACGAAAGATTCTGCTCCTGAAGAGCTGGTAAAGGCCGTTAACCAACTACTCTTAGGCAGAAAATACATCACCGCTTCGGTAGCGGAAAAATTGGCAACCAACCTGGACCAGGATGCGAATAAAGAGCCGCATGAGTACCTTTCGGACAGGGAGTTTGATGTAATGAAGCAGCTTGCTGGGGGTAAACCTGTATCTGAAATTGCGGAAAAAATGTCTCTCAGCGTCACGACGGTCAGTACCTACCGGGCCAGGTTGCTGTCTAAGATGAATCTGAAAACCAATGCTGATCTGACCCTTTATGCAATAGAGCACAAGCTTTTATAGCGATATGTAGAATTTCTACTACATCTTTTCGCACTTTTTTTCTATTCCTTTCCTAAAGGATCATCTACTTTTCAGGGGGTGTTTTATGTATATTTTTATACGTGACAAAACTGAGTCTGCCCCAGAAGTCTATTTTAATTGTCGATGATTCCCCCATTATCGCCGAACGCCTGCATCAGATGTTGAAGGCATCGGAAAATATGGGAGTCATCTGGCAGGCAATGGATTATGCTACGGCCATCCGGCTGTTGGCTGAAAACCACCCGGATGTGGTATTGTTGGATATCAACATTCCCGGTAAAAGCGGCATTTCCCTTCTGCAATATATTAAAGGCTTCTATTCCCCTACCATCGTTATCATGATCACCAATCAGGCAGACGATTTTTACAGGACAATATGTAAAAGAATGGGCGCGGACTATTTTATTGACAAATCAAAAGACTTTGAGCAAATCCCGCTGATCATAGCTTCCCTTCCCTGATTCCGGTAAAATAGATAGCTGTAGTCGTCATTCTACAATTTCTTTGTGCTATCCATTACACCGGATAACGCTGATCCTCTATTTTGAGTTCGCCATCATTTATCTTCCTTTAGGTTATTAAATGAAGAGTATGAAAAGAGAAAAAAAGACGGTCCTTATCGTCGACGACTCCATCCTTATCATGGAAAGAATGATACCTATCCTTGAAGAAATCGAGCATATTTCTTTTGTTGTACAGGCCGGCAGCTTCCGGGAAGGTGTTGAAGTGCTGAACAGCCTGAATCCGGATATGGTGCTCCTGGATATTAACCTGCCCGATAAAAGCGGCATCGAATTATTACGGATTATCAGAGAACAACAGATGGAAATTACCGTGCTGATGATCACCAATCATGCGGATAGTTATTACATGGAAATATGCCGGAAATTAGGGGCCAGGCATTTCCTCGATAAGTCAAAGGATATCGACCTTATTCCTACGGTGTTGTCCACCGCCTGTTGAGGTAACTTTTATACATTGAAATCAGAAAAACAGCTATCATGAAAACCAATGGGATCAATATCAGCGCCTGGGTGAACGCTCTCGGAGATGAGAGGCCCTATTATCTGGCTATTATAGATGAAGATGGGCATATGAATTTCACCAATTCCCGTTATTATACCAATTTCCTTTCACAAAAAGCTTCTGTTTCCGAAAATAGCTTTTTTGATCATGTACATGAAAAGGACCGGGCGCGGTTTGGCAATATCTTAACTGCTTGCGCTTCCCGGGGAAATACAGCTACCGCAGAAATAAGAGTTAAGAATGAAAGTCCCAGACGGATAAAATGGGAAGTATCCTGTGTAAAGAAAATCGAAGAACACCCTGATCGGTTTTTATGCCTGGGGTATGAAATAGCTGTTGAAGACAAACTGAAAGCAAACATGCAGGAGTTCGGACAAGACTGCCGGATCTTTAACTCTTTCATGGATCACACCCCTTATTTTACCTGGATCGTCGACACGGAGGAAAACCTAATCTTCGCCAATACATCGCTGCTGGAATATTTTGACCTCGATACAACGGCCTTCGGGGAGAAATTGGAGGATGTCATTCCATCGGCCATCGCGCGTTTTATTCACGAAAAACATATGCTGGTTCTGGCCGGCAACCAACAGCATCAGGGGATTGTAAAATCATTGATGTCGGACGGAAAGGAACATATTTACCAGGTAATCCTCTTTCCCATCCCCCATCTCACTTCCGGCAGAATGGTAGGAGGCCAAGCGTTGGATATTACCGAAACTTACCAGGCGAGGCAAAGGGAAAAAAGAGCCAGCGAACGACTGCTGTATCTCAGTAAGGCCACTTCGGAGGCCATATGGGATTGGAATTTAAAAAGCGGGCAGATCTATTTCAATCTCGCTTTGCATGATCTGGTGGGCACCGAACTGGGTCAGGTATTTGACCTGAATTGGTGTTTTCAGCGTGTCCATACCGATGACAGAAAAAGAGTGGAAGAGTTCATTACCTCCGTACTTGAAAAAAGAGATCAGTCCTGGGAGGTCGAATATCGGTTTCAGATCCAGGAAGGACAGTTTAAAACGATGCTACATCGTGGGTTCGTAATTTATGAGGATAATGAACCTATAAGGATGATCGGCTCATTACAGGATGTGTCCGAGATCAGAGATTTAGAGACACAACTCATTAAACAAAAGCTAAAACAACAAAAGGGAGTGGCTGAGGCCATTATCCGTGCCCAGGAAGATGAGCGGACCCGGATTGGACACGAATTACATGACAATGTTAACCAGATTCTTTCTTCGGCCCAACTTTACCTTAATCACCTGAATCCGGAGGCTGATGACTTTTGGGAGGTCAAGGAGAAAACCCTGGAAATAATTAAACTTGGTATCGAGGAGATCCGACAGCTGTCCAGGGCGATGGTCGTACCAAACCTTAACCAGGAAGGCCTGGTGGCCAGTATTGAGGAGTTGGTAGAAGACCTCCGGTTTGCCGACCTTTTTTATGTTAGTTTCTCCCATAGCAAATCTTCAGATATCGAGTTGATCAGTCAAAGCAAAAAAGTTACTCTGTTCCGCATTATTCAGGAACAGACGAAGAATATCATCAAATACAGTAAAGCGAAAAATGTGGAAATTTCAGTGCAATGCTGCAGCGATCAGATACGATTGGAAATAGCCGATGATGGCAAAGGGTTCGATCCTCAAACCACCCGCAGAGGGCTGGGATTATCCAATATATATGAGCGAACCAGGCTCTATAATGGGAAGGTGTTATTGACCAGCGCTCCGGGAAAAGGATGTTCGATAATTGTAAATCTCCCTTTTGAAGCCCGTGACATGTCATTGATGAATATTAGAAAAGGTTAAAATGTTCACCCTTGCCATATAGTTGTATAATAACTTTACACTATTTTTAAATCATTTGTAAGCAATATGAAAGAATGTAAGGGTTCGATTGAAGTCCCCTCACCTCCACCAGAAATTAGGCCCTGCAAATCAATGGTTTGTGGGGCTTTTGATTTGACTTTTTTCTTTGGAACCAGAAAACGAAGATTGGCGATATCAGGGACACGATATAGCCTAGTAATCCACCTCACCCTTTTCAATCTCACCTACTTTATACCCTAGTTCTTTGGTGGCAATTCGTTTGATTCCTGCAATCCAAAGCTCCCATTCCGCATCGTCCATTAGGCCAGTCAAATGGAGACCACTTGGTTCTACTGATGCGCAAATATGCTTGTCCTTCTCGTCATAGCTAAACCAATATGGTATGCCTACTTGGTGTGCAGTTCGAAGTAGATGGAATGCTAACGACTATGTAATTGTCTGCAATGTGAGCGTTTAAACCGCAACACTTCATATTGGACTTTAACGATATCACCATAGGCTATGTTTGGGGGCAAATGCGGGAACATGAATGAGCCTATAATAATCACCTGTTTTTTCTGCATCTATTCGTTCGGTAAAAATCTCGGAATCCTCGGGATCATGTTTGTACGTTAAGATCAGTTCAATTTTTTCAGGGTAGTCCATCTATTTAATATTTTGAATTTGATTCCATGGAAAGACCTCAATGCCGGTGCTTCTTTTCTGCATTTCGTCGCCGCCGTATATAAGATAACTTTTATCATAGCCGGTGAGTTTTTGCCAGAAAGTTAATCCTTTAAAGAAATCGGAAATGACGGTCATGCCTGCCTTGAGTTCCATGCCGATCGCATAAGAACCATGATCAGCGACGATATCGACTTCATGACCGCTTACGTCCCGCCAGTGGAATAAATTGCTTCTTAGGCCTTTGTTGAATCTGGCCTTGATTAGTTCGTTGATGATATAATTTTCGAATAAAGGTCCACGGCTGGCATGCAGGCTCAGTTGAGAAGGAGAAGTAATGCTTAGTAGGGCGCAGGCAAGTCCCGTATCATAGAAATACAGTTTGGGCGATTTCGTGATTCGCTTCGAATAATTATTATAAAAAGGAGGAAGCAAGTGTATGATATAGCTGGCCTGCAATATTCCGATCCAGGAACCAATGGTCTTGTGGTCTACCCCGCATTCGATGGCAAGGTTGTTTAAGTTTAATTCCTGTCCAACACGCGCGGCACACAGATACAATAGCTTCTGAAAGAGATTGAGATTCGTGATATTTTTTATTTGACGGACATCTCTCTCGATATAGGTTCTTACATAAGAAGGAAACCAAAATGCAGTATCGACTCCGTCAAAGGTGACAGCAGGGTAGCCGCCCGAAAAAATCATATTATTCAGTGTAAGATCATAGTCTTCGATTTTTTCTATTTCTTCATAACAAAAAGGGAGCAGTTCCAGATATCCGATACGACCTGCCAAGCTTTGAGTTATATTTTCCAACATTAGAAAATTGTTGGACCCTGTCAAAATGAATCGCCCTTTTTCATTGCTTTCATCCAGCACCTGTTGGAGGTAGCTGAAAAGTTCCGGAACCCGCTGGGCTTCATCTATAATTGCTCCATCCGGCAGATTACTTAGAAATCCCCTTGTATCTGTGAGGGCTGCTTCTCTGACATCCGGGTTTTCCAGCGATATATATTTCTTATCTGGAAAGGTTGTACGGGCAAGCGTAGACTTACCACTTTGCCTTGGACCAGTGAGAGCGATAGCTTTAAACTGGGTCGCCAGTTTTTTCAGGATTATTTGGGCGCTTCTTGAAATCATGTATTTTTGGGAATCAGATTCCCAAAAATACGAATAATTACTTAACTGCCTTATAATCAGTTAGATTATAGGTGGAAATTTCGCTTTTATTTGGATATTAATAGATTATACGCTTTTTATGAGCCTTAAAAGTGCTAAAAAGGGTTCGATTGGTGCCCCTTCACCTCCACGAATGGTTTCAAGCCGCTGATCTTCAGCGGCTTTTTTGTTGACTGCTCACAAGAAAGAGGTATCCATTTTTTCAGCTTACTTACTCCAAAACAGTCGGGGGAAAATATTGGTTGGAGCTTGCGAACTAAAAAAAGATCTTCCAATAGGTCAATATACCGACCTACGGCTGGTACACTGGCTCCTAATCCTCCCGCCAGCCGGCTAACATTTAGAAGTCCACCTTGAATATGAGCCAGCATTGTCCAAAGCTGCCGTAACGTAGAAGCGGGTATACGCGATCGAAATTGTGGAACGTCGGATCAGTGTCAGGCCAAACGAAACGGAAGGCTTGTTAAATAAACAGTTTGATTTTCATACTTTTGCCAAATGCCGACACGAAGTATAATCAACGTTCCGGAATCCATTACAAAGGACCTAAAGCTGAAGGGTTTTAAGATCCACCAATTGTCGGAAACCGAAAACCTATCCATTGCTCCTGGCAGGCGCGCTGTTGTCCATGGCCGACGCGATTTTTATAAAATGGGCCTGGTGACCGGCGATATGACCCTTTACTATGGTCATAAGCTGGTGGAAATAACCGATACCGTTCTTTTCTTCGTCAATCCCCATATTCCTCATTCTATTGTGCGTAGCGCAAAAAAGAGAAAAGGGTATGCTTGCCTTTTTACAGAAGCCTTTATTGCCGGCAGAGGGCGGAAGGAGGTCTTGCAAAATTCCCCCTTATTCCGGTCGGATGGGACGCCCATAATCCAGCTTGACAAAGAACAGGCAGCCTTTATGACTGGTCTCTTTCAAAAGATGCTCTCGGTATATAGCAGCAATTACGAGCATAAGGACGAGTTGATCAAGAACTGTATAGAACTCATTATCCACGAAGCATTAAGCGTTCAGCCGCCGACAAATGGGCAGCACCACAAGAACGCGGCCGCCAGAATAGCCCGGTTGTTTATGGAACTATTGGAAGGGCAATTCCCCATCGATAATACGGAACATCCGCTCCGGCTAAGAACACCACAAGACTTCGCTAAAACCCTTGCCCTGCATACTAACTACCTTAACCGCGCCGTAAAAGAAGTTACCGGCAAACCAACTACCGTACACATAACCGAACGTATTGCCACAGAAGCGAAAGCGCTGCTATTATATACTGATTGGAGTGTGGCAGACATTGCCTATAGCCTGGGGTTCCAGTATCCAACTTATTTTAACAACTTTTTTAAACGGATAACCGGCATTACCCCTAATTCGCTCAGAAAAGGAAAGGTTTGAAAATCATACTATTTTGTTTGATTTTCGTTACCCGGCGAGGCCTGATAAGGCCGAACTTTGCCTCATGAAAAAAATATTAATTACAGGTGCCACGGGAAAAGTAGGGAGCAGATTTGCTTCCCATGTATTAGCAAAGGGCTATGAAGTTCGAATATTGGCGCGCGATGCTGCGAAAGCATCGGCATTAGCAGACCTCGGCGCCCAGGTTGTCACAGGCGACTTAAATGATGCGGCTACTTTGCCTGCTGCGGTAAAAGATATCGATGCGGTTATCCATATCGCTGCCTTCTTTCGCAGTTTTACTGATAATGAAGGCATTATCAAGACCAATCATGCAGGAACCACAGCGCTGGCCAATTGCGCTATGGCAGCAGGGGTGAAACGATTCGTTTTCACCAGCACCGGCAATGTATATGGATCGGGTTACCGACATCCTGCAAGAGAAGACGATCCTGTAAATAAGGATGATCCCAGAGCGTACTCCTCCAGCAAAATTGCCGCCGAGCAGGAACTTCTTTCCCTTCATAAAACGAAAGGCTTTGATGTACGGGTGCTGCGTTTAGGATTTGTGTATGGGGATAAAGATCCTCATATCGAAGAGATCATCCCTCTGCTGAAAAAAATGAAACGCCACTCCGGGTCAAGGATGCATATGGTTCATCACCTGGATGTTGCCCAGGCGCTAATGTTACTGCTTCATACCGATGGACTGGATGGGGAGACATTCAACCTGGCAGATGATGCGCCTATTACGTTGTATGAATTGGCCGACTCTGTTGGCAGGGCAACTGATACGTTTGATCCGGAAGAAGGGCAATTGAGCGATCCGTTCGAAGGCATCCTGGATGTCAGGAAGCTCAGGAACACGACTGGCTTCAGGCCACTTGTGCCAAGTTATTATGTGGCGCGTGATCTGGGCATTTTGTAGAAAGGGATTTCAGGCATGAATACTCGAATTTTAGCTACATATATATTTAAAAAGTACTTTGAATTACAAAGTATTATTTTATATATTTGTATTTTGAGATACATTACCTGATTCATAAACTGAAGTTCGTTATGGAACGCATACGGGAAATCTATGATGAAGCCAAAGCCGATAAATGGTTTCAGCGCTTCGCGTGGTTCTGCCGTATTGCCTTGGCAGTCAGCTTTTTGCCGACCGGCATCGTGAAGATCATGGGGCAGCGGTTTGCCGAAGGGTTGCCACACAACAATCCCTTGGGGCATTATTTCGATGCATTGCTGCTGACCGGGTACTACTATACGTTTATCGGCCTGGCTCAACTGGTGATTGTTGTTCTTTTATTGATTCCGAGAACGGCTCTGCTGGGCACATTGGGGTATTTCACGATGATCGTCAATATTACGGTATTGACTTACGCGACCCGTTTTGACGGTACCCGGCTGATCACGATGATGTTATTAGCCTGTTTATATCTGTTGATCTGGGACTATGACCGTTTGAAATACCTCTTTATAAAACCAACCGCAATAGCAGCACCGGTCATCATCAGGCCCCTGGGCAAACGTTTGCGCATCTACTTTTTTGGCGGCTGCATCGCTTCCTTCGCCATCATTATTGCGGGGACTTTTTATATCTACGAGATCACGCCCGGTAATTCTGAAGAAGAATGCCGCAACCAATGCGGCGGCAGCAAGAACCCGAATGCCTGCCAGCTTTTTTGTACCTGTATTTATGAGCAGGGCCAACCGCTGGATACGGCCCTGGCCACTTATAATCAGGCTAAAAGAGCGCATTGATCAATATGCCCGGTTCATAAGTAAGCGTTGAAATTTAACGCACAATGGCTACGCATAGCGCATTATCTTTGCAATATCCATGGCAAACAATATGACATACGAAGAACTGCTAAAAAAGCATCCCGGCTCTCTGGTAGAGAAGATCGTGACAGAAGTAGTAAATAAAGATGCCTTCGAGGTTCACTTTGAGGATGAGGAGGATCAACAGTGGGCAGTAATAAAAGTGCATGTCTATGAAGAGGACAAGGAGATGGCACTCCGGTTACTATCGGACGACAGATGGGTGCTGCAGTTTGGATACTATGATGACGAGGACGAATTCATTGAACTGCTTCAGCCACTTACCCAGGCGGAAATAGACCTGATTCCCAAAGGGCTTCAGAAGGTTATGCGTAAAGTCCTGGCGAGTGAAGAAGGTTTGCGGCTTCCGGGGAATTTCTTATCCAGATAGACCTGAACCTAAAACTAAATGAACCAGTAGTCGGCAGGCGTAAAGTTTAGCACTTCCTACTTGATCCCTTTTTCTAATTTGGCATTCTGGCCGGCCAGGATTTTCCAGGTTCCTGCACGTTTGATGAGGACCAGGGTCCGCCTGAATTCGAATGTCTGCCCCGGAAATCGCTCGTCCCCTGTAAGCCCGGTTCGTATATGGGCGATAGCCAGGTCAGGATGAGTATAGCTTATGTCTTCAATGGCGCGGGTGTAATACTGGGTTGCCTTGAAATAGGTGCTGTGTACCTGTTTGTAGTGTGATTCTATGTCGTCCTTGCCTATATAATAGGCCCCGAACCAATTTACCCAAGTGGCATCCGTCGTATAATTTTCGGCGAGTCCTCTCGAATCATGGCGATTCCAGGCGTCTTCGTAGTTTTTGACCAATTGCCGGATAGCGCTATTTTCTTTGGCAGTGTCTTGTTGCTGGGCGACTGCGGCAAATACCGGCATAATGGCCAGGATGGCGAGGAAGAACTTCTTTTGCATGAGAAAGCAGAATTTATAGGGGAATTTAAAAAGAAATGGCGAGAATAGTGAAAAACAGCGGCTTTTTTGTTGCTGCCTGGTGAGGAATCGAACTGCGGTTTGACTGAAAGCTTTCGCGTGAAGTCAGGATTTGAAGTTTCTACAGTTTACTGTATCTTCCCTATATGCTAAAACAATATTTCCTACTGTTTTTCGCCGCATGTCTTTGCTCGGCGAGTTATGTTTTTCAATAGAGGGTCATAATGCTATTAATTTCAAAAAAAATTGCTCATGAAGAATCCATTGTTAATGCTAATATTGTTTAGCATCTTCACCAATAAGACCTGTCTTGCACAGGCAAAAGACTCCGCTCACTACTATACCGCCGCTGATGGCATAAAAATATACTATGAGGTGAAGGGTACCGGTTACCCGGTAGTACTGGTACACGGGTTTATTGTAAACAGCCAAAGCTGGAAACGGGGAAAGCTGTATTTTGACCTGGTGGCTACAGGTTATAAAGTAATTACCATAGACCTCCGGGGTAATGGCCAGAGCGATAAACCCCATGATTGCGATCTGTATGCAAATGATGCCGAAGCCAAAGATATCATGGGCATTGTTGGCGAACTGAAGCTGAAAAAGTATACCGCTGTTGGGTATTCGCGCGGTTCAATTATTACGGCGAGGTTAATGGTGCTTGACAAACGCCTGGAGCAGGCCGTAATGGGCGGCATGGGAACTGATTTTACCAATCCCAATTGGCCGCGGCGTATTATGTTTTACAAAGGCCTTAGTGGTATTGACGTAGCTCCGGAAATGGAACCAATTATAGCAAATGTAACCAAGGCCGGGCTCGATAAAGGTTTGTTGGCCTGTATGCAAAAAGAGCAACCCAGCACACCGGAAAAAGCACTTAAGAAAATTAAAATAAAGGTACTGGTTGCCTGTGGTGATAAAGATGATGATAATGCCAAGGCATTGGATCTATCCAGGTATTTTGAACATGGCGCCTTTACATCCGTTCCAGGCGATCATGGAGCAGCCGTGCAGACCCAACAGTTTTCAGATGCCGTTTTACAATGGTTGCCTGCTGCACACTGAGCATGCAATCGATGGGAGCCCCGTGCCCATAAGTTTTTCCAACGCGATACTATCTTCAAGTGAGAAAGACCACACCCAATGCCGCTGCCAACGCTGCTGTCATGACGAAGGCGCCGATCTTTAAAAAACTCCGGGCGCTGATGATCTGGCCCTCGCGGCGTAGGGCAACCAGCCATAGGATAGTGGCCAGCGACCCGGTGATGGAAAGGTTGGGGCCGAGGTCGACGCCGATCACTATGGACCGTTGGACCGCTGCAGGTATCTGGCCGCTCTGCAAGACCTGACCGGAGATAAGTCCTACAGGCAAATTGTTCATCAGATTGGAGGCTACTGCTACGCCTACGCCGCCTGACCAGGCTGCACCGGTGGCCGATTGGGAGATGCCTTGGTGCAACCATCCTGAGAGTGTGGTGATCAAGCCGGTTTTCCCCAGGGCTTCAACAATCACGAATAGCCCCGCGACCAGCGGGATGACCGACCAGGAGACGCCTTTGATGACTGTCAAGGGAGTTTTCCTGGTCTGGATCAGGACGATGCCGGAGGTCAATATACCGGTGATGGCTGTGGGCAGACCGAGTTGGAGATCCAATCCTGACGCAACGAGGAGGGCGGCGCCGGTTCCTATTATACCCCATAACGCGAGTTTCCCGCCGGGTAATAACGGTGGCTGGGGAATATCTTTAGCGATGTCCTGGCGTAGCTGCTTGCGTTGTGTCCATCGCAGCGTCAGAAAAGTGATAGCAATGGATAGAAGCGAGGGGACCGTATATTGTCCAAGCCAATGGAGTAGAGGCGGCATGTGGCTGCCATAGATAACGAGATTAGCGGGATTGGAGATCGGTAGTACGAAAGAGGCCGCATTGGCGATGAAGGCGCAAATCAGGAGATAGGGCAAGGGCCTTTCTACCTTGGCCACGCGCATTGCCGCCGCTACAGCAGGCGTCAGCACCACTGCCGTCGCATCGTTGGAAAGGAAAATGGTAACGGCGGCTCCAACTCCATAGATGAGCAGGAAGAGCCGGCCAGGCGATCCTTTTGCCTGCCGGGTAGCATGGGCTGCCAACCAGTCGAATAACTTCTCTTCCCTGGCGGTTTCTGCCAGCAGCATCATCCCTGTCAGGAACAGGTATACATCTGTGCCTTTGCCGACACCTTGCAGTTCTTCCAGGGGAGTT
>JADMIO010841970.1_pt1 | contig 50242 bp, 37 predicted proteins | sample 8958161 | NCBI WGS metagenome assembly JADMIO01 (sample SAMN16585339, study PRJNA669376) | soil metagenome | isolation source: Crop rotation soil | place: USA: Cullars Rotation, Alabama | collected 2011 | reverse complement strand
GCGACAACTTGTCCACGTGGAATTCTAAGCTTAGGATCCCAATGTGCTGGAAAGATCCACTGGCAGCTGACTTACTCCGGCTCCTCGCGCGACGAGCCCGATCTGCGCGAAGTCTTCCGCGGCCTGCTGCCCGACGGACGCTATCGCTATCTATCGTCCGGCTCTTCCGGCGTGCGCTTCTTCTCGGACCTCAAGGACAAAATCTACGAGCCGCAGGCCGACTACAGCATTCCGTTCTTCAAGGGCCCGATCAGCGGCTTGTTCAAGGTCGGCTTCCGCGCCACTGTCCGGCACCGCGATTTCCAGGCGCGGCGGTTTCTTTTCGCGGCCCAGCAATTCACCACGCTCAATCTCTTCCTGCCCAGCAATCAGCTCTTCGGGCCCGCCAACATCCGCCCCGACGGGTTTCAGATTACCGAGTTCACGCGCGGCACCGACACCTACGCGGCCGATATGAACATCTTCGCCGGCTACGCGATGGTGGACATCAGCCTCGGCTCGCGATGGCGCCTCGAAGGCGGCATCCGTATCGAAGATGCCGACCAGACCGTGATCACCATCGACAACCGCGTCGCTAACGCCATCCCGGTGCGAGCCAATCTTTCCAATCGCGATCCCGCGCCCGCGATCAATGCCATCTACGCGTTAACCAAACGGCAGAACCTGCGCCTGTCCTACAGCCAGACCGTCTCCCGTCCCGACTTTCGCGAACTCTCGCCCTTCGACTTCAACAACATCCTTGGCGGTTACATTACGCAGGGCAACCCGAACCTGAAGCGGGCGACGATTGCCAACTACGACGCGCGCTGGGAATGGTTTCCCGGCGGCAATCAACTGCTCGCCGCGAGTTTCTTCGCCAAGCTTTTCACCGACCCCATCGAACAGACCATCGTGCCGTCGAACGATCTGCGGCAGACTTTCGTCAACGCGAAAGGCGCGCGCAACTTCGGTATCGAACTGGAGGCTCGCCGGTCGCTGGCCGCGTTCTCGCCCCGGTTGAGGGACTTCGCGGTTTCCGGAAACTTCACGTTCGTCGATTCGAATATCGACATCAAGCCGCAGGACGCGGCGGTCATCACGACAGCGTCGCGCCCGCTGCTCGGACAGTCGCGTTACATCGCCAACGGCGTCGTGCAATGGCGTCGCGCCCGCTGGCACAGCGATGCGCGCTTCACCGCGAACTACACGTCGCGGCGCATCTCCGACGTCGGCACGTTCCGCCTGCCGGACGTCTACCAGGAAGCCAATACTTATCTCGACGTCGTCTACCAATACTCCTTCGATGAACGCGGCAAGTGGAACTTCCGTTTCGAAGGCGAAAACCTGGGAGACAACGACTTTCGCTGGACACAAGGGAGTTTTGTCCAGCGCGATTACCACCTCGGCCGCACGTTTCAAATCGGCCTGAACTATTCACTTTTCTAAACACCAACAGGAGACAGGATGCGAATTCAATCGATTGTTCTATTCGCGATGACGGCAGCGGCGGCTGCGAACGCCGCGCCACAGTTCCGGCAGCTGAGTACCGTCGAGGCGAAACGGATCGCCGCGGTCGAGCCGCGAGGCGCCGGCTACGAAGGGCCGCGCCCCAAGCTTGCGATGTGGATCTGGAGTGATAAATACACCTACCAGGCCGGTGAGGCGCTGACCCTCAAGTACACGGTCAAGACCAATGGCGACCTCTACCCGTACACTGCCTTTGTCTACCGGCAGAACAACCAGACGGGCAAGAAGACCTTCCTTCCGGGCGGCGGCGAAGTTCCCACCGACATCACGGGAAACACGCTTTCTCAAGGGTTCCGGCCGGTCCAGCTGGGATCGGTTACCAAAGCCGTCCTGATCGGCGACGGCGGTTCGTTCCCCGGCATAACCGTTCCCGACGAACCCGGCATGCACACCATCGTGGTCCAGTTGCGCGACTACACCGGCACGAAGGTGCTGAAGACGTCTTATATGAAAATCGGCGTCGTCAAAGCGAAAGTAACGATCTCCAGTGACATTACTGCCGACAAGACGCTCACCAATGACACGGAGTGGCATCTGCAGGGCGTCATCTACGTGAAGAACGGCGCCACCCTGACGGTTGAGCCGGGAACGTTCGTGGTCGGCGAGCCGGGAACCACGCCTCCCTCGGCCCTGGTCGTCACGGTCAACGGCAAGATCATCGCGAACGGGACGAAGTCGAGGCCGATCGTCATGACCAGTTCGCTGCCATTCGGACAGCGCTCGCGCGGTGATTGGGGCGGCCTGGTGATGCTCGGCAAGGCACCCATCAACGTCGGCGCCAACATCACCACCGGTACCACGTGCGCCGTTCCCGGAGGTTGCCAGAACGCGGCCGGCACTTTCTATATCGAAGGACTCGTCGGCAATCCCGATAGTCTCTATGGGGGCAGCGACCCCAATCACAATTGCGGCAGCCTGAAGTATGTGCGGGTGGAGTATGCGGGCACCATTCTCTCGCCCAACAACGAGCTTAATTCGTTCACCTGGGGCGGCTGCGGCAAACAGACCGTCGCCGAGCACCTGCAGGCAATCTACGGCAAGGACGACTCGTTCGAATGGTTCGGGGGCAACATGGATGCCAAGTGGCTGGTCGGTGGCCTGGGTGCGGACGACTTCACCGATTACCAACTGGGCTACACCGGTCGTGTGCAATTCGGCTTGATGTACCAGAGCCCCGACGCGCCGGGCAATCGCGGCCTGGAAGCCGATAACAGTGAGTACAACGCGGGCGCGCTCCCGTATTCCAATCCGACATTTTTCAACATCACCTATGTCGGCAGCGGTACGGCCGGTTACGATGAACCCAATGCGCCGGGACTGTACCTGCGTCGCGGCACCCGCGGATCGTTCAACAACATGGTGATCTCCAACTTCTACAGCCCTTGCCTCGACGTCGATGACGCGGATACCCAGGGCCAGGCGGACGGCGGCAATCTGACCATGAACGGCATCCTCTGCTGGGGCAACAATCTGGGCGTCAACGGTGCGAACACCATGGAGGGTCAGATCGTCGCGACGGGCCTTTCCGCCTCCACTTACAACCTGGCATATGCCAAGGGCGAAAAAGGCAACGGAGCCGGAAAGAACATCATGGTCGCCGACCCGTTGTTCACGCGTCCGTTCGAGTACAGCGACCCCGACTGGCGCGGTTTGTTCTCCAGTCCCATCTATCGCGCGGGCTGGGTGCAGCCTCCCGACGACGGCTTCTTCGACCAGACCGCACAGTTCCTGGGCGGCATCGGCGATATTGATTGGACGGAAGAGTGGACTTTCTGGGTAATTGAAACGGATCTCTGATGGCGTCGTCGCTGCCCTGTGGGGCGGGGTTTCTGGCTGGCCGAGCTTTGCTCGGCTGCGGGACGTGGGCGTCCCGCGCGGGTCAAGGGACCCGCCCCACAAAACGTTTTAACTCCAGGGGCCGAGCTTTGCTCGGCTCGACAGACTGAAGTCTGTCGCACGGGCTTAGACATGCTGGCCGAAAAGAGGTCCGGCGACTCTTGTCCTACAATGAAAGCCGCTCATGATGCGCGGCTTTCTACTCTACCTTTCGGCCCGCCCCGGGCTGCGCCGCTGGATGGAGCATTCCACCGTGGCGCACAAACTGGCTCATCGCTTTGTAGCCGGTGACACTCTCGACGAAGCACTTGCCGCGTGCCGTCGAATCAACTCCGAGAACCTAGCTGCCACGCTCGACTATCTCGGCGAGAACGTCCGCACCATGGAGGAAGCCGCACAGTGCCGCGAAGCTTATCTGCGGACACTGCGCGCCATCAATGACGGCCGCATCAATAGCAACGTATCGCTGAAGCTCACCCAGTTCGGCATGGACGTTTCCGAAGATGCCTGCGGGGATAACGTCGCGGCGCTTGTGAAGTGCGCGGCCGCATCCGGCAGTTTCGTTCGCATCGACATGGAGTCGAGCGCTTATACGGAACGCACCCTGCGGCTGGTGGAACGGCTGCACCAGGAGTACGGCGCCTGCGGAACCGTGATCCAGTCCTACCTGAAACGCAGCGCCGGAGATATCGAACGGCTCTGCGACAAGCGAATCCGGGTACGCCTTTGCAAAGGTGCGTACCTCGAGTCCCCCGACGTGGCGTTCGAGAAAAAAAGCGACGTCGATCGCAGCTACCTCGAACTTTCGCGCGTTCTGCTCGCCAAGGGCGAGTATCCGGCGATTGCGACACACGACGAAGCCATCATTCGTGAGTTGATCGTACACTGCAGGCAGCAGGCGATTTCACCGGATCGATTTGAGTTCCAGATGTTGTACGGAATCCGCCGGGACCTGCAGCGCAAGCTCGTCGCCGACGGTTACCGGCTGCGGGTTTACATTCCCTATGGCGAAGCGTGGTATCCCTACTTTATGAGGAGGTTGGCGGAGCGACCGGCAAATCTGATATTTCTCGCCAAGAACCTCTTTCGGGAATAAGTGCATTCGTTTGGGAACTTACGGATGGGTGAAGTCGTCAAACACAGTGTGCGCTACTGGGGCTTCCTGACGCTGAAGGTGGCGTTGAGTTGCGCCATCGCCGCGGTGTTCCTCTGCGAGATCAACTATTCGTGGTATCCCCACGATCCGATACCCGTCATAAACGACACGTACTTCGGTCGCGATCTGCTCTATACCTCGCTGACGGGATTGGTCTTCCTTCTCCTGGCAGGACTTCTCTATCTCTCCGGACTCGACCAGCGCTACCGCTGCCGGGTCTGCCTTCGCCGCCTGCGAATGCCCATCGAAAAAGGCTCCTGGGGACGCATGCTGTTCTTCGGCCGTCCCAAGATGGAATACATCTGCATTTACGGCCACGGCACGCTGAAGGTCCCGGAAATACAGGTCCTGGGAATTGAAAACTCGGAATGGAAGCAGCAGGGCGATATCTGGAGCGAGTTGTTCGCGGGCGACCCCGACAAAAAGAACTGACTGCTCCTGTGTGACAGGTCATCTTTTTTTAGGGCCGCCGAGCGGTGCGAAGCGCAGCCTGCTTTTCTTTCCTCAATTTGCTAATTCCATAGCAGAAATGCTACAAGTAGCTAAATTCAACTCCTCTCATGAGCAAGCATTTACTACTTGTTTTTGCCCTGGTCAGTGCTGTCTCCTTACCAGCTGCTGAAGGGCCGCAGGTGTTTGCCATCCGCAACGCCCGCATCGTTCCGGTTTCGGGTCCGCCGATCGACAAAGGCACTGTGGTCGTCCGTGACGGCCTCATCGAAGCGGTCGGCGCCAGTGTCACTCCTCCGTCCGACGCGTGGATTGTCAACGGTGAAGGCCTGACGGTCTACCCGGGGCTGATCGATGCGCTGAGCACCTGGGGGCTTCCCGCTCCCATCACGCTCACGACCACATCGTCGCGATCGGCCACCACTTCGACCGCCAGCATCACCTCCGCAAGCGTGACCACGCCGGCCGCTCCCGTGACCGTGATTCGCGGACCCGAGGATCGTCCATCCAACTCCAGCTATCGCAAGGCCGCCGATGAAATCGTACCCACCGACCGCAGCATCGAAGCCGCGCGTGACGCCGGTTTCACGACGGCGATCACTTATCCCACGACCAACATCTTTGCCGGGCAGGGAGTGATTTTCGACCTCGCGGGCGACCGGGCCGGCAGCATGATCGTGAATCCCTCGGCGGGAATGTATCTGTCGATGAGCACCGGCACTCCGCGCACTGCGGGCGGCGGCGCTCCACGGCAATTTCCCGGAGCGCTGTTCGGCGTGATCGCGTACATTCGCCAGATCTATCTCGATGCCGATCACTACAAGCTGGCCAACGAAATCTACGCCAAGCATCCGCAGGGCTTGCAGCGGCCTCCCTATGACCGCTACCTGGAAGCCGTGCTCGAGAGTCCGCGAATTCTGCTGCCCGCGTCCCGTGCCGTCGAGGTGGAGCGCATGGTGCACCTGGGACAGGAGTTGAAGCGCAGCACCTTGATTTACGGCGGCGCGGAAGCATGGCGCGCGGCCGACATCCTGAAGCAGACCGATACGCCGGTGCTGGTCAGCCTCAAATGGCCGGAGCGCCCTTTGACCGCCGACCCCGACAATCCGGACAGCCTGCGCATCCTGGAAATGCGTGACAATGCGCCGTCCACTCCCGCGGCACTGGCCAAGAGCGGCGTCAAGTTTGCGTTCTATTCGGACGGGATCCCCGTCCCCCGGGATGTTGTGCGGGCAGTCAAGAAGGCCATCGATGCCGGTCTTGCACCCGCCGATGCCGTCCGCGCCATGACCCTCAGCGCGGCGGAAATCTACCACGTGGCAGACCGTGTCGGCTCCATCGACAAAGGGAAAATCGCCAACCTCCTGGTGACCGACGGCGAACTGTTCCAGGATCGCACCAGGGTGAAGTACGTCTTCGTCGACGGCATCAAATACGAAACGTCACCGGAGAGACCTCAATGAAGAAATCCGCCATACTCCTGCTGCTTGCGCCTTTCGCAGCAGTTGCCGCCCCTCCCATCGTCATTCAAAATGCGACCGTGCTGACGGTGACCAAGGGCACCATCGAAAAAGGCTCGGTGCTGGTTCGCGACGGTAAGATCGCCGAAGTGGGTGCGAAGATTGTGGTGCCCGACGGCGCGACCGTAATCGATGCGTCGGGCCAGTTCCTGATGCCGGGCATCATCGACTGCCACTCGCACATCATCGCCGAATCGATCAACGAAGGAACCGTTTCGGTCTCGTCGATGGTCGACATCCGCGATGTGCTGAACCCCGAGGACATCGCCATCTACCGGGCACTCGCCGGAGGCGTGACGACAGCCAACATCCTGCACGGGAGCGCCAATGCCATCGGTGGAAAATGCGTGGTGGTGAAGACGCGCTGGGGCAAGTCCGCCTCCGATCTGATCTTCGAAGGTGCGATGCCGGGCATCAAGTTCGCTCTGGGCGAGAATCCGAAGCGTGCCGGCCAGACTCCGAATATCCGTGCCGCGCCATCGACGATTCCCCCTCGCTATCCCGCGACACGCATGGGCGTGGAGTCCGTGATCCGCGAGGCGTTCACCGAGGCGAAGGCTTACCAGGCGTCCTGGAAGACGTACGAAGCCAAGAAGTCGCGCGGTGAGATCGCCATCCCGCCCGCGCGCAACCTGAAACTCGATTCGCTGGTGGAAGTGCTCGAAGGCAAACGACTCGTTCATGCCCACTGCTACCGGCAGGACGAGATTCTGATGCTGCTGCACGTTGCCGACGACTACGGCTTCCACATCCAGACGCTGCAGCACGTGCTCGAAGGCTACAAAGTCGCGAAAGAGATCGCGGCGCACGGCACCGGAGCGTCGACCTTCAGCGATTGGTGGGCATACAAGGTTGAAGCCTACGATGCCATTCCTTATAACGCCGCGCTCATGATGCGCAAGGGCGTGCTCGTTTCGCTCAATTCAGACGACGCGGAACTGATGCGCCATCTCAACACTGAAGCCGCCAAAACCATGAAATACGGCGGCCTGACCGAAACCGAAGCGCTCTCCACCATCACCATCAATCCGGCGAAGCAGTTGCGGATCGACAATCGCGTCGGCTCCCTGGAAGCCGGCAAGGACGCGGACATGGTGCTCTACGACCAGCACCCGCTCTCCACCTACGCGAAAGTCGTCAAGGTCCTGATCGACGGCCAGGTCTACTTCGATCGATCGAAGGATCTGGAAGACCGTCCGGAGAAAGAGAAGCTCAAACAGACGCTCATCACCAAGGCCGCCGAAGAGAAAAAGCGGACCACCGCACCGGTCTCGCGGAGGCCGGGTCAATGAGAATCACGCTGAGCCTCTTCTTTGCTGCCGGACTTCTCGCTTCCCATCTAAACGCCGCCAGCGACGACACATTTCTGCTGAAGGGCGCGACCATCCACACCCTGGCGGGCGAGGACATCGCCAACGGCTCGATTCTCGTGCGCGACGGAAAGATCGCGGGAGTCGGCAAGAATCTGGCTGCGCCTCCGGGAGTGAAGGTCATCGATGCGCGCGGGATGCAGGTGTACCCGGGCATCATCGATTCCGGAACCACGGTCGGCCTGACCGAAATCTCAGCGGTGCGCGAGACGTCGGACGTTCAGGAACTGGGCAAATTCAATCCGGAACTGCGGGCGTCGGTGGCGGTGAATCCGGAGAGCGAGCACATCCCGGTCACGCGGGCCAATGGCGTCACGGCTGTCCTGGCGCTGCCCGACGGCACCGGCTTATCCGGGCAAGCCTCGCTGATCCGTATGGACGGCTGGACCACTGACGATCTCGAAGTCAAACGCTCGGCGGCGATGCACCTGCGCATGCCGACCATCGGCAATAGCGGACTCCGGGGCGGCGGAGGTGGCGGCGATTCGGAAGATCCTTCGGGAGCGCCTCGCCTGACGTTCGAACAAATGCGCCAGACCTACGAGAAGGACATGCAGGAGTTGAACGCCTTCTTCGAAGCTGCGCGACGCTATGCGCAGGCGAAACAAGCCGGCGGCGCGGGCTTCAAGACCGACCTCAAACTCGAGGCGATGCTGCCTGTGATCCGTGGGGAGGAGCCTCTGCTGATCACGGCTCAGCGCGAGCGCGCCATCCGCGATGCCCTGCGCTTCGCCGAGAAGCAGAAGATCAAGGCAGTCCTTTGCGATCCAAAAGAGGCGTATAAGGTGCTCGACGAGATCAAGAAGCAGGATGTACCCGTCGTGCTGGGCCCCACGCTCTCTCTGCCCGTCACCGAGGATGACTCCTACGATCAACCGTTCACCACACCCGGGCAGCTTTATCGCGCAGGCATCAAGTTCGCCTTCGCCAGCTTGAGCAATCAGTTCTCGCGGGACCTGCCTTACCAGGCGGCCGCCGCGGTTCCTTTCGGCCTGCCGAAGGAAGAAGCGCTAAAGGCCATCACCGTGAATGCCGCGCAAATCTGGGGAGTAGCAAACCAGATGGGCACCATCGAAGAAGGCAAGTCGGCGGACTTCATGGTGACGGACGGCGATCCACTGGAGATCAAGACCCACGTCAAACAGCTATTCATCAAGGGCAAGAACGTCAACCTGGAAGACAAGCACAAGCGTCTGTACGATAAGTACGAAAAGCGCCCGTGATCCGATATATTCTAGGGACTGCTATGAAGCCAACCTTTCTCTTGAATCTGCTGCTGCTTTGTGCCGGCACTGCGTTTTCCCAGGATGGCGTGATACGGGTGATCGCGTTCGGCGCCCATCCCGACGATGCGGACATCCGGTTTGGCGGAACCGCCGCCAAGTTCGCAGCCAAGGGCCACCAGGTGAAATTTGTCTCCGTCACCAACGGCGATGCCGGGCACTGTCAGATGGGAGGCGGCGAACTCGCCAAGCGGCGAAGGCTGGAAGCCAAGGAAGCAGCCAAAAAGCTGGGCATCGCCGAGTATGAAGTTCTCGAGAATCACGACGGTGAGCTGCTGCCGACCCTCGAGGTTCGCAAGCAGATCATCCGCGCCATCCGCGAATGGAAGGCCGACCTGGTGCTGGCGCCGCGGCCTTACGACTACCATCCGGACCATCGCTACACCGGCGTCCTGGTGCAGGATGCGGCTTTCATGGTGCAGATCCCGATGGTGGTGACCGACACGCCGCAGCTGAAGCGAAACCCCGTCTTCATGTACTTCGAAGACGATTTCAAGAAGCCAAATCCCTTCGCGCCGGATATCGCGATCAGCATTGACGACGTCTGGAGTAAGAAGATCGATGCGCACGAAGCCGAGCCGTCGCAATTCTACGAGGCGCAGCCGCAATGTTGGGGCGGGGGAATCGAAGTGCCGAAGGACCCGGTCGAGCGCCGTAAATGGCTGGAGAAATCGCGCGACCGGCGGCCGAGTCCCGCGGTGCAACAGATGCTGGTGAAGTGGTACGGCGCTGACAAGGCCGCACAGGTCAAGCATGCCGAAGCATTCGAGCTGTGCGAGTACGGCCGGCGGCCATCCGAAGCGGACTTGAAGAAGCTCTTCCCGTTCTTTAATTAGACGGAGAATCGCTGGGAAGTGCGATTCTAGAAACGCAGTTTCACGGCCAGTTGCAGCAGTCGCGGGTCCCGCGCATACGTAATCTGGCCGAAAGTCGGACTGGTCAACGTCACCGTCGAGACATAAGCCGTCGCGTTGTAGAACAGACTCAGGTTCGGATGGTTTAGTGCGTTAAATGCCTCCGCACGGAATTCGAACTTCAGCCGTTCCGTGACATCGAATCGCCGGAAGATCGATGCGTTGAAGTTGATCAGTCCCGGACGGCGGAGGTCATTGCGGCCCGCCGTGCCGTACGTGCCAATCGCGTTGGTCTTGAAGGCGTCGGTATTGAACCACTTCTTGAGCGGATTGGCGCCTTCGGGGCGGCCGCTCGCGGCGGTGATCTGGTCGCAGTTGTCGTTTCCGACGCCGGTCAATGAATTATCCACTCCGCTGCGGCAGGTAAAGGGGAAGCCGGTTTGCCCGACCGCCAGCGCATTCACCTGCCATCCGTTTACGATGCCCCTTAACGCAGCGCTGCTGGAGCGCAGTTTGGGAAGATCGTAAATCGCAGCGATCTTCATTTGATGTTTCGCATCATAGTCGGAGGGCGCGTAATCCATCGAAAGATTCAGCGGGTTCCTGGGACCCTGCGCGAGCGCGGTGCCGAAACTCCCCGACGAATCGATATCCATGCTCCTTCCCCAGGTATAGCTCGCCATCAGATTCAGTCCATGCGCGGCACGCTTCGTGTACTGAACCTGAAGCGCATGATAGCGGCCGTAGTTCACCGACGACCCAACCGTCAATTGTCCGATCCCGGGATACAAACGCCGTGAGTTTTCGTTGGCGACCGTCGCGCCCGGCGCAAACAACGCAGGATTCGCCTGGTACCGGGTCATCATTCCGAGAGTATGGTTGCCGACATAAGAGAGAGTCACGGCCGAACTCGCGGGCAGTTGCCGCTCGATCGTGAAGTTCCACGTCTGCGTGTACCCCGGGTGCGCTTGCGTGTCCAGTTCGCGGATCGCGGCATTCGCCGGGAAAACGTAAGTGGAGAGAGAACCCGGCGGCGTGTAGGGAAACGGGACCGGATTCGACCCGTAGGGGCTGAGGAAGGAAGGCGGATTGGGAATACTGATGCTCGTGGTGCGGAACGGTGGAGAATCGAGATTGCGCAGCAGTCCGTCAAAATCCGTGCCGGGCCGAAAGATCCCGTAGGCAGACCGCATCACAGTCTTGCTGTTCCCGAAGACGTCCCAGGCAAAGCCGATTCGCGGCGAGAACTCCGGCCACTGATTGCTCACGATCGACCCCGGAACTCCCGGATCGCCCGTGAACACCGTCGACTTGGGCGCGAGCGGCGCCCTGGTCGACTGGACTCCCGGAGCAAAGCCGGACGTAATTCCAAGTATGTCGCGCGGCATCAGGTTCGGTTCCCAGCGAATGCCGGCATTGATCGTCAGCCTGCGGCTGACTTTCCAGTCATCCTGCGCCCAGACACCGAAGGTAGTAACCACGAAGTTGCCCGGACTGTCGCTGGCTTCGGCGAAGTTGGACGGCAGTCCGAGCAGAAAACTGGCGAACGCATCTCCCGAGCCCCGGATGGCGGCTGACGTGGTGCGCGCCGCTGAAAAACTCCACTGCCCGGAATCGGTCGCGCCATGGTTGAACGTATAGTCGGTCGTATGTTGAAATGTGCCTCCGAAGCGAACCAGGTGCCGTCCCACCGCGTGACTGAAGTCCGCTCTCGCTTCGCTGGTATGCGGGCTCATGATCGAAACATTGTTCGAGAGCAGCGCGGCGTAGCCCGTGATCGCGACATCCAGTTTCTTTCCTGGAGTATCGCCATCGGCAAAGGGGACCTGTGCGCCCAGGTCCTGCATCGTCAACGGCGCAGATGAAGATTGCAGGCGGTTGATCCACAGGTAGTTGTACGACGCGGTCAGAACCCATGTGGGGCTGAAGGTGTGGGTAATGCTTCCCGACACGCTTTGGTTGACGAAATTGTTGTCGCCCCCGAATGCGGGCAGCAGCCCGGGAGCAAACTGCCGGTTGTCGTCGCGGAAATAGCGGACCATCAGGTGGTCGCGGCCGGTCAGCAGGTAGTCGGCTTTCGCGAGTATCTGCTGGTCGTCGAGCTTGCCCGGAGGCGAGAAGACCAGCAGGTTCGTTCCGGAATTCGGCAGCGGGATGTACGGCAGTAGTTTCTGCGCGGTAGGATCGAGCCGGTTTTGCGGAATCACATTACCCGGAAAAGCCTGGTTCGTATTGGGATCGACGATGATGGCGCTGCTCTGCGCAAAACTCCCCGTCCGCACCGCCGCGCTGGGGACCGTAGCGGTTACAGGGCTCGGAGTGCCGCGCTTGATGGTCTGCTGGAACGATCCGAAGTAGAACAGCTTGTCCTTGCGGATCGGACCGCCCAGCGTTCCGCCGAACTGGTTCTGTTTGTAATCCTGCGGTTCGACGGCGAAGAAATTGCGCGCATCCATGGCATCGTTGCGCACGAACTCGAATAGCGTGCCGTGCAGCTGATTGGTGCCCGATCGCGTGGTCAATTTCACCGATGCGCCGCCGCCCTGCGTCTCCGCGCTGAAGTTGGACGACTGCACCGTGAACTCCTGCAGCGTGTCCGGATTCGGCAGACTCGGAGCCGAGCCGTAAGAGCGGTTCTTGTAGGTCGCCCCGTCGAGCATCCAGTTGTTGCTGATGGTGGAGAGTCCGTTCACCGAGAGACCGGCGTTATCAGCCTGTCCGGGTACGGTCCCGGCGTCGGTGTTCACCGATCCCGGGGTCATCACCGCCAGGTCGAACGTGTTGCGTCCATTCAATGGCAGGTCGGACATCTGCCGGCTGTCCACGGTGGTCTTGAGGTCCGAACTGGTCGTCTGAACCAGCGGTACCGATGTCGAGACTTCGACGGACTGCGAGATCTGCCCGACGGTCAAGGTCAAATTCAGGTCCAGCGATTGTCCGGTGTAGAGCTGAATTCCGCGCCGCACCAGCACTTCGAAACCAGCACGAGAGATCTTTAGTTCGTAGGGTCCGACAGGCAGGTCGGGGAAGCGGAAGAGTCCATCTTTGTTGGTCAGAGCGACCACGCGCTGATCCGTCTCGGGATTCAGGCACTCCACCTGTGCGTCGGCAACGATCGCTCCCGAGTTGTCGGAAACCGTGCCCGTAAGCATGGCCGTGGATTGCGCCAGGCAAAGACCCGGCAGCAACAACAGACAAGCCAGGCTGCGAATTGTAGCGGTGGAAGGCATACGTGGACCTCTGCGATTTGCCATCGATAATATGTTAGATTCCAGCGCTCAGTCAAGCGCGGGAACTGGCTCTTTACCTGCCCGGCGCCAGAAAGTCCCGCAGCTTCGACAATCCATATTCCCAACGGCGCGGCGAGCTTTCCCAAACCATGTTCTGAGCGGTGACATTGGGATCCAGCGGGTCCATGTCTTCGGTAGCGCTGCAGCCTGCAGCCGCGACCGCCTTGGCTCCGGTGCAGATGGTCGGCACGGCGTTCTTGGCGTAATACCCAAAGCCCTCTACTCCAAGACGCTTTGCCAGATCGAAGGTCTCATCCAGCTGGCCGGCGCTGGGGGTCCGGCCGCCGCCGGCGCCAAAATTGTTGGTGGTGTGCAGTTGCGCCAGATAATAAACCGGCTGGCCGAGACCTTTCAACAGCCGGACACGGTCACTGAGTTTGGCTCGGAACTCCGCCCCGTTCCTGGAGACCTTGCTGTAAAGATCGTAGAACGTGAAATCCGGATGCAGCGGCCGCAGTTTCTGCAGAATCACGGCGTAGACCGGTTCGTCTCCGATCTTTTGATAGAGCGGCGCGTGGCCGATATGGATCCCGACGCGGCAACCCGGAAACTCACTCTTGATGAGGCGTATCAACAGCTGATGGATGCCCGTGAAGTTGGTGACGAAGACCTGATCGAGCGCCTCGCTGTGTTCGAGGTACTGGCCGCCGCTCAATTTCGTTGACTGATCCCAGACTTTTTGCCCGGTCCAAAACAGCCCACCGCCGTCTTTCGAGTGGTAGATGGTCTCCTCTTCGCCGAGAATGACGGTGCAGGCATCCGGATACGCCTTCGCGTACGCGCGGATGGCGGCCATCGCGGATTGCGTAAACGCCTTCTCCGCCGAGGCATCGGACAGAATCTGTGGAGCGGTCAAATGGGCGGGCGGCGCCCCGCCAGCGGAAACCCAATCGTCGTAATAGCGCAATTGCATCCAGAGATTCGCTTTTCTCTCTTTGGCAAGGGCGAACACCGCCTCGTTGTAGGCGTTTGGATCGAAGTCGTCGCGCAACCCGGCCTTCTCGCGAATCCGTGGCGGCACGCCCAACGTTCCGTAAATGATTCCGGAAATATGATTCTTTGCAATGGCGGCGAGGGCGGTTCGGAGCGTGGAGGAGGCCCGATCTGTCGTGGAATTCGGTTCAGGATAGAGTCCCCACCCAGAAATCATGACGTAAGCCTGCCGATCCCCGCCATCGGCAGCGTATAGAGCCGCGCAAACCAGCACGGCTGCGGTGGAGATGCGGCGGCGAAAATGAATTGGTTTCATATCAGAGGAAAAGCTTCATGCCGACTTGAATCATGCGCGCTGTTCCAGCAGTTGTGATCCGACCCATGTTCTCATTGGCCGTAACGATTCGCGTGAGGCCGCGGCCGGATGCTTGCGCCGGGTTTTGGCCGACATAGACTTCGCTACTCCTCTGCTTTGACGTTATGTTACATGTATTTATCGCGAGTGGGGGGAGGCGGCGGCCGGGTAAATGCGCATCGGGACAACGTGTTACGATGCGGCCAATGGGAGGCGGCACGGCTGCGCGAACGCAGACAATGTGCATCATTTGTGCCATATCCCAACGCCAATGCCGCATTGGGGCTCATTCGCTATAGTGAAGAATCTATCAACTCATGCCGACTCGATGGACCGTCGTTTCGCGATCGGCAAGACAGACTCTGTACCGAGGTCATAAATGATGATTGGAATGACGCGCTTGGCTTTGATAGTAGGATTGACCGGCGCTATTGTGCAGGCGCAGACTCCACCACCGCGTCCGGCGACGCCTGATGCACCGCAAAGAGTGCGCCGACCGGGCGGATTTGTGCCCGGCCAGGAACGTCCGACAGGCGATCCGGAACAGATCGCTCGCGGCAAGCAGGCCTACGAGATCAATTGCCGCGGCTGCCATGGCGCGGACCTCCGCGGCGGCGACATGGGTGGGCCCAATCTGCTGCGCTCGCAAATCGCGCTGAGCGATCGCGACGGCGAGCACATCATCCCTGTGATTCAGGGCAGCCTGGCCGGGATGCCCACGATCAATATGTCGCCCGACGCTGCGAAGGCCACTGCGATCTACGTGCGCAGCGTCCTGGCGACCATTCAAGTGCAGGGTAAGCCACCATCCTCCACCGAGCCCCCGACGATCGTGGTCGGAAATGCAGCCGAGGGACAGGCCTACTTCGCTTCGAAATGCGCCAACTGTCATTCTGCGACGGGCGACCTGAAAGGACTCGCAAGCCGTTTCACCGATGCCAAAATGCTGCAGAATACCTGGGTCACGGGCCGTGCCCGGACTGGACGATTCGGCGGAGGCGGAGGAGGCCGTACGGAGAGCAAGCCCATAACTGTGACCGTGACACAACCGTCCGGAGAGTCGGTGGAGGGCAGGCTGCTCCGGATCGATGATTTCCTGGTGACGCTGGAACTGCCGGACGGCACCAGCCGAACGTTCCGCCGCGAGGGGAATGTTCCCAAAGTTGAAGTACACGATCCGCTGGAGGCCCACCGCGACCTGCTGAGTACTCTCTCGGACAAAAACATGCATGATGTGACGGCTTACCTGGTGACCTTGAAATGAATCGGATTCAGTTCCTTCCCGCGTTTTTCGCGCCCGTCCTGCTCTTCGCGCAATCGGGCGGCCTGACTCCCTCGGAGCTCTTGAAGCCTTTGAAGGACTCCTGGCCGACTTACAACGGCGACTATTCCGGCCGCCGGTATAGCGCGCTGAAAGAAGTCAACACGTCAACGGTCAAGAACCTTTCGCTTGCCTGGATGTCTCGATTAACTCCGGGGGGCGGCAATACCGGCGGAGGCTTCCGCGGCCGGGGGGGCGGCGGGCCCGCGGCGCCCCTCATCGTCGGCGGAGAGGGGACAGGCGAATTTGCGGCCGGAGGCGGAACCATCAAGGCCTCGCTGCTGGCGGTGAACGGAATCCTCTATGTCACCATGCCTGACAACGCGTGGGCAGTGGACGCGCGCGACGGCCGCGAGTTGTGGCACTACTTCTGGAAAACCAAGGGCGGAACGCACATCGGCAATCGCGGCGCCGGAATGTGGCACAACTACCTGTTCATGGAGACGCCCGACAACTACCTGGTTTCGCTCGACGCCAAGACCGGGAAGGAGCGCTGGCACAAACCGATCGCCGATCTGGACCAGGGGTATTTTTCGACGCCCGCGCCAGTCGTGATTGGCAACCACGTCATCGTCGGCACCGGCAACGATATCGACGCACCGGGATTCCTGCAGTCGTTCGATCCGGAGACCGGCGACCTGCAATGGAAGACCTACATGGTTCCCATGAAGAAAGGCGATCCGGGGCTCGACACGTGGGCGACCCTGGATGCGGCCCGGCATGGCGGCGGGCAGACCTGGATTCCCGGCGCCTATGACCCGGAAACCAATCTCTACGTGATCGGCACAGGAAATCCAACGCCTGCGTATACCACCGGCAAGCGGGGCGAGGGCGACAATCTGTTCACCTGTGCCCTGGTCGCCCTCAACGTCGATACCGGCAAGATGGCCTGGTATTATCAGACCTCGCCGCATGACATGCACGACTACGATTCGGCCCAGACGCCAATCTTCGTGGACGCCATGTTCAACGGCAAGATGCGCAAACTGGTCCTGACGGCCGCGCGCAATGGCTACTTCTTTGCCCTCGACCGGACGACCGGTGAACGGCTGGTCAGCACCAAATACGGGCAGCAGACGAATTGGGCCAAAGGCTTCAACAAGCAGGGTGCGCCCGAACACGATCCGACCAAGGATGCGACGGTTGGCGGCGCGCTGGTATCGCCGACATCGGACGGCACCGTGAACTGGGAGCCGCCCGCTTATTCACCCGATACAGGCTTGTTCTATGTGCCGGAAGACAACGGCTTCTCCATCTTCTACCTGACCGATCTCGACCCGCGCGGATCGATGGGGCTGGGCGGAAAAGAAGAAGCGAACATGGGAACAGCCGGAAATTATCTGAGCGCGATCGATTACCGCACAGGGAAGGTGGTCTGGCGCCATCGCTATTACGGGAACAGCGCGGGTGGGGGCCTGCTGGCGACCGCCGGTGGCCTGCTATTCAGCGGCGACGGCATGGGCAACTTCGTGGCGTTTGACGCTCGCACGGGGAAACCTGTGTGGCACACGCGCATCGGAAACACGACTAACGCGCCGCAGACCTTCCTGCTCGACGGCCATCAGTATGTAACGGTGGCGACCGGCGATACGCTTTGGTCCTTCGTTCTGAACTAGGCCAACCATGACACTCACCCAATCGCGACTTTCGACTGCAGCTCTGGTGATGGTTGGGCTTTCGGTGGGCGTTCTGTCCGCTCAGAACAGGCCGCCGGCGGCTCGCGGTGAGGCCGCTGCCATCGCGGGCGCAGGACAGGATCCGGAGGCCGTGGGACGCGGCGCCAAACTCTTTGCGTCCAATTGCGGTGGATGCCACGGAGTGAATGCTCGTGGCGGAGCGGGCGCGCCGGACTTGGTCCGCTCGATTGTAGTCCTGGATGACGAGAAGGGCCTGCTCATCGCACCAATCATCCGCAATGGGAAGCCTGATCTCGGGATGCCCAAGTCTACTTTGCCCGATGCGGCGATCGCGGATATCGTGGCATGGCTGCATGTGCAGACCTGGTCGGCGGGCCATCGCTCGCACTACGAATTCAAGGATGTGCTGACGGGAGACGCCCGCAAGGGGGAAGCGTATTTCAATCAACGCTGCGCCTCCTGCCATTCCGCGACAGGTGACCTGAAGGGTATTGGATCGCGTTATGACGGCTTCTCCCTGCAGGCTCGCTGGCTGCAACCGCGCGGCGGGCGAGGCAATCGCGGAGGTGGACCGCGGCGCGGCGGCGGCGCACCACAGTCAGAGGAAAGTCGCTCCGCGATCAAAGTCACGGTAGCGGCGGCGAATGGCCAACAGGTCACCGGTACGCTGATCCAAGTGGACGACTTCAGCGTTTCGCTTCGCGATGCGGCCGGCGAATACCACTCGTTTGCGCGTGAGGGCGAGACGCCGCGGGTGGAGATAAAAGATCCCTTGCGCCCGCATAGCGAGTTGCTCCGCATTTACCAGGATGCTGACATTCACAACGTAACTGCCTATCTGGCGAGCTTGAAATGATTAGAAAACTGCTGCTTTGCGTAGCTTTTTATCCGGCTGCTTTCGCGCAAGCGCCAAATCCCGCCATTCTCTCGAAGCAGCCGGTCGACTCCTGGCCGACGTACAACGGCGACTTTTCCGGAAAGCGGTTCAGTCCGCTGAAAGAGATCAACACCGGGAATGTACACCAGCTCGCGCTCGCGTGGGCGACGCACTTCAGCGGGGCCTCCAACGTCACGATCAAGGCGACGCCCCTGATGGTGAACGGCATTCTCTATTTCAGCGCGCCCAACAACGCGTGGGCGGTGGATGCGCGCAGCGGCCGCGAGCTTTGGCATTATCAATACCCGCCGAATTCCGGCAGTACGATCGGCAACCGGGGCGTGGGCATGTATGGCAACTGGCTTTTCCTGGAAACGCCCGACAGCAACCTGGTGAGCCTGGACGCGCGCACAGGCAAGGAGCGCTGGAAGGTATCGATTGCCAATCCGAAGCTGGATTACACGTCGACGGTGGCGCCGGTGGTCATCGGAAATCATGTGATCGCGGGCATCGGTGGCGACCACATGGATAATCCCGGATTCATTCAATCGCGGAGTCCCGAAGACGGGTCGTTGCAGTGGAAGTGGTGGACCACGCCGCGGAAGGGTGAACCCGGCATCGAAACCTGGCCCGACGAATACGCCTCGGCGCACGGCACGGGACAGGCCTGGATTCCAGGAACCTATGATCCGGAACTCAATCTCTACATCGTGGGAACCGGCAATCCAAATCCGGTGATGGCGGAGAAGAGCCGCAAGGGCGACAACCTCTACACGTGTTCGATCGTGGCACTCAATCCCGATACGGGGAAGTTAGTGTGGTACTTCCAGCCGTCGCCGCACGATACGCATGACTGGGACGCCGTCGAGACGCCGGTTCTGTTCGATGGCGTCATCGATGGAAAGAAGCGAAAACTGGTCGCGCAAGCCAGCCGCAATGGCTATTTCTTCGTGCTCGACCGGGAAACCGGCAAGAGGCTGGTGGGCACGCCGTTCATCGACACGGTGAATTGGGCGAAGGGCTACGACAGCAAGGGTCAGCCGATACCGGACCCCGCGAAGTTTCCGACCACAGACGGTGTTCTGGTGTCGCCGGCGGCCGTTGGGGCGACCAACTGGCAGGCGCCGAGTTTCAACCCCGACCTGGGATTGTTCTATGTGGGCACCAGCCGGACCTATGCGATGTACTACCTGACGGACACCGACGACCATCCCGAGGGATGGGGCGGGCTGGACTCTTCAGCGGGGTCGGATGGCAACGCATTGCTGGCTCTCGACTATCGAACCGGGAAGGCCGTGTGGCGGCATGAGTGGCTGAGCGGCAGCGGCATTACCAACAATCTTTCGACGGCAGGCAGGCTGCTGTTCACCAGCAATGGATCGAACCTGATCGCATTCGATGCAGGCAACGGAAAGATCCTCTGGCACAGCACGCTGATGGCGGCGCCGAGCGGGGGGCCCATTACGTATCTGCTGGATGGACATCAGTATGTGTTGGTCGCGGCGGGAGACGGGATGTACGCTTTCCGCATCAATACGCCTGCCAAATAGCTGCTATTTCGCGGATGCGATGGCCTTTTCGGCCAATTCCGTCATGAGGTCGTACCCGGCGTCGTTGGGCAAATGCCCATCCACGGTGAGTTCCTGCTTCATGTTCCGTCCGTTTGCCAGGGCGGAATAGAAATCCAGATAGGTGGCGCCGATCTCGGCGGCATAGCCTTTGAGCCAGCGATTCAGTCCGAGGATGCGGACCGGACTGCGGCGAGCGGTCAGGTTTTGGAAGCAGTCGCAGACCGGCAACACGGACGCCAGGACAACCCGAATCTTGTGCGCCCGGGCCAGGTCCACCATCGACTGGATGTGATCCGCAATGGTGGCTTCCGAAGCCGGACCCATCGCTCCGGCAATATCGTTGCTGCCGGCTTCGATGATCACGATCTCCGGATGAAGCGAGATGACGTCCTGACGGAACCGCACGAGCATTTGCGCCGAAACCTGCCGGGTAATTCCCCGATTCACGTACGGCTTGCCGGCAAAGAACGGCTTCTTTCCTTTGCCCCATTCTTCGAAGATTTCATCTCCCAGGAAGACGACCCGTGCGCTCCCCGGCTTCAGGCTGAGTTCCGCGTCATCGCTTCCGTAGCGGGTCAGCCCACCCCAGTCCATCAGGACCCGGCGATAGGCGTCCAGTTCCTCCTGCTGTCGATCCTGAGCCTGAACCGGCCAGACCGGCAGCAGCAACAGCAGAAAAACAAATTTCATGGCTTCAAGCCGAAGCAGAACAGGTCCCCTTCGAAGGTGTTGACGTAGATCTTGCCATTGGCCACTGCGATGCCGCTCCAATGGTTCCAGTTTTTGATTTGATCGCCGCTCGACCACAGTTCCTTCCCGGTCTGGGCATCAAGCACATAGACAACCACGCGTGACGAAAGCGGGGCGCGCCGTTCCAGGCGAAAATCGAGCCCGACATCCGGAAACGCTTGAGAGGTATTCTCCCCGCTACCGTACGCAAACACCATGCCGTTGGCAATCACCGGCGGCTCGGCCTGATCGATGTCCCGCGAAACCCATGCCGGGATCAACTGCGCTTTGCCTCCGACCAATTCCATGCGAAAAGCCGCGATGGCGCCTTTTTTGACCGTGCCGTACTCGATTGGCGCTTTGTATTTGGGATGCTTGGGTCCCCAGAACGGCGTCAGAATCCAGCGCGTGCCCTTGGCGTCTTCCCAGGTGGTCAGTGAACCCCAGATGCCGGCTTGGGCGAAATCGACGATCTCATTGCAGATCAGCGGCGTCCGATACACCGGCGTGCGGTGATCGTCGCCCCCGATGGACTCTGTGTCCATCAGGTAAACGCGGCACTCCTTGCTCGCGTCGATCATGTACTCCCGGCCTTTGAAGTCGAAGATGGCGGGCGTCACCTGCATGTCGAGATCGCGCTTCCACAGCCACTCGGCGTTGGACGGACCGTAATAGTCCACAAGCTCCAGCGCTTTGGTTTCCGGATTCTGCTTCACGCCGATAATTCCGTTGCCGAACAATCCGATCTCCGGATCCCAACGGCCGTCTCCGGTGCCCGTGTACTCCACCAGTCCCTTGCTGACCGCCGGACCCGAACGTCCCCACATGCCTCCGCCCGCGGGTCCCCAGCTTCCCACTTTGTGGGTCGCGAGATCGTAGGTATAGGCCATGTTCGGATTACCGCCGCAACCCTGTCCGCTATGCGTGTAGATGACGTTATTCACCAGGTTCAACGCGTACGGCTTGCCATTGGGCGGCATGAACTTTTCGGGCGGGCCAACCGGTTCTCCGTCGGCGGCGTTCAGGATATGCAGGCGGCCATCCCAGGAAGCGGCGTAGATGAGGTACTTTCCGGGACCGGCGCCCGGTCCGATGACGATATTCGCCGTCATTCCTCCAGGACACAGCACGCTGTACCCGCGACCGCCCGTCGGCGGCGTGAACGTACTCTCAAAATGGTGTTTCCAGACCAGCTCGCCCGTTTTCGCATCCAGCGCGAACACGTTATCGTCAGCACCGGCCTGGAGCACGAGTTCGCGCGGTCCGTTGCGGGTGGTGACGCTGCCGATCACGAGAGGCTCCAGCAGCGAATGCATCTGATGCGTCTGGTTATTGAGCTTGGCCTTCCAGAGCAGGCGTAGCCCGGAGACGTTGGCAGGGGTTAGAATACTTTCATCCTTCTGCCAGTTGTTACGCCGCGAATCGCCGCCGTCTGTGAGCCAGTCGGCACTGTAGACTGATGGGACCAGGGAAAGGATTGCAGCTGCAAGACAATGAGACGATATTCTTGCCATGAGACGAACCATACTATCATCGTGGGGGGGCGGCGTTGAAAGCAAAACGAATGAAACGGATTGCGGCGTTATCCATTGTGGTGGTTCTGGGAGCCGCTTACGGACAACGAGGCGCGGGCGATTGGATGACGAGCGGCGGTGATGCGCAGCGTTCATCCTGGATACGCTCGGATGTAAAGATCTCTCTCAAGAACATGGCTAAGCCCGGGTTTAGCCTGGTCTGGAAGTTAAAGCTGGCGGACGGCGAGCGGCCAATGTCCGGGGTGACACCGCCCGCACTGATCGACTTCTATATCGGGTACCGCGGATTTCGAACGCTGTCGTTCTTCGGGGCAAATTCGAACCGAGTTGTAGCCATCGATTCCGACCTCGGACGTCTGGAGTGGGAGGACAAATACTCGGCACCCTCGCCGCAGTCTGCGTCCGGATGTTCGGGCGGCATGACCTCAGCGGTGACGCGGCCAACCAATGTCTCCTATCCTCCGGGCATTGGCGGCGCGCTGGGACGCGGAACGCCGGCGAAGTCCGGCGTGGGGGCTCCGCACGAAGGCTCTGTGGTTCTGGCTGCCGTCGCCGCCCGGAAGACGCCGCCTCCACCACCTCCCGCAGCCAAGAAAGGGGGGAGACCCGAGCCCAATCCTTTCGGGCCCCATATTCAATACGTGCTGGCGTTGAGCGCCGACGGGAAGCTGCATTCGATCTGGGTCTCGAATGGCAATGAAACTGCGCCGGGCGTCGACTTTGTTCCGGCGAACGCGCACGCTTTCGGATTGGTGTCCTACGACGACACGGCCTACGTTGCGACCGCCGGCAACTGCGGCGGAGCGGGCAATGGCGTCTGGTCTCTGAATCTGGAATCCAAGAAAGTGAACCACTGGAGCACCACGAAGCCGATCGCCGGAACAGCGGGTCCGGCTGCGGGTCCCGACGGCAAGCAATACATTGGCGCAGGCGACGAGTTGGTAGCTCTCTCGCCCGGTCAACTGGAGGCGCTCGCCATTCACAAGATTGCGGGTACCGAGTTCAGCTCGAGCCCCGTGGTATTCGATTTTCACGGCAAGAATCTCCTGGCCATCGCCAGCCGGGACGGACGCTTGAACCTGCTGGACACGGCCGCGCTCAACAACCCGAAGGAACTCGACCGGAGCGAACCCTTTATCGAAAAGGATTCCGCGGTTGGCGCGCTGGCGAGCTGGCAGGACCTCGGGGGTACGCGTTGGGTTTTGGCATCGAACGGGTCGGCATTGGTGGCGTGGAAAGTGGTGGATCAGAACGGTACGCCGAAGTTTGAACGGGGCTGGAGTTCTCGCGCGTTGATGTCGCCGCTGCCGCCGATCGTCGTCAACGGCGTGGTTTTCGTCCTGTCGAGCGGTGAGTTTGCGCCTGGCGACTCGCGCACTTCCGCCGCCGAGCGCGCCCGCAAGTCGAAGCCGGCAGTTCTCTATGCGCTGGAAGGCATCTCCGGCAAGGAGTTTTGGAACAGCGGGAATACGATCCAATCTTTCGCGAACAATGGCGGCTTAGCGGGGGGCGGAACGCGGGTTTATGTTTCCACTCACGATGGAACGCAGTACGCTTTTGGCTTCCCGATCGAGCACTAGAATCGAGCATTCACCATGAAACTATTTGGCGGCAGTTTAATTCTCTTCCTCGGGGCGGCGATCGCAACGGCCCAGCAACTTCCCGAGGGCGCCGGCAAGGCCGAGATGGAGAAGATGTGCGTGCAGTGTCATGAACTCTCCCGTTCTATCTCTCTTCGCCAGGATCGCGATGGCTGGATCCACACCATGAACAAGATGTCTGCGTTCGGCATGAAGAGCACGGACAAGGACTTTGCGCTGGTGCTGAGCTACCTGACCCTGAACTATCCGGCAGCGGATCTTCCTCCCGTGAACATCAACAAAGCTCCGGCCATCGAGATGGAGGCGCGCCTGAGCCTCCGGCGATCCCAGGCCGCGGCGGTGATCGCTTATCGAAAAGCACACGGCAATTTCAAATCGCTGGAGGATTTGAAAAAGGTTCCGCTGATGGATTTCGCAATGATCGAATCGAAGAAGGACCGGATCGTCTTTTAGTTGCGATTAACCTGAACTATTGTTGCTGTTGCTGCTGTTGTTGAGGCGGCTCTTCTTCGGGCGGCTGCTCCACCGGACCTGCCGCGGTCTCCTGCAGATACTCGTGGCCTTCATGGTCCAGTGCCGGGCGCACCCGCACATCCACCGACAGTCGTTGTCCGAAGTGCCCCTTATACACGCCGCGGACGGGAGGCACATCGCCATAGTCACGGCCATATGCCACGCGGATGTGGCGCAGTTCCGTGGCCCGGCCGAGCGTCGGATCCTGGCCCACCCAACCCACTTGCGGTACGTAAACTTCAGCCCAGGCGTGTGAGGCCTGACCGCCGATGACTTCCTCGACGCTGGCACCCGCCTCCGCGGTCTTCCGCGGGACGAGGTAGCCCGACACATACCGCGCCGGCAATCCCCGCACCCGCGCCAAACCAATCAACAGATGCGCGAAATCCTGGCACACACCCGAACGGCTCTCGAGCGAATCCTGAATCGACGAATTGACATGCGTGGCGCCTTTCTCATACTTGAACCGCGTATGAATGAGGCGCGCCGCGGCGTCGACGAAGCCGCTTACGGTACCGTTGCTCTCATGTTCCGCGAGTTCGGCGAGAGCGCTTAGCTCGCGCGTGTGCGGGATGAAAACAGAAGGAGCGAGCAGATCGTAAAACTCATCCGCCAGCGAATCCTGCATGGCCGTCAATTCGTTCAGTGACATGCCGTCCGGCGAGGACGGCTTGGGCGCATGGACCAGCACGACCGACTCGGTCTCCACCTTTAACGACCGGTGATCCCGCAGGATGTTGAACTGGTGTACCCAGTTGCCGAAAAAGTCGAGGTACGACGAAGGCGTCGAGGCCGGATCGGTCGTCACCCGAAAAGAAAGGCACGATTGCATCTCGTCCTGCAGAGGGCGCAGCCGCACCTCGTTGTAACTCTCCGAAACGGGACCATCGTACTGGAATTCGGTGATATGAAACAGGCGGTAACGATTCATCGTGGCTCGATCTTTTTTTGCTGTCTCATCTAAGCGCTCGCCGCGTAATAGAAATAAGTTTTCGCGATCTGATGGCCGATCTGACGCGAAGTCTTCTGCACATCCGTCAGGTAGGTGTGGAGTCCGCGCGCAAAGACGTCCTCGATGCGATCGTAGGCCAGGCCCGTCATCAGACGGCCGGTGAGCCGCTCCGCTTCATTGGCGTAATAGCCGACGCCCGCCCCGCTGATCGCACGCAGCGCCGATTGCACCGTCTGCACGTTGAACCGGATCGAGCGCGGATGCTGTGGATGGAGGATCAGCATCTCCGCCACGCGTTCCGGATCGATACGCGAATGATACTGCCGGCGGTAAATTTCGTACGCCGCCACCGATTTGAGGACCGCCATCCACTGGTGCATGTCGGCCTTTTCGTTCGGCGTAACGCGATCCACCAGGTTGTGATACTCCACGTCCACGATGCGTGCCGTCATGTCGGCCCGCTCCAGCGCCCGGCCCATTTGCAGAAACTGCCAGCCCTCGTCGTGGGGCAGCGTGTCGTCGCTGACGCCGTGAAACCGGTGGCAGCCGAAGCGGATGGTGTCGCAGAACCGGTGCGGACCGATGGCGAGTTCCTCCTCGGCGCGGAAATGACTGACGCTATGGTACAGGCCGTTGATGTCCTGCCACATCTCACGTGAAATCCGGTCGCGAATGGTGCGGGCGTTTTCGCGTGCATGGAAAATGCACTGCAGAATGGAATTCGGATTCCGTTCGTCGAACGCCAGAAACTCAAACACGGTCTGCGTGTTGGCTACCTGGTAAAGCTTGTAGAACTCTTCCTGCTCGCCGGTCATGTGGACCAGCGGCTCCCAGCGCAGCCGGATGGTCTGCTGCGACTGCTCCAGCAGCATGTGATAGTTCACGTCCAGGATGCGCGCGGTGTCCTCGGCCCGCTCCATGTAGCGCGAGATCCAGAAAAGCGAATCGGCGATGCGCGAAAGCATGCTCATCCTTCACCTCGCAGGACCCACGTGTCCTTACTGCCCCCGCCCTGTGAAGAGTTCACGACCATCGAGCCGGGCTCGAGAGCCACACGCGTGAGCCCGCCGGGTACGATAATCGCTTTCTCGCCGTTGAACAGGCAATACGGCCGCAGGTCGACGTGCCGCCCGGCGATAGTGTTGTTGCGAACGTCGAACGACGGAACACGCGAGAGCCCGATGACGTGCTGCGCGATGTAGTTTCGCGGATCGGCCTTCAGCTTGCGCCGGAAGTCTTCAATCTTCTCGGTGGTGGAATACGGGCCCATCAGCATGCCGTACCCGCCGGATTCGCCGACGGCCTTCACCACCATCTCAGGCAGATGCTCCAGGACGTAGCTGAGGTGGTCATGGCGCGAACAGAGGTACGTCTCCACGTTGCGCAGAATCGGATCCTCGCCCAGGTAATAGCGGATGAATTCCGGCACGTACGCGTAGATGGCCTTGTCGTCGGCGACGCCGTTGCCCACCGCGTTGGCCAGGGCAACGTTCCCGGCTCGGTATGCGTTCATGAGGCCGGGCACCCCGAGTACCGAATCCTGCCGGAAGACCAGCGGGTCGAGAAAATCGTCATCGATGCGCCGGTAGATGACGTCGACGCGGGTCAGGCCACGGATCGTCTTCATGTAGCAGACGTTGTTGTCCACTACCAGGTCGCGGCCTTCCACCAGTTCCACGCCCATCTGCTGCGCCAGGAAGCTGTGCTCGAAGTAAGCGCTGTTGTAAATGCCGGGGGAGAGCAGAACTACGTTGGCATCGCCATCCGAGCGGGGCGCGAGGCTGCGAAGAATCTGAATCAGCTCCGAGGGGTATTGGTCGATGGGTAATATCTCACACGCCTGAAAGATCTGCGGGAAGGTCCGCGTCATCACCAGGCGGTTCTCCAGGACGTACGAGACGCCGCTGGGCGTGCGGACGTTGTCTTCCAGCACCAGATAGTCGCCGGTCGCGGAATCGCGGACCAGGTCGATACCCGAGATGTGGGTGTAGATGCCGCGCGGCACCTGCACGCCCGACATCTGGCGCTGGTAGTGCCGGCACGAGAAAACCAGGGAGCGCGGAATCTTGCCGTCCTTCAGGATGCGCTGCGGACCGTAGACGTCCTGCAGGAACAGGTTCAGCGCCATGACCCGCTGTGAAAGCCCGGCTTCCAGGCGGTCCCATTGCGAACGCGGAATGATCCGCGGGATCAGGTCGAAGGGAAACAGCCGTTCCGTGCCGCGTCCGTCGCTGTACACGGTGAAGGTAATTCCCTGGAGCAGGAAGGAGAGATCCGCCAGGCGGCGGCGTTCCTCGAACTCGCCTGTCGTTAAGGCCGAGACCGCGGCGTAGACCTCCTCATAGTGAGTGCGAGGCTGCCCTGGGGAGCCGAACATCTCGTCATAAAAGGCGCCGAGTTCGTACCCCGCAAACAGGTTGTGGCGCGTTATTGTTTCCTGGTACTGGGGCATCAAACCACGGAGTATAACAATCTTGCCATTAAAAGTTACAGCTTGATGGAGACGATCAAAACGTTCGATAGCGGAAGTTGGTCAGAATCACTGGTCCGGGACCAAGCGTTTCATCCGGCGGCCCGTCTTCTCGCCCAGCTTGCTCATCACAAAATCGGGCAGGTGCTTCAGTACGCCAACCGTCAATTTGTACTTCCATCCCGGTACGACGATCACCCGGCAGCCCTTCAGGCTCTGGAGCGACGTTTCCACTACATCGTCCGCCTTCAGCCAAAGCCACCTGGGGACCAGCGACCGGTTCATCCCCAAGGTATCGTGGAATTCCGTGATCGTGAACCCCGGACACAGCGCCTGCACCTTGACCGGCGAACTGGCTACCCGCAGTTCGGTATCCAGGCCCTTGGTGAAGGCATTGATCCAGGCCTTGGTCGCTCCATAACTGACGCTTCCTGCTCCGACCGAAAACGCCGCGACGGAAGAAACGTTGATCACGGCCCCGGACTTCTGCGGCACCATGCGGCGCAGCGCAGCGTGGGTCAGTTGCACGATGGCCATTACGTGAACCTGGTGCATCTGCACCTGACCCGCGACATCGGCTTCAAAGAACAGTCCCTTCGTCCCAAACCCGGCGTTGTTCACCAGCACATCGAGACGCGGTACGGACGCGATGTACCGCACTACCGTGTCGATGCCTTCGCCGGTAGCAAGGTCCGCAATCAACGGCTCGGCACGCACACCGTACTCTTTCGCGATCTGCGCCGCGACTTCCTCCAGCCGGTCCTTCCGCCGCGCTGCCAGCGTGACGTCATGACCGGCTTGCGCGAGTTTCCGGGCGAACGTCACCCCTAACCCGCTGGAGGCGCCGGTGATCAGAGCCAGGCTCATGATTTGGCGGTGAGCAGTTCTTCGATCTCACCGATCTCCTGTTTCGACAGACGGAATTCCATGGCGCCGACCACTCCATCCACTTGCTGGGGCGACCGCATTCCCACGATCGCCGCAGTGACGGCCGGGTTCCTCAGCGTCCAGGCAATGGCAACTTCACCCGCTGTACGTCCATGGCGCTGGCCGATCGCCTTCAGCAGGTCCGCGACCTGCAGGTTGCGCGTCAACGCAGGTTCCTGGAAATCGGGAACCCTGCGCCGGAAATCGTCCTCGGCGAAAGCGGCTACGCGGTCTTTCGTCATGCCCCCGCTCAGGAGTCCGTTGCGCATGGGCGAATACACGATGACGCCAATGCCATTCTGCAGCGCGTAGGGCAGGAGCGCCTCCTCCGCACCGCGCACCAGCATCGAGTACGGCGGCTGCAGTGAGGTGACCGGTGCAATGGGGGCGATGCGCTTCAACTGGTCAATGCTGAAGTTGGACACGCCGATCCAGCGCACCTTGCCTTCTTCGCGCAGTTTGGCCAGCGCCGTCCAACCCTCTTCAATGTCTTCGTCCGGTTCGGGCCAGTGAATCTGGTACAGATCGATGGTGTCCAGTTTCAGACGCTTCAGGCTGGCCTCGCACTCCGCCCGTACCGAATCCGCCTTCAGCCTCTTTCCGATCTGCCGCTGCTCGTTCCATACACGAGCGCATTTGGTAAAGACGTAGGGCCGCGGAGAGATGCCTTGAATGGCCCGCGCGACAACCTCTTCGGAATGCCCAAGCCCGTAGACCGCAGCCGTGTCGATCCAGTTCACTCCTTTGTCGAAAGCAGCCCGGATCGCGGCGATGGACTCGTTGTCGTCCTGAGGACCCCAGGCGAACGCCCAGCCTCCACCGCCCATCGCCCAAGCTCCCACACCGATGGAAGTAATCTCTAAGTCGCTGTTACCCAGTTTCTTCTTGGTCATCCAAACTATTATCGCTATAGGTTCAAGGGCCTCCGGAGATAAAGCGCTGCAACAGGGAGACACGGCGCATCGAGATCCGGTACCGCCTCGGGTCCGCCCAAGACCCCAAGCCGTTCATCGGACTTCTCTCCGCGCCGTGCCGTGACCCACACATGACATGCACCTGCCCATCTATCGGTTGTGCGGAGTAAAAACTTTAGCTCCCCTATGAAGGTCTAGAATTCTAAGAGTGAAAACCAGCCGCAGAGACATGCTCCGGGCGATGGCCGCCGCGCCATTCGCGATGCAGGCCCAGGAGCGGACCAGCCCCAACATCCTTTTCATCCTGTCCGACGACCACAGCGCTCCTTACCTGGGAGCTTACGGCGCCACCTGGATGTCGACGCCGAATCTTGATCAGTTCGCGAAGGAGGGCCTGGTTTTCAAACGCGCCTTCACCGCCGCGCCGCAATGCGTACCGTCGAGGACGGCGCTGATGACGGGCCGGTCGCCGGTGGCTGCGCGGATGGGCCGCTTCAGTTCACCGCTTCCGCCGGACATCGTCACGGTTCCGGAAGTGCTGCGAACGAAGGGGTACTATACGGGAGTCTGCGGCCGCTATTTTCACCTGGACGGCGTGGTCAACCCCTCGCCCACGACGGGCGACGTCTACGAGCGGAACCACATGCGCACGTGGAAGGAGCGCGTCGACTTCCTGAACATTTCGTCGCAGGCGCCGACGCCGCAGCTGTTCGACGAGTTCCTAGGAAAGGTCCCGCAAGGGCGACCCTGGTTTTTCTGGATCAACTACAACGACCCGCACCATCCGTGGGACGCCGACGCGGGGAAGGTCGATCCGGCCAAGATTCAATTGCCCGCGCACCTGCCCGATCTTCCCGGTGTGCGCGCCGACCTCTCGCGCTACTGCGGCGAGGTGGAGCGCGCCGACCGGTCGTTCGGCGATGCCTTTGCCGTACTGCGCAAGCACGGCCAGGAGGCCAATACGCTGGTGGTGTTCATGGGAGATAACGGCATGGCCTTCCCGCATGGCAAGGGGTCGCTTTACGATCCCGGCTTGAACGTTCCCCTGATGGTGCGCTGGCCGGGTAACGTGAAGCCGGGCATCACCCAGAACCTGATTTCCGGCGAGGACATCGCCGCAACGTTTATGGATGCCGGCGGCGCCTCGATTCCGAAAGGCGTGTCCGGCAGAAGCTTCTTTCCGCTGCTGACCGGCCGCAGTTACACGCCCCGCGAGTATATCTTCGGCGCGCGCCTGCATCACGGCAATTCCGCGTTCACTCCGGCCACGAAGGCTTCCGAGTTCGATCTCTCGCGGTGTGTCCGCAGCAGCCGCTACAAGCTGATCTACAACCTGACGCCGCAGATGGAATACTGGCCTGTCGATAGCGGACAAGACGCCGGGTGGCAGGAAATTCTCGCCGCGCACAAGGCAGGCAAACTAAGCCCCGACCATGAACGCGCCTATTTCCAGCGGCCCCGACCGGTGCTGGAACTGTACGACCTGGACAAAGACCCGGCCGAGTTGCACAATCTCGCCGGCCAGGCGGATTACAAGGATGCGCAGCAGACGCTGATGGCCGCACTGCAGGAAAAGCTGATCACAGACTACGACTACGTTCCGCCGGTCATCACCGAAGCTCAACCGCGTCCGGGAGCCGCGAAGAAGAAAGCGCCGTAGACTGCCGCCGATTCCGAATCGTCCTTTGACGCTGGCACACTTTGTGGGGGCGGGTTCCCTGCCCCGCCGCCGAAGCTCGACCGCGTTCATAACACTCTTGGGGGATGCGCGCTTGACTCATCCGCGTTATTCAAAAGGGCTCTATCTAGTGATGGTTCCCGTTGCCGAATGGCTCTAAGTTTATATAGGAGGCTGGCAATGAAGAACAAAGGAATACTGACGATTGCGATTTGTGCAGGAGTGCTCGCTGTGATGGCCGGCCGGGCAATTTCCGCGCAGGACAAGTACACCGTGAAGGTGCCGGGCGGACTCTCGTTCTCAGAGTTCAAGGGATATGAATCGTGGCAGTCCATCTCCCTCAGCCGGAACGAAAAGGTGGTCGCTGTGATCCTCGGCAATCCCGCGATGATCGATGCCTACAAGGCCGGGTTCCCCGGAAACGGCAAGCCCGTACCGGACGGGGCCAAGATGGCCAAGATCCATTGGGCACCCAAACCGAACGAGTTCTTCCCGGATGCAACGGTACCGGGAAAACTCGTGAACATCGACTTCATGGTAAAGGACAGCAAGAGGTTCGCGGACAGCGGCGGATGGGGATATGCCGTGTTCGATTACGACGGCCCCTCCGATACGTTTAAGCCCGGTACCCTGGCCGGCACGCCGCCGCAGGGAGACGATGCCAAGTGCGGGTTTGCGTGCCACACGCGAGCGAAGACCAGAGATTACGTTTTCACGAATTACGGGCAGCGATAGGCGCAGATCGCGCACAGACCCTCTCAACGTGGCAGGCGGCCAAAGCGATGGCCTGTCCCGCGAGGATTCCTGATGGCTGGCAGAGGGCACTGACTATTCTGATTTCAAAGAGTGATTTCAAAGAGTGGTTTTCAAAGATTTTGGGGGCTGTTGGTCACACGAATCGCTCGTGCTGCAACGTGCCTAGTCGACTGGAGCGCTCGAATGGCCTTTTGGGGCGATTTTTGAGCGATCCGGATTTTGCCGGAACCCCCGGCAGAGCGAATATCAGGCGAATATCGACCGGTCTTTCGCTTTGCCCGGCTAATTCATAAAGATTTGATCAATTTAGGTTCCTTGTTTCAAATGAGGCCTTTTTCAGGCCGCTTTTGGCCGGTCGTCCGGCGGAATGGCGCGGCGGGCGGGGTCCGGATCGACTGATTTCCTGCGATCCGCCGGGGTTTTCGGGGGTTCCGGGGCCGGCGGCCGCGTTGGAACGGGTGTTGGTTGCGCTACCGCTGCTGGAGCGGGCTCTACCGGCGCGATTTCGGGTTCGGAAGTCTCCGGTTCGGGCCGGATCTCGTCTTCGCCGCGCCGCGGAGCCTCGGGTGAGGCAAGTATTTCGAGTTGTTCCTCAGCCTCTCCGGCATAACGGCGCGCTTTGAGGAAATTGTTGAGGGCTCGCTGGTGGCTGCGTTCGATGCGGGCGATGTAGATCTGCAGGCTGTTGAAGCGCTGGCTGTCGAAGACCGGCAGGTAGACGTCCGCGCCGTTTTCGGTCTGTGGAGTGCTCTGGCGCTGCACGCTGAAGAGTGCCTTCTCTATGGCAAGGGCGCGTCCCAGCCGCCAATTGGCGGCGGCCATGTCGGAAACATAATCGAACTGGACGTTGCCGACCGGCTGGTAGAAGCTGACGTAGTCGTGGAAGTTTTCATCGAAGCTCTCGTCATCCTCCTCGGGAAGCTTGACGATGGTTTTGGCGCAGAGCCCGTGCTGCAGGGCTGCCAGCCTGGATTGTTCTTTGCCTTCCGCGGTAATGGGCCCGCGACTGCGACGCCCGTTTTCGGCTGATGTCGGTTTGGGTCTATGCATTTGTGATCTCCCGATTCCAACGTAGCAGCGCGATTTTTGGATAATGGCTTCGCTTTTCTCTAAGATATTGATTTTATTCGACATCCTGGTGAAAAAGTCACGTGACCGACCCCAGACGAGTTCACACGGGATGGCAATTCACAACACATCGAAGGAAACCCAGCCTACCCCTAACCTCTTGATTCTTCAGGTGTTACGGCCGCCACACGGATCGACATCCGAGGGTTTTGGCACGATTTGCGCCCACGGTTCTTTAAGCTTGAGACATGAGATGGCCTGAACTCAGGAAATTAAATAAGCTTTCGCCGGTGGGCAACAGGCCGCCGGCTGAAGGACACGGCACCGTTTCGGTTGCGGACTGGGCGCGGAAGCGATTGGGCATCCAGCCCGATGCGACGCAGTGCCAGGTATTGAACTCGCAGACCAAGCGCGGCATTTTGAATTGCACACGGCAGTGGGGCAAATCGACGATCAGCGCAGCGAAGGCGGTTCACCAGGCGGTTACGGTACCGGGGAGCCTGGTGCTGGTGGTGAGCCCGTCGACGCGGCAGAGCGCGGAGTTCGTGCGAAAGGCGGAGAGCTTTCTGATTTGTTTGGGCATTCGTCCCAAGGGCGATGGCGACAATCCGATTTCGGTGGCGCTGCCGAACGGGTCGCGGATTGTGGGGCTGCCCGGGAAGGAGGCGACGGTACGGGGATTTTCGGCGGTGTCGATGGTATTTATCGACGAGGCGTCGCGCGTGCCGGATGAACTTTACCTGGCACTGCGGCCGATGCTGGCGGTGAGCGGCGGGTCGCTGTGGATGATGAGCACGCCTTTTGCGAAGCGAGGCTTTTTCTTTGAAACCTGGAGAAAAGGAGGCGAGGAGTGGGAAAAGATCAGCGTGAAGGCGGAGGATTGCGCGCGGATACCGGCGAGTTTTCTGGCGGAAGAGAAGCGATCGATGCCGCAGCGCAATTACGAGCAGGAGTATTGCTGTGTCTTCCATGACGTGGTGGGGGCGGTCTTCCCGCTGGAGTTGCTGGAGGCGGCGATCACGGACAAGGTCAAGCCGCTGAAGCTGGGGGAGTGGGAAACCTACGATGAAGAGAAATGACTCGCGCTTCCTATTGCGGTTGGGAGAGCTTTTCAGAGAGTTTATGTGTGCCCGGGGACGCTGAACAACGGGGAGATCTATCCGGTGGTGGAGGGAACGTGTGTTTGTTCAGCGTGAAATGGAGTGCGGACGCTCTTCGTTAGCGAGTACCGCGCGAGTCTCGGCGGGCCGAGTCGCTCGCTGCTGATGGCAACTGTCACGAGGAAGCAAGGACGGATTCTCCAACTGGCTTCAAAAAGGAGATCAGGGGCGGCCACAATTGTGCACCTGGTTCGTCGGACACAGACATCGTTGTTCTGTCCGGGGGCTGGGCTTGGCGGGAGAGCGGGAGAGGCTCATGCTCGTGAGTTCGATGCTCTAATTTGGCCCACATTGATGTCTTAATTTGGCCCACCTGACAGCCCCGGGTGTCAACATTCCGGGATGGACAGGAGGCGCAAAGTGGAACTATTCGAAGAGATCCGTCGCGGCTACGCTGCCGGAGAGACGGTCAAAGGGTTAGCCAAGAAGTTCAGCGTGCATCGGCGGATGGTGCGTCAAGCAATTGCGAATGCGATCCCGCCAGAGCGGAAGAAGCACGAACGGGCGCAGCCGAAGATCGGTCCATTGAAGGATGCAATCGAGCGAATGCTGGAGGCGGACCGGCAGGCGCCGCGTAAACAACGGCACACCGCGCGCCGCATTTGGATGCGGTTGCGCGCCGAGCATCCCGACTTTCCGATCGCGGAAGTCACCGTGAGGCAATACATACAGAAACGAAAGCAGGAACTGGGCGGCCGGTTGGCGTTCGTGCCGCAAAGCTACGACTGGGGTCAGGAAGCTCAGGTGGACTGGTTCGAAGCCGTGGCGAAACTGGACGGCGAGCCGCGCAAACTTCAGATCTTCGCGATGCGAAGCATGGCGTCGGGAGATGCATTTCATTGGGCCTACTTGCATGCCACACAGCAAGCGCTATTGGAGGCGCACGAACTGGCGTTCGCCTATTTTGGCGGGGTGTTTCGCACTCTGCGTTACGACAACATGGGGTCTCTGGTGAAGAAGATCTTGCGTGGGAGGCAACGGATCGAAACCGACCGGGTGATCGCGTTCCGCTCGCACTGGGGATATCAGAGCGAGTACTGCAATCCCGCCAAGGGGAACGAGAAAGGTGGCGTGGAAGGCGAGTTGGGCTGGTTCCGACGCAACTGTCTGACGCCGGTTCCGGAAGCGGAGAGCCTGGCGGCGTTGAACGAACAGTTGCTGAACGCATGCGCGGCGAACCGCAGCCGCACGATCCACGGGAAAGAGATGACAGTTGGTGATGCCAGCAGACAGGAGCGGGCGTCTCTACTGCCACTGGCTACGGAGGGATTTCCTTATGAGGAGGTGGTCTATCCGCTGATCGTCGACGGGCATGGGCGTGTGAAGGTGAAAGCCAACTGGTACTCAGCGCCGTTGTCTCCAGGTTGGCGCGCGACTGCGGTCGTGGGGCCGTCAGAGATCGAGATCAGACACGACAATCGGAGTGCTGCCCGTCACCCGCGGTGCTATGGGCGCGGTCAACAGATTCTTAACCTCGAGCATTACTTGGATGTGTTGGAGAACAAGCCAGGCGCGATGGCAGGATCGACGCCGCTGCAGCAATGGCGCCAGGCCGGCCGATGGCCCGAGTGTTTGGACCGGATCTGGGGTCAACTGGAGCAGCGGCTTGGCAAGAGCGTTGGGACGCGAGAGATGATCACACTGGTGCGGGTGGGAATCGTCTCGGGATGGGGCCGGCTGATAGCGGCGGTGGAAGAGGCGTTGCGTTTGGGGGTGACGGATGCCGCAGCTGTGCTGCACATCCTGAATATGCCGGACCCGGAAGAACGACGGCGTTATGCCATCGCTTTGAACGAGGAACTGAAAGAGTTTGAGCGTCCGATGCCTGTGATGGATGAATACGACCTACTGTTGAAGGACGCGCCGGGAGGCATCCAATGAAAAGCCAGACGGAGAGCCTGGAACACGCCAGTGTGCGGCAGTACTGCAAAGCCGTCCGAGTGCCTGTGATTGGGGCTAACTTTCTTTCCCTGGCGGAACAGGCGGTGAAGGAGAAGCACAGTCATATCCGATATCTGGAAGCGTTGCTGGCGATGGAGTCGGAAGAGCGGGACCGCCATGCGATTAGCAACCGGACTCGCGATGCGCAGCTACCTCGCATGAAGACACTGGAAGAATTCGACTTCGCGCAGGCCCCGCAGATCTCGGCGCCGCGGATTCGGGAGTTAGCTGAAGGCGGATACATAGAGCGCAGTGAGCCGATTGTCCTCATCGGCGAAGCCGGCACAGGCAAAAGCCACTTGGCCACCGGACTGTGCGTGGCGGCATGCCGGCAGAAACGGCGGGTTCGATTTACGACGGCGGCGGCACTGGTGAACGAGTTGGTGGAAGCAAAGCAAAACAACCAGGTGAGGCGGCTGATGAGCCGGTGGCAGAAATATCAATTGATCGCGCTGGATGAAGTGGGTTATGTGCCACTGGCGGACATCGGCGCAGAGTTTCTGTTCCAGGTAATTTCGGATCGAGCAGAACGGGCGGCGCTCATCATCACTACCAACTTGCCGTTTTCCGAATGGACGACGGTCTTTCCAAACCCGAGGCTCTGCAAAGCGCTGCTGGACCGAATCACGGATCGGGCGCACATCATCGAGACCGGAACAGAATCGTTCCGCTTCCGGCGCACGATGGAAAGGAAGAAGAGAACCTGAAGCACGGGCGGGGTCGCGCGGTTTTGCCGCCCCGGCGTCCGTTACGCCTAAACGGCGCCACCCTACGGGTGTCGCCAGGCTTCACTCCCGCCGGGGCGGCAAAACCGAATACCGGCTGGATGAGGCAGAATATCAATATCCAGGGTGGGCCAAATTAGAGCATCGAAGTGGGCCATACCTGAGTATCGAACGCAGCTCGAAATAAAGGTCTACTGGCTCGGAAAAAAGACCTTGAATCCAGGGTGCGAGCCGCATTTTCAGCTTTCAACGGGATGGCGCGCCGGCGTTGGGGCGGATCAGATGGCCTCAGAGCAGGGCGGCTCGTGCGTCTGACCCCGTTTCAAATTCCGAGTGACGCAAGATTACCGGCCAAGGCATGGCGGTTAACGGTCACAAGCCGACTTATCGGGAGTAAACCGGGACGGTTCCTCCAACACTGATTGTACCCGGCGTGGTTCGACACCTTCGATGCAGGCGCTCAGTCATATTCACTTGAGGGCGGCCGGTCGTAAATCGCGTCGGCGAGTGCTGTATCAGGAGCCCTCAAGCCAAACAAGCTGTCGATCAGTCTTCTGGACCGTTCCTTTGCCTTTTCCTCCATCCTGCGATAGAGGTCGCTTGAGAACACGTGCAGCGTGTCATCTGCTATTGCGTTTGGAAAGACCCTGACAAACCGTAAATCGCAGATAGCCTCCGCCAAGTTGCCGTACCGCCAAAAGTCGATGGGACCGTTCGCTTGCTCCAAACGCTCGAGCCAGTGGTTTGTCCAGGCAGCGCGCCTATAATTCTTGCGAGCAAATGCTTTTACTTGGCCAAGAAATCCGGGCTCCGTCGCCCCCGAAAGGATTCGTTCACTCATACCGTTCGGCTGTCTGAAGCCTAAGATTGTAAGTGATCGCGCTTGGTCTGCAGGATGCGAGGATTCCATAAGCCTGTGCAGGTACCGCTCAAGCCATGCATGCGCTCCACATACCTCGGCAGCTATTGTCGCCTGGTGCAGGTCAGAGTCGTTAAGAGCCTGCGCGAAGACGAGGGATTTCAGCGTCTCCAGTTCCGCAGAATCTTCTGAAGAGAAAAGCTCGAATTCGTATAGCGGTATTTGCTCAGGTCCGACCTGCACGTTGATGAATGGATGGCAGTCGTAAAAATGTTGGAATACTCTCGTAGATAGCACAGGATCATGGCTGGAATATACGCTTGCGAGGCTCACGGCGAGATTACAAACCTGCCGCTTTACCTGCAAGTCCTGCACGGCGAGAAGGCGATTGATCCAGGAGCCGATTCTCGTCAGGTCCAGACGCAAAACCTGTTTAAGGCCACATCGAGGAGGGTTTCGCCCAAATTCTGCCGCATCGTTCCTGGAGACACGCTCCATGTATGCAGCCGCGGTTTTGTTCATGTCACGCTGCCGTTCCGAAAGCCGACGTCTGGCAGATTCGGGATCATTGATTTCGGCTATGAATTTCTGGAGATCTGTCGGCTTGCCGCCGAAGTTCTTGTCTGTAACGCGATATCGGGTGGGAAGCGCATTTTCTGCTACCGGGATCGAGATCTGAACTTCTGCTGGCGGAAGGAGATTAATAGACCTGAGCAGAGTCGAGATGACTCGATCGATGTAATCGGAGAAGAGTGTTAGTGCTTCGCCACTCAGCTCCTGTGCGACCAATCCCAGAAGTCGTGGCGAGACGCGGTGCAGCAAATCAACGTGGCGGCTGTCGATGATGGCGCGCACCTCAGCGCCATCGCGGTACTGCTCTAAGAACTCGGTCTCGGCTGTCTTTGGGACCCGGTCACTGCTTAGCATAACCCGGTCTAGTTCGCCATCCTGTGCTTGATAAACACATTCCGAGGCACAAGCTCGCACGACGGGGTCAGGATGCGATAAGCAGAAGGCCATGATTGAACGAGAACGGCTTGACAGCTCGGGTTTGGCTCCGGCGGCGAAGAACAGAATTCCTCTTAGAACTCCAGGATCGGACTCGGCAACAGCCACCTCAAGCCGTTCCTCAAAGATCTTTGCAGGGAGCGGGCGAACACTGTCCCGAAGAGTGAGTCTTTGCTGGATGTCCGCGGGAAGCGTTAAGAGCAAGTCCAATTGCTCCTCGGAGCTCAGGTGTGGCATCAGGGATCTTGCGAATGAGCACGCCACGTGCCCGTGATCGGGGGTATCTTCTGCTGCATTTCTGAGAATCTGGTGGTACCCGGCGCGGACCGCGTCAATCGTGTTCTGGTCGAACAACGGCGATAGTTCAACCAGTCTCCAGCTTAGGGACCTGATAGCTCCGCCGGTACGCGCTGGCGCGGTACAAAGTATTGACCGCAAGAGTTCGACGACGGGTATTGGGTCGAACCTGGCGAGAGGAGCCGTGACTCCCTCAAGATCAGCGTCCTGAACCGTCACACTACCGCTACTCCACACTCCGACCGGGTCAATTGCCTTTGCAGCAGAGCGGGCGTGGTCTAGATTCGACCCTGGCTGAGCTGAGGGGTCGTAAGGATTAGTGTCGCAGAACCTCTCGATCCGCCTCCACTTCGTGGAAGGTGCAGTCGCGTAGATCTCCTCTGCCTCACGAGCACTCTGTCGTGTTCCCAACAATCGAAGCACAGCTGCGGCTGCACGCCTCACGCACTCGGAACCTGACACATCAACATCCTGAAGTAGCAGCCGCAGAGCATCGTGCGTCGCGATCGAGTCTACCGGGTTCAAACGGACTACCCAAGCCAGTGAGTCAAAAGTATCCGAAAGGTCTCCGGCAATTGTACGGGCAAAAGCCCAGCCAAGTATGCCCTTGGCGTGCGGTGCCAGGGGACGACCTGCCATGAGCATTGGGGCGCTAGCGGTAAGTGCAATTGTCGGGGAGTCGGATTCTTCGAAGGTAATTTGCCGAAAAAAGGCCATTTCCTCCGGCGTCATAGACGCGAGCCTTGCATCGATACTGCTTCCTCTTTCTGATTGCAGCTTGGCATCACTTTCATCGGCAAACGTAACCCGAAGTTTTCGTGACCATTGTGCTAGCCACCTAGGGATACACTGCGAAACGGCACTCCGGACTCTGTCCGTGTCTCGAGACGACATCAACAGCGCGAGGAGCAGGTCACCGTGAATAAATGGCTGAGTCGGATCCGTCGCAATCTCCGCCGCGCGCAGAAACGGGGCGGGGCAGGCACGGACATAAGCTGCCATGGTGTCCGACGCATCATAGTTTACATTCTGACTTCCCATCCAGGCTCTCACCAGAGCGGTCCTGGCCTGTTCCGGAAAAGATGAGTCTAGACATGCAAGCCGGACACATGCCGCTACGACTTCTGCGGCGATGTCGAAGCCGCGAATTGGATCGAGGATTCGGTGAAGCTGCTCGTAAGGGGGCTCTCCGGTTTTAGAGCTCTTCAGTTCATGGTTAACAAGCAGGGCAAACGCGTACGGCAAGGCCTCACTTCGAAACTCGTAGGTCTCGCTGTCATCGGACGATATCTGCAGAAACCGACCTTCTTCGATATCGCTCACATCGTTCAATACGTGATCCAGCCCGAGGCGTTGGGCCGCACCCGAATGTGAATGCCATTCGTCCCTGTCAAAAGAACGTGACGGTCGCTCGAGCCATTCGCGCGCGTGCGACCGGATAAGCTTTTCGAAATCAGCGATGGTGTGTTTAGTTAGGTCGCCGCGTTCTTCGAGCCGGTGCCGCCAGTATTCAAAAAGCAACCGATCAACAGTGAGTTCTCCGGGTTGCAGAAGACGGTCCAGGAGTTTGACGGCCAGGGCGCAGATACGAGGGTTCCTAACAAATTCCCTCACCTTTTCCGGGAGAGTTTCGGGAGAGACCCCAACGCGCGCAAGCGCCATTTTAGTCTCCTCATGATCGAACCCGTCGAGCTCCATCGTTCTGATGTCGAGGCTGTCAGGAAGTCTCGGCCGAATGTCTCTATTCCAAAATGCATTACGTGAACTGACTGCTATAAGCCCACCGAGCATGTGCGCCTCTTCTGCCAAACCTTTGATAAGGTCTGCCCATGGGCGAGTTGGACGCTCGTTAACTCCATCAATAGTGATTACAAAACGCAGATCTCCAGTTGCGCCTTGTTTTTTCCATCGCCTCAGCCGACGAAGCCAACCGCCCGCCGAGTCGTGAGAACCACAAGGCACCTGGTCTGAAAGCAGGTGAGCAATGCTCTCCAGCGGCTCATTCGGGCGAAGCCGTTCCACTCGGCCTCCTGATACGATTAGCATGATCGGCCGCTCACCGAGAGCATTCCACCAATTCGCTATTAGCCAGGACTTGCCCACCCCCTCCGGCCCAAGAACTGCCGCGACTACCGGGCGTTCGCAGTTACTCAGTTTCGTTATTTGCGTAAGCCGTTCGAGGTACACCGGGCGGCGCACCGCAGGCCAATCCGAACCAGCAACAGTGAGATACTGACCAAACGCATTCTGCGATGCGAGAGGCTCTCGGAGCCGCCGGGAAAGCCAGTCGTCGCTCCGTATCCTCAGTGATCCTAAACCAACTTTTGCGGACGTTATCTCGTCGCGCAGCCTATCGGCTTGAGCATTGTACGACCGATGCTCGGCGATTGCGCTAAATATTTTCGTCAGCGTCGGTCGATCGCAACCCGCTCTTTTTCTGAGCCAATCGATGGAAGTGTTCCGCGTAGCGCTCAAGAGTACAGCCATAGGTGGAAGCTGACTCGCTGGCCAGTCGAGAGCGAGAAATGTCACGCCGCGGTCCTCTAGCAGACCTGTCAGTTTTTCGACAGTGTCATCCCCAATCGCACTCGTGGCACCAAGCGCCCATAGGTCGACAGTATCGTCCAGCACGTGGCCGGCGACCGCTGCCTTCGCGAGAACCTCCAGCCCTAAATCGTCGGTGTAACGCTTTGCTTCCATGGCAATGGCGAATGAGCCCGACGGTGACCTGCCGTCTCTGCCGAACTGAGACCCCGATTTCGCTAACCGAATCGTAAGGCCGGAGAATTCGCTCAGCGTCGTTGCCAACAGGCCTTCAAAGCCGTCGTCTCCGGTCGGCTTGAGATCCAACAGCAGTCTGCGAAGCTTCTCGATGTATTTGTTGGATGATCCGGTCAGCATTCTATTCGTTCAGTTGCGTGTCCCTCTGGCGGCGGGAAGCAGAGCGCCCACAAGTCTCTCCATCACATCATCGCCGAAATACCAGCGAGTGCATGGATTGAGCGTTGTAACACCGGTTGATCTAGCGACTCGGAAGCTGGTGTCAAGGATTACTCCCGCTAAACGCCCTTGCATCCGTCAACGGCAGACTCCGTCTGGATTGTCGGTAACCCGGAGATTGAGGCTTCGCACCCGCGGCGACAGGCGGATGGACCTATCCAGGACCTCGGAGGCATTTGTGGGCGCGGAAAGTTAGCCATCGCGCATGAGAAGCGGACGCACGGCGACCGATGCCCGGAGTGCGGAAGAGGCAATGTGTTCGGACAAAGGAACCGAAGGCTCTGGTTCGGATTGTCGGCAGGCGCCCCTGACAGCCACTGGCTTCGATGTTTATTCGACGTTGGCAGATTGGATCGAGATCATGTCGCGAGATCACGTGGGGCGTTTCGAATTGGATATCTCGTCAGCAGTGGTCTGAACCAAAAAGACAATGGTTTCATGTTCATTTTGGCGGCTCAACGCGAATCGCTGCCCCGTCGAACGAACTCACGCCGCCGATGCCAATGGTCAGATTCGACGTGATCGGCTGAGTCGATGCACCCGTGGTGGGGTCGAAGAGAATGACTGGTATGCAGGGTTGGATGGCAGGAAACGTATCCGGTAGTTTCACGTTGATCTGATACAAGCCGACCTGCCCGGGTGTCAGGCCGACAAACTGCGGTGCCGGAATCGCAGCGGCATTGAGTGGACCAAGAAAGCCGTATGGTTGGGAAGGGCTTGCATTCGGCCGGAAATCGAATTGAAGATTTATCGTACGGTATGTATTGTTCGGGAAAACTGGAGCCAGCACTGGTGCCGGTTCCGGTGTCGCCATTCCGCTCTTCACTGCCGGAATGGTCTGTCCCAAGCCGTAGGCGTAAATCACAATGGTTTCTCCGGGCTTTGCTGGAGTGAATGCAGCAACTGCCGTACCATTGCTGTGGTTCACGACAGGGTCGCAGTCGAATGCCAAAAACCTCGCCGGTGGATATCTGTTGTCGCATGTTCTTAGAACGTGTATATCGTCTACGCCTGTCGCCAGTGAGAACGCACTGCCAGTAACGCCATTTGCTGTCACAGTAAGTTCTGTTGCCGGATTGCTCAACAGGAAATCTGTACTAACTGGGATCTCGAACGGAATCTGAAGCGTAATCGCTGTCAGAAGACAATTCAGGGGCGTCTGTTGGCCTGGAATAGACTGAGTCACTGACGGGCTACATGTGGTTATCTGGCGAATCGCCAATAGTGGCGCGGCGAACGATTGATGGAGTGATGGTTGGTTCACGGATACAGAGATACCGGCCAGAGTCGTCGGCAAAGGCAGGCCATCGGCCGCCTGAGGCTTACTGAAGTCAGGGTTCAGTCCGGCAACGAAGAGTGTCTTTACCTGTCCAGGGGCAACTCGAACCGGGACGGGAACGGTGTACCCGGCTCCCACCAAAGCCGCTCCCTGGCCGAAAAGTTTCGGCGTGCTGATCGCAATGCAGACGATTAGGGTTAAGACGGATCGCATAGGCAGAGTTTGGAATACAAAGGTGAAGGGCTGTGAGAACGGTTCGCCAATTGTCTAGTGCGTCAGAACGGAGTCACGGGTGCCGGTATTAATCCAATAGCTCCAACGTAGCGTCTGGCGGAATCGGAATCCATTCACCGGGACCATTGAGCAACCTTCCCTGTAACTGCCCATCAATTGTCCGGGCACGGCGGATCCGGATGCGTTCACTCTCGATGTTTACATAGCAGGGACCGAAGAGAAGATGGTTGTTGATCTCTTTTGCGGTGGGGCGCTGCTTTGTGCTGGTCCTCGCAGGCTCGGAAACCGGCTCTGTGAGGTGTTTCAGTCCAGTGAACTCCCAGGAACCGATTTTTCTGTCATTCAAATCTCGAACCGAGCCGATGTAGTCTTTGAGATGAGCGCCGACGCAACGTTCGACGGTAGGAGCGATGCGGACGAGCAGATCACCGAGTTCCGCCCCGGTCTGCAGTGTGTCATTGCCAAGTTCCATCGTGAATCTCATGGCGTACTCTCTGGCTTTAGTTTCCCACCAAACGTGCCCGGGGGCCAAGGCAGGAGCCGCATATGTCATCACGACGACTGCCAAGGATGTGAGCCTTGCTATTGGTCGAAACGGTGATCTCCGTCGCTGTTTGCCTCTTTTATGCGCGCGTCCTGTTTCTCTTGGGCGTTCTTTAGGCCCTGTGCGTTCAACGGCGTTCCTTTGTACTGTGCACGGGCCGTGAGGAACTCCACCAAGCTGTTTGCTTTCCGCATCCCAACAGGGATTTGGAACAGCTTGGGATCCGGCTCACCCGGTACGAAGTTCGTAACTTCGATTTTTGCCATCCGGGCGCCTTTTGGATCGTACAGGAACTGCTCAATTTTGAGCCAACCAAAGTACTGGATCGTGCGCATGACCTCCCGAACGGTAGTGCCATCCGGCAGGGTTTTGGTTAGCGTGACTTTGGTCGCGGGGTAACCAAATGCCTGGCCGTCGGGCGCACAGGTCACCCTGCTGTCGGGGTTGTTGCGTCCATGGTACAGGACGCAGTCTGCGACTACCTGCTGGAAGCCTGGCACCCTCCTTTTTACGAGGGGTCCGACCTCCACCATGTTGATCCCTCTGTGCCATTCCACTTCCGTCATGTTCGTGACATCGTGGAATCCCTCGATCTCCCCACCCCAATTTGCCTCGGAGCCGTCACTTCTGACGGCCCGGTAAAATGTTTCCATCGCGCCGCCGGTTGCGGTTGCGGTAAAAGTGGCCGTATAAGGCGCGCGTGTGGTGACCTGATCCGCCCTCACTTTCACAAGTGCCAGCGTGCCCAAGGCTACGACACCGATTGCGATATACCTCGTCCGCATAGGTCTCCTTTTTATAGCCTAAAATTGCGCGCAACGGGTGTTTCCCGCCCAGTTGTGGGGCCGTCAGGTCATCGAGCTTGGTGATGGGGTGGTCGGGCAATCGGCTGAGTACGTCACGGAACCACGCGAACGGATCAACCTTCACGAGTTCACACCACGGATACTGCCTTCGGTCTGATTGCTGTCGATCGGAAGATCACCATCGTCGCAGTTGCGCGTCAACGGTGTCGAGTTTAGTTCTTCAGCGCGTATGCCACTGCCTCCCGGCAGGCGGTAAGCGACAGATGCTGGTCATACAGGTTGGTGGGCTCGATGCGGCGGGGAGTTTCTTCGGAGATCGTCGCTTTCAGCCATGTTTTGCCCTCAGCCGGCTCTTCGGTTGGGTTGTGCAACCGGAGGCCCTCGACAGATTCGAGTGGGTTGCGCTTGACTTGCCCTGACGCAGGTCCCGGCAATCGCCAAGTGACGGTGGCTATCGATTTGGATACTCCAGGTGGCCTTATTCAGGATTGCTCACTCTTACCGTACGCGGGATGCCGAACCTCTGCCAGAGCTTTGAGACGGGCAACGGAATACGGTAATGAACTGCGGCGCCGCCGATGCAAACACCGGAAAGCCGGAGGCCGCTAGAGGCACTGAGTCGTTCCTCGAGTCGCGATCGGTGCATCTGTACCGATCTTCAGCGCCGTTTCATCGTTGAGCACCACAACATAGTCGCCATGGGTGTCCTTGGAGTGCCGTCTTTTCCGACTGTCTCACCTTGGGGGGCGGACATAAGGCGACCTTCGGGAGTAATCCTGGTTTCGACAAGACTGAGAACACGGCCAGCACGTCTGGCTGTGGAGTAGACTGTGGAATAGAATCCACATATGGAAACCATTCAGGTCGTCCTCGATTCCAAGCTATTGCGCGCCACGGAGAAGGCGGCACGGCGAACGAAGTTGAATCGTTCCGCGCTGATTCGGGAGGCCCTCCGAGCGCACCTGAAAAATCTCGAGATCCGGGAACTGGAACTACGCGACCGCAAAGGCTATCAAGCCGGCCCAAGAGACTCGGCGGACCTGTCCGGTTGGGAAACGGAGGCGATTTGGCCAGAGAAATAGCGCGAGGCGACATCCGGCTGTACCGTTTTGCTTCTCCGGACAAGGCCAGACCCGTTGTCGTGCTGACCCGCGACAGCGCCCTACGATACTTGTCGACGGCGACGGTTGCACCGATCACCTCCACCATCCGAGGCGTTCCCTCAGAAGTGAGGTTGGATGAAGAAGATGGGATGAAGGCGCCTTGTGCAGTGAATCTTCACAATGCAGTGACCGTGGCCCAAGAACGCCTGGGCAAGCGCGTAGCGCATCTTGCTCCACTGCGAATGAAGGAAATATGTGGAGCGCTGCGTTTTTCGCTGGGCTGCGACGCGGACTAACCGCTTCTCCTTCAGACTTCGAGCGGGAAGCTTGCCAGGAAGAGTGAAGCCGACTTCCGGGGAGTAATCTGCCCGGGAACTTCGGTGAGATGGCGACAAAGCGCATTGCTTCCAAGCAGCCGACGTGATGGCCGCGGCGCTGATTCGATGAAGCTGGATTTGGATTGCTGCGTCTGAGGCTTTCACAAATCAGTGCCGCGTCATGAGAACATCCACCCGACTCAAAGGATTCAGTCTTACTTATCCTTTTTAGGATCCTCCTCGTTGCCCACGCCGGAGATCGTTCCCGTAATCTGCCCCACTTCCGTACCGAATACCGCCTGTCCCGGGGCATCGAATAACACCGGCTCCGCCACCTCGGTGTAGGTGAGGAGGCCGGACGCCTTGAGAAAGCGGCCGGTTCCGCCCTTGATTTCAAAGATCAAGGTACACGTGGCCTTCAGATTCACGAAATCGATGCAATCTCCCCCGTCCTTCAGGCTGAGCTTCAAAAGAGTACCATCCTGAAACCGAAGTATCGCTCCGCCGGCGACGGCGGGGAAAAATGTGGCCGAGCACGTCGCGGAGGGTTGGGGAAACATCGCGGCAGCCCTGATATCCCGAAAGGTGAACGAACCCAGCGTCCCGTTCCCGGCAACATTCTCTTCAATGTTATTCGAGTTGGGGTGTTTCAGATCCATCGCGCTGGGCGCACCATTTCCTGAAAAAGTCATGTTGACGTGAATCTGCTGCGCGTAAACGCTCGCTACACCAAGACCGAGCATAAGGGCCATCGTCGTTATGTGTTTCATTTGTCACTCCTTTTCCTGGAAGAGTACGGTGATTATGTTTTGTTCTCTTCCGCCGATACAGTCGGCAGTAACCCTCCAAAACCGGCCACATTTTTTTGTTGTATATTGGAGTGCCTCTGGGGAAAGCATCCATCCACTCGCGTACGTCGGAGATAACCAACCTCTTAAAAGCCTGGGGCAGCGGTGACGAAGCAGCTTTGGCCCGACTCACGGAGCAGGTCTATCCTGAACTGCGTGTGATGGCCCGCCGCTACATGAAAAATCAAGCCAGCGGCAATAGCCTTCAGGCAACGGCGTTAGTTCATGAGGTCTATCTTCGGCTGGTGGATGTAACCAATGTCGAGTGGCAGGCGCGCGCGCAGTTCTTCGCCATCGCGGCGCAGATGATGCGACGCATTCTGGTGGACGCCGCTCGCAGCCGCGGGTCCCGAAGGCGGGATGGAATCCCTGTCAAGGTGAATCTCGACGAATCCGCCGTTTTGTCACCCGTAGCCGAGCGATCTATCCTGGCTCTCGACGAGGCATTGACGGCCTTCTCCCGGATGGCGCCACGCCAGGCGAAGGTCGTCGAACTGCGTTATTTCGGTGGATTGACCGAAGAGGAAATCGAGGCGGTCCTGAACATTTCCCAGCGCACCATACGTCGGGATTGGGACCTGGCCAAGGCCTGGCTGCTGCGGGAATTGAGCCACACAACGGAAACGCGAGCGGGGCCCGGGATATGAGTCCCGAACGTTTTCAGCAGGTCGAAAGGCTCTACCACGCGGCTCGTGAGGCAACCACCGAGCAGCGCGCGGCTCTGCTGGCCCAAACCGATCCCCAACTGCGCCGCGAAATAGAATCGCTACTCGAGCAACGCTCCGGGGGCGAACTGCTGGATAGACCCGCGATCCTGAACGCTCCGGAACTGCTGGAGGATTGCACTGTCACTGCCGCAGTTACCGGGTCCCATCTGGGTCCCTATCGCATCGAAACCAAACTCGGCGAAGGCGGTATGGGGGAGGTATTTCGGGCGGTAGACACGCGCCTGGGCCGTGCCGTCGCAATCAAGATCACGCGCGAGCAGTTCAACGAAAGATCGGAGCGCGAGGCACGCGCGATATCGTCGCTGAATCACCCGAACGTCTGCACGCTGTACGACGTGGGGCCGCACTACCTGGTGATGGAACTGGTGGAGGGCGAGACACTGGCAGCGAAATTGAAGACTGGACCGCTGCCGGTTGAATCGGCACTGCTCTACGCTTCCCAGGTCGCGTCGGCACTCGTCGAAGCTCACGGCAAAGGCATCATTCACCGCGACCTCAAGCCCGGGAACATCATGATCGGGAAGTCCGGCGTGAAGGTTCTGGATTTCGGGCTGGCACGCATGGATCACCAGGATGAAACCGTAACCGCCGACAAGATGATCATCGGCACGCCCGCGTACATGGCGCCGGAACAGCGGGACGGCCAGCCGGCTGACGCACTTTCGGATATCTACTCATTCGGCTGCGTGCTCTTCGAAATGTTCGCCGGAGCGCGCGTAGGGTCACCACAGCGGAGACGGATCACGCCGCGCCGGATGGAGAGGATCGTAAAGCGCTGCCTGGAAGAGGATCGGGGACGAAGGTGGCAATCCTCCGCGGAGTTGCAGCGGGAGCTGGCTGCGGTAACACCAGCGAGGCACGGCGTGCGAGTGGCAATCGCAGGCGCCGCGGTTCTGGCGATATCGGCGTTCGCCTATTCCTACTTTTTCCGCGCGCCGAAACTCATGCCGAAAGACCGGATCGTCCTGGCCGACTTCGAGAACAAGACGGGCGAAGCGGTATTCGATCAGACTCTTCGCCAGGGTTTGGCGGTCCAACTCGAACAATCCCCATTTTTCTCTCTCGTATCGGACGCGAGCATCCGGCAATCATTGCGTTTCATGAACCGTTCGCCCGACACACCCCTGACTCTGGAGGTCGCCCGCGAGGTCTGCGAACGCACCGGCGGCGCCGCCGTTCTGGAAGGCTCGATTGCGAGCGTGGGAAGCCAGTACCTTTCCAGCACAGTGGGATCCGAAGCTTGGAATTCACGTGACTTGAAGTCGCGGCCGCACTGACCCTATAGTGAGTCGTATTAATTTAAATCATACCAACATGGTCAAATAAAACGAAAGGCTCAGTCGAAAGACTGGGCCTTTCGTTTTAATCTGATCGGCACGTAAGAGGTTCCAACTTTCACCATAATGAAATAAGATCACTACCGGGCGTATTTTTTGAGTTATCGAGATTTTCAGGAGCTAAGGAAGCTAAAATGGAGAAAAAAATCACTGGATATACCACCGTTGATATATCCCAATGGCATCGTAAAGAACATTTTGAGGCATTTCAGTCAGTTGCTCAATGTACCTATAACCAGACCGTTCAGCTGGATATTACGGCCTTTTTAAAGACCGTAAAGAAAAATAAGCACAAGTTTTATCCGGCCTTTATTCACATTCTTGCCCGCCTGATGAATGCTCATCCGGAATTTCGTATGGCAATGAAAGACGGTGAGCTGGTGATATGGGATAGTGTTCACCCTTGTTACACCGTTTTCCATGAGCAAACTGAAACGTTTTCATCGCTCTGGAGTGAATACCACGACGATTTCCGGCAGTTTCTACACATATATTCGCAAGATGTGGCGTGTTACGGTGAAAACCTGGCCTATTTCCCTAAAGGGTTTATTGAGAATATGTTTTTCGTCTCAGCCAATCCCTGGGTGAGTTTCACCAGTTTTGATTTAAACGTGGCCAATATGGACAACTTCTTCGCCCCCGTTTTCACCATGGGCAAATATTATACGCAAGGCGACAAGGTGCTGATGCCGCTGGCGATTCAGGTTCATCATGCCGTTTGTGATGGCTTCCATGTCGGCAGAATGCTTAATGAATTACAACAGTACTGCGATGAGTGGCAGGGCGGGGCGTAACCTAGGTGACAGAAGTTAAAAGCCTCCGGTCGGAGGCTTTTGACTTTCTGCTAGATCGGCCGCATCGAATATAACTTCGTATAATGTATGCTATACGAAGTTATTAGCGATGAGCTCGGACTTCCATTGTTCATTCCACGGACAAAAACAGAGGGGAAAG
>JADMIO011251656.1_pt1 | contig 50247 bp, 37 predicted proteins | sample 8958161 | NCBI WGS metagenome assembly JADMIO01 (sample SAMN16585339, study PRJNA669376) | soil metagenome | isolation source: Crop rotation soil | place: USA: Cullars Rotation, Alabama | collected 2011 | reverse complement strand
ACAACTTGTCCACGTGGAATTCTAAGCTTAGGATCCCAATGTGCTGGAAAGGAACTACTGGTGAGCCAACTGCCGGCAGAGGAAGTGGTGAAGGAAATGCAGCGCCTCTTTTTGCGCAGTCCAGTTAGCCAGCGTAAAAAACGCAGCACGCCCCGCCGGAAACTATCTGCTAACGCCTCACTGAGCTTCCAACGCTACAGAAAGAAGGTGGTATTTTGAAACCTTGCTTAACTAAATGGCAGTGGCTCCTGAAGCCTGTTTCCCCCGCCTGCAAACCACAGTAGCCTTTCCGGAGCCAATGTCTCACGCCCCGATAAATGAATTGACCAGCCTAAAATCCTGTCTGTTAATGTTTTGAACAGCTTATGAGGAAAACCGCTTTACTAGCCTCCGTGGTCGCTTTGAACCTGTGTCCGCAAGGTTTCTCCGCCGACTATAAGGTTCCGCGAAACAGGAACTACGATTTCCCGATTTACACCAATCAGAGCTCCGGCAAGCAACTCTCGGGCGTTTATGCCCCCTCCAGTTCACCCGCTCTCGCCCCCGAGGAAACACAGAAGAAATTCCAGGTGCCGCCCGGCTTCGAGGTGCGACTTTTCGCCTCCGAACCCGAGGTGGTCAACCCGGTGGCCATGACCTGGGATGATCGCGGCCGGCTATGGGTGCTGGAGCTGTATGAATATCCCAAAGGCGCGCCCAAGGGCCAGAAGGGCCGGGACCGCATCAAGGTTCTCGAGGACGTCGATGGCGACGGACGCGCTGACAGGGTAACCGTTTTTGCCGATGGCTTCAGCCTCGCAACGGGCTTGGCTGTGGGCAACGGCGGAGTGTATCTCGGTGCAGCCCCGAATTTCTATTTCCTGAAAGACACCGACGGTGATGACAAAGCGGATAAAACCACCGTTCTCAAAACCGGCTTTGGCATGGAAGATCGCCACGAACTCCTGAACGGCTTCGCTTGGGGCCCCGATGGCTGGCTTTACATGACCCATGGCGTGTTCACCCATTCCAAGGTGCGCGACCCGAACGATCCAGAAGACAGCGGCGTTAAAATGGACGCGGCCCTCGCGCGGTATAATCCGAAGACAAAAGATGTCCAGGTGTTCGCCGACGGCACAAGCAATCCCTGGGGAGTGGATTGGGACGAGCGCGGCGAAGCGTTCGTCAGCGCGTGCGTGATCCAGCATCTGTTCCACATGGCCCCAGGCGGACAATACAATCGCCAAGGTGGCACATGGCCGAACGCGTACGGCTACGTCAATGACCTGCCGAGCCGCGGCCTTCCGGCGGTGGTCGATTGGCGTCACTATCGCGCTGCTCATGCGGGCATCAATATTTACCAGGGCAACCAGTATCCGGCCGAGTGGCGTGGTTTGGCGTTCATTGGCAACATTCATCAGAGTGCCCTGAACCTGGATCGTTTAACGCCGGTGGGCTCCACCTACAAAGGCGAAAAAGAAACCAAGCTGCTGGCGGCTGCCGGAGAAGCCTTGCGCAAGAAAACCGGCGAAACGGTTGCCAAGGGTGAGGATTATAAATTCGTCGGCCCGGGCAACTTCCTCGTGAGCCGCGACACATGGTTCCGTCCCGTCAGCGTCCAAACGGGCCCGGACGGCGCCATGTGGGTGATGGATTGGTATGACAAGTATCCGTGCTACCAAAATGCCCAGGCGGATCCCGAAGGCGTGGACCGCGAGCACGGCCGCATCTGGCGGGTGGTTTGGGTGGGCAACGACGCTGGGAAGCGCGTGCCTAGCCGACCCGAGAAGCAGATGAATTTGGCCAAACTGGGCGATGACCAATTAGTGCCGTTGCTCGGACATCCCAATATCTGGCAACGGCGCCAGGCGCAACGGCTCCTCAAGGAACGCTCGAATCCCGAGCTTGTGGAAAAGGTGAAGGAGTATTACGGCAAAGCGAATTCCAAAGAGGCTGCCAGGAGTGCCTATTGGGCTCTGATGGCCATGGCTGATGTAAGAACTTCGGGTAACATCCAGACTGTGCGGCCGGCTCAGAATGGGAATCTGCTCGATATCTACGCCGACAGAGGCACGGCCGATGCGCAGATTTGGGTAGCTCGCACAATCGGCGAACAAAAGGACACCAGCCAAAAGGGAATCAGCACCTTGCTCCAGTTGGCCAAAAACAAGGATGCGCGGGTCCGTGCTGCCACTGCCTCGGCATTGCGCCAGTTGAGCGCCGGAGAATTAACCATCGACAGCGGGGATCGACCTCTTCGGCGAACAGAGGCCATCCTCCCTCACTTTAAGGAACTGCTGGCCCGTCCGAGCATCGAGGGCGATTTCTACTACCCGCACATCGTGTGGATGGCCATCGAACCGAGCGTCGCCGCCAATCCGGAACCGTTCTTTCCGTTGCTGGCTTCCAACGAGAATTCCGTCGCCGCCTATTGCACCCGCCGCGTGATGCGCCGGATCTGCGATATCAGCGACCGGTCCACGCGTGAGAAATTTTTGAATGCCGCGCTCCGGTTCGTCGGTGACATCGCGCAAAAGACCGAACTGGCGGGAGCCGCATTGGATGGCTTGATTGAAGCTCAGAAAAGCAAGGGAGCTCCTCCCACGGTTGAACTTGGGCCCATCTTCGCGAAACTGACCGCCAACCCCGCCGTGGCCGACAAAGCCCGCCGCCTCGCCACCATGATGGGCGACACCAGCGCCTCGAAAACATTGATCGCCAAGATCAACGATCCCAAAGCATCCGTCGAGGAACGCCTCAAGGGCATCCAGGCCGCAAAGGAAACCAAGGACCAAGCCTCGCGAGCTGAATTGATGAAGCTGGTGACCAGCGAGAAAAACCAGCAGCTCGTCATCGAAGGCGTGCGCGCCCTCAATGCCTTCACCGGCGACGAGATCGCTTATGACATTGTGGACGCGTGGAAGAATTTCACCTTGCCTGCTCGGAGAGCAGCCGCCGAAGTGCTGGTCACCCGCAGCAAATGGGCTCGCGCCCTGCTCGCCGGTGTGGAAAAGAAGGTCGTCCACCCGGAGGATATCTCCGCCACCGCCCGCCGCGCCCTGGCTCGTGCCGAGGATAAAACAATCGGAGACAATGCCGACCGCCTGCTCGGTCGCTACCGTGCCAGCAGCGAAGACAAGCTGAAGCTGATTGCCCAGAAGCGAAAAATGGTCCTGGGCGGCACACCGGATTTGAAGGCCGGCCATGAGGTGGCGAAGAGGACCTGTTTCGTCTGTCACAAACTCCACGGCGAAGGGGCCGATGTGGGACCGGATCTGACAGGCGTCGGCCGGAGCAGCCTGGAAGCCTTGCTGCATAATGTAATCGATCCCAATGAAGTGATCGGCGCCGGCTACGAAACCACCGAAGTGGAGTTGAAGGATGGCAGCACTGTCAGCGGGCGCGTGGTTGAAGACAGCGACACGCGGCTCAAACTGGTGGCGGCTGGCCCCATCGAGCAGACGATTGCCAAGAGCGACATTCTAATCACGAAGGGGAAGATGCAAATCCGAAAAACGGATTTCAGCCTCATGCCGGAAGGCCTGGAGCAAATCCCGGATGACGATTTTCGTAACCTGATCTGGTATATCCTCAATCCTCCTCAGGATAACCGGCCATGGACCCCGGCCTTGCGGAAGGAACTGATCGGGGACGAGGGCGAGAAAAAAGCGGCCCAGTTGGATAATAGCGCGAGTGCTTTCTTCCGCGGACCCGGTTCGCAGCCGGGAGATGGTGAATCGGTTGCTCTCTGGAACCCGGATTGGAAGCTCACCTGTCAGCCTTTCGAAGGCGCTCCTAAAAAGCTCGTGGAATATGCCGGCCGACGCAATGTGCTTATGACTCATCCCACGAGTCGCACCGCCCCGGCAGTGTTGGAGCGCGAAATAGAAGTGCCGAATGGGCGAAAGACCTCACTTACCTTTGCCGTGGCTTCCGACGACCGTGGCGATTGGGAATTGCGAGTCGTCGCCGATGGTAAGGTCCTGAAGAAGCAGGTGGTTAATCATGACGGGGAGCGCTGGAAAAAAGTGGTAGTGGATTTGACTCCTTTGGCCGGCCGGAACGTTCGGTTGCGCCTCGAGAATGCCTCCAACGATTGGAAATGGGAGTTTGGTTACTGGAGCGAACTGGAAATCAACAGCACCGAGCAGCGGGCTGCTAAATAGGAACTTATGCGCTACATGATGAAACAAAAGTTCTTCGCGTTTGGTGACGATTTTGTCATCAAAACCGAGGACGGCCAGGACGCCTTCTTCGTGGACGGAAAAGCTTTTAGCATTGGCGATAAGCTCTCCTTCCAGGATATGCAGGGTCACGAACTCGCTTTCATCCGGCAGAAGCTTCTCTCCTGGGGGCCAACCTACGAAATTTATCGCAACGATCAGTTGCAGGCAGTGGTGAAGAAGAAGCTAATCACTTTCCTTCATTGCCGATTCACCGTGGATGTCGAAGGGCCGAACGATCTGGAGGCCAAGGGAAGTTTCACGGACCACAATTACGAGTTTACTCGCGGTGGCCACAGAGTCGCTGAGGTATCCAAGCGTTGGTTCTCATGGACTGACACCTACGGCGTGGACATCGCTGAGGGCGAAGATGACGTGCTAGTCCTGGCCAGTTCCGTGGTCATCGACATGGTCTGCCACGACGACCGCGAGAAACATTAATATGCGATCAACGCTTCGGGGTCGATAGTGGAGGCGTGGGCTGCTCTGAGTTCTAGTCCCATCCCTTCGCGCGCGGCATCCACTTCGAGGGTTCCCCCAGCGGCTGCCACCAGTGCGCGAGCGTGTTCGACCATCGATGCGATCTTCAGGTCGTTGTGATCCGGATCGTGATGGAAAAGAAAGAGCTTCTTGATCCCGGATTTCAAAGACAACCACACCGCTTCGTCCACGCAACCGTGTCCCCAATGGATGTGAGATTTGTATTCGAGCGCATCATACTGCGCATCGAGGATCAACACATCCGCGCCCGAGAAGAACTCAATCAGTTTTTCATCCTGCGAGCGGGCGAATGCTTTCGTATCCGTTTCTTTATCGCCTTTGGCAACCGTATGGCAAGCCAGTGACGGCTCATGGTCCGGCATGTAAATAATGGAGCCTGCGGAGGTCAGCAGCTTATAACCGACACAGATTCCGGGATGGTTGGCGAACGCCGCATGCACCCGCACGCGACCGACCGAAAACTCGAGTTGGCGCAATTCGTCGATTTGGATGTGCCCCGGCATTTCCTTGAAACCAACCGGAAAAAACGGGCCTTCCATCTGCGAGGAGAAGATCCGCGCCAGACCTTCGCGCGCCCCTTCGTAACCGAGGATCCGGATCTGGTGCTGCGCCTGGTAGGCTGGCAGGAAAAACGGAAATCCCTGGATGTGATCCCAATGGGTATGGGTGATCAGGATGGTGAGGTTCAGCGGCTGCCCGGGAAACTCCGCCAGCAACGATTTGCCCAGCGGTCGAATGCCGCTGCCCGAATCCAGCACGATCAATTCGCCATCCGCCCGCACTTCTACGCAGGAAGTATTGCCCCCGTACCCCATGGTGCTTGGCCCGGGCGAAGGAATCGACCCGCGGACGCCCCAGAACTTAATCGAAACCGGTCCTTCGCTATGCAACGCGGAACGGGTCGCGCTATCCGGACCGGAAATAACGGTCTGCGCGAGTAGGTCCAGCAGGTCGGAAGGCTTCACTGGTTTGCCCAGAAAATCGTTTGCCCCGGCTTCAAGCGCTCGTTGACGGTCCCCGGCAAATGCTTTGGCCGAAACAACAATGATGCGCGTCGTTTGAAGGCCAGGACTTTGCCGGAGAGCGCGGCAGAGTTGGAAGCCATTCATGTTCGGCAGGAGAAGATCTGCGATGATCACCAGGGGACGCACTTTCCGCGCGAGTTCCAAACCGGTGTCACCGTCGCTGGCTTCATGAATCTGCCAGCCATTCTGCGCCAGTGTGCGGGCAAGGATTGTCCGAACTAGCTGGTCATCATCGATTAGTAAAACGGTCTTCATCAAAAGGCGGTTACGATGCGTGAACTGGCCGACGCAAATCAACCCGATATATAGATCAACGGACGATTTTACCTGGGGCTTGAGCGATTCTATGAAGACCGGTAGGCAGGTAATTTCCGACCAAACCGACGATCAAAAGGGTGGGGAAGAGGGAAGTTAATCCCCCTTTACTTAATCGGTAAGCGGCTTCAGAAACTTGAATTGGATATCAACAAAGCCGACAAGGTGTGAAGCGAAGCAAACCATTGCACCGGGTCCCCCGTCGCAATGGCTTGCCCGAATGAGAATTTAAGGCTGAAGTCGCTTCCTGCGTGGTGTATGTCCATTGCCAAGGAAACGATTCACCGCGTTCAAATAGGCGCGCGCGCTGGCTTCAATCACATCCGTGCTGGCGCCTTTGCCGGTGAGCAGTTCGCCATCACCGAAATCCGCTTTGACGGTGACTTCCCCAAGCGCGTCTTTGCCTTGCGACACGGCGCGAATCGTGTAATCCATCAACTTGCCACGTGTTTTGGTGATCCGATCGATGGCTTTCAACGCCGCATCCACCGGGCCGTCGCCGATGCTGGCATCGGTAATGGCTTCGGCGCCTTTAACTGCGGATTGCCGAAGCCGAACAGTGGCCGTGGGAACCGACTGGCTGCCGCTCGTGACGCTCAAGTAATCAAGCGACCACACTTCCGGCACTTCCGTAATCTGCCCTTCCACAAGCGAGGTCAAGTCGTCGTCGTACACGAACTTTTTCTTGTCCCCGATTTCCTTGAATCGCGCAAAGATGGATTGCACATCTTCCTCGCTCAATTTGAAACCAAGGTGTTTTAAGCGAGCACTCAACGCAGCGCGTCCGCTATGCTTCGTCAAAGGCAATTCCGTTTGATGCCAGCCGACCTCGCGCGGATCCATGATCTCGTAGGTTTCTCGCTTCTTGAGAATGCCGTCCTGATGGATGCCGCTGGAATGGGCAAACGCATTCTCGCCTACGATCGCCTTGCTCCGTTGCACAACGAGCCCGCTCATGCGCGAGACAAGGCGCGAAGACTTCACGATTTCGCGCGAGTTCACGCCAACGCTCATTCCTTTGAAGAAGTCCGGCCGCGTTTTGACGGCCATCACGATTTCCTCGAGCGCCGCATTGCCTGCGCGCTCGCCAATTCCATTGACGGTGCATTCCACCTGGCGCGCTCCGTTGCGCACCGCCGCAAGCGAGTTCGATACCGCTAGCCCAAGGTCGTTGTGGCAATGCACGCTGATCGCAGCCTTGCCGTTTCGGAATTCAGGCACTGAATCGTAAAGATGTTTGATGAGCGCCCCGTATTGATCCGGCACAGCCCAGCCGACCGTGTCAGGCACGTTCACCGTGGTTGCCCCCGCTGCGACCACCGCTTTGCAAACCTCAACGAGAAATTCCGGTTCGGTGCGCGAGCCGTCCTCGGGAGAGAACTCGACATCATTGACGAATGACTTTGCCCGCTTCACTCCATCGACCGCTAGCCGAATGATTTCATGCTGGGCTTTGCCAAGCTTGAACTCGCGATGGATTTTCGAGGTGGCAAGGAAAACATGGATGCGCCCCCGCTTGCCGGCTGGCTTGAGCGCGTTGCCGGCTGCATCGATGTCTTTGGCCACGCACCGAGCCAGGCCGCAGATGACCGGCCCCTTGATCTCGCGGGCGATCGTTTGCACGGATTCGAAATCGCCATCACTGATGACGGGGAAGCCTGCCTCGATGATATCCACCTTCAACCGGGCAAGCTGGCGGGCGATCTCCAGCTTCTCGCGCAAGTTCATGGAAGCGCCAGGGCATTGTTCGCCGTCGCGAAGCGTCGTGTCGAAGATGAGAATACGGTTATCGTTCATATATATGTTTTGTTATGGCGGTGCGGCTTCAGCGTTCCAAAAACAAAAACCCCACCGCCGGTTTCAGCAGTGGGGTTTGGAAAATCGTCCTAACGCGTCAACACCCAACCGCCGCTTTGCACAGCAGCAGCGCGCTCAGACCGAGCAGTCGAGTATTGATATTCCAAATCACGGGCCGAAACATAGCACACATCATGCCTTGGTCAACAGAATTCTCCTGTTTTCCTAAGCTTTCGAAGCCATTCCCTTGTTAATCAAACATTTTCCCCGGGTTTAAAATCCCGTTCGGATCCAGCGCCCGGCGCAATTCGCGCATCACCCGCATCTGGGCTGCCCCGGCAAATTTGGGCAGGATCTCCTTTTTCGCAACTCCCACTCCATGCTCGCCTGTCACCGTGCCCCCAAGCCGGATCGCCTCTTCGAAGATCTCCCGGAAGGCTTCGTGCACCCGGTGCATCTCTTCTTTGTTCCGTTCGTCCGTCAAGAAGGTGGGATGCAAATTCCCGTCGCCCATGTGGCCGAACGTGCCGACACGCAATTTGTATTTTTTCGCGACCGCTTCCACATAACGGACCATCCGCGCCAGTTCACTGCGAGGTACCGTCGCATCCTCGAGAATGGTTGTCGGGGCGAGCCGCGCCAGGGCGGAGAAAGCGGAACGCCGTGCGCTCGCGAGCTGATTCGCTTCATTATCGTCCTTGGCCACGCGCAGTTCCATGCAGCCTTTCTCGCGGCAAATTCTTTCCATTTGCGCCGCCTCATCGGCCACCGCTGCCGGATGACCATCCGTTTCCATCAGCAGCAAGGCTTCGCAATCGAGCGGCAGCCCGATTTTCGCGTAATCCTCGACACAATGGATTGTCGTCCTGTCCAAGAACTCGAGTGTGCAAGGAATAATTTGAGCGGCGATGATTGCCGAGACAGCCTCAGCCGCATGATCCATCTGCGCAAAGGTCGCTACCATCGTCTTCTTCGCTGCCGGCTTTGGAATGAGCTTCAACAGCACCTTGGTAATTACGCCGAGTGTCCCTTCGGACCCAATGAAGAGATCCTTGATCGAATATCCGGCTACGTCTTTAACGCACTTGTTGCCGGTCCACAGAATTTCACCGTCCGGTAACACGGCTTCCAGTCCCATTACGTAATTGCGTGTGATGCCATATTTCAGGCCTCGCAGCCCTCCGGAATTTTCAGCCACATTCCCGCCGATCGTGGAAATCTTCATGGAACCTGGATCAGGAGGATAAAACAGCCCCACGGCGGCGGCGGCATCCGCAACCGCAAGCGTGGTGACGCCGGGTTCCACCAGCATGGTGAGATTGGCTCGATCCACCTCCAAAATGCGATGCATGCGAGCCGTGCAAAGCACGATGCAGGAGTTGACCGGGAGGCTCCCGCCGCTGAGCCCCGTGCCGGAGCCGCGGGTCACAACGGGCAGGCGTTGCTCGTTCGCCAGCAGCAACACGCCACGGACCTCCTCCGTGCTTTTCACGAACACCACGCACCCTGGCATCGTTTGCAGCGCGGCGGTGCCATCGAAAGAGTAGGCGATCAAGTCCTCTGCTTCGGTCAGTACATTTTCGCTGCCGAGCAATCGCCTCAGGCTATCGAGCACACTTCGGGACAAATGAGTCATCTGCATCCCAGCATGGGAAAGAGACCGACGAGTTCCAAGTCTTGAGTTGTAACTTCTGCCGCTCGTTCGAGGAAGCGCCGTGGAAAGCCGGCACGCGTCGAAAAAAAGAAGCTGGTGACTTCACCAGCTTCCTGAGACTCAATATTTTTCAGGCTATGGTTTCAAAACCACTTTCGTGCACTCATCTTCTTTGTTGCAGAAGATGTCGTAGCCTTCCGCGGCTTCATCAAGGCTTAAGGTATGAGAAATGACGAAGCTCGGATCGATTTCTCCTTTTTCAATCCTCTCCAGCAAAGGCTGCATGTAGCGGTGCACATGGGTTTGACCCGTCTTGATCGTAAGAGCGCGGTTCATAATGGAACCGATCGGCACCTTATCGATGAACCCGCCATAAACCCCGGCCACGGAAACAGTCCCGCCATTTCGGCAACTCATGATGGCCTCGCGCAAAGCCAGCGGCCTATCGGTTTCAGCCATCACGGCCTGCTTGAGCCGGTCGTAGGCTGCCACGGGACCGCCGCCGTGAGCTTCCATCCCCACAGCATCGATACACGCATCGGGTCCGCGGCCTCCCGTCATCTCCTGCAACGTTTCATATACTGAATCCACTTCCTCATAATTAATAACATCCGCTCCACCCTGTTCCTTCGCCATCTTCAACCGCTCTGGAAAACGATCGATGCCGATCACTTGCCCGGCGCCGAGCAGGAATGCGCTCTTAATCGCAAACTGTCCGACTGGCCCGCAGCCCCAAACCGCCACGGTGTCGCCCGGCTGAATGTTGCACGCCTCCGCGGCCATATAGCCGGTTGGCAAAATATCCGAGAGAAACAGCACTTTCTCGTCCGGCATGCCGTTAGGCACCTTGATATGGCCCACGTCGGCATAAGGCACGCGAACATACTCGGCCTGCCCACCGGCGTACCCACCCGTTAGGTGAGAATAGCCGAAGATGCCGCAGGGAGAATGTCCCCACATTTTCTCCGCCATCGTCGCATTCGGATTGGAATTCTCGCACAGGGAATACATCTTCTTTGAGCAGAAGAAGCAGTTGCCGCACGCGATCGGGAAGGGCACGACGATCCGGTCGCCAACTTTCAGGTTTTTTACCCCGCTCCCCACCTCGACCACTTCCCCCATGAATTCATGGCCCAGGATGTCGCCATGCTCCATGGTCGGGACCATGCCGTCGTAAAGGTGAAGGTCGGAACCGCAGATAGCCGTGGAAGTCACGCGAACGATGGCATCGCGCGGATTTAAAATCTTCGGATCCGGAACTTCTTCGACTCGCACATTTTTTTTGCCAAACCAACAAGTTGCTCTCATAAATTTCCTTCAATGCTGTTTATTTCATTTATTCAAAGCCTTGGGTCACCGCGGCCCTCATGCCTCCGCCATGCTCCTGGCCATATGATCGAATTTCCTGGAGGTGCTCGATTTCCGGCCGGCTGGCTGGCCCTCGGTAGTTGGAATTTCTCCCGTTTCCAGGAGTTGCTTCAAATGCCGCAGATCCTGCATTATTTGCTGTTCCGGCGCGCTGCCAAAGGCTTTCGCGAACATTTTACCCAATGTGCCGCCAGGGGCCAGGTAACGGATCTCCGATTTCACGATTGTTCCTCGGTCTCCCGGCAATTGTTGAAAGATAACCTGGCCCCAATGTTGAATTTGGGACCCCTCCACTGAGCGCCATGCGATCCGTTGGTTTGGGATATCTTCCGTTGTTTCAGCGTCCCATTCCACTTTCATGCCAGCGGGACCTTTTGCGACCCAGTGCGACCGGCGATCCCCGGTAACTTTCACCGATTCAAGGTTCCACATAAACCGTGGGAGATTTTCAAAATTGCGCCAGAAATTGTAGAGCTCCTCGGCGGATTTATTGATTGTCACCGTTTTGATCACGTGCGTCCCATGGATTTGGCTAAGACCTCCATCCGGCCTTCGGCTGAGCTGACGGCTGGAAAGGATGTCCAGCGCGGTAACGCCGGCCACCGCTGCGGTCGCGGCAGCGACGCGGTTCTTTGCGCTGCCCCGGATTGTGAAAGCGGTGCCAAGCAGCGCTAAATCGATGGCGTCGCCCCCCACGCGCGCCTTCACCCAGGTTCCTGGCTTACGGGCAAGAATTCCTATCCCGCTGGCAAATTCGCGCAGGCCAACCAGCCGAATTAACCCAGTATGCCCTTTCACGCCTATGAGTTTTCCAACCGCGCGAGGCGCGAGGAAAGAAGCCAGTCCGAGCCCAATGCTAAACCACCCCAGCCCAAGGGCCAGGCGGTCTTCTCTAACAGATTGTTTTGCAATTCCCATAAACTCTCCTTTGTGAGGTTAATCGATTCCTGAAATCGGTCGCCGCTCAAGAAAAATGCCACAACACCAGCCTTGGATTCGCTGGGAAAGGCAAAGCTCCTTGGTACGAAAATCGGGTAAATTCCAGTTGGCCGACAGGGAGGTGAAACCCCAACGCCTAAGCGCAGGGACGTGGCAAAAGCAGCCATGAGACTCCGCCTCCTCCGTAGCCTGCACCTTCTCCTTTCTCAAAACCATCAAGGCTGGTTCTACCATTTCGGTTGAAGATTCCTAGTGCGCAGGGCGTCTGAGCCACGAACCTCAACACATGGATTATGAAAACCTTTCCCGTTACTCGCCGTGCCTTTGTGAAAACTTCCACGCTTGCCGCTGGGGCATTGGCTCTGGGAGGCGTAGTTCCAGTGCGCGCCGTCAGCGCGAACGACCGGATCCGAATCGGAATCATTGGCGTTGGAGGCATGGGCTCGAACCATCTAAATAGCCTCGTCAAAAAATCGGAAGCCGAGAACATCCAGGTGGTCGCCGTCAGCGATGTTTATCAACGGCGTCTGAATCGTGCCAGGGCGACCTGCAATGGCGACGGTTACATGGATTATCGGCGATTGCTCGAGCGCAAGGATATTGATGCCGTGCTCATCGCTACCCCCGATCACTGGCATGGAAAGATCAGCATCGACGCCATGCAGGCCGGCAAGCACGTTTATTGTGAGAAGCCCATGACCCACACCGTTCAGCAGGCCATTGAAGTGCGCAATGCCGTCAAACGTTACAAGAAAGTCTTCCAGGTGGGACCCAACGCCACCGCCAGTGACGGTTACTGGAAAGCGCACACCGCCATTGCCGGGGGCAGAATTGGCAAAGTGACCTGGGCACATGGTAGCTATAACCGAAACGCCCGCGTCTGCCTCTTCAATGAACACCAGAAGATCGATCCGAGCGCCGGCCCCGGCAAGGGCGGCGATGATTTTATCGATTGGGATATGTGGCTCGGCCACAAATGGGGCCTCGCCCCGAAAATTAGTTGGAACCCCGAGCACTTTTTCCGGTTTCGAAAGTATTGGCCTTATAACGGCGGAGTCGCCACCGACCTTCTTTACCACAAGCTCGCGCCGCTGCTGATTGCCATCGCCGGTCCCAATGGCGAATACCCAAAGCGTGTGAACGCCAACGGCGGACTCTATGTTGAGAAGGACGGCCGGGACATCCCGGACGTCTTCATAATGACAGTGGATTACCCCAGCGAATGGTCGTTATTTTTGGTCAGCACCCTCACAAACGACGCCGGCATTTCCGACCGGATCTATGGCAAACACGGCACCATGGAGTTGGGTGGCGAACCGAGCTTGCGTTGGAATGGAGATTTCAAAGAAGAGTTCAAAGCGAAGAACGGTGGCAAAGAAGAGCTAAGGCTCGCCATTGAGCAACGGCGCGATCTGGAGAACAACTGGATCGACGCAATGCGCGGCAAAGGAACAGTTCAATGCAATGAGGATTTGGGCTGCGCCACCATGGTCGCCATCAAAATGGCCGTGGAAAGCTACCGCCAGGGCAAGACCATGCTATGGGACGCGAAGAAGGAAAGGGTGGTGGGGTAAAGGCGCGCTTTGGTCGAGCCTAGACTGATCAGATAGCGAATCTTTTCACCGGCCAAAAGACGAGCTAAACAGCGATACTCGGGTGGCTGAACGGAATGCTCTAGTGAGCTGAACCTCATCGGTGGAGAGTAAATTAATGGAAAAATTATTTCGGATCGGCATTCTCATCCTGTTTGTTGGGTCCATGGGAGCTCAGGGTTTTCTTCGAGGCATGGCTGCGGGTCCCGAAAACGATTTGACCGACAGGGAACGAAAGGAAGGCTGGGTTTTGCTTTTCGATGGGAAGACTCACACCGGCTGGATCAATAGCGACCGAACCGTTCCCAAAACCCAGGTTGAGGATGGCACCCTCAACCCTCACCGGGCAGGCCACTACATGATGGTCCACACCCAGCAATGGGAGAATTTTGTCCTCCGCGCGGATTTCAAAATCAGTCCGCATTGCAACAGCGGTATTTTTGTGCGAACAGGCTCGCTGACACCCAGAACCGGTCGCGATGTGGGCTTCAACGGCATCGAAATCGCCATCGACGACACCCAGACCGCCGGTTTCGTGGACACCGGAGCCATCTACGACTTATCCAAACCGTCCCGCAACTCCATGCGGCCGGTGGGCGAGTGGAACCACATGGAAATCACCTGCCGCGATACGCTAATCGAGGTTGTTCTCAATGGCGAAAAGGTGAACTCCGTCGAGCTCTCCAAATTCACCCAAAAGAATAAGCGCCCCGACGGCAGCACCCATAAATTCGACGTGGTTTACCGCGACCATCCCAGGCTTGGTTACATTGGCCTGCAGGACCACGGGAGCCCCTGCTGGTACAAGAATATTAAGCTGAAGCTGTTGCGGTGAACGGGTATCTATAAGGTGGATTGTGTCTACGAAATCAGAGACCGAGGCTTTTGAGACGGGAGTTCGGCCATTGCTGCAGATGGTGTTGCGCGAAAAGGCAGAACAAGTGGTGAATTTTCGCGCTGACCTCGAAATGCAAGCTCGCATAGAGGAGTTAGCGAGCAAATCAACTGAAGGCCTGCTCACTGAAGAGGAGAGAGCGGAGTACGCTGGATATGTTCGCGCAAATAGATTTGTTGCTATTCTGCAGAAAGCCGCAAAGCGGTTACCCTCAACTCGGGAGGGAATTCCCGTTCCTAACCTGACTTTCGAACGCACACAGGGGCTTTTTTTAAGATGTGGAAGCGCTCATTCTTGGGAAACTCGCGAGTTTTCTTCTCCCGTGCGTGTAGTTCCCTGATGGAAGCCGATAGCTTCAATCCCACAATAAATTCTGCTGCGTGACGTCCAATTCTTCGGCACAATGCCGTATCACGGAAATCATGCTTAGGCCATTCTTTCAATCTCGTTTGGGGCGAATCGTCGTTCTTGCCGCTACACTCACGGTGGTGGGCAAAGCCCGCGCCGCGGCCCCGACCGCAGCCGACCCTCAATACTATGATAAAAGCATTCGCCCGCTCTTGAACGAATTCTGTATCAAATGTCATTCCACCGAAAAGCATAAGGGCGATTTGGATTTGGAACAGTTCGCTTCCATAAAAGAAGTCCTGCGGCATTCCAAAATTTGGGAGGGAGTGGCGGAACAGTTAGCGAACAACGAAATGCCGCCTAAGGACAAACCGCAACTGACCCCGGCCGACAAAGATCGGCTGAGCGCGTGGGTGAGCAATGTTCTGGAGGAAGTTGGCAAATCGCGCGCTGGCGATCCCGGACCTGTCGTCCTGCGCCGCTTAAGCAACGCGGAATACACGTATACGATTCGTGATTTAACCGGCGTTCCCTCCCTGGATCCGGCTCGCGAGTTCCCTGTCGACGGCGCCGCTGGCGAGGGATTCATGAACACCGGCAACGCTTTGGTCATGTCACCCTCCCTGGTCACCAAGTACTTGGACGCCGGCAAAAACATTGCCAGCCATGCGGTCCTTTTGCCGGACGGGGTGCGATTTTCCCCCGCTACCACACGCCGGGATTGGACAGAGGAAATGCTCACGCAAATCCGCGAATTTTATCGCGAGTTCACCGACCCTCGAGGAGGGGACAAGGTGAACCTGCAAGGTGTTGTATTCGAAACCAATGAGGGCGGCCGTTTGCCCTTGGAAAAATATCTGGCAGCCACTTTGGCCTTGCGCACGTCTGCAAAAACCGATGACGCGACCATTGCTGCCTTGGCCATCGAGCATGGGCTAAGCCCCAAATACTTGGCGATTTTATGGAAGGACCTTTCGAGCAAAGAGCCATCGCAGTTGATGGACCGCGTCAGGACTCGATGGCAAACAGCCAAGCCGGAAGATGTTCCTAGGCTGGCGAAGGAAATAGGCGAGTGGCAAAAGGTCCTGTGGAAGTTCTCCAGTGTGGGACACATCGGCAAATTGGGAGGACCAAAAGCCTGGATGGAACCGGTCAATCCGCTCACAGCCAAACAGGACATCCGCATCAAGCTTTCTTCCACTCCCGAAGCGAAAGAAATCACACTCTACCTGGTGGCAGGGGACGCCGGTGATGGCAACACGAATGATTATGTCGTCTGGCAGCAGCCGCGGCTCGTGGCGCCCGGCCGGCCGAATCTCTTGCTGCGCGATGTTCAGGAGATCAGTCGCGAATTAGCCAAACAACGTGACGCCGTATTTGCCAGCGCCGCCAAATGCCTGGCTGCCGCTGCCGAAGCAAGCTCAAACCCAGCCTCGCGCGACGTGGCTGAGCTCGCCAAAAAACATGAGATCGAAGCCGCCATCCTTCAGTCCTGGTTGAATTACCTGGGCATCGGCACAGGCAGTGAATTGAAAATCACTGGACACTTCACGGATACCTTCAAGAGCGCATCCAGCTACGATTTCATAAAAGGCTGGGGCCCCGCCGCCACCCCGAACCTGGCCGCGAATTCCTCCACGCAGCACGTGCGCATCCCCGGCAACATGAAACCCCACGGTGTCGCGGTGCATCCTTCACCGAAGCTTCAGGCCGCCGTCGGATGGCAAAGCCCGGCTGCCTCCACCGTTCGCATCCGGGCGAAAGTCACCCATGCCCATCCCGAATGTGGGAACGGAGTCACATGGTCTCTTGAATTGCGACGCGGCGCCAGCCGGCAACGATTGGCGGCCGGCACAGCTCAAGGCAGCAAGGAAGTCAAGGTCGGGCCTTTCGAAAAGGTCGCTGTGCAAAAGGGCGATCTGGTGTCGCTGCTCATTGGCCCGCGCGGCGACCATTCCTGTGACTTGACCGATGTGGAACTTTCGTTAACGAGCAGTGGTGAAAACGCCCGCGAATGGGATCTGAGCAAGGACGTCTCCGCCGACGTGCTTGCGGCCAACCCGCACGCGGACCGCTTCGGCAATGAAGGCGTTTGGCATTTTTATACCGAGCCAGTTTCTGGCGGCGGTGAAACGGGTCCGGTCATTCCCACCGGATCGCTTTTGGCCCGATGGCAATCCGCCGAAAAGGCGGAGGAGAAAAATCAACTGGCGCAGCAAGTGCAGAAGTTACTCACTTCCGGTCCGCCCGCAGGAAAGGATAACCCCGATGCCGCATTGTATCGTCAGCTCGCCTCCTTGAGTGGCCCATTGTTGGCCGATGCGCGTGCCAGGCATCAGGGCGCAGTGAAACAGGCTCAGCCCGAAGCGGCTGATCGCAAAGGCCCCGTGTGGGGCTTGGAATCCCGTGCGTTCGGCACGCACCCAAATGGTTCCACCAGGATACCCTCCGACAGTCTCTGTGTGCAGGCCCCCTCCGTTTTGGAAATGCGATTGCCTGCGGACTTGGTGGCCGGTTGCGAATTTGTCACCACAGGCGTGCTGGAAAAACAAACCGGCGCGGAAGGCACCGTCCAACTCCAGGTGCTCACCAATAAACCCACCATGGATTCAGGCCTGCTGCCTAATTCCATGGCCGTCACCGACGCTAGCGGCCCGTGGACCTCCAATAACCGAAGTGTTTCCTATTCCACACCCATGCTGGCAAACGAAGGCAGCGCCGCCCGCCGGCGAATCGAGGCTGGCTTCGAAGCGTTCCGCCAGCTTTTCCCCGCTGCACTCTGTTACACCAAGATTGTGCCCGTGGATGAAGTGGTAACCCTCACATTGTATTATCGCGAGGACCATCAACTCGCGCGCCTCATGCTGGACGATGCCCAAAAAGCTAAGCTCGACCGCCTCTGGGATGAACTGCATTACATCAGCCAGGATGCGCTCACGCTGGTGGACGCCTTCGAACAGCTTTGGCAATTCGCCACCCAGGATGCCGATCCCAAAGTATTCGAGCCCTTGCGAAAGCCGATCCAGGAACGCGCCACCGCGTTTCGTCAGTTGCTGACGAATACCCAGCCACAGCATGTCGAAGCCATAGTGAAATTGACCGAGCGCGCCTATCGCCGTCCACTGAACGATATCGAAGGCCGGGAACTCCGCGGCCTTTACAAAAAACTACGGCAACAGGAAATGTCGCACGAAGAAGCGGTGCGCCTGACTTTGGCGCGCGTGTTCACCGGCCCTGCCTTCCTTTATCACCTGGAGAAAGCCGCCCCCGGCACCGAATCGGCTCCGGTGAATCACTGGGAGCTGGCCAATCGATTGAGCTATTTCCTGTGGTCTTCCATGCCGGATGCCGAGCTCAGCAAAGCCGCTGCGGAAGGCCGGCTGCGCAACCCCGATGTCCTCTCGGCGCAAACCCGGCGCATGTTGCGCGACCCGCGCGCGCGTCGTCTTGCCATCGAATTCGCCTGTCAATGGCTGCACATCCGCGATTTCGATAACCTCGACGAAAAAAGCGAGCGGCACTTCCCCACCTTCACCAAGTTGCGTGGAGATATGTATGAAGAATCGATTCGCTTCTGCACCGATTTTTTCCAGGGAAATGGCTCTATCCTGAGCTTGCTCGACGCCGATTACACCTTTCTCAACGAACCCTTGGCGAAGCACTACGGCATCCCGGGAGTCAAAGGCCTCGAGTGGCGCAAGGTGGCGGGGGTCAAACAATATTCCCGCGGAGGAATCCTCGCGCAGGCCACCACCTTGTCCAAACAATCGGGCGCTTCACGCACCAGCCCGATCCTGCGCGGGAACTGGGTCGCCGAAGTGCTCCTGGGCGACAAGCTGCCCCGCCCACCCAAGGATGTTCCGCAGTTGCCTGACGACGAGGCCGCTCTGGCCGGTTTGACCGTGCGCCAGCTCGTGGAAAAACACAGCAGCGATCCCCGTTGCTATGGCTGCCACCGCAGGATTGACGCTTTCGGCTATTCCCTCGAAAGCTTCGATGCCATCGGCCGCTTTCGCCAAAAGGATCTGGGGGACCGTCCCATTGAGACCCGTGTCAAAGTCATGGATGGCGCCGAGTTCGACGGCATTGACGGGCTGCGCCAGTATCTGCTCACCAAAAAGCGGGATATATTTGTGAAGCAATTCTGCCGCAAACTGCTCGGCTATTCGCTCGGACGGGCCGTCCAACTCTCGGATGGGCCGTTACTTGCGCAAATGCGCGATGAGCTGAAGCAAAACGATTATAAATTAGAGACCGCCGTTGAAATGATTGTGAAAAGCCGCCAATTCCGGGAAATTCGCGGGCGGGACGGAGTTTACGAAGATTAAGCGTGCCGGATACGTCAAAGGAACACTGCTATGATGAAGCATCAATTAACGCGCCGGACTTTCCTCCGGGGTTTGGGGGTAACGATGGCGCTGCCCTGGCTCGAATCGCTTCCCGTTTGGGGCGATGAGCCAGCCTCGAATATCAGCTCGAGCGAAGCGCCCGTTCGCTTTGCCGCTCTTTTTGCTGGCAATGGCTTTCATAGCAAGGAATGGTGGGCCAAGGGCGAAGGGAAGAACATGGAGCTCGGAAAGGTGCTCGCCCCTCTCCAGGATTACCGCGAAAAAATGCTTTTCGTCCGCGGCCTCTACAATGCCGAGGCGCTCAAGGGCAACATTCACAGCTCTCAAACCGGCAACCTTCTGTCGGGCGCCCCGCTTGCTTCCGGCGGCGAAATCCGTTCCGGCACCAGCATCGACCAGCTCCTGGCGCAGCGTTATGGAAACTCCACCAAGGTTTCCAGCCTTGTGCTCGGATGCGAAAAGTCGAATCCCTCCGTCCACAAAAATTACTCCATGTTGTATAGCTCCCACATTTCCTGGAGCTCGCCCACTACACCCACTCCATTGGAAATTTATCCGGCCCTCGCTTTTGACCGGCTGTTCAAAGACGAAGTGAACCGTGGCGATAAAAGCGTGCTGGATGCCGTGCTAGCGGATGCCAAGGATTTCCGTCGTCACATCAGTTCCAACGATCAACGCAAACTCGACGAATACCTCGATTCCGTTCGCGACGTCGAACAACGGATTGACCAGGCTGGAAAGAAAGGGCAACTGCAGGGCTGGCGGCCCACGCTGGCCAAGCCGAATATCCCGCGGCCCCCCGATGGAATTCCGCAGGACATCGCCGAACACATGCGCCTAATGTGCGACATTATGGTGCTCGGCTTCCAAACGGATACCACACGTATTTGCACCCTCAAGCTCAACAATGATCACTCCTCCCTGCGCTTTCCAAACCTGGGTGTGGATTACATGATCCATCATCTGCTCTCTCATTCCGACTCGGCGGATTGGCTGAAGGTGAACACATTCTTCATGCAGCAGGTCGCTTACATTGCGCGCAAGATGGACAGCATCCAGGAAGGCAATCGCACCCTCCTCGATAACACCATGCTGCTGTTTTGCTCGAGCATGATGAACGGCAACCATGACGCCAGCCAGTTGCCTGTTGTTGTGCTGGGCGGCGGCGGCGGTCGAATTAAAGGTGGTCGTGTGCTCGACTACAAAGAGAAACCCAACCGGCAAATGTGCCGCTTGTACTTGTCCCTTATGGACAAAATGAACGTTCGCGTCCCGAAATTTGGGGATGCCAACGAGCCTCTCGCGGAAGTCTAGAAAGTCGCTTGAGCTGCGATTATCTGCTGGGCGCGATCCGATCCGCCTTCTCGACGCGTTTGACTTCGTAGCCGAGGAACGCCCGCTGATCGCCAACCTGTCTCAGGCGAATGCTGATGTCGGCGACATAAACCTCCGGCCCCACGCTATACAGCAAGGCATAATCGTGATACCAGGGCTCCGATGCGGCTGTTTCCGGTTTGCTGGCCCCCTGCCATCGCAGGTCGCGGATGCCACTCCGGTGTATCACCAGGGTCTCCTGCAGTTGTGCCGCGGTGCCGCCCGCGGCGGGAATGAACTGAGCCGGAATCGATTTCCCTTCCAGGTAATCGGCAATCTCCTTAACCGGCGGAGCGCCATTAGGAGCGGCTTTGGATGCGGTGGTTTGCTGGCTGCTCACGCGGTCCCGGAGGAGAAACGCGTCCACCGTCGCGATGCATCCCAGCACAAGCCCGATGATGCAACCGATGGTTAATTGACGAGGCCAGGCGCTATCTTGTGCGAATGTCTCATTCGCGGATTTTTGCATTGATCGTCCTTGGATGATGTTGCCCCCTGATCGCAGCCCGTTAACCGCCAAAATCTAACGGGATGGTAAGCCCGCCGTAAGGTCGCACCATGTAAAGTCCCGTCAAGGTTCCATATATGCGCGCTATATCACCGACTGTGGCCTTTCTCACGAATTTCCAGCAACATCTTCCGCATTTCAGCCAATCGTTCCGAATTTGCCGCCGCCATGTTTTTCGTTTCGGATGGGTCCTCGGCCAAATTGTAAAGTTGCGCTTCCGGGCTATTGCCGGTTTCCGTACCCGTGTTTTTCAGCACCTTCACCCCTTTGCCCGGTGCGATATATTTCCAGGACCCTTTTCGAAGCGCCAGCGGCCCCGCCTGTTCCACCAAATGCTCCCGGCCAACCTTCGATTTTCCAAGTATTGCATCGAGGACGTTGAAGCTGTCGGGTGCATCATCGGCTCCCAGATTCTGGCCCACCAGGGCCGCGAGGGAAGCGAGAAAATCCATGTGACACACCAGGGCGTCCGAGGTGCCGGGCTCGATCTGCCTTGGCCAGCGGACCAGCATCGGCACGCGTGTTCCTCCTTCAAACGCGCTGTACTTTCCCCCGCGAAACGGGCCCGCCGGTTGGTGGCCATTCAGTTTCTCCACCGCCTGATCTTTGTATCCATCGTCCACCACTGGCCCATTGTCGCTGCTGAAGATGACGATCGTGTTGTCGGCCAGCTTCAGCCGGTTCAGAGCCTCAAGCAGTTGTCCGGTGGTCCAATCCAATTGCGTTATCGCATCCCCGCGCGGTCCCAATCCGCTTTTGCCGGCGAAGCGGGGATGTGGAACCCGCGGCACATGAATGTCGTGTGTGGAAAAATAGAGGAAGAATGGCTTCTCTTTGTTTTTCTCGAGGAACTCGGTTGCCTTCTGAGTCAGCACATCCGCGATATCTTCATCTTTCCAAAGCGCGGATTTGCCGCCGGTCATAAAACCAATCCGGCTAATCCCATTTACAATCGCCATGTCGTGACCGTGGCTTGGGTGCAACTTGAGCAGTTCCGGATTCTTTTTGCCTGTGGGTTCCTCGCCGATAGCCTCTCCATATTTGACTTGGATAGGGTCCTTTGGATCCAGGCCCGCCACACGATGGTTTTCCACATAAACGCATGGCACCCGGTCCCCGGTGGCGGGCAGGATGAAAGAGTAATCGAACCCGATCTCCAATGGCCCAGGTTTAATCTCGCTATTCCAGTCCACCTCCCCATCCCCCAGCCCAAGGTGCCATTTGCCAATCACAGCGGTCATGTAACCGGCTTTGTGTAATACGGAGGGCAGGGTGGCGCGTCCTGGTTGGATGATCATGTTTGCATTCCCCGGCAGCACGCCCGTCCCTTTCTTCCGCCACGGATATTCGCCTGTCAGAAGCGCATACCGTGACGGAGTGCAAGTCGCGGACGAGGAATGTGCATCGGTGAAGCGCAAGCTTTCGCCGGCCAGCCGATCAATGTTCGGAGTTCCCACCTTGGTCGCACCGTAGCAACCGAGATCCCCATAACCGAGATCGTCGCTATAAATCAGCAGAATATTCGGTTGCGGTGTGGGAGCGGCGTGGATGCGTGGACAAACCACGCACAGCAACAGGGAAACCAGCACCAAAATTGTTCTCATGAGATGCCCCGAAGCATAGGCGCCACCGCCCAGGGACGCGAGATTTTCCTCCCATCACCCGGAATCGTGCGACGCCTGTTTATCCCCCAGCACATCCTCTATATAAAAGCGCTTCACCAGCACCATGGCCGTCGCTGTCAATGGAGTCGCGAGCAACAGCCCCATGAAGCCGAACAAGCTCCCCAGCAATGTCAGCGCGAACACGGTCAGGGCAGGGGGCAGGGAAACCGTATGCTTTTGAATCAATGGAATCAGCAAGTGACCCTCAATCTGGTTGGCCGCTACGAACACAAGCACCACATAGAGCGCGTGGAGCGGGCTGTGCGTAAACCCCAGCAGCACGGCAGGGATGGCAGCGATGATCGGGCCAAAGATCGGGATGAAATCCAGGATCCCGGCGATGATGCCAAGCACCAGCGCGAGCGGAATGCCAATGATGCTCAGACCCACCGCAATCAGAATGCCTACCACCGTCATGGAAAGGAACTGTCCAAGCAGCCAATTTTGGAGAATGCAGCCAAGCTCCTTAAACACCTCTTTAATTCGCCGCCGACTCCGCTTCGGGAAAAGTGCGGCAAAGCCCTCCATGTAGGTCTCGGGACTCAAAGCCAGGTAAAGGCCCAGGAAGAAAATCAACAGCAGTCCTGCCAATCCTTCAAAGGTGCCGCGGAAGATTCCAAAGGCCTTTTGGGTAATCTGGCCGGACGCCGCGCCAATCTGTTCGCCCGAGGGAAGTCGATTAAGCAGGTAGCTGGCTGCTGGAAATCGTTCCAGTTGAATCCGTGTCCGGTCCACTGCATCGGGCAACCTTTTCTGCAACTCCGCGAACTGCTCCGGCACGGGTTTCGCCAGGAGCCAGCCCGCGACCGCCAGGATGCCAAACACCAAGACCACTCCCGCAAACAAAGACCACGGATGCGGAATTCTCAAAAACCGGGAAACCACCTGGCTCACGCCGCGCAGAAAAATTGCAAACAGGATCCCGGCGAACAGCACCAGCCAAAGATTGAAGGAAAACCAGATGAGCGTCACCAGCCCTGCGGCAAATAGTACCACCAACAAAGCAATCAAGACACGCTTCGCGAACCTCCCATCGGCCACCGCCCTGTCGGATGTTTCCCTTTCCGGCATATTTCCCCCGTTTCCGAATAGAATTCCCCTTTTTTTCATGGGTGCATATGGGGTAAATGGGTAAGGGATGGACCAGCTCTCCTGCGTTAAGAACTTTCTGGATCGACCTGCAACGGTCGAGCGCCTTTGCCCCTACGGGGTGGGCTTCACCTGGTCAAAAGTCGAGGTGTTCAACCGGCTGCTGCTCCTGCTGGTGACGCCTAAGCCGATAAACGCACTGGAACTCATGCTGATGCTCTTTGAACCGATGCTCGTCCAGCTCGTTCCATTGGACGACCGGTAGGCGGTGAAGGTGCTGCCGCTTCGCACGACTCTCAACCATTGTGGCGGCGAGAAAGTCCCGCTCACCGCGGTAACGGAAGCGTCGTCGCCGGTGGAAGTCCGGCGCAGCCATTGGATTCTCTTGTCTGGAGTCAACGCGACCATGGAAAACCTGGATCCGGAACTGAGGCTCTCCCTGATCATGACACCCGCCTTGGCCGAGGAGGAGGTGTTCTGCACCCCCGTCACCCGGGCGATGATCTCGCAATCACCACTGGCTGGTTGATAAACGAAATGAAAGGCGTCTGTTTCTTCGCCAATGTCCGACCCAGCACCAAGAACGGTAAATACGCCGTTTGTATGCGAAGCGCTTCCTTTCGCGCTGGGGCTGCCGATGTCCGCATTTCGCCAAGGTGCTGGCAACCCTGCGGTGTTCACAAGAAGCAAGTTCGAAAGCAAACTGAAGTTGTCCAGTTCATCGGCTGCTTTCAGCGCGAAGTAATAAGTGGTTCCGCCGCTGAGCCCCTGCAGGTTGACGCTTTGTGTCGTCCCCGCAAGCGTTGGGACTGGCAGCGGACTCAGCAAAATCCCCGCAAGCCAGTTGCTCTCGACCATGGGAGAACCGGATGTCCTTAGCTCATAACGAGCAACCGTTCCCGTTTTCCCATCGTCACCCGGGGCTGTCCAGAGCAGTCTTAACGAGTTGGAAGTCACCAGCGTTGCACGCAAGTCGGTCACTCTCGCTGGCGGCACGGTATCCGGCACGGTCACCGGGGGCGTGGTCGCTTGAGCTACATTGGATGGCCCTGAATCCGCGGAGGCATTTTGCGCCAACACGTAATAAAAATAGGTGGTGTCGGGCGCCACATCCATGTCCACGTAATTCGTCGTGTCTGCGGCGACCGCGGCAAGGACCAGAAAATTGCTTCCGTTTGTTGAGCGGCCAATCACGAAGCTCTCTTCATTGTCCGCACGATCCACCCATTGCAAGTTGATTTCGTTCGTGCTTGCGGCAATCGCCACCAGGCCAGTAGGACTGGCAGGAGTGCCCACCGCCAAGGTCAAAGCGAACGCCGGGTTGGAAAGCAGGCTGATGTTGTTGGTTTCATCGATTGTTTTGAGGCCGAACCAATAGGCGGTTGCTGGGGTCAATCCCGTCAGGGTAAACGCTTGGACATTGCCGGCTGGTTGGGGCAAAGGGGCGCCCGGCACGGAGGTGGCGCTTTCCCACTCAGCGTCGGTAATGGCGCCAGTGGTGCTGAACCTCACGTCGTAGGCCGCAGCCGTGCCTGTTTTATCGTCATCTCCAGGCGCGTTCCAGACGAGCGTCAGCGAGTTGGAGCTCACGTTGATCGCCATTAAATTCGTCACGGCGCCCGGCGAGGTCACGTCCGGAGGCGGGGCAAATGTGGTCGTTTGCGCTACCGCCGAATAGCTCGAGTCTCCAACGGAGTTGCGCGCCCGCGCTCGATAAAAATACGTCGTTTCCGCAAGCAGGCCGCTGTCTATCTGGTTGGTCGCCCCGGGGCCTGGGGCCGCGAATTCCGCAAACTCCAAACCATTGGTCGAGCGCTCCAGCCGGAAGCTTTCCTCGTTCGTGGACGCATCCACCCACGTGAGCTGGATTTGGCTCGTGCTCAAAGCCGCCGCTACCAGGTTCGATGGGGCGTCTGGCGGGGACGGCGGGACGGGCAACGGCTTAAGGAGTGTAAAATAATCCGCGATGACCCCGCTATTACCCAATAAGATCAGGTCCAGGCGGTTGGTGGCAATATCGATGACAAGCGAGCCAACCACGTCGAGGCTCAAGTACATCGCCGGATGCGGGTCTGGCCGGTCCGACAACGAACTGTTTCCAGCCACCGTGTAAACCGCCCCCTGATGCCCTTGCTTGATATAAGCTCCATCGCCATCAACCCGCCCATTGCCTGGATTCACCTTCATGGATTCGTTGAAGGTGGATGACAGGCCGTAATGTCCTTGAAGAAAAAATGAACGCTCATAGCCATGGCTATGCCCGCTCAGCACCAGGTCCACCCCGTAGCTCTCCAGGATCGGTAATGCATTCCTCCGCATCTCAACCAGGCTGGTTTCGCTGTCGGAATCATGCGAGCCATTGCTGTAAGGTGGGTGATGCCAAAACGCGATCAACCAATCCTGCTTGGTTGCCTCCAGGTCCGCCTTTAGCCAATTGCACATCGGTCCGTTGCTCCCTCGATTCGACGTTTGAGAATCCAGGCAGATGAAATGGATGTTCGCATAGTCGAAGGAGTAATAAAGCTCCGAGCCGCTTGCCACGCCGCCGGCCTCGGCTTTTTGCGGCAATGTGAAAATGTCCAAATAAGCCGAGTTCAGGTCATGATTTCCGCGCGTTGGCCAAAGCACCGTGTTCTTCAGGATCGTTGGAAAAATATTAAACACTGCCCGCTGATATTCGCTATCTGTCCCGCTAGGGTAGGCGTTATCCCCCAGCATCAGCATGAGGTCGGCTGGGCGCGTGCCGCTGAAATTCAGATAACTATTTCGCGTCGCCATTAAATCGGCGTTGGCCTCCCCGGAATCTCCCAACACCCATAGCCGCGTCGGTTTGAGCGCACCTGGGAGCGGCGACGTCACAAAGTTCTGGTTCGAATCTCCCACGAACCATCCTCCCGAGTAGCCGATCTGGTAATAGTAACGCGTATCAGGTTGAAGCTGTTGAAGCGCCACGATGTGATTGGTTCCCGCCGACGCGCTTACCACCACGTTGCTCAAGTTGAGCGGATCCGTTCCAAAGCGCACTCGCGAGTCCGTGGCGGAACCTGTCCGCCATAGCACGCTCATGCTTTGGGGAGCACCCTGTTGCAGATACGGTCCGCGCGTCACCGACGGTGCGGCGAAGACAGCAACGTTCATTTGACAATACAAAATTAGAACGAGCGCCTTCAGCACACGACACGATGTTTCGCGACAAATTTTCATAACAGGATGGAGCACCAGGGCCGGGGAAGCCGCCTGCATCATATGCCAGCTTTCCAGTCCGCCCCTGACTTAACTTGGACGTGAGAATCTCTAATAAAAACATCCCCAGTCAAGCGCTCTTACCGCATCCCTGACATGCCAGGCGCATTCCAATCTCGAATGATAACCCAGTAATAAGAGCAACTGAGAGCCGGTTGGTTGCGAATACTGAGCTGTTCTCCTCTTGTGGACATCCTGAGTCCGCCAAGCTGAATCCTGATTCACATGGCGTCCTCCAACCTTTTCTGAGGAAACGGCAAGCCTCGGACTTTTTAGACGGGCGGTCAGGTCAGGGAGCGTGCCTCAGGAAATCGACTTTGCGGATGTAACCGGCGTCGTGTTCAGTGATGAGCAGGTTGCCCTGACGGTCCAGACTCACTGCTCTGCATTCGCTGACGCGGTATTCGGCCGGGTTCCAAAACCAACTGCCGTCCCCGGCATGTGTTTCGGAGCGGTGGCCGTTGAGGAACAGGAAAATCAATCCATCAGGGTTCACATTCCTCTCCCTGTCACGAGCCACGATGGGAGATGAAGCTTGTGACCCCCTTGAATCTGATGCTACGGTCTCGCGATGGAAATTGCGGATTGGGCCAATCTGAGCGATGAAGAGTTGCTTGAGAAGAAGATTTCCCAGCTCGGCCTAAAGCTGGAAAATACCGAACTTCAGCCGCATATCCAGAAGCTTTACGAGGAACTGACGCAGAAAGGCCTCGGTTTTCATCCGCCCTGCCATGTCGGCGACGAATGGTTTGTTCCCATTGGCATTCCCGCCATTTTCATTCCCTTTTTTCTGGTGCACGAACGGCTGCGCAAACTCGAGCGCAAGATGATCCTCGAGGTCGAGGGGGAGACGCCCGAATGGTTCATGAAGTTGATGCGCCATGAAGCGGCCCATGCTTATTCCTACGCCTATCAGCTCTACAAAAAGAAAAAATGGCAGCAGACCTTCGGCCTCGCTTCCACCGAGGAAACCGAAACCTACCGGCCTCGTCCCTACAGCCGCTCGTATGTCGTCCATCTGGATGATTGGTATGCGCAAAGTCACCCGGACGAGGACTTCGCCGAAACCTTCGCCATCTGGTTGACGCCAGGCCTGGACTGGCGGGAAGAGTACAAAGGATGGAAAGCTCTCCAGAAGCTCGAGTACTTGGATGAACTCATGCGTTCGCTCGCTGGCAAGCAGGCGATCCATCAACCCGCCTATCGTCCCGAAAAATACGATTGTCTCAACATCAAGCTCAAGACCTACTACTCCCGAAAGCGAAAATTGTACGCGGATTCCTATCCCGATTTCTACGACAACGACCTCCGGAAGCTTTTCGCCGCTGGACCCGAGGTAGCCGGGCGGGTCAAGGCTTCCGTTTACCTGCGCCAGCGTCGGCGGGAACTGATGAACTCCGTCTGCCAATGGACAAACGAAAAGAAATTCCGCGTCCACAAGCTCCTCAATCGCCTGATTGTCCGGTGCGATCAGCTCGACCTCCATATAAAAGCGGACGACGCGAACCAAAACCTCCATGTTGCAGCCTACATTACAACTTTGGTAATGAATTATCTGTTCACGGGAAAATTTAAACGAACGATGTGAAGCCCATGGCAAAGAAACTCAAAGTACTGGGGCTGTTCGACGCAATGGCGCCGGCAAGCATGGATGAGGACCTCGCAACTCTTCTGCAAGGTAAGGACAGAAACACCGAACGCGATGTCCTCGGGGCGCTCGCCACGCTCGGTTACACGACCGAGCACCTGACCATCTTCGACAACCTTGACCTGGTTCGCCAGAAAGTGGAGCTCTTCCAGCCGGATGTGATATTTAACCTGGCCGACCAATTCAGGAACAATCGGGCCTTCGACCAGAACATTGTCTCCTTTCTCGCCCTGCAGGACCTCAAGTTTACTGGCTGCGGATCCACCGGGCTCACGCTCTGCAAATGCAAGGGAATTTCAAAAAAAATCCTGGGCTATCACCGCATTCATGTCCCGGATTTCGTCATCATCCCGCGCGGGAAACGCATCGCCCGGCCGAAGCGGTTGAAGTTCCCCATCGTGGTAAAACCGCTCAAGGAAGAAGCTTCCCTTGGGATCTCCCAGGCCTCCTTCGTCGAGACGGATGACCAGTTCAAAGATCGTGTCCAATTCATCCATCAGTCCTACGACAACGATGTGATTGCCGAGGAATACATCGAGGGCCGCGAGCTCTACGTCAGCATCATGGGCAATCAGCGGCTCCAGGTCTTTCCGATCCGCGAACTGGTCTTCAAGGAAGTCCCGCCGGACGAGCCGAAAATGGCGACCTACAAAGCCAAATGGGACGAGGAATATCGCAAGCGTTGGGGACTCGCCAACCAATTCGCGGAAGGGCTCGAACCGGGGGTCGTGCGAAAAATCGAAGAAACCTGCAAACGCATCTATCGGCTGCTCACCATCGACGGCTACGCGCGCATAGACCTTCGTCTCACCGCCAACAATGAAGTTTATTTTATCGAAGCCAATCCCAACCCGATCCTCGCCGAGGAGGAAGACTTCGCCCAATCCGCCCTCAAAGCCGGCCTCCCTTACCCGCAACTGATCGACCGCATCGTCCAGTTAGGCCTCCGCACCGATCGGCAGTGAGACGACCCTCTAATGAGACTCCACCTGCTTCTCTACCTGCTGCATCGAATGAATTTCCGGTTTGGGACCGAATTGTGACCTCGGCACTTATTAGCCGTTAGATTTTATGCGGTTCGCACAAACAATGGTAATTTTGTTGGTTTTTAGCTTAATTGCCAATGCGCAAAATCAATTTTTCACAAACCGCGTTGCATTGACTAATGGATGGGTCTTTACGATTGACGACGACTTTTCCGCACAGTCTTCAGGCACGTTTGTTACAAACGACTTAACCACACGGGAACTTCTCTGGAGCATCCACAACAAAGCCGACAAATTTGATCCTACCGCTCATATTTACATTCAGAAAGAAGGACTACCTGTAGAAATCCGTGTATTTGCGGCTGAGGATGGATCGCCCAAGGCGATTCGACGGATCAAGGAATTATCGCCTCCCTATCCCAGGATTATTTTGCCTAAGGAGAGCAGGCAAAAGCTTAAATTCCTCTCTGTTAGAGCACGGACTCTGTATATCAACAATCTGGGCAACATTCAGGACCTTTTTGCTTCACCGAGCGATGAAATATATGATGTAGAGTGTCGTCTTAGATACCCCAAGGCGCGCGTCGAGGTCTTCGACGATTTTATCGGCGGCATTCTTTCTTCGGATGACCTTGAGCCACGGGAACAGAAGCTGTCCGCGTTGTCGGAGACGTTAGCGACAGACATCATCTGGGTGACGTTTCAGACTACGGCAGGATCATTTGCGTATCACGATTGGCAGAACGGGGCACACCTGCGCGCCTTGACGTATGGATGCGAAAAGGAAGGAAGGTGGCTGCGGGTCGAGAGGATGCTGGGAGAATGCTGAATTCCCAAGGACAGCCAGGCGGGCAGAGCGTTGACACAATGCAATGCACAAGGATATTTTAAGATTCATGAAAATAAATAGGCTGCAAATCAGCCGGTGTAGGCTGAACGGGAGCGCAGTCCAATTCTAGTTAGGCGGCTTTCGCACGTCATGTGGCCCGAGCATTGGATTTCAGGTTTAGCGGATGTTCAGAAGGAGTTGCACCGTTGGGAGGTCGCTGACTCGGTCGCGCAGGGTTGGGCATATTCGGTTTCGCATTCTCAGTTGCTCGTTCGCATTTACCAGCAGCACGGGAGCGGCGGTCCGAGTCCGACCAGTCTGTGGCTCTATCTGAAGGATTGCTACCGAGTTTCATTCCACGACATTTGGCGTGACGTTTGCATTCGGATCGAGGAGCGGCCCGGCAAGTTTGGACCAGAGTTCATTATCACCGATGGCGACAGGTTATTCGTGCATTGCGGCGTTCGTCCATTCGCGGCATACTCATCGGAGTTCTTGAGATTTGAGAGGCCAGCGATATGACCCAGATGCCTAACCCCTATCAAGCCCGCGCGGTCAAGAGGCAAAAGAAGTAGGAGCGGAAATGTTTCCTTTCCGTTTCTCGTCCGCAGAGCGGGAACTCCAACTTCATTTCTAAACACTAGTCTCGAACTCCTTGGGAAAGGAGTCCGGCTAAACACCTATTTGGACTCAATCGGGCCAGCCAAAGTTCCTCCCTTTAACCGTGAACCTTAAAGCGGCCTTCCAGCGCCACGATCAAACGCCGTGGCGCGGTCCAGAAACTCAGAGCAGTACAGCCTGACAAGCATCGGCCAGCCAATACCAGCCAAACATGCATTCGTTGCGAGCACCGCGCATGAAAAAGTGTTCGGATTTCGTCGGTACTGCGATCCTCGTCCTCAACCATGACGACCTTATCGTATTTCGCGCAGGCGGTGAGGAGCGTAAACAAGGCCGTGACAATCACCAATTTTGGTCCGAATTTGTTCTTCATACTCTCCATCGTTTATCGGCCTACGGGTAAAACATGGAAGCGCTGAATGGTGGGGGGAAGAGCTCAGAGTCTCCTGACGTCGTCTCCTACGGCGATCGTTTTACTTGCGTGGGCTCTTCGATTTTGGAAACTCGTGGCGTCATTGTGAAGGAAGGGAATTTTATGTTAGAGGAACGTAAATATTTTCTGCCAAGATTACCTCGAGAGTATTATCAGGGCGACGCGGTGGTGCATTGGGAAATGTCCGTGTTCGACCGCAAGACGGGGTGGCTGGACGATCGGTTTCAATTTGCATTCCGGGAATTGATGCTTCATGCGGCTGCCAGGGAAGGTTTGTTTTGCCCGGTCTATTGTTTGATGCCGGACCACATTCATCTGGTTTGGATGGGGCTTCGGATGGATACAGATCAACTGAACGGCATGGCCTTTTTACGCACCTGGTTTGAACCGCAGTTGAAGGGTGCGGTGTTTCAACCGCAGGCATACGATTCTGTCCTGCGGGAGGAGGATCGAAAGCACAATGCGTTTGCGAAGCTATGCGGTTATATCCTGCAGAACCCTTTGAAAAAGGAACTCGTGAAAGCTCCGGAGAATTGGCTTTTTAGCGGATGCGTGCTGCCAGGTTATCCGGGTCTGTGTCCTTTCGAGGAGGGGTTCTGGGAAATTCTCTGGAAGGTTTATAGGCAGCAGAACGATCCCAAAGCTGGCCATAGAGTATTGCCGGTTAGAATTGGAAGGATGCCAGTTGACGGAGCTTAGGAGCTGCGGTGACGAGGGTTTTTGTGCTGTTTTGGGAGGGGAGGGATCAGAGTTTCCTGACGTCGTCTCCTACGGGGGCTGGGGGCCTTGCGGTGGTTTGGATGCTTGGGGAGGTGGGTGGCACAACGCTCGGTTGGGGTGGAGAGGGGAAAAGAGATCAGAGTCTCCTGACGTCGTCTCCTACAGGAGGCGTTTCGAGGAGCAATTCGGGGGAGGTGTCGTCTAATGGTGTATGGAAGGGTTTTGGTGCGGTGAACGGCTCTTTGGTTGATGTTGGGAATGTGAAGTGTGAGGTGGATATGCGGATCTGGATTACAACGGCGGTGGTGGCGATTGCTGTGGTGGTCGGCTGTTTTCGTTTGTTGACGGCGGCGCCGCCGGTCGCGGAAGCGAACCGTGGGGTTGGGCAGCCGAGTGGGGAAAACAAGCGCGCGTGTCCGAAGGGCCACGCTTTGCGTCAGGTAACGATTTTGGTTGGGTTACCGTCCGCGGAGATGATTGCCCAGATGAAACAAGGGAAGGCGTTGTTGGGCGGTTGCATGGGGGTGCCGGGCAGTTCGGGGAAAGCGTCCGTTTGCGAGCAGTGCCGGCAATGGAAAACGGAGGGGATGGCTTATTGGCAGCCGCTGCCGAAGGATTTTGGCTCAGGGTTGAGTGGTCCGTAGTCAGTTGTCAGTCGTCGGTCGTCGGTCGTCGGTCGTCGGTCGTCGGTCGTCGGTCGTCGGTGGGCGCTGAGATCAAAGCTGTAGCCGGCGGGCAACTACATCGCACGGAACATTTCGTAGAGGAGCGAGGCTTCCAGGCCGAGAAAGGCGAGGGCCAAGGCGAGTTCGAGGAAGCCAACCAACCTCAGGTCCCGAAACGAGAGGCGAGTGGTCTTCCAGGCCAATAGAACTGCGACAGCGACAAAAATGTAGTCGGCAACGTAGTCCTGGGCGTTGGGGAATCGATAGCGACCCCAATGGTAGCGGAAAAAGAGCGGGGCCAGTGGCGAGGACTGCACTTTTGACCAGGCGACAAAAGCGATCAATAGCAGAGGGGCGAGGAGCATGAGCCATGCGTGGTGGCGCTGGGTGGGAGGCCATCGGCGGTCAACGAGTCGCCACACCGCGCCACAAATCAGCGCGCCGCCTATCGACCATGGGCCGATTGGATTCAGCCCTACAGCCCAGGAAGTGGCGAGGAGCGGCACAAAAATCTAAATTTAAAATCCAAAATCTCCTCCCTCACCCTTCGCCGGTGTCGGGGGAGGGGGCGCTTGGGTCGATGGCGATCAAGGGGAGGAAAAGGGCGATGACGATGCTGCCCACGATGATGGCGAGGAAGACGATCAGGATGGGTTCGAGGAGGGAGGTCATGGCGGCGACGGAATTATCGACCTCGTGATCGTATTTATCGGCGAGGCGGGCGAGCATCTCGGGCAAGGCGCCGGTTTGTTCGCCAACATCGACCATGCTGATGACGCTGGGTGGAAAAACCTGGGAGGCTTCCAAGGGGGCGGCGATGGTTTCTCCATCCTTCACACTGTTGTGAACGGCTTCGACGGCTTTGCCGATGACGGTATTCCCAGCGGTCTCTTTGACGATTTGCAGTGCCTGAAGAATGGGCACGCCGCTGGCAATAAGGGTTCCCAGGGTGCTGGTAAAACGTGAGATGGAGGCTTTGCGGATGACGATGCCAAAGAGCGGCATGCTGAGCTTGAGGCGGTCCCAGAGCTGGCGTCCGAACCTGGTTCCAATGAAGCCGAGGAAGCCAGCGCCTAAGACGAGGCCAATCAGGAAAGTGGCGAGGAGATGATGAGCGACGGCGTCGCTAATGCCGAAAACAAAGCGGGTGAAGGCCGGGAGGGGCTTGCCCGGGCTCAGGTCGTGGAAAACATCCTTGAAGCGCGGGACGACGAAAACCATAAGGATGGCGAGGATACCTGCCGCAACCAACGTGACTGCAATCGGATAAACCATGGCGGAGACGACTTTGCCTTTGACCTTTTGGGCTTTCTCCATGAAGTCGGCGAGACGGCTGAGCACGGCGTCCAGCACACCACCCGCTTCGCCTGCCTTGACCATGCTGACGTAGAGGCGGTTGAAGACTTTAGGGTGCTGAGCAATGGCCTCGGAGAAGGAACTGCCGCCTTCAATCGATTGCTCGATCTGGATGATGACTGACTTGAGAACGGGGCTGCGTTCCTGGCGCTCCAGCACCCGGAGGCCACGCAACAGAGGCAAGCCAGCTTCGACCAGGGTGGCTAACTCGCGAGTGAACTCGGTAAGTGCCTTGGCTTTGACGCGTCCACTCAGGCCAGGGATACGAATCTGCATCCGCAAGGCTCCGGCTCTTGCGCTGGGTTGGCCTTTGCGGGCCTTGAGTTGGAAGACTTTAGTTGGGAAGTAACCCATCTCTTTCAAGCGTCCGATGGCTTCGTTTTGGTCGGGTAGGTCGAGGGTGCCTTTGGTTTCCTTGCCACGGGAGTCCATGGCGACGTAGCTGAATGTGGGCATAGCAGGCGGCCTTTCTTTCAGATGAGTTGTTGGGTCTGGATAATGAGTAGCACTGAATCGCGGAAGCGCAAGGGGAAGGGGGGCTAAAGGGTCGAAGGCTAAAGGCTAAAGGCTAAAGGCTGAGGGCTGAGGGCTGAGGGCTGAAGTGGAAAGGACGGAGGACGGAGGTCGGAGGTCGGATGACGGATGACGGATGACGGATGACGGATGACGGATGACGGATGACGGATGACGGCGGGGGGCAGAGGCCGGAATGATCAATTGATGTTCAGGCGGTAGAAGCGATTGCCGTTGGTGGAAAGGGGGACGAGGAACTTCTGCACGGGCAAGGTGTTGGTGTCGGTTTGGATGCGGACCCAGCTTGGGTTGCTCAGGCTGGCGGTGTATTCCAAGGCGTAGGTGCGAGGTCCCACCGTTGGATAGGAGATCGATAATTGATTCGAAGTGGTCCTGGTGACCGTGAGCTGAGGGGGAGGGGCGACAATGATTTGAAAGCTGGTGGTGCTGGAAAGAGGAGGGCTTGCGTCATCCGAGACCTGCAAATTGACGACGTTGGTTCCATATGGCTCGGTCAAGGATGTAGCCCAGGTAAAGAAGCCGGATTGAAGCACCGCGCCAGCGGGTCCGCCAGGGAGCAGTTTGAGTGTGAGGTATTGCTGGGGGGTATCTAAATCGGTGGCGGTTACTGGAACAGTGACGGCTTGACCGGGGAATATCCAACGATTGGGGATCGCGGCGAACACCGGCGCTGCAATCGCTGAGACACGATTGGAGGTGCCGGGCGTGGCCAAAAGGCCCATGCGGATGTTCTGGGCGCCGTCGGGCCAGCGCCCCTGGCTGATGTTATTGTTCAGATTAAAAAAGGCAAACGTATCAATGATGCTTTTGTCCCGTGCACGTAGCGTAATGACGTCGCCCCTTGCGCGCAGGTTGAACGGGACGTGCAGGTCGGGTCGGTTTGTCGAATTCTGGGAAACTTCGCTGTCAGCCCAAATCAGCAGGTGACCACGGGCCGGGACAACCGTTCCGGCGGGAACGGGGACCAACACGCCAGTACGGTCTGATAAAAAGCATCCATCCAATTTCACTGGTTCAGCGCCCGCGTTGTAAAGTTCGAACCAATCATCCGAGTCATCGTCCGCCGGGTCCAGGACTTGTCCGCTGTTGCTGGCCATCCATTCGTTGATAAAGACAGGGGGTGGCGCGTTCGAGAAGCCGGAGGTGGAAATCGTGAAAAGGTTGCGGTAAAAAAGTTGGCCATTGGGAAAGCTGCCATAGGATTCACCCTGAGGGATGGCTGGGTAGTTTAAATAATCCAGGACGAGGGGACCGGACGGCGTTTGCTGAACCAGAGCCAGCGCGCTGCCGTTGGTGGAAAGGCGGAAGTTCGCGTGGAGGCTGCCGTTTTGGGTTTGTTCCGGTTGGGCGTCGCCCCAAACGAGGAGGAATTGGCGGGGTCCAATCACCGTTCCGGCGGGGAAAGCCCACTTCTTCAGGTTCGAGTAATTATCGGTGAGGAAATAATTGTCGGAGAGCACAATGGATGAGGATGAGGAGTTATAAATTTCGATCCAGGGATCCAGTTGCCCAGCGTTGTCGGGGGACGAAGAATTGCGCGCCTGGATTTCGTTGATGTAGAGCGGGGAGAGTTGAGCCAGTTGGGTCGTGGCAAGCTTTGGCAGGCCCGGAGCTGGAGCATAGGCTCCTGACCAATTGGCCAGCCGTCCACGGTCCTGCTGAAAATCACGCAATTGAAGAGAGTTGTTCGATCCAGTTGAAGGCCATGGTGGTCCGAGTTCATATTTCACCTTATCCACGTCAACGAAGTTGGTCGGGGAATAGAGGGTCAAAATGTTTTCCGTGGAGCGGAGGAAGGATCCCAGTTCGGCAGCCAGGGGGATTTTATTTCCGTAAGCGGCGGTAAACGCGGTGCGGTTCTCGGGGAGTATTACCCGGGTCTGGGGCGGCAGCAGGAACAGAGGGGAAAATGTATAACCCAGTTCGGGCAACAGGTAGCCTGCCAGGTTCACAGTCGTTGCGCCGTAATTATAGAGCTCGATAAATCCAGCTCGGGAGAGAATAGAGGCTGGCATAATCTCGGAGAAGACAATTGTTGGTGTCAAAGGTGGAGGAGGGCCTGTGTAAATAAGGTTAAATGCCGGGGAGGAGAGGGTTCCTTCAGATACGTTGGTTCCCAGGATCTGGAAGAAACGATTGGCGGCATTATAGAACTGGATGTTCCAGTTCGTCGGAGAAGTCCAGGTAACCAGTCCCGGAAATGGCTCGAGGAAGCCGGGCGAGTGATAAATGAACAAACTGATTGTGGAGATATCCGGAGTGGCGGTACCCCGGACAGTGACAAGCGGATCAAAATGAGAACTGGCAGGATATTGAAGACCCAGTTGGTTGGAACCCGCGAGGCCAGGACCGATCCCGCGAAGCGAATCCAACTCCGTGCGCTGGGCAATAATCCAATCAAGCAAAGCAGAGCGGGCTGCGCTGTTTGACTCCAAGCCATTGGCCTGGAGGAACTGGACACCAGGGTTTACTAGATTCCCGAGGACTTTTTGCGCATTCAGGACCATCTCGGCGACGCCTCGCAAAGCAGGCAGATACTCGCGCAAGTTCATTAACCGGGTGTTTTCGTATTGGAGAGTGTATTTAGGATCGCTGAAGGGGCCAATGCCACCCGGCGCGCCCAGAGGGTTATTGAGCCGGTGAAAGGCCAGCTGCCACTTTCCGCCCTCTGGCTTAAATGCAGCAGCGTTGCGGCCCGCGGCGTATCCGTAAACATCCAGGGCACCGACGGCGTGGACAAAAGCCAGTGATTTGAGCCATTGGTCCAAGTGGATCGTGCCACTGACGTGATTGTAGAAAATGTTTTCAGGAGCGCTCAGGGCATCGGCCAGCCCGAGCAGTTCCGCATAATTGTCATCGGAAGGATCTTTCGGCACCTTGCGCCAGTTCCAACGATAGGCTGCTTTCTGGCGGGGGGGACAAAGACAGTCATCGATCAGGTACGCATTTGGACCGCCCGAGAGTACCGGTGCTCCATTGCCGATTGTTTCTTCCTGGCCGGTGATTTCGAATAACTCCAGGGGAATGGACGGGTCATCCTGCCATGCCCTGAGGAAGGCTTCATCCAAAACGCCTTTTTCGAGAAAGAGCGGAACCGTGGCCGGGTCCCCTCTGGAGCCGTTGATGGAAAATTGTTGGAACCGAGGCAACCTGAAAGGGAGGCCGGCTTGTTCGGACATCCATGCCAAAAGGTGTTCGCGCAGGAGGGTGGGATCCTTTTGTCTGATAAGCGGTTCGATGGACAATTGAGAGCTGCCGAAGAGTTTTTGCCCAGGCGGAAAAGTCAGGAGAAAGGAAGCGGAATTCGTTAATGGGTTGGTGAAAGACAAACGATCCTCCAATGGTCCGCCGTAACGGATGCTTGCGTTGTGGATTAATTGTCGCGTGCCATAGGCGAGTGTGCAGGGGATCGGTTCATCGGAAAAGGGGCTTCGAGATTTCCATGACGTTAGGTTGCTTGCCGTGATCCAGACCTGGTACTCGGTGAGAGTGGTTGGGTTTGTGATGGGCTCATTGAACCTGACCAACAGTTCCGTTGCCGATTGTGTGTTGGGATAAACGCTCAAAACCGACTCATCACTTGGATCAAGCGCCTCGACCTGGAAGGCAACCAGAGTGCCGGAGGACTGGCCAGGGATCCTGGCGCTGTAAATACCATCCAAAGGAAATGGGTCCCCATCCGTGCCGTCATCCTTCATGAGGATTTCGGTATAGTTCGGGCTTGGATCGATCCTATAATGGAGTTTGACGAGCGGGTTGCCGCCTGGATTGTAAACCGAAGCCGAGACGGTGAGCGGTTGAGCAGGGGCGGGCAAAATGGGAAGCGACTCGACCTGGCTGATCACGGGCCCCGCGCGACGGAGCCGGCTATTGATCTGGCCAGGCGTGCCGCAAGCCTCGGGGACCGGGAGGATACCGGAGGCTTCAAAGGCCTGGCCGTTTAGCCGCAAAACCAATCGAGGGTTGCCCTGCAGCCACCTGGCCCTTGCTTTGATGCTGATGGGTGCCCCTACCGTGAGAGACGGCAGTTGAATGCGGACATTATTATCGGTGACGTTTCCGGGGCCGTGAGCCCTCAGAAACAAAGCTTTGCCAGCGTCTGGAGCCGAAACCTGAGCGGTGGATCGGGAATGGTTGCCAGCGGCCTTCCAACCGGTGAGATCGTTTTCGAAGCCTGGATTGGTTACCAGGTTGGGCCCATTAGATTGAGAGACCTGCACGTCATCGATGAGACACTCGCCTTCGCCAAGCAGCATCACCTGCAATTCGACCGAAGCTGAGATGGGATTCGTAAAAGTGCCGCCCCCCTCCATGGTGGTCCACACACCCTTGGTGGACTCATTGCTTTCGAGCCAATTGGCGCCGAAGCAGGGCTCAAGGGAGGGATCGAGCAACTCCAAACTGCTTCCCTGGCCACGCGACCATTTCGCGGCAAACGCCGCCGCGGAGTAATCCACGACGCTCTCCTCGATGTACAATGCATTGGTAACGCCATTTTCGACCATCCAGTCGCGGCGGCTCAGGACAACGCGTTCACCGTTGGCAGCGAGCGAGCCACTAAAGTTTCCTTTTACGATTTGAGGATTGAGCTGGGAATATTTTGAAAGCAAATGGCTTGCGTTCTCGGCTACAACGAGAAATCCATGCGGGGCAATGCTCGTGCCAGCGGGCATGGTGAAGCTGATACCCTCGGTAAACATCCAGCCACTTACATCGAGGGTCGCATCGGTGCGGTTCAGTAATTCGATGTATTGGCCCGGGCCATTGGCAGAGGGCGGGGCATACATGATCTCATTAATCACAACATCGCCTTGATAAAAATGGCGATTCTGAGCGAATGGGGTAGGCGGAAAAATAGGGAAAAAGTCCTGGCCACCTTCGGGAAAACGACCGTAGCTGACCGATTCGAGTTGAGGTCCATAGTGGACAACATCGAGCACCTGCCCCTCCGGGTTGCGGAAATAAATGGTATCGCCCTCGGCCTTGAGCTTAAAACCCAAGCTAAGATCGTCGAGGGCCAAATAACTTCCCGGCTCGATAACCGCGCCGATGAAAACGAATTTATTGGTATCCGGGCTGTCGCTCAGGGTGCAGCCGGAAATATCCACGGCTTTGTCCGAACGGTTGTAGAGTTCGACGAAGTCAAAGTCGGGCAAGCGCGAATTGGCGAGGATTTCGTTGATCACTACCGCGCCCAGCGGATTGATCGAGGGCATGCTCCAGCGGCCCGGATTTCCCCCGGGTTCAACGCTAGCGTCCCAAGCCCGCGGGTCGGATTCACCCAGCGAAGGACGCAGGAGGACGAGGGAGCGCCCCTGCCCATCGGGCAATGTTGGCCAGGGTGTCTTGTCGTCATATTTGATCTCAAGCAGGACTGCGTCCGAGCGATTGCGAAGGCGGATAGTGCCTCCGTTATCGGGCAACAGAGAAAACATGGGGAGCACAGTCAGGTTCGTGCCGTAGGCCGCAGTGAAAGCAGGCACACTTGAAGCGAGGACGAGAAAGCTATTTGGCTGAATAGTGAAGTTGGTGGGGAACTGGTAGGAAACGTCCCCGGTCAGGCGGTATCCGGAGAGGTCCTTTGGGAAAGGACCAGAATTGTATAATTCGATAAAGTCCAAGCCAGCGCCCTGAACACCTTTGAAGAACGGACTATGGCGGTACATTATCTCGGAGATAACCAAGTCGGTCAGGCGCGAGCATGGGCCTGGTGGTTCGAGTCTTTGGCCAAACGCAGCGAAGGATGGGTTGGGGTCACTATAGAGGGTGACCACAAGGTCGGTGGCATTCAGGGGAGAATTGAGGGAATCGCTGAAGCGGATCGAAAATGATTGCGGCGGGTTCCATTCCGACCGTGGATAAAGGGTAATGGGCAGAGAAAGATTTGTGACCCCGGCAGGGAACTGGATGGTTCCCGCAATGGAGGTAAAGTCGATCCCGGCCTGGGCCGACCCGCTGATCGATTGATAATTCACTGAGATTGGAATATCGGAGGAATGCGAAAGGCTAATCGGGATGAAAAAATTGGTGGTGCCCAGCACAGGCCGCAATGCAAGCACGCCCTTGGACAAAATAAATGGGTCATCGTCATGGATAGAAACAGCCTGCGTCTTAACCATATTTGTGCGAGTGGAATCCAGCACCCGGAACCAAAACTGTTCCGTGGGCTCTGCAATCCGGTCCGGAAGAATGGGTATGGTGATAACGAGATTGGTTACGAGCGGAGTGAAGCGCAGCAAGCCTTCACTGGCGACATAGTCCAGACCGGCTTTAGCTGAAAGATCGGAAGTCGCGAAAGCGAGATTCATTTCGGCTGTTAACGGAATTAAACAGGTGAGAGTCAGGGTGACGGAGTTCGTGCTCGAATTGCCTTCGCGTGCCTCGCTTTGTTCGATTCGCAAAGGAAAGTCATCGTTCAGGATGGCAGCCTGACCCGTGCTAACAGGCAAGGCATTTGCTAACATATTGGAAACGTTCAGGAAGAAGGTTTTTTCAGGTTCGAAAACATCATTAGGAATAATTTCGATATCGACGACCTGGAAGGAAGCCTGGGGTGGGAAGACCAAAGTTCCGGAGGCCGGCCGATAGTCTCTGCCTGCGGTGGCCGTTCCGTCCGACGTCCAAAACTGAACGGAGGTTTGAGCGCTGGGGACGGGCTGTAGTGAAACGACGAATCGAACGGTATTGGTGGCCACGGTTCCTTCCAGGACAGCCGCGTTGCTCACCACTGGTTTCGCCCAATCGTCGTTCAGGATGGTGATCGTGGCCACCTGACCTTCGCCCAGGATGGCGGCGTTGGCTGAAGCGGTGAGCCGGAGGACGAAGGTTTCGTCCGCCTCTGAGATGGCATCATCGAGCACTGTGATTTTAATAAAGTTTGTGGTTTGGCCAGGAAGGAAGCTGAGGGTGCCGTTGGTTGCGACAAAATCGCTTCCTGCTGTAGCAGTGCCATTACCCGTAGTGAAGGAAACAGAAACGGTCTGAGTTTGGGCAGCTGACAAGGTGACAGGGAGAAAAATTTCCGTGGGGAAGCCTGAACCTTCCATCAGGGTCGTTCCTTGGACGGCGATTTTCGGAGCGTCGGCGTAATCCACAATGGTAGCAACGGCGTCGGCCCGAACGATAAACGCATTCGTAGGCTGTGAGAGATGGATCATGAAAGTTTCATTGCTTTCGACTAGCAAATCCGAGAAGACGCCAAAACCAATCGTCCGGCTGGCAGCCAGCACAGGGATGAACAAGGTGCCGCTCGGCCGGCTAAAATCGCCTGGGGAAGCTGTGCCGAGCGTTATCGTATAAGGCACTGCGATGGCCTGAGGTGGTGGAGCTGAAATAGAGACTAAGAAAAACGAATTGATGCTGTTCGAGCCTGGGGCTGGTTCGTAAGCGAACACATCCTCGATAGAAATGTAGATTGGGTTGGCAGTCAGCTGGAGGCTGAAGCTTAGATCCGCATTAGCAGGTGAATACTGATGGATTTCGACGGCCACGATATTGGTTCCCTCCAAAAGCAGCGATGGGAGGATCTGACCTTGAAGCGACTCACTTTCCTCCAGTCCTGAAAGGTCTGCCAAGGCCAGGGTTTCAGGGGTGATGTCGCCCGCTGGCAAGTTGTTTCTAAAGACTTCGATTCCGTTCAGGTAGACAACTGCACCATCATCTCGGACAAGGTTCAGAACCAGGTTGGAAATGGCAAAGCTGTTGGACAGAACAAAACTCTTTCTGAAGTAGGTAGTAATGTATTTATGGGCGTCATCCGGTCCGAAGCTGACAAGTGTTTTCTCGTCGCCATCTCCGTAACCCAGCTGTGCGATACCAGTTTTCCAGGCCGTGTCGTCAAAGTTGGGCTGAATCCATGCGGCGCCGGGAAAGCTGCCTGTGTCATCGAATTTCCAGGCAGCGCCATTCGAAATGAGAAGATCGTGCGCCTGGAGGGTTGGCACGCAACCGCTTAGAAGCCAGAGGGTAAGCAAAAGAGGAGTTAAAAATGCAGCTAACGGGGGATAGCCCCTACTGACCAGGGAAGGTGACGCTTGCCGGGTTTGCACACTACTTACTACGGGTTGAGAAGGCGATATTTTAAAAAATATTAGAGAAAATGAAAGAAGAGTTTGAGTTAGCAATGCGGCGTGGGAAGCAGGGTGTTGCGGGGGGATGCAATTTGAGCTATCATCCGGGCCATGAGAAGCGGGCTTCTTTCCGTTTTTTGTGGAGGGCTTACAGCCTACTTAAGTGTTGTCGACCTCAATGCCGCGCAAATGGTGAGCGTGGACTACGCGGGCACCCAGCCGGGGGGCAGCGGGTTAACCGAAAATTTTGCGATCAGCAGGGACGGACGGCTGGCGGCGTTTGGTGGCTTCGGGACGAATTACACACTGTTGGACACGAATGGCTTAAGTGATCTATTCGTGCGCGACACGCTGCTTCGCAGCAATGTTTGGGATACAACATTTTCGGCGGCAGCAGTCAGCGGGAACCTTGGGTCCAGTCCGGCTCAGCTGACACCCGACGGACGCTTCCTCCTATTTGTGAGCCGGGCAACGAACCTGGTTTCAGCGATCACCTATCCGGCAAATTTCGGGTATCAAATATATGTGCGGGATTTGGTTTCGAATCTGACGACGCTGGAGACGATCTCCGTTGATGGCACTGCGGCGGTGAATGCGTCAGTGGCACTGCCTGGCGCAGTTCCGGCGCCGCTGACTCTGAGCAGCGACGGGCGCTACTGTGCATTTGCGTCGACGGCCACCAACCTGGTCAGCGTGGTGGATACAAACAACGGTTATGATGTTTTCTGCCGCGATCGGGTGCTGGGGGTGACGGAGTTAATCACAGTTTCCCCGTCGGGACGCGCCCTAGATCGGACGACCTTCAAATATGCGATGAGCACAAATGGGCGATTTTTTGCTTTCGAAACCTCTGCGAGCAACGTGGTTGCCGGTGTGTCGAACTCATCGGGAGCGGGGCAAGTTTACTGGCGGGATCGAGAAGCGGGAACGAACACAGTGGTCGCATTCAGCGTGGACGGAACATTAGTCGGGCGGGGCGCGTCTCTGCAGGGCATGAGCCAGGATGGCCGCTACGTGTGCTTCAGTTCGATCGGCACGAATTTTGTGGGCAACCAGAATGATGTGCCTGTGAGCACTGATTTGTTCATTCGTGACATGGCCGCCGGTGAAACCTGGCTGGTCACCCGTGCGACCAACGGCCTGACGACGGGGGGCATGGTTTTCGGAGGGCAGTTTAGCGCGAATGGCGAGTGGTTGATTTTTTCAGCGGCTGCCCTTGACTTAGTGCCCGGGGTTGTCGATGCGAATGGGGCAAATTACGACATCTTGGCGCATCATCTGCCGACCCGAACCAATGCCATGGTGAGCGTATCCCATGATGGGAAAACGGGCGCGGACACGTATACGTCGGATAATTTTGCGCGAATCAGTTCGTCAGGAAGATTCGTGCTATTTACAACCAGCGCTTCGAATGTGCTGACAGGGTTAACGAACCATGCGCAACGGTTGCTGCTCCGGGATATGCAGGCTGGCCGAACGAGGAACCCGTTACGGGTTTCAGCCTTCGCCACCCCGGCTTTCAACGCAGCCCGGTTTGCCATTACCGAAGATGAGCGCTTCATCTTTTTCCTGAGCACAGGGAACTATGATCCGCTGGTGTCCAACGCCGGGCAGCAGATTCAACTGTTTCGAGCCCCTTTGTTCGCGCCGGCGTTGAGGAGCCAAGCTGTAGCGGGTCACATTTCAGCCGATGGCCTGGCAGGTAACAGTTATGTGCTGGAGGCGAGCAGCAACCTGGTGCATTGGACGGCGATTATGACCAATGTGGCAAATTCGGATGGCGCAGTGGAGATGGTGGACCCTGGAGCGGCGGGGGAGCCGCAGCGCTTTTACAGGCTATCAATGCCTTGAATCGATTTTCCGTTCCGCGAACGGAATCAGCGTACCCTGTTCCGAGGAGTTAACTCGATGATGCCTCGGGAGAAGGCATGGCGAGTCAGGCCGGCAACATCGTGGAGGTTCAGTTTGTTCATTACCTGCTGGCGATGTTTTTCGACTGTTTTGATGCTGATCGTTAATTCGGCGGCGATTTCCTTATTGGAATATCCTTCGGCGATTAATTGCAGCACCTCCGCTTCACGGTTGGTGAGAGCTCGGTTTCCCCGAGCGGTTGGACCGCCGTGGACAGCGAAATTCCGCCGGGTCTGGTCAGCCAGCCGTTTGGCAATGGAAGGGCTCAGGTAGGAGTTGCCTTTCTTGGCCTCGCGAATGGCAGTCAGTAGATCAGAAGCCGCGGTTTGTTTGACGAGGTAGCCAATGGCACCTTCCTTCAGGAGTTGCATGACCCATTCGTCGTCGGTGTACGAGGAGAGAATCAGGATTTTCACCGCGGGACAATCCCTGGCCATTTGACGGGTGGCTTCGATGCCGCTTAAAACGGGCATGGCTAAATCCAACACCATGACGTCAGGGGCGAGCGCCTTGGCTTGCTGGACAGCTTGAACACCGTCCTCCGCTTCACCGACCACCCTGATGTCGCTCGATGCCTCCAGCAATGCGCGCAACCCTTGCCGAACCAGAATGTGATCATCAGCCAGGAGGACGGTAATTTGGTTGGCGACCGGAGCTTCCGAGGGCGCGGAGTGAGGGGCTGCTGCTGAGATGGACCGACCGGTTTTGATCGGGCGACCTTTTTTAGTACTGGTAAGAGGGTTCGGCATAAATTCAAGTTCCCTGGCGAGAGAGAAAAGCCATCCCTCGTCTTCAGAATGAGGACCATAGTCCGCGGCAGGGCCGAAGAGAAGCCTTAAAAATGGAAGAGCAGCGTGGCCGAAGGTAATCCAGTAAAAAAGCCGCCGAACTCTTTCGGCGGCTTGCCCATTCTGAATGTCAATTGTCTTCAGCCCAAATTAAGCGGCTTCGTCGTGGAGTTCGCCTCCGAAATGGAGTTCGGGAGCGTGAGGGGCGCGGGCAAGGCGGAGCCATTCTTGGAACCACTCCGATTCCGTCCAGGCTTCACCATTGTCAGGATCGGCAGAAGCTGGAGCATTCTGGTTGGAGAAATCCTTCTCCGGCAAATTGGTTTCCATAGCAATCCTTTTTGGTTCGAGCGACGATGAATCATTACAGCCCCACGACTTCACGATTGGCGGCATCCGCGGCGGCGAGGTCCGGGAATCGAATAATGTTAGCCCGGCGCGAGGAAATGCCGGAAGCCTGGGCGCGAGCAATGGTGAGGTTCGCGTCCGCGTCGGCAGTATCGATCGCTGTGTGAATGAAAGCGGGATATTCCTCGTTTAAATCCGCGACGAGTTGGTCGGCTTCTTCCTTTGTGAAGCGGGGCTTGCCCATGCCGCACCGTTGAGAGTCCGGTGACATCCAGAAGATGGCGTATGTCTTTTCCATGTAGCCAGCTTAGCCGGGGGCCAGGATCAGCGCATCGTAGGATAAGAGAGCGATTTGAGGGCGCCTTTTACTACCAGGGGGTGGGTTGTCAGGAATACCCCCACTGGGGTAGGCCAACCGGGTTGGGTTGTTGCTTTGCGGGAAATTGAGATGCGCCCGCTGGAAGTGCCGGATCGCAAATTTTGTTGCAGCCTTTCATTCTTTGCGCAGGATGAGGCATCCCATGAAGAAATGCACTTACTGTGGAAAGGAATATGGTGGGGACCAGACAAATTGCCTGGTAGATGGCGAACCACTCCTCGACCCCGACATCCCGCCTCTGCCAGCAGGACCTGCTGTGAAAAGGCTGGGTTGGTTTGAGGAGCAGTTTGCTTCGACATCACGCGCGACTTTGGTGATAGCGACCTTCCTACTTGCGGTAGTCGTGTTTGGGGCGGGAATCCTCGGCCTTATATTTTGCAAGAGTGAAAAAGCTCGGGGAAATGCAGCTTTTGCAACGGCGATTAGCGCAGGATTCATGGTTGCAGGGGGAATCCTAATAGCGCTCTTGCGGGTTGTTTGAAGTTAGGCTCGGCAGGGGGATTATCGGGCTGCCGCGACTACAACGGCCGTGAGAATCATCATGAAGATGGAGAGGAGCACGAGCAGGTTCAGGAGAAAAGTGCCTATGCCTATGGCCGCACGCCGATACCGCGGCCAGCGCGCGGAACGCCACTCCAATAGTGCCAGGCCCGCGAGCATTGCCAACGCTGGAAGCAACCCGTGGTGAGCGAAGAAAATTGTCGTTTGAATGTTCGCGTGTGTGAACGTCCACAGCGTCCCTTGGCCGACCAGGCCCGAGTCACGGCAGAGCATCTGGAGCTTGGGAATGATGAAGATGGCTGTGATAAACCAAAGGAACAATGCAGGAGCGAGAAAGGCGGTTGCTCTCAGGTAAGTGGCCCAGCGAGGTTCAAGGTGTGAAATGTGCATGGGAGTAGAGATGCATTGATTTGGAATTCCGGCCAAGGTGAGGAAGGCCCCTTTTGCCCTTTCGGATAATTCAATATTTTTATCGAATTCGTGTTCCAGTACCTCCGGTTGACCGAGGCGTTGGACAGCCAGGGCAAAAGCCGTGGCGGGATCGGCCCCGGATTGAAGCTGCTCCTGGATATCGTCCCTGAGATGGGATTCGAATTCCTCGAGAATATCGGGGTTGTGGAGGCCCTGACTTTCCATTTGCTGCCGCCAAGCTTTGATGGAGTGATCCAGGTTAGACATGTTGTTCCTTCCAAAGTTGGCTGAGGACGGTATTGACGGTGATCCATTGGGATCGCTGGTTTTCCAAAGCCATCTTGCCATCCTTCTTGAGCGCGTAATATTTGCGTTTTCGGCCTGCTTCGGACTCCACCCAACGCGAGGTGATCCAACCTTTCTTTTCCAGGCGATGCAGGACGGGGTAAAGCATGCCATCGGTCCATTGCATTTGGTCGTGAGAAAGCGTTCGAATCTCTTGGATAATGGCGTAGCCGTAGCTCTCCCCTTTGGAAAGCAGGGACAGGATGAGCGGTTCAGCGGAAGCAGCAACGAGTTCTTTGCGAAGCATAGAGGAACTATACATAGAGCTTCAATGTATGTCAAGAGCGTCAGAGACTCTTGCTCTCCAGCGGGTTTGTCGTAGCGTGAAATACCGGGCAGAAAAGCAATCCGGGAACGGCTTTATCGAAAAGGAAAATGCATCTAAAAGAGAGAATAATTGGGATTCTTGAAGTATCCGCAGTTCACACCTACCAACGGAGTGCGAGCACCCGTTACATGTATTCTTTCCTAGCCATCTTATTAATTAACGTCGCTCGGTTGCCGTTGATTCCATGGATCGGAAATCCATTGCCGACACTATTTGTAAGTCCAGCGATTGTTTTAGTGACCTGGTTCTGCGGGGTTGGACCAGGATTGTTCGGGGTGCTGCTGTCTTTCTTGTCGGTGACCTTTTTGTGGATGGACCCGCATTTCTCGCTTGACCTAAGCGTAGACCAGGATTGGCTGGCCATGATCCTGTTCGCAGGAACGACGTTGTTCCTGGCGCTTTTCACCGAGACGACCCGCAACGCGCTTGCCTCGCAAAAAGTGATGAGAGACCAACTGGAAATGATGGTGGCTGAGCGGACGGCGCATCTGCAGGAAACGATCGGAGAATTGCAGGCGTTTTCCTACACGGTGAGTCACGACCTTCGCTCGCCGTTGCGAGCTATGCAAGGGTTCGCGTCGATCGTGGCGGAGGAAAACGAGGGGAAGCTCGATGCGTCGTCGAAGGCCTATTTGCGACGCATCTCCACGGCGGCCTCACGGCTGGATGGATTAATTTCAGACCTGCTGGCATTCAGCAAAATAAGTCACCAAAAGATCACGCTGCAGCCGGTGGATGTGGAGCACCTGCTGGGTGAAATCGTGGAGCAATATCCCTCCATTCAGAATAGCGGGGCGGAGGTGAAAATACAGAGACCTTTGCTGGGGATGATGGCGCATCCTGCTTATTTGGCGCAGGCGTTGGGAAACCTGCTGGATAATGCGACGAAATTCGTGCGGCCCGGAATCAGGCCAAGCATCCTGGTGTGGACTGAAAGGCGTGAGAACGGCGCAACGACTCGACTGAACATCCAAGACAATGGGATCGGAGTGGAGCGTGACCAACAAGGGAAAATTTTCGAAGTGTTTCAGCGGTTGGACTCGGAGAAGGAAGGGACAGGAATCGGGCTTTCGATCGTGAAAAAGGCCATTGAGAAGATGGGAGGCCAGGTAGGGGTGGAGTCGACCGCCGGGTGCGGCAGCAACTTTTGGATCGAACTGCCAGCCGAGGCGAACCAGTTAAGCTACGAGCCAGGTGTGCTTTTGGGGAGCGGGGAGGGAAGAGCGGGAACGCCATAAGCGAGCCCCGCCGGCAAACGCCTTGTCGTTCGAGCCGCGACGAGCCCTGGCGGGGAGATTTTTGAGGTGCTTGGCATTGCCCCCACCGATAACGAGGTAGTCGGCGCGGAAGGCTGAAGCGAGGTGGTCGGCCACTCGATGGAGCGATTTTTCCCAGACCGTGCGACCCGAGTCCTTTAAGCCAGCCTTGCCGAGCACTTCCGCGAGCGTTTTGTCTTTGTTGTAGGCCAAATCGCCAAGATCGAGCGGAACGATGATATCATCCAAAATGAGCGCGGAGCCGAGGCCTGTGCCAAGCCCGAGGAACAGCATGCGGCCGCCCTTGTAGCTGCCGAGCGCCTGCATGGCGGCGTCGTTTATAATCTTGATGGGCTTGCGGAAATGCTTTTCGAAGTTAAAGCGAACCCATCCACGGCCGAGGTTAGGTGGCTCATCGGCGGGCCGGCCATGGATAACGGGGCCTGGGTAGCCGATTGAAACCACGTCGTAGTCCCACTCTGAAGCAACGGCTAGAACTTCCCGGACCAGCTTTTGCGGGGTGAGCTTTTTACCGGACTCAAATTTGACCCTGGCCCGCTGGCCCCAAACTTTGAACTTAACGTGAGAGCCCCCGATATCGATGACGAGCACCTTCATAACTGGCGGGTGATTGCCTCAACATGCAATAACAGCGCCATGGAACAACATCAACCTCGCCCCGCAGGAATCAATGGGTGTGAATTCCTACCGGTTAGTCGAGGCGCTGAGCCCGAGAAAACATTGGGAGGAAGGAGGAAGGTTTCGTAACATCTGCTTGTGAGCAGTGCGAAGTATTTGTTGGTATTGGAAGATTCCGCGTCGAGGCTGGCGGCGATTGAGAGCGCGGCCCGGCGCTTGTCGTTGAAAGTGGCGCATTGGAGCGACGTGCATGCAATGCGAGCCGAGGCACCGGCTTATTTTAACGCCACGAAAATTATCTCGCTGGATTATGATCTGAGCGGGAGTCCTTACTGCGAGACCGGCGATCCGGGCACCGGGCAGGAGATAGTGGAGTTCCTGCTGAACTATCAGGCATTTTGCCCGGTGATTCTTCATACGTCGTTAGATAACCGGGGGAAAACTCTGGCGGCGATGTTGCAGGCGGCAGGGTGGCAGTCCGAGTGGATCGGGCTGAAGGACCAAAACGATTTAAAGCGATGGGAGATGACGATAAACGTTTGGACATCGGAGGAGGGCTGAGCAGCTTTCCAGCACAGTGGGATCCGAAGCTTGGAATTCACGTGACTTGAAGTCGC
>JADMIO011486923.1_pt1 | contig 50250 bp, 53 predicted proteins | sample 8958161 | NCBI WGS metagenome assembly JADMIO01 (sample SAMN16585339, study PRJNA669376) | soil metagenome | isolation source: Crop rotation soil | place: USA: Cullars Rotation, Alabama | collected 2011 | reverse complement strand
CGCGACAACTTGTCCACGTGGAATTCTAAGCTTAGGATCCCAATGTGCTGGAAAGCAGCGTCTCCGCCTGCCGCCGCGCCCTCAAATCAGGATCACGCGGCGGGGCCAGATGCGCGAACACTGTCGCCTCGCCGTCGCGCCTGGCCCGGGCGATCAGCGGCCAGGCCCCGAACTCGTCGTCGTAGTGCGCCAGGACGAAGAGGGTGGTCATGCTCCGACGAGGCTGAGCGCCGGCGCCGGCGGCGCGAACCTCATCTCGCCGGTCAGGTCCGCATAGAATCCGGTCAGCCGTTCGAAGGCGGCGTCCCAGGAATAGCTGGCCACCGCGCGCCGCCGCGCCGCCCGGCCCAGCGCCGGCCGGTCGCGGGCGAAGACATCGGCAACCGCCTCGGCGATCGCCGCCGCCGAGGCGCCCTGGGCCGCACAGCCCACCTGGGCATCGACGATCTCGCCAACGCCGCCGCGATCGGGCCCGACCACGGGACGGCCGCAGGCCATGGCCTCCAGCGCCGCCAGCCCCAGGGTCTCATGCGGATTGGCGTGGACGAAGACGTCGGCGCTGGCCAGCAGGCCTGCCAGCTGGGCGCTGGACCTCTCGAACGGCAGGTTGATCACCTGCCGCGACCTCGGGCCCGTCTCACCCGGCCCGATCAGCAGCAGCCGGTAGGGATCGCCCAGCTGCTCCACCGCCTCGACCAACACATCAAGCCGCTTCTCCGGCGCATTGCGGCCTGCGAACACCAGGATGCGGTCGTGCACGCCCAGCCCCAGGCGCAGGCGCAGGCCGTCGCTGTCGCGCCGTCCCGGATGGAAGACTTCGACATCGACTCCTAGCGGCATGGCGTGCACCCGCGGCACGCCGGCGTCCTCCAAAAGGCCGGCCATGTAGCGGCTGGGGGCCAGGATGGCGTCGAATTGACTGCACCGCTTGACCCACAGGGCGCGGGCCGCCCGCTCGGCCAGGCGCCCGGCATAGATGCCGACAAGGGCGGCCACGTCGGTGTGACAGAAGCCGACCACCGGCACGCCCAGCCGCCGCCCGGCCCGCAGCGCCGCCACGCCGGGCGCATAGGGGTCTCCGGCCTCGATCAGAGTCGGGCGGGCGCCCTCGATGGCGTCCTTCCAGCCGCTGGAGAGCAGGGGATACTCATAGCCGCCGCCCAGCGCGATCGCCGTCGACCGCACCCAGCGGATGTCGTCGCTGGCCTCGTCCCAGGCCTGCTCGGGCAACACCAGCCGATGGCGCACGTCGGGACGGTTGGCGGCCAGCCACCCCCGCTTGGCTAGCAGGTATCGCTTCACCCCGCCGCTGGCCGGCGTGAACAGCATGGTGGTGTCGACCAGGCAGGTCGGCGAAGCCGAGGTCGGAAATGGCGCTGTCGATCTCTGCATAGACGATCCGACTGGAAGGACCCGAAACCCAGCTGCGGGCAGACATGGTGATCCAAACGGCCCGAGGTCAACTTAAAGAGATGTCAGATTTCGGGCTGTCGGCGTCAGGCGTAACCATTCGCCCCCTGCGGAAGGTTCCGTCGGCCAGGGCGATCAGCACCGCCAGCGCCAGAGGCGCGATGTAGAAAACCAGGCGAAAGCCGATGAAGCCCGCCGCCAGCGCCTGCCGGTCGACATTGGGCATCAGCGCCGCCAGCGCGCCTTCGAAAACCCCCAGGCCGCCGGGGACATGGCTCAGCGCCGCCACAGTGCAGGCGATGGCGTAGGCGAAGACGAAGCTGGCGAAGGGCAGGTGCTCAGGCCCGGCCAGCACCCACAGGATCGCCGCCGACAGCGCATTGTCGATCGCTCCCAGCACCACCTGGCCCAGGGCGTAGGCGAGGGAAGGGGCGGGCGTGTCGAACAGCCGCCAGCGGTCCGGCCACACCCGGCAGCCGACGATGTAGACGGCGATGACCGCGAGGCAGATCCAGGCCAGGCCTCGCCCCTGCCAGGGCGCCAGGCGCACAGCCGCCATCTGCTCCGGCGTCGCCAGCAGCAGGCCGACGCCGACCAGCAGCACCAGCCCGAGCGTGAACGACACCGCATTGAAGATCGAGGTCATCGCCGAGGGCGCCAGCCGCAGCCCGTCCTTGCCGTAGGCCCAGGATCGCGCGGCGGTGGCGATCACCACGCTGGAGCCGAGCGTGTGGGTAATGCCGTTGACGATGAACGACTTGACCATCGCCGTGCGCCAGTTCAGCGGCATGCCGCTCCAGCGCAGGGCCAACCATTCCACCACCCCCAGCAGGGCGAAGCTGGCCAGGGAGAGGGCGCAGGCCCAGGCGATGTGGCCGACGCCCCAGTCGCCCATCCGCATCACCAGGTCCGACCACGACAGATGCTGGAACTCCCGCCACAGCACCCAGGTCGAGGCGACCAGCAGCACCGCCCCGATGACCCCCGGCGCCCACCGCTGCGTGAACGCGATCGGCTTGGCGTAGCGGCGGGCGAGATCGCTCAGAACCATCATCCGGAAGCGGCCAAGCTGGACAGGGGTTGCCGCTTGATGCTTGACGAACCCATGCCGATCAAGAGCGGCCTCGATCAGGTCGTCGCCGACATCGCCGCCTGCCGCGCCTGCGCCGCCGACTTTGGCTTCGAGCCGCGGCCGGTCACCCGCGTGTCTCTTGAGACCCGCCTGCTGATCTGCGGCCAGGCGCCCGGCCGCCTGGTGCATGAGAGCGGACTGCCGTTCACCGACCCCTCCGGCGACCGGCTGCGCAAGTGGATGGGTGTCGATTACGAGGCCTTCTATGCCGACCGCCGCATCGGCGTGGCCGCCATGGCCTTCTGCTTTCCAGGGACAAATCCCAAGGGCGGCGACTACCCGCCGCCGCCGCGCTGCGCGAGCCAGTGGCGGCCGCGCCTTCTGGCCCAACTGCCCAATGTCGAGCTGACCCTGCTGGTCGGCCGCTACGCCCAGAAGTGGGCGCTGGGCGACCGCGCCAAGAAAACTCTCGCCGAGACCGTCGCCGCCTGGCGGGACTACCTGCCCCACTATCTCCCCATGCCGCATCCGTCCTGGCGCAACACCGCCTGGCTGAAGCGCAATCCCTGGTTCGAGGAGGAGGTGACGCCTTACCTCCGCGCCCGGCTGACCACTATCCTGGCCGCATGACTCGCAGAGTCGATCGCAGAGCCGCCCTGGCCCTGATGGCCTCTTCCCTCGCCGGTTGCGCCCCGATCGTGCAGCAGGCGGGCAAGCCGGCCTTCGGCTTCGAGGGTCCGCGCCTGGAGACCGACGCCTTCGTCTCGTTCGACGGCGCCCGCCTGGGCCTCAGCGTCTGGAAGGCGGAGGGGACCGACCAGCCCAAGACGGTGATCATCGGCCTGCACGGCATGAACGATTATGCCGGCGCCTTCCGCCTGGCCGGACCGTACTGGGCCCAGCGCGGCGTCACCACCTACGCCTACGACCAGCGCGGCTACGGCCGCTCGCCGATGCGCGGGGTCTGGGGCGGGCAGGACCTGATGGACGAGGACGTCCGCACCATGGCCATGCTGGTCCGTCGCCGCCATCCCGGCGCGACCATCGCCGTGGTCGGCGAAAGCATGGGCTCGGCCGTCGCCATCACCGCCTTCGCCTCCGACCGTCCGCCGGACGCCGACCGCCTGGTGCTGTGCGCGCCGGCGGTGTGGGGCTGGTCAAGCCAGCCCCTGCCGCAGCGGCTGTCGGCCTGGATCGCCGGCCACGCCCTGCGGTCCTGGAAGGTGCAGCCGCCGCGCTTCATCGCCAATCGCATCTGGCCCACCGACAACCTCAAGCTCTGGTCGGAGATTTCCCGCGACCCGCTGATGCTGTGGGACACCCGCTTCGACGCCATCTGGGGCATCGTCGACCTGATGGAACAGGCCTGGCGCTCCACCGGCGGCCTGACCATCCCCACCGCCTACCTCTATGGCCAGGACGACCAGGTCATCCCGCCCAAGCCGAGCTTCGAGGCCGCCGCCCGCCTGCAACCCGGCCAGCGCACCGCCTGGTACAAGAACGGCTATCACCTGCTGCTCATCGACCATCAGGCCGAGAACGTCTGGCGCGACGCCCTTTCCTTCATCGCCTCGCCCGAGGCCCCGTTCCCCTCCGGCGCGCCCTCCATCCCGGCTCCCGGCTCCGCCGCCGCCAAGGCCGCCATCAAGCGCGCCACCCGCAAGGACACCGCCCCGCCGGACGCCAGGAAGCTGGGGTACAAATAGGTCGCTTGCCTCGCCGCCGGGACTCATCGACGGTCCCTGCCGCGGAGGGTGGCGATGAAGATTCGGGCGATGATCCTGTCTCTGGCGGCGGCGGTGACGCTCACCGCCCAGGGGCTGGCCCAATCCGACGGCATCAGCCCGCTTGACGGGGTCTTTTCCGCGCCCCAGGCCGCCCGCGGCGGCGAGGTCTTCGCCGCCCAGTGCGCCGGTTGCCACACGGCCGGCCAGGCCGCCGCCCTGTTCGTGCAGCGCAGTGGCGGCATGAAGCTCTCCGACTACCACCAGCGCCTCAGCACCCTGATGCCGCCGCAGAGCGAGGTACGGCCGACGCCGGCCCAGTTCCTCGACATCATCGCCTACCTGGCCATCGAAGCCGGCGCGGCGGGCGGACGCCAGCCGGTTCAGGTCGATCGCGGAAGCTGGCGCGAGATCGTCCTTCCGGCCGGCGCTCGACCCCGGCAGTCCACCGCCAGGCTGGATGCGTCGATGCTGGACTGGACCTCCTGGCGCGGCTCGCCGCTGGGCCTGGGCTATTCGCCGGCGACCCAGATCGACGCCGGCAACGTCGCCCAGCTGCGCATCGCCTGGCGCTGGAGCGGCGCCAACTTCGGCCCCACCCCGGATGCCCGCAACATCTCCACCCCGCTGATGGCCGGCGGCGTCCTCTATGCCACCGCGGGCCCCCGCCGCGACGTCGTCGCCATCGACGCCGAGACCGGCGAGACGCTGTGGATGTGGCGGCCCGAGGAGAGCCAGGCCCGCTTCCTCAACGCCCCGCGCAAGGGCTCGGGCCGCGGCGTCGCCTACTGGGCCGACGGCAGGTCCCAGCGGATCTTCACCGTCACGCCGGGCTTCCACCTGGCCGCGCTCGACGCCCGCACCGGCCGCCCGGCCGCAGGCTTCGGCGCCGGCGGCCAGATCGACCTGATGGACGGCCTGCGCGGCAAGCCGAAGGACGGCCTGCCCGACATCGGCAACTCCTCGCCGCCGCTGGTGATCGGCAATGTCGTCGTCGTCGGCCCGGCCCACACCGTCGGCCTGCGCCCCAAGTCCAGCCACAACGTCAAGGGCGACGTCCGCGGCTTCGACGCCCGCACCGGCAGGCTGGTTTGGACCTTCCACACCATCCCCGCCCGCGGCGAGCCGGGCTACGACACCTGGGAGGCGGGCGCCGCGGAGCGCACCGGCAACGCCGGCGTCTGGGCCCCGATGTCGGCCGACCCGCGCACCGGCGCCATCTTCCTGCCCGTCGAGAACGGCACCTCGGATCTCTACGGCGGCGAACGCCACGGCGCCAACCTCAACGCCTCCACCCTGATCAGCCTCGATGGCCGGACCGGCAAGGTCCGCTGGAAACGCCAGCTTGTGCACCACGACATCTGGGACTGGGACATCCCTGCCCAGCCGGTCCTCGTCGACATCCCCCGTCCCGGCGGCCAGGTCGTCCACGCCGTCGCCCAGGTCACCAAACAGGCCCTGCTGTTCGTCTTCGACCGCGATACCGGCCAGCCTATCTGGCCCATCGAGGAACGCCCGGTCCCGAAATCCGACGTCCCAGGCGAGGAGACCTGGCCGACCCAGCCCTTCCCGACGCTGCCCCTCCCGTTCGACCGGGTCGGGGTCAGCGTGGACGACCTCATCGACTTCACCCCGGCCCTGCGCGCCGAGGCGCTCAAGGCCGTGAAGCCCTTCCGGCTCGGCGGCTGGATGGCCCCGCCCTCGGTGGACGGCGCCGCCGACGGCACGCACGGCACCCTGTCGCTGCCCAGCTTCAACGGCGGGGCCAACTGGTGGGGCGGGGCCTACGATCCGCAGACCGGCCTCTTCTACGTCGGCTCGATGACCATTCCCTCGATGCTGTCGCTGGCGCCCAGGCCGCCCGGCTCCGACATGCGCTACCAGGAGGCCGAGCAGCGCGCGCCGAGGGTCCAGGGCCTGCCGCTGATCAAGCCGCCCTGGGGCCGCATCACCGCCATCGACCTGAAAACCGGCCAACAGGCCTGGATGGTCGCCAATGCCGACACGCCCGACAGCGTCAGAACCCACCCGGCGCTGAAGCGCCTCGCCCTGCCGCGCACCGGCGTCGCCAGCCAGGCCGGCCTGCTCGTCACCAAGACCCTGCTGTTCGCCGGCGAGGGCGAGCGCGGCTCAGGCGTCTTCCGCGCCCACGACAAGGCCACCGGTCAGATCCTCGCCGCCATCCCGCTGCCGGCCACCCAGCTGGGCGTGCCGATGACCTATGTCTGGAAGGGCCGGCAGTACATCGTCATGGCCGTCGGCGACGGGACCAGGCCGGCCGAGTTCGTCGCCCTGGCCCTGCCGAAATAGACTAGCGGAAGCTGCGCGGCTCCGGCGCGCGCGGAACCGGCGCAGTCTCGGGCTTGGGGGCCAGCTTCTTGCCCACCTGCTGCGGCTCGCGCGCCGACTTCAGAAAGCAGAAGTTCACCGACGGGTCCTGCTGCTGGAATCCGCTGGTCATCGTCGCTCACCCCCTAAGGTCTGTAAGGTGCGGTCAGGCAGCCTGGGCCTGATCGGACTTGGGTGGAATTAGGCGGACGTCGACATCGACGTGCAATTCACGTTTGCCGGCATCACCGACAAGTGTTCCCGACACCGGCGCCGCCTCCCCGGGCGTGCGCGCAATCGCCACCGGGATCAGGTGCGCGCTCTCGGCGAGGCCGTTGGTCGGGTCGAATTCGGTCCAGCCCAGGGCCGGCAGGAAGGCCTCGCACCAGGCGTGCGTCGCATGCGCCCCGCGCACCTCTCCAGTCTCCGGATTTGGGCCCTGCGCCAGCTTGGGGTCGTACAGATAGCCGGTCACGAAGCGGGCCGCGAAGCCCAGGCTGCGCAGCCCCTCGACCATCAGCCAGGCCAGGTCGCGGCAGGATCCCCGCCGTTCGCGGATGGTCCGCGCCGGCGTCTGCACGCCCTCGGCGGTGCGCTCGCCATAGATCATCTCGTCGTGGATGGCGCTGTTCATCCGCTCGATGAAGGTCAGCACCGGCTCGGCCGGCGGCCCGATCAGGCTCCGCACCCAGGTCAGCAGCACCCGGTCCGGATCGTCGGCCACCGGCAGGGTGAAGGGGGCCAGCGCGATGCGGTCCGCCTGGTCGTACATCACCGGAAAGGTCGAGCGCGGATCGTCCACCGGGGCCAGGGTCGCCGGAAACCGGTCCAGGGTCAGCTGGCTGACGATCTTCAGCATCCGGGCCTCACCGATCGGCTGGTACCAGCAGACGCAATTGCCCAGCGCGTCATAGGTCCACCGCGTCGCGCCCGGCGGCGACAGCTCCAGCGAGGCCTCGATCAGCCGCAGCGAATGGCCGTCGCGGGGCCTGACCAGCATGCGGTGCTGCCCGAACGACACCGGCCGCTCGTACTCATAGCGGGTCTCATGGCGGATCGAGAGCCTGGGCATGCAAGGCCAAACCCGCCAACCGCCCCGTTGTTCCGGCCGCGCTTGCCAGAACAAAATGCGAACATTACATTGGCCGCATGGTCGCTATCAGTTTGAAGCGCAAGCTTTCCATCCTCGCCGACGCCGCCAAGTACGACGCCTCCTGCGCCTCCTCCGGCACGACCAGCCGCGACAGCCGCGACGGAACCGGAGTCGGCAGTTCAGGCCCCGGCATGGGCATCTGCCACGCCTATGCGCCGGACGGCCGCTGCATCAGCCTGCTCAAGATCCTGCTCACCAACTTCTGCGTCTACGACTGCGCCTATTGCGTCAACCGCGTCTCCTCCAACGTCGAGCGCGCCAGATTCTCGCCCGCCGAGGTCGTCGACCTCACGCTAAGTTTCTACAAGCGCAACTACATCGAGGGCCTGTTCCTCTCCTCCGGCATCATCCAGAGCGCCGACTACACCATGGGTCAACTCGTCCAAGTGGTGAAGACCCTGCGCCAGGTCCACGACTTCCGCGGCTACATCCACCTCAAGCTGATCCCCGAGGCCTCGCCCGAGCTGGTCGCCGAGGCGGCGCTCTACGCCGACCGCGTTTCCATCAACATCGAACTGCCCAAGGACGACAGCCTCATCCGCCTCGCACCGGAAAAGGACGCCGTGGTCATCAAGAAGGCCATGGGCAAGGTCAGGACCGGCATCGTCGCGGCCAAGGACGACAAGTCCCGCGCCCGGCCGCCGAAGTTCGCCCCGGCCGGCCAGTCGACCCAGCTCATCGTCGGCGCCGACGAGGCCGCCGACGGCGACATCCTCTCCCGCAGCGAGACCCTCTACGGCGCCTACGGCCTGCGCCGCGTCTACTACTCGGCCTTCTCGCCCATCCCCGACGCCAGCGCCAAACTCCCCCTGAGCAAGCCGCCGCTGCTGCGCGAGCACCGCCTCTACCAGGCCGACTGGCTGATGCGCTTCTACGGCTTCACCCGCGCCGAGATCGCCGCCCCCGGCGAAATGCTCGCCCTCGACAAGGACCCCAAGCTGGCCTGGGCGCTGGCCCACCGCGGCGACTTCCCCATCGACATCAACCGCGCCGATCGCGAGCGCCTGCTGCGGGTGCCGGGCCTGGGGGTGCGCAGCGTCGACCGCCTGCTCGCGCTTCGCCGCCTCAAGCGCCTGCGCCTCGACGACGTCAAACGCCTCGCCGGCTCGCTGAAGAAGGTGCAGCCCTTCATCCTCGCCGACGACTGGACGCCCGGGGCGCTCACCGACGCCCCCGACCTCCCGGCCCGCCTGCCCCCCGAACAGCTGAGCCTGTTCGGATGACCGTCATCCGCCTGAAGAACGAAACCGACTTCCCCGGCTGGCGCGCCGCCGCCCGCGCCCTGCGGCTGGCCGGCGTCGATCCGCGCGACGTCGCCTGGACCACCGCCCAGGCCGATCTGTTCGGGTTCGCAGAAAATCCCCCTCTCCCCCTTGCGGGGAGAGGGCCGGGGAGTGGGGGTATCCGCGCCGAGGCCTGGGAGTCGGACCCCCATCCCCCGACCCCTTCCCCTCACCACCCCCTCTGGGGGTGGCGACTTTGTCGGGGGGCCGGCTCGCAGCGCGAGCCGGAGGGAGGAAGGGGTGAACAGGCCTTTTCCGTGCCCAAACCCTTCGTCGATCTTGCCGAGACGGTGATCTGTCACCGCTCGCCGGCCCGCTTCGACCTCCTCTACCGCCTGCTGTTCCGCCTGCGCGACGAGCCTGACCTCCTCAACCTCTCCACCGACGCCGACGTCGCCCAGGCCCGCCACCTCGCCCGCGAGGTCGACAAGGCCGGCCACAAGATGAAGGCCTTCCTCCGCTTCCGCCTGGTCGAGGAGACGCCGGAGACCTACGCCGCCTGGTTTGAGCCGCCGCACCGAGTGGTCGCCCGCACCGCTCCCTTCTTCGCCGCCCGCTTCGCCAACCTCAACTTCTCCATCCTCACCCCCGACGCCTGCGCCCACTGGGACGGAGCGGCGCTCACCTTCACCGACGGCGTCGCCAGGCCCCTGGAGCCGATGGACGACGCGCTCGAAGAAATCTGGCGCACCTACTACGCCTCCATCTTCAACCCGGCCCGGCTCAAGGTCGCCGCCATGCAGGCCGAGATGCCCAAGCGCTATTGGCGGAACCTCCCCGAAGCCCGGCTCATTCCAGACCTGATCGATCAGGCAAGGGCCAAAGAGCAGGCCATGGTCAGCGCCGCCCCCACCACCACCCGCCGCAAGATCGCCCCGCGCCCCAGGGCCCCGGCCCCCAACCACGGCGTCACCGTGCCCAGTATCGCCGACCTGCCGGCCCTGATCGACGCCTGCCGCCGCTGCCCGCTCTACAAGGACGCCACCCAGGGCGTGCCGGGGGAGGGGCCGGCCACGGCGCGGCTGATGCTGGTCGGCGAACAGCCCGGCGACCAGGAAGACCTGCAGGGAAAGCCCTTCGTCGGCCCCGCCGGCCAGGTGCTCGACAAGGCGCTGGCCGAGGCCGGCGTCCCCCGCGCCGAGACCTACGTCACCAACGCCGTCAAACACTTCAAGCACGAGCTGCGCGGCAAGCGCCGCCTGCACAAGACCCCCGACGGCGGCGAGGTGGCGGCCTGCCGCTGGTGGCTGGACGAGGAACGCCGCCTGATCCGCCCCCGGCTGATCCTGGCGCTCGGCGGCACCGCCGCTTTGAGCGTCTTCGGCAAGGCCATGCCGATCGGCAAGAACCGCGGCCAGGTCTTCCAGCTCGACGACCAGGCCCAGGCCATGATCACCGTCCACCCCAGCTACCTGCTGCGCCTGCCCGACCCGGCGGCGAAGAAGGCGGCGTACGCCAACTTTGTCGAAGACCTAGCCTCAGCCTGGAGCGCGGCCTGCCCTCCGTAGCCTTGGCGAAGGCGGGTTCGTGGAGGACCTCGCGGCGGCGTGGGGGAGAGTGGGGTGACTTGACCTTGCGGCCGACCAAGAAGTGCTCGCTAGAGGGCCGCCCGGTTTGCCTCAGCGCGCTTTAACGCCAGCCACGCCTCATCCATCTTCGGAAGCAACCTGACCCGCGCGGCGACAACCTCTTGTGAAAACGCCGTCAACATCATGCGGCCATTGCGGAGATTCTTGAGGTAGGTTTCGCGCAGCGCCTGCAGTTCCTGATCCATGCGCACGATTTCTTGAGGGTCGACGGGTTCCGCGCTGTTGAACCGGAAATTCGCCTCGTGCCCTTGTCGCCACGCCAACAATTCCCCGCACAGTTTTGGCCCGAAGCCGGGCACTGACCGAATTTTGTTGAGTTCGACGTCGTAGGCTGTTTCGACACCGAAGGATGCGAGCGTCGCTGCGCGCCCCTGTCCGATTCCCGGAATCTGAGCCCGCGAAATTCTGAACCGGTCCAGGTAGCGATGCTTTTGAAACTCCATGCGACCCGCTTCGAGCTTCGCCAGCCGCCGGATGCGCTCATTGGGAAGGTCAATGTAGGATTTCCGCTGCACGTCCAGCCCCGCGCGTTTGGCGCGGAAGGCAGCCACCGTCGCCTCAGCCTTCCAGCGGTCCTGCATAGATTCCCACTGCCCCCTGGCGCTCGATAGAGCGCCGTCCAGCTTCCTGCGGCGCTTACCGGTAATGTCAGGCCACACAAATAACGCTGACGCCATCAGCGCCAAGAAGAAGCCGGTCCCATCGAACCCGAACCCTCGGTTACATCCAGCTACGCCAACCATTCCGAGAACGATCGCAGTCACTCGTCGGGCGATACCGAGCGTGGGCGTGGGCCAGCCGCGCGGCGCCTCGAACGGCTTGTCCGATAACAACTGGGGGTCCGGAGGCGGCGACGGCACGGTTCCTATGGCGCGCCATAGAGCCGATATGTCAGCCGTTGCCGGGGCGGGACCGCTCGCCAGCCGATAACCGAAGAGCCGCACACCCGTCGCCTGTTCGGCCTCACACCAGGGACAGGCAGGCGTCGCCTTGGGATAGTGATGATTGGGCGCCTGCGCGCACTGTCGGAGATCAGAATTGAGCGCTTTCAGCGCCTCGAGCCAGACTGTTGCGGTTGGTCTCGATCCTTTCGGGCCGCGAAAAGCGGCTTCAAATAATGATGCAATCGGCGACCCGAAAACGTCCAGGCGAAGGGTGCCCGGAGGGCGCTGCATGCCAAGCCCGCCGGCCTCAGCGCTGTAGGCGAAGCGGCTTTCCCTTATCGCCCGTTCGATGGGCATGTCTCCGCGACCTTGCCAAACGCCGGCGAAGGGATGGCGGCCCATGAACAGCAGATGGAACATCAGCACGGCCAGTCCAAACCCGTCATGATCCGGCGTTCGGATAATCCCCCGGAAGGCGGCGTCTTGGAGTTCCGGCGGCGTGAACAGGGGCTGTCCGACATCACAGCCGAAGGTCTCCCCAGCTGCCGTAATCTGGATGGAATCGACATCGACCAGCGAAACCCGACCATCGCGGCCTATCAGCAAATGAGCGTGGTTGACGTCGCCAATAACGTGGCCGGCGGCATGCACCGTCGCGAACGCGCGCGCAACATTCACCGCCACGTGGGTGATGAACCTGAAATCGGCCTCGGGGAAGGTGCTTGCGCGGCTTCTCGCCGAGTAGAGTTCATGCGCCTCTTCACCGCCGCTAATGCGGGGCATGGTGAATCCGCGGACGCCTCGACCCGGATCTTCGATGAGGTCGATGGGCCAGGCAGTGACCTTGAGCAGCGGTTCCGTCGCTATCCGAGACATGGCACGGAGTTTCAAAATCTTCTCAGGAGTCGGCGGCTTCAGATAGACCTTCGCGACCATCCCATCCTGCCCGCCAACTTGGTGGATCGCGCCTTCGCCGCCTCGGGCGATCTCGGCGCCAAGAGTGACGGTGCGCCCCGAAGCAACCAGCCGAAGAGTCATCCCTGGGTCGTCGCCGCACGGGCGCAGATCACCAGGCTCAGGTCGTCATCCGTCCGTTGGCTGATCCGGGGCGAGGTCAGAAACAATTCGAGCATCCTCGAGAGCGGGACGTCCTCACCGTCCCCAGACCGGCTGCGCAGTTGCGGTGACAACCCTTCGAAGAATGGCGCGTGGGCGGATCGTGAAGCGTAGTGGAGCGCCAGCGGCTCCAGGCCATCCGTCATCATCGCGACGTCGGTCACGCCGCCAACGAGGCTGGTGATCTGGACGGCCTCAAGCGCATCAGCGTCGGTGAGGAACTGGGTGACATTCACGTGCTCGCCGCGCTGCGGCCAAAACACCCATGACCAGTTCTCACCTTCCACCTTGGTCGCGATCAGCCCGTCTCCGATTTGGGCCGCCGCGCCGTCGGTCGCGCTGACCGCGGCCAGCAACAAGGTCGAAGCGAGGTCCCTCGCCGGGCATTCGCGCGCCTCAGCCTCGGCGACGACGGCGAGCTTGGCGGCTTCAAACGCTGACGTGACGGCGACGATGGGTTCCAGGCCTGAAGCCAACGCTGATCTCAATCGCGCCAGACCGGCCTTCACGGCGATTGCAGCTCCCTCATCCGAATGGGGCGCGCTGCCCGCCCCGTCGGCGACGGCGCTCAGGAACCAGTCCGGCGCCATAAGCTCGCACAGATACTGGTCCTGACAGGGAAGGCCTGACCTGAGGTGGGACGTACCGGTCGCCCTGGCGGCCATGAAGCGCCACACGTCTAACCTGCCGAAGCCCAGCCGTCTGGGGCTGCGGGGTTGGCAAGCAGAACCTGCTCTCCCAACTGCGACCTGGACACGCCGCCCAGTGAATTGGAGAGCCACACGAACAGTTCGCGGAATGAAAGCCCCTTCAGCTTCAATGGCTCGCGCACCGATATGGATCGAAGCCGGTCCATGTCGGCGCCTTCAACCCCGACTGCATAGAAGGAGAACGACTTGGCGGCCTCGCCTTCTCGGACATGAGACGTCGCGCTTGAGACGCCGTCGGTCGGGGCGCCGTCGGTAATCAGAAAAATCCAGGGCCTATAGTAGCCGATGCCGTTGGATCGATAGGCCTGCTTGCGCTCGTCGAGCAGCTGGATCGCGGTCTCGATCGCTGCGCCCATCGGGGTGTCGCCCTGAGCAGTCAGCGGACTTGGGAAATACAAATCTGCCGTCACGAAATTCTGCACCTCTCGGACGGGGCCAAAGGTGATCACCGCCACCTCCACCCGTTTGGCGGCCATGGCGTCGATCCGCAAAGGTCTGAAGACCCTCGTTCAACAGAGCAATCTTCTGTCCGCGCATCGAGCCAGAGGTGTCCAGCAACAGGATGCACGGACAGCGAGGTTCGGGATTGTCAGCGAACTCAACCCCACCAAAGGGAACCTGATCGAAATCGGACACTGCCCCTCCTCGCACGACCTGCGCTCGCCAAGCTAAGTCGTTGCAATGCTTAATTGCAACGACGAACGGCCGCCGGTCATTTCGTTGCTGTCGCCCGTATGTTCCTATTTTGTTCTTGACATTGTCAACCCCTGAGCTCAATCGTTCACAGGCGTCTGAGGGCGGAGATCCCCACGGTACCGGTTATTGGACAATGGACTCAGCATCGCTGTCCCTCATGGGCTCAGTCGCCGGCGCACACGCTTCGCCAAGGTCTATGGGCTGACCTTGCGGTCGGATAAGTTGGGTCCGTGGATGAATCGCGGCGCGAATTAGCTGCTTTCATTGAACGGGTTCGGGATCAACAGACCGACTTCCCGGACGATGCGGACCTGTTCGATGGGCTCGGCATCGACGGCGATGACGCCTTCGAATTCATGGAAGCGTTCTCGAAGTCCTTCTCGGTCGATCTTACGGGCTACCGCTGGTACTTCCACCATGCCGAAGAGGGTTGGAACTACGGCGGGTTGATCTTCGCCCCGCCAAATCGTCGCGTGAAGGCGATCCCAATCACCAAGGCGATTCTGCTCGAAGCGATCCGAACCAAGGCCTGGCCGCTTCGCTACCCCGAGCATCGATTGCCGAGCCGCCGGTGGGATATTTTCCTGAACCAATTGCTGGCGGTCCCGCCTGTGGTCTTGGCCGGACTGTGGCTATGGCGGCGATTTTCGCACTAAGCGCCGCCCACCCTTGACATTCCCGCCCAAATGTTCTACATTTGTTCTCATGTCCGACGACGCCCTCCCCGACGTCCATCGCCAGGCTCTGGCGCGACTGCGCGTCATGGGGATGAACTTCGCCGAGCATCTGCATGGGCAGATCGATGAGCCCGAGGCCGATGTCGGCGATCTGGCGGTGAAGTTTGCGCGGGTGTCCCGCGCCGTGCGTCAGACCATCTTTCTGGAAGCCCGCCTGGCTGACGTTGAGCGCCGCCGCCAGGAGGCGGCTGAGCGGGAGGCCGCGGCCCAGGCCTGCCAGCCCGCCCTTCGTCCGCCGCCCTGGGAACAGGCCGGCCTCAGCCGGGACGACTGGCTGCGCGCCGCGCGCATCAGCGCCCGCGCCGGACAGGCCTATGACGCCATCGAAAAGGCCATCGACAGCCAACGCAGCCTCAAGACCCAGGACCGGCTGACCGTCGAGCTGGCCGAGCGCATGGACGCCGGCCTCGACGACGAACGCTTCCTCAGCGACGCCCCCATCGGCGAGGTCATCGCCCACATCTGCCGCGAACTGGGCTTCAAGCCCGACTGGGAGGAGTTCGACACCGAAGATGTCGATCTCGAGGCGGCTGATCTGGCCCGCCTGCGCCTGGGCCGCTACGACCCGCCGCCCGACCTGGACGCCATCCCCACCTTCGATGTGGTCGAGTCCGCCTTCGCCGCCGTCCCCCACGCCCAGCCGCCGCCACAGCCTGGCTGAGGGTTGGGTGAGGGAACACCTCTACTACGTCTACATCCTTGCCAGCGGTCGCAATGGCACGCTGTACGTTGGCGTGACCAACAGCCTGGACAGACGAACCCGCGAACACCGGGATGGCCAGGGCGTCGGCTTTACGCGCAAATACGGCGTGCATCGGCTCGTCTGGTACGAACCGCATCAATACGTCCTCAACGCCATCCATCGTGAAAAGCAGCTCAAGCGCTGGCGTCGCGCCTGGAAGATCGCCTTGCTCGAGGCCGAGAATCCGCAGTGGCTCGACCTACTAAATCCTTGTCATCCCGGGCGGAGCGCAGCGGAGACCCGGGACCCAGGTGACTGGATTGAAAGCCGAAACGGCGACTCTTGCGCCCGGTCACCCCTGGGTCCCGGCTCTCCCTTTGGTCGGCCGGGATGACAAATCGGTTGGTGAGCGCGCTCTACCCGAACCCCTTCACCGCGAACGCCACCATCTGGCGCAGCAGCGTCTGCACGTCGGCCGGGTCGGCGACGCCGCCGGACAGGATGCCCAGCCGCTCCAGCTCCGCCGAGCGGTTCTGGTGGATGACGCCTAGCACGAAATGCATGCGCCAGTAGACATCCTCCGCCGACAGATCAGGTCTCGCCGCGATCAGGGCGTCGGTGAACCGCTTCAACGCCGAGACGTCGGTGCGCAGCACCGCCTTGATCTCTTCGGTGCCCTCGCTCCTCGCCCGGATCAGGAACTGGGCGGCGATCCAGCGGTCGCCGGCCGGGTCCATCCACGACACCGGCGGGGTGATCAGCGCTTCCAGGATGGCCTGCACGCTGGGCTTCCCCGCGGCGCGGTCGGTGGCCTCGTGCAGCAGCCGCGCCCGCACCCGGTTTATCTCCGCCGAGCGGTGGCGGAAGATCTCGAACAGCAGGCCGTCCTTGGAGCCGAAATGGTAGTTGACCGCCGCCAGGTTGACTTGCGCCTCGGCGGTGATGTCGCGCACGCTGACCGCCTGGAAGCCGTTCAGCGCGAACAGCCGCTCGGCGGCCAGGAACACCCGGTCGCGGGTGGCCTCACCGAGATCCGCTCCGTCATCGAAGGCTTCGCTCACGCTCATCCCTGGATCAGCCGCTTCATGGCCTTGTCCAGGCCCTCCAGGGTCAGCGGGAACATGCGGTCTTCGAGGATCTGGCGGATGGCCCCGATCGAAGGCGTGTATTCCCAGTGACGCTCGGCCGTGGGGTTCAGCCACACCACGCTGGGATAGGTCTTGGCCACCCGGTCCAGCCACACCGCGCCCGGCTCCTCGTTCCAGTGCTCGACGCTGCCGCCGGGGTAGGTCACCTCGTACAGGCTCATGGTCGCGTCGCCGACGAAGATGACTTTGTAATCGCTGGGGAATTTGTGCAGCACGTCCCAGGTGTCGAACTTCTCGGTCTGGCGCCGCCGGTTGTCCTTCCACACCGCCTCATAGAGGCAGTTGTGGAAGTAGTAGAACTCCAGGTGCTTGAACTCGGTCTTCGCCGCGCTGAACAGCTCCTCGCAGATGCGGATGTAGCTATCCATCGAGCCGCCGATGTCGAAGAACAGCAAGACCTTGATGGTGTTGCGTCGCTCCGGCCGCATGACCAGGTCGAGGTATCCCTGGTTGGCCGTCTGCTTGATGGTGCCGCCGATATCCAGTTCGTCCGGCTGGCCGCTGCGGGCGAATTTGCGCAGCCGCCGCAGCGCCACCTTGATGTTGCGTGTGCCCAGCTCGACCGTGTCGTCCAGATTGCGGTACTCGCGCCGGTCCCACACCTTGACCGCCCGGCCCTGGCGGCTCTTCTCCTGGCCGATGCGCACGCCTTCCGGATTGTAGCCGTTGGCCCCGAAGGGGGAGGTGCCGCCGGTGCCGATCCACTTCGATCCGCCCTCGTGCCGCTCCTTCTGCTCGCGCAGCCGCTCGGCCAGCGTCTCCATCAGCTTCTCGAAGCCGCCCAGGGCCTCGATCTCGGCCTTCTCCTCCTCGGTAAGGAACTTCTCGGTCAGGCTGCGCAGCCACTCCTCGGGAATGTCGGCGGCCAGGCCGTCGGTCAGCTTCTCCAGCCCCTGGAAGACATGGCTGAACACCTTGTCGAAGCGGTCGAGGTGCTTCTCGTCCTTCACCAGGGCGGCGCGCGACAGGTAGTAGAAGTCGTCGACCGTGCGGTCGATGACGTCGCGGTCCAGCGCCTCCATCAGCATCAGATATTCCTTCAGCGTCACCGGCACGCGGGCCTGGCGCAGCTCGGAGAAGAAACGCATGAACATCGGGCGGTCTCGACGCGTTTGAAACGAACGTTTGAGGATGCGGCGAGGAAGGGCGGAAGTCCAGAGCGGGTGTCATCCACATAGTCCGCTCATTCATCCCACGCCCTCTCTCGTCATCCCGGCCAAGCGCGCCGCGCGCGAGCCGCGACCCAGGGGTTGCAGAGCAGAAGGGTTGGGGCGGGTTTTTGCAATCCAGTCGCCTGGGTCCCGGCTCTCCCTTCGGTTGGCCGGGATGACAAACTCGGGGTGCACCGGAATCAGCGGAACGGGGTGTTACTGCCAGGCAAGCGCGCTGTCACAGCGCTCTCCCCGGCATGCACCCGGATGCCCTTCACGTTTGGCGCGACATTGGTCCAGCGATAGGTGAACTCAACCGGCTGGGTGTGGAACGGCACGATGCCGGTCGGGGCCTTTCCCACGGCGGTGAAGTCATAGACCCCGTCCGGCGGCGCCTGGATGTACTGCACCGGCCGCAGCGTCAGGTTGGTGTAGCCCGGCGTCGGCGCCATCGCCTTGACGCTGACGATCGCCGTCGTCCCCTGCATGCGGATATCGACCGCGTCAACCTGGTACAGCGGCTTGACGGCGCCCTCGGCCTGCGCGGGCGGCGGGTCCGAGGCGCAGGCGCCGAGCGCCGCGGTCAATCCGATCAGCATCAACCGGCGCATGAGAGCCTCCTCATTCAAGCCTTCTTACCGCCCCGCCGGGACTGTAAGGTCCCCGACATGGCGATCGCGCTCTACACTCACCCCGACATGCTGGACCACCGGCCGGGGGCCGGTCATCCGGAGAAACCGGAACGGCTGAGCGCGGTCTTGGATGCGCTTTCCGACGCCACCGACCTGCACCTGGAGCCGATGGAGGCGCCGCTGGCCGATCTGGCCGAGCTGCAGCTCGTCCATCCCGAAGCCTATGTGAAGGCCATCCTCGAGGCCGAGCCGTCGTCCGGCCTGCGCCGCCTCGACCCCGACACCGCCATGTCGGTGGGCAGCGCGCGCGCCGCCCGCCGGGCCGCCGGCGCGGTGGTCAGCGCCGTGCGCGAGGTCGCCGCCGGCCAGCGCCAACGCGCCTTCTGCGCCGTCCGCCCGCCCGGCCATCACGCCGAGCCCGGCCGGCCGATGGGTTTCTGCCTGTTCTCCTCGGTGGCCATCGGGGCCCGCGCCGCCCAGGCCGCGGGCCTGGCGCGGGTGGCGGTGGTCGATTTCGACGTCCACCACGGCAACGGCACCCAGGCCGTCTTCGAAGACGACGCCTCGCTGTTCTACGCCTCGGTGCACCAGTGGCCGCACTATCCGGGCACCGGCCAGCCCAGCGAGACCGGGGTCGGCAACGTCGCCAACGCCATCGTCCCTCCGCATGCCGCCAAGGCGGCCTGGCGGGCCGCCTTCGAGAGCATCATGGCCCGGGTCGACGCGTTCAGCCCCGATCTGATCATCGTCTCGGCCGGGTTCGACGCCCACGCCCACGACCCGCTGGCCGATCAGTCGCTGGAAGAGGACGACTACGCCTGGGCGACTCGCGCCATAGTCGATGTCGCCAGGGCCAGGGCGCAAGGGCGGGTTGTCTCCTCCCTGGAGGGCGGCTACGACCTGCGGGCGCTGGGCCGTTCGGCGGTGGCGCATGTGAGGGCGTTGCAGGCGGCCTGACGGCTGACGGTGGGACGGGGACAGATCTAGTCGGATGCCAGGTTCGGGCACCATCACTGTCGCACGCCACGGCGAGCCGGCGCTGTCGCGCAAGCTTCGCCTCGACGCCAGGGGCTACGGCGCCTTCTGGGCGCAGTACGAGGAAGGCGGCTTGCTGGCGGGCCAGACGCCCCCCGACCACCTGATGGCGACGGGGAAGGCGGCCGATGCGGTGTTCGTCTCCAGCCGCCGCCGGGCAGTGGAGTCGGCCCGCCTGGTCTTGGGCGACCGCGCGTTCGAACCCGACGTGCGCCTGATCGAGGCCCCGCTGCCGGCGCCGCCGTGGCCGGGCTTCGTGAAGATGTCGCCCCGCCTGTGGGGCTTCTTCTCCCGCTTCTGGTGGTGGTGGTTCAACCACCACGCCGGTCAGGAGACCCGCGCCCAGGCCACGCTCCGCGCCCGCGAAATGGCCAAGGCCATCTCGGCCGAGGCCGACGCCGGCAAGAACGTGCTCGTCTTCGCCCACGGCTTCTTCAACGCCATGCTTGGGCTGGAACTGCTGCGGCTGGGCTGGAAGCGGACCTGGGGCCGGGGCTACAAATACTGGTCGACGCGCCGGTTCGAGCGGCGGTAATCACTCAAGGCCATGACCGAACCCGCCGACATCGCCGCCATGAGCTTCGAAGACGCGCTCTCCGAACTGGAGAAGATCGTCGCCGAGCTGGAGTCCGGCAAGGCGCCGCTGGAACGCTCGATCGAGGTCTACGAACGCGGCGCCGCGCTGAAAGCCCACTGCGAGAAGAAGCTGGAAGCCGCCCGCCTGCGCGTCGAGAAGATCGTCGTCGGCGCCGCCGGCCCCGCCGCCGAACCAGCCGAGTTCTCCTAGGGCGTGAGCGCCGAAACCCAAATCCGGCAAACCGCGGTCCGCGTCGACGCCCAGCTTGAGGCCCTGTTGCCGTGGGCTGACAGCCGTTTGTCGGAGGCGGTGCGCTACGTTGCGCTTGGCCCCGGCAAGCGCCTGCGACCCTACTTCGCCCTGGAGGCGTCGCGTCTGTTCGACCTCGACGACAACCAGGTCCTCCGCGCCGCCTGCGCTCTGGAGTGCATCCACGCCTACAGCCTGGCCCACGACGACCTGCCGTGCATGGACGATGACGACCTGCGCCGCGGCCGGCCCACCGCCCACAAGGCCTTCGACGAAGCCACCGCCGTGCTGGCCGGCGACGCCCTGCAGTCGCTGGCCTTCGAAATTCTCGCTGATCCGGAGACGCACCCTGATCCGGGGATCCGCATCGGCCTCGTCTCTGGTTTGTCGAAGGCCGCCTTCGCCATGGTCCAGGGCCAGGGCCTCGACCTCGCCGGCGTCGCCGGGGCCGAAGCCATCGCACAAATGGAGCGATTGAAGACCGGCGCGCTGATCCGCTTCGCCTTCGAAATCCCGCTGATCATGGCCCGTGCCGATCAGGCTCAGTGCGCCAGCCTGCTGGGCTTCGCCGAGCACCTGGGCGAGGCCTACCAGATCGCCGATGACCTGCTGGACCTAGAAGGCAGTTCTGCCGAGCTCGGCAAGGCGGCCGGCAAAGACGCAGCGCGAGGCAAGACCAATTTCGTCACCGTGATGGGCGCCGATGCGGCCAGGAACCGGCTTGGCGAGTTGAACGACTGCATGGAAACTGCACTGGAATACTTCGGCGACCGCGCCAACTCCCTGAGAGACGCCGCCCGATTTGTGCTAGAGCGGCGAAACTGAGTGGTTGCAAGTAACGCATCGATGCCCGTGACACCCCTGCTCGACAAGGTCTCATCCCCCGCCGACACCCGCAGTCTGTCGCTCGCCGAACTCCGGCAGCTGGCCGATGAGCTGCGAGCGGAGACTATCGACGCGGTCTCCACCACCGGCGGCCACCTGGGCGCCGGCCTTGGCGTGGTCGAGCTGACGGTCGCCCTGCACCACGTCTTCGACACGCCCAAGGACATCCTGATCTGGGACGTCGGCCACCAGGCCTATCCGCACAAGATCCTGACCGGCCGCCGCGACCGCATCCGCACCCTGCGCCAGGGCGGCGGCCTGTCGGGCTTCACCAAGCGGGCCGAGAGCGAATACGACGCCTTCGGCGCGGCCCATGCCGCCACTTCGATCTCGGCGGCGCTGGGCTTCTGCGCCGCGCGCGACCGCGCCGGCGAGGACAACAGGGTGGTCGCCGTCATCGGCGACGGCTCGATGAGCGCCGGCATGGCCTATGAGGCCATGAACAACGCCGCCCACACCACCAAGCAGCTGATCGTCGTCTTGAACGACAACGACATGTCGATCGCCCCGCCGGTCGGCGGCATGAGCGCTTATATGGCCCGCCTGGTCTCCGGCGGCCCCTACCAGTCGCTGCGCAGGTTCGGCCGGGCCATGGGCTCGGTGTTGCCCAAGCCGATGAAGGTCGCGGCCCGCAAGGCCGAGGAATACGCCCGCGGCATGGTCACCGGCGGCACCTTCTTCGAAGAGCTGGGCTTCTACTACGTCGGCCCGATCGATGGTCATGACCTCGACGCCCTGGTGGCGGTGCTGAAGAACGCGCGGTCGATCACCAACCAGCCGGTGCTGGTCCACGTGGTCACCCAGAAGGGCAAGGGCTACGCCCCGGCCGAAAGCGCGGCCGACAAGTACCATGGCGTGGCCAAGTTCGACGTCGTCACCGGCAAGCAGGCCAAGTCGGCGACCAATGCGCCCAGCTACACCAAGGTCTTTGCCCAGGCCCTGATCGGCGAGGCCGAGAAGGACGAGAAGGTGGTGGCGATCACCGCCGCCATGCCGTCCGGGACGGGCCTAGACCTGTTCGGCGAGCGTTTCCCCGACCGCACCTATGACGTCGGCATTGCCGAACAGCATGCGGTGACCTTCGCCGCAGGCCTGGCGGCGGCCGGGATGAAGCCGTTCTGCGCCATCTATTCGACCTTCCTGCAGCGCGGCTACGACCAGGTGGTGCACGACGTCGCCATTCAGGGCCTGCCGGTCCGCTTCGCCATCGACCGCGCCGGCCTGGTCGGCGCCGACGGGCCGACGCATGCTGGCTCCTTCGACATCGGCTACCTCGGCGCCCTTCCGGGCATGGTGGTGATGGCCGCGGCCGACGAGGCGGAGCTGGCCCGGATGGTCGCTACGGCCCGTTCGATCGACGATCGCCCCTCGGCCTTCCGCTATCCGCGCGGCGAGGGCGTCGGGGTTGACATTCCCGAGAACCCCGAGCCGCTGGAGATCGGCAAGGGCCGCATCGTTCGTGAAGGCTCGACCGTCGCCATCCTGTCTCTGGGCTCGCGCCTGCAGGAGTGCCTGCGGGCGGCCGATCTGCTGGGCGCCAGGGGCTTCTCGACGACCGTCGCCGATGCCCGCTTCGCCAAGCCGCTGGACGAGGCGCTGATCCTCAAGCTGGCGCACGACCACGAAGCGCTGATCACGGTGGAAGAAGGCGCGGTCGGTGGGTTCGGCTCCTTTGTTCTCGACGCCCTGGCCAGGCACGGGGTGCTCGACCGCGGGCTGAAGATCCGGACGCTGACCCTGCCTGACGCCTTCCAGGATCAGGACAAGCCGGAGGTGATGTACGCCCAGGCTGGTCTCGACGCCGAGGGCATCGTCCGCGCCGCCCTGTCGGCCATGGGCGTCAGTGGGTCTGCGAAGGCTTCGCGCGCCTAGAGGTCGACTTGGCCGCCTGGGCGGCGCCGTCGACCACGTAGTCGACCAGATACAGCGGCCGGCCCTTCACCTCGGTGTAGACCCGCGCCAGGTATTCGCCCAGCACGCCCATGCCGAACAGCTGAATGCCGCCCAAGAGCAGGAGGATGGTCATCAGCGAGGCGTAGCCCGGGGTGTCGATGCCGTAGATCAGCGTCCTGCCGACGATGAACAGGGCGAAGATCAGGGCCACGCCGGAGACGGCGACGCCGATGTAGCTCCACACCTTCAGCGGCAGGGACGAGAAGCCGAAGATGCCGTCCAGCGCCAGTTGCCACAGGCGCCAGAAGCGGAACTTGGTGGTTCCGGCCGAGCGTTCGGGGCGGATATAGCCGACCCCCTCCTGCTTGAAGCCGACCCAGGCGAACAGGCCCTTCATGAAACGCACCCGTTCGGGCAGGTTCTTCAGGGTCTCGACGACGCGGCGGTCCATCAGGCGGAAGTCGCCGGCGTTCTCCGGGATCTTGTCCTGCGAGATGCGGTTGAACACCCGGTAGAAGCCGACCGCGAAGCCGCGCTTCAGCACCCCGTCGGTCTGCCGGTCCTCGCGCACGCCATAGACGACGTCGGCCCCGGCGCGCCACTTCTCCACGAACACCGGAACCAGCTCCAGCGGGTCCTGCAGGTCAACGTCCATCGGCACCACCACGTCGCCGGTACAGTGATCGAGGCCCGCCGACAGCGCCGGCTCCTTGCCGAAGTTGCGGGCCAGCACCACCACCTTGACCCGCGGATCGTTCTGGGCGCGAGCGGTGATCAGCTGGACGGTGGCGTCCTTGCTGCCGTCGTCGACGAAGACGAACTCGATGCGCAGGCCGGCCAGCTTGTCGTCGGCCGCGAGGAAGAAGGGGCCGATGGCCTCCTCCTCGTTGTAGCAGGGGACGACCAGCGAGATCAGCGGATCGGCGGGGCGCGGGCTCATTCCGCGCCCTCCACGGGGGGAAGGCCCGGCGCGCGGATGGCCCAGTTCACCGTCGCCATCTTGCCGCCCCGCTTGTAGCGGGCCAGCACCCGGCCGTGGGCCTGGAACGGCCCCAGCGCCTCCAGGGCCTTGGGCGGATCACCGTCGGTCCACACCACCATCAGTCCTCGCTGCGCGACCCGTTCGCGCGTGATCCAGGGATTGTATGACCACTTCCCGTCAACAAATACCGAAGGCCGGTCGCGCGAATAGGCGGCGTAGACGCTGGCCGGCCAGGTCTTGCCGGCGACGATGCCGAGCGGGGTTTCGGTCTGCTGCTCCCAGATCTGATCCAGGCTCTGGGCCATGGCCTGGGCCGGGTAGCTGATCTTCGGCGGCCTGGCGCGCAGCGGCCCGTAGGCGACGGCGGCGGCGGTGATCGCCGGCGTCAGCACGAACACCGCCGCGGCCAGGGTGGCGGCGACGGCGGCGCGTCTCGGCGTCACCGCCGGTTCCAGCAGGACCACGGCCGCCAGGCACAGGAAGGCGGCCATCGGCGCGCCCCACATGTCGCGCAGCCCAACCTGGCTGGAGAGCGACAGGATGACGGTGAGGAGATAGGGCGCGGCGGCCAGCACGGCGACGAAGCGGCGGTCATTCAGCGGCCCGGCCGGCCCGGCGGACATAGAGCGGCGGGCGCCGGCAATGGCCAGGACGGCGAGGCTGAAGATCAGGTCCAGCGCCTGCCCGCCGAGGAAGTCGCCGATGTCGACCAGGCGATCGACGAGGCCGGGCGTTGCGTTGCGGTCGGCGGTGAAGGTCAGCGGCAGGAAGTCGACGCTTTTCAGCCACCAGAGTTGTGGGGCGCAGGCGGCGATCGCGGCGACGGCCGCCAGCCACGGCCACGGCGAGGCCAGCGCCCGGCGGCCCTGGGCCTGCGAGAGCAGGGCGGCGGCGAGCGTCACCACCAGCACGATGACGCTGTACTTGGCGTAGAGCGCCAGGCTGAGGAGGCCGGCCAGCGCCAGCCACCACCAGGGTGTCCGCCTGATGATCGCGCGGCGCAGGCTGAACGCCGCCCACATCCACAGCGGCATCTGCAGGACGTTGGCGTTGAACTCCGGCGTCGGCAAGGTGGCGTAGTAGGAGACGCTGAACAGCACCGCCGCCCACAGGGCCCGTCTGGCCCCGGCGATGTCGCGGGCCAGCGAGAACAGGCCAAGCTGGGTCAGCACCACGCAGATCTGGCTGATCAGATAGATTGGCCACATCCGGCCGTGGCCGAACAGGAAGCCGGCGTAGGAGATCCAGGCCTGCAGCGGCGGGTGCTTGTAGTAGCCGAGCTGCCACTCGCGGCCCCAGCCGATGTTTTCGACCACGTCCAGCGGCGCGGCCGCATAGGTCAGCACCGGGACCACCGTCCACAACACCAGTTGCAGATAGAGGATGTAGCGCAGGACGCGCTCGGGCTTCTGCTCGAACAGCCGGTACAAGAGGGGGTCCTTCCGCCTGCGGCTGGCTTAGCCGAAGGGCGACGGCCGGCGCAACGGCGAGGGAGCGAGTTACGGCCTGCGGCGTGAGAACAAGGATTCACCACCAAGACCACCAAGACCACCAAGGGGTCAGGCGTCTGGTCCTGAAGCGGCGGCGCGGCTTGAAGTTTTTGGCGCCGCGAAGCGGCAATCGAGAATCGGCGGCAGGACGCGCGCGGTCGGCGCCGCGCCCGGGCTCCCTTGGTGGTCTTGGTGATTCTGGTGGTTCAACCTCTTACCCGTCGTCTCAGCCAGGCTGTGGCGGCGGCTGGGGGTGGGGGACGGCGGCGAAGGCGGATTCGACCACATCGAAGGTGGGGATGGCGTCGAGGTTGGGCGGCGGGTCGTAGCGGCCCAGGCGCAGGCGGGCGAGATCGACCGCATCGAGGTCGACATCGTCGGTGTCGAACTCTTCCCAGTCGGGCCGGAAGCCCAGTTCGCGGCAGATGTGGGCGATGACCTCGCCGATGGGGGCCTCGCTGAGGAAACGTTCGTCGTCGAGGCCGGCGTCCATGCGTTCGGCCAGCTCGACGGTCAGCCGGTCCTGGGTTTTCAGGCTGCGTTCGCTGTCGATGGCCTTTTCGATGGCGTCATAGGCCTGTTCGGCGCGGGCGCTGATGCGCGCGGTGCGCAGCCAGTCGTCCTGGCTGAGGCCGGCCTGTTCCCAGGGCGGCGGACGAAGGGCGGGCTGGCAGGCCTGAGCCGCGGCCTCCCGCTCGGCCGCCTCTTGGCGGCGGCGTTCGGACTCGGCCAGGCGGGCTTCCAGAAAGATGGTCTGGCGCACGGCCCGGGACACCCGCGCAAACTTCACCGCCAGATCGCCGACATCGGCCTCAGGCTCACCGATCTTACCATGCAGATGCTCGGCGAAGTTCATCCCCATGACGCGCAGTCGCGCCAGGGCCTGGCGATGGACGTCGGGGAGGGCGTCGTCGGACATGAGAACAAACATAGAACATTCGAAGGCATTTGTCAAGCCCTGATCGGGACAGCGCCGCCAAATGGCGTGTCCTGCAAAATCAGATACGCTCGGTGCGAAACGAGGGATTGGACATGCCGCGTCAACCATACCGGACTCGATTCTCAGATCTGACGGGCGTTTCACTTGGTTGGAATCAAGTTCATCCGAAATTCCACATCGCCTTCGCCAAATGCATCATGTTGTGGAGCATCGTCGATACCAAGACGGCTGAGTTGCTCAGCGGGCTCATGGGTACTCATTCGCCCGCGATGATCGAAGTCTTCCAAACTCTCAGGCGAGCAACGAATCAGACGCAAGCGCTGGCGTCAGCGGCCCACCGTTACAATTTTGAACCCGGCGTTCGTGAAGGCTTCGACGCGATGCTGACCCTATACAAATCGCTTGAAGCCCAGCGGAATGATCTCGCCCACGGAATCTTCGGAATCGTCTACGGTCACGAGGACGAATTCTTAATTCGGTGCGATCCCAGGGGCTACACACACGCCGTCATCGTTCCGACCGTTCCGGCGGACGAAAGCCGCGAATCCCAAGAAGACTGGATGGACGCCCTGAGTTTCTATCGGCTGAAGGACCTAGAGACACTTCACGATGAAATGCACTGGTTTCACCTCACCATGTTATCGCTGATTCGATCGTGCCAGTGGCCCCGCCAAGGACACGAAGAACAATTCCTTCAGCGATGTGCGGAGCCCCTGCTGGCAGGATTGGTGCAGAATACGCGCCGGGGCGTTGAAGAAAGGCGGCGATCCCAGGGCGGATCAGCGCCCTTGCCAGCCTGACCGCACCGCCTGACAGGAGAGTCCCCGCGCCGACAGACAAACTGCCAAGCCTATGGTTAAATCCGCCTCAACGGGGTCGGGGGGCCCGCGGCGATGCTTCCATATCGCATGTACCGTCTGGGGACGGACGACCATTTCCTGGGCGTCGTCGAGTTCGTCGCGGCCAGCGACGAGGACGCCAAGGAAATCGCTTTGCGACAGGCGGCCGGCGCCAGTTTCGAGCTCTGGCAGTTCGATCGCTTCATAGCCAAGGTGGTGGCGGAACCTGAAGCGTAGCTGTTGGGTTGATAGACCGTTGGCAGGGCCCGCTCTGACAGTGGACCTGCAGGCTGGAGGGATCGATCCCCGCGTCGGGCCAGATGCGGGGATCGATCTTTCTCAGACGGCCCTTGATCAGCGGAACGAGCGCTCGGTTTCGCCGATCTGTTCGGCGGCGCGCTTCCACTCTTCGGCGATTTTCAGGTAGCCCTGGCGAAGGTTCTCGGACCGCGCAGTGGCGGCCTTGAGTTCGGCCTCGTCGGCTCGCTTGAAACACTCTTCAGCGGTGGCGTTCATGCCCTGGACCTCTGTTGACGATCCCAAAGGCGCCGGCCGGGTTCGGCCGGGACCTATCCACTGAACCATCGGGAAACATGGCTGGAGCGGACAGCGAAATCCCTGCAAGGCGTGTGCTACGTCGAGTCTTCGACGGAGCGCTGGTTAAGCCGATTCGTCGCGTTGAACGCCAAGGCTCCGCAACCATCTGACTCACCATGAAGTCAAAGCCGTTCGTGAAGCCCAAGGCGGCTGTGCGCACCGCCTGCATCGTGGCGTGCTTCCAGGGTGAGCAGCCCAGGTATCTGCGTCGAGACCCGGCGCGTGGACACTATGTGGTCACGCTGGACGAGTCGCGCGCCATGCACGTCGATGAGGACGCCGCCGCCGAGGCGCTGGAGGTGTTCGAGCGCATGCATGGCTGGAAGAAGACCGGAGGCTGGCGTGTGTATCGAATAACCACGCGCACCGCCTACGACGCCCTGGAACCATTGGCCGCCTGACGGCAAAGAAAAGAGCCGTCCCGGGGGGCTGGGGACGGCTCTTCATGCCCTTTGCTCAAAGGGACGGCTGGTGTCCCGCTTTGGGACAAGGATTCAACTCGCAGGGGAATTTCGGGTTCCGGCTGTCTTCGCTTCCGGCCCGCGATCGCCTCCTCTGCAGGCGCTGAGTGAAACGCGCCTCAAGAACCTTCGCGACAGCATTTTCACGTTAGGTTGTCGGCGGTGGAAGGTCTGCTTGCCACCGATAGCGGAATTCGTCCGCCCAACGTATTGGGGCCGCTGCATCCACCTCACGAACACCCACCCCCTTACCCATCCCGCCTTTTGCGCTAAGCTCCGCCGCCTGTGACCCCGCGGCGCGGGTGGTTCGCGCGACGGCGGGGCGTGGGGAGGCTGTGGCCATGGCGTCGCACAGGATCATTGCTTTGTTGGCGGCCGCGAGCGCGCTGGTCGCGGCCTCGCCGGCTCTGGCGCAGGGGCTGAAGGTTCGGCCCGGCACCGAGGTTGTCGAGGGGCCGGCCGGCTCGCTGCAGGATGTGGCCGCCCCGGCCCCGATCCTGGGCCCGAAGATTGTCGCCGGCTTCAAGCCGCCGCTGTTCAACGGCAAGCCCGACTTCACCGGGGTGTGGAACAACGAGACCCTGACCGGCATCGAGCGCTCTCCGGCGTTTGGATCGCGACTGATCCTGAACGATGCGGAGACCAGGATCATCGAAGGCGCCAACGACACCCTGCTGGCGCGGGCCAATGCGCCGACCAAGCCGGGGTCCACCGTCACCGACATCGAACACCTGGACTCCTGTTCGGGCGGCCGCTCCGGCGCGGCGCAGGTGTGCAACTACGATGCGGCCTGGACGGCGCCGGGCGAGCTGGTGATGCGCGTCAACGGCCAGCCGCGCACCTCGCTCTTGACCACGCCGGATGGCCGCTATCCCAGGGGCAAGCGCCAGGAGACCGCCTCGGCCCGTCAGCGCCGGGCGCAGGCGCAGACCGGCGAGGGCGAAGGGCCTGGGGCCAGCGCCGCCGAGCGCAACCGCGGTCCGCAGAACGACAACCCCGAGACCCGCGGCCTCGCCGAGCGCTGCATCGTCGTGCGCTCCGACCCGCCGATGTTCGACGGCCTCTACAACAACAACCACTTCTTCCAGATGACCAAGGACAGCGTGGCCATCGTCACCGAGATGATCCACGACACCCGCATCATCCGGCTCAATTCCAAGCACCGCACCGACGGGGTTCGGCCCTGGTTCGGCGACGCCATCGGCTGGTGGGAGGGCGACACCCTGGTGGTCGAGACCACCAACATGCCGGAGAGCCAGTCGTACCGCGGGTCGTGGGAGAACCTGAAGGTGACGGAGCGCTTCACCATGGTCTCACCGACGCGGATGAACTACCGCTTCGAGATCACCGACCCGACCATGTGGGACAAGCCGTGGGGCGGCGAGTACGAGTTCGTGCGCGGCCAGCGGATGTTCGAATACGCCTGCCATGAGGGCAACTACGGTCTGGAGAACATCCTCGCCGGCGCCCGGGCCGAAGAACAGGCGGCGCTGAAGCGATAGGGCGCGGCGGCCCCGATGGACGAGACGATCGGCCTGTTTTCCTACGGCACGCTGCAGCTGGCGTCGGTGCAGAGGGCGGTGTTCGGGCGGCTGATCGAAGGCGAGGCCGACGCCATGGTCGGCTGGACCCAGGTTCCGTTGCAGATCACCGATCCGGAGGTGATCCGGACCAGCGGCAAGGCCGTGCACACCATCGCCAAACGGACCGGCGACGCCGCCGACCGGGTGCCGGGCGTGGTCTATTTCATCACCGCCGCGGAACTGGCCGCCGCAGACGCCTATGAGGTCGACGCCTATGGGCGGGTGGAGGTGGAGCTGGCCTCCGGCCGGAGGGCGTTCGTGTATGTGGGCGCGCCGCCAGACTAGGCCTCGCTCAGCGGCCGCCCGTTGCGGGCATGCAGGTCGGCCAGCAGGGTGCGGACGGCCCAGCCGACGGCGACGCCCATCTGTTCGCCGGTCAGGTCCCATTGCTGGCGCATCTCGATCCAGGCCTGGCCGCCGGTCATCAGCTGGATGACGGCCGTGGCCATCACCGCCTCCTCTTCGGTCAGCCCCTTGGTGGCCGCGGCGGTGGAGGCGCGGAAGTCGCGGGCGCGCTTGTCCTTGACCGACATGCGGAGCGCCCGGCCCTGAGGCGTGGTGTGGACGACGCTGATCATGTCGGCGTTGGCGTCGAAGCGCCGGAAGAGATGCGGCACGGCGGCGAGCAGCTCGGCCTCGGTGGTCGGAAGCGGGGTGCGCAGCAGCGCGCTGTTGGTGCGCTTCCATAGCCCCGCCAGCAGGGCCTCGCGGTCGGGGAAGTGGCGGTAGACGGTCTGGCGCGAGACGCCGGTGCGTTTGGCCAGCGCGTCGTGGGTGATCCTGTCCATGTCGCCGGCGGCGATGGCCTCGACCATGGCGTCGACGATCAGCTCATGGGTCTGGGCCTTCTGGCGCTCGCGGAGAGAGGGGAGGGGCTCCATGGCGGCAGAATAACGAAATTGGGGGTTGTGACAATCTGTATAGTCATGTTACAAACTGTCACATCAAATTCTGATGCAAGCGAAGTCCGAAGGGGTACCCGCCGTGATCCACCACCTGTCCATCGCCGCGCGCGATCCGCAACGCGCCGCCACCGTCATCGCCGAGCTGTGGCGCGGCGAGGCCTTCCCCTTCCCGCCGGTGGCCAAGGGCTCGTGGGTGGCGATGGCCGGGGATGAGCGCAACACCACGCTAGAGGTCTATCCGTTCGGATCGGAGCTGGTGCCGGTAGACGGCGACCATGACTCGGAGGCGCGCGACAATCCCAATGTCAGCGGCTTTACCGCCACCCACTGCGCCATCGACACGCCGCTGAGCTATGACGAGGTGTTCGCCATCGCCGCGCGCGAGGGCTGGACGGCCAAGTACCGCAAGCGCGGCGGCCTGTTCGGGGTGATCGAGTTCTGGATCGAGGACCAGGTGCTTCTGGAGGTGCTGACCGCCGAGATGCAGGCCGAATATCTGCAGTGGGTCACGCCGGCGAACTGGCGGCGGATGATGGCCGCGGGCGGGCCTCCCAAGGCGGCGTAGCACCTTAACTATTGTCATCCCGGGCGAAGCGCAAAGCGCGCAGACCCGGGACCCAGGGGCGGCCGCCACATCAGATGGCAACCGCACTTTCAATCCAGTCGCCTGGGTCCCGGCTCTCCCTACGGTCGGCCGGGATGACAAGGTTGGTCGCTAGAACGGCGAGAACTGTTCGACGAGCGCCTGACCCGCGGGGGTTTTCTGCTGGCGGCTGATGTCGCCGCGGCCGCCGTAACTGATGCGGGCTTCGGCGATCTGGGTGTGCTTGATGGTGTTGGCGGCGCTGATGTCCTCGGGCCGCACGATGCCGGAGACGGTGAGCTGACGCATCTCGTTGTTGGTCCGCACCTCCTGGGTGCCCTGGATGACCATGTTCCCGTTGGGCAGCACCTGGGTGACGATGGCGGCGATGGTCAGGGAGATCTTTTCCTTGCGCGTCACCGAGCCGGAGCCGGACTTGGCGTGATCGGAGTTGGTTTCGATCATGTTCGAGGAGTCGTAGCCGCCCGGGAAGATCTTGCTGATCGAGCTCTCCAGACCGAAGAAATGCGGCACGCCGAGGCTGGACGACGAGGTGCGCGCGGTGTCGGTGGAGTTGGTGGTGGTCGCCGAGTCGTCGATGTCGATCTGCACGGTGAGGATGTCGCCCACCCGGCCGGCCCGCTGGTCGGCGAAGAAGGCGCGCGCGCCGGAGCGCCACAGGGAGTTGGCGGCGTGGGTGAAGGGGGCCGGCTCACGGGCCGAGACGAGGACGGTGTCCTGGCTGCGCGGGGTGAGCGCCGCCGGATAGCCCATCGGCGTGAGCTGCGGGCCGCGAATGGCCTCCTCGGCGGTGGTGCAGGCGGTGAGCGAGGCGGCGGTCAGGGCGAGAGCGATCAGGGTACGCATGACGGGTCCTAGCGGAGCGAGAGGAGCGAGGGGGTCAGTTCGGCGCGGATGCGGTCGGCCTCGGGGCCGACGACGGCGCGGCCAGGACCGGTGGCGACCGCTTCGATGGTCTTCTTCGAGGCGATGTTGATGACGCTGAAGGGCTCGCCCAGGGTGGCGGCTTCCAAGGCCTTGCCCTGCAGGGTCAGCACGATGCCGCCGGAGCGGAAGGCGACCTGGACCATGTCGTCCTTCTTGATCACCTGCGGCATGGCCAGGTCGCGGGCGGCGACGGCGACGCCGGCGCGCAGCGGCTTTTTGGCGGCCTTGCCGATGGCGGCCTCGGCGTCGCGCGGGGCGTCGGAAGGGACGGCGAAGTCGGCGACATCGCCCCAGGTCAGGTCGTCGGCGCGGACGATCTCGCCGGCGTTGAGGTTGCGGGCGTAGGTCAGCACCGACTTCATTGGCCCGGCATTTTGGGGCCCGGCGCGTTGGGCGCTCGCAGCGGGGGCGGGCGTGGCGGAAGCGCCGCCGTGGACGACGATCCGTTGCAGACCGGCCTCATTGTTCCAGTCGAGGCCGGCGGCGCGGGCCTGGCGCTGCACCAGGCCGGCGTCGAGGATGATGTTGGCGCCCGGCTGGGCGGCGGGGCCGACGACCACCGAGGCCGCGCGGCCGGCGCCCTCGAAGATGTCGCCCAGTGTCACCGAGCCTGAGGCATAGGCGTCCGACTTCAGCGTCACCGGCGCGCCGGCCAGCGCCGGGGTGGCGATCAGGGCGAGGACGAGGGCGAGCCTGCGGATCATGGTCAGGACTTCAGCTGGGCGGTGGCGGCCAGCATGTCGTCGGCGGCGGTGATGACCTTGGAGTTCATCTCATAGGCGCGCTGGGCGACGATCAGGGCCGAGATCTCGGTGACGGCGTCGACATTGGAGGCCTCGGTGTAGCCCTGCAGCAGCTTGCCCACGCCGGTGTCGCCCGGCGTGCCGATGGTGGCCGCGCCCGAGGCGCCGCTCTCGGCGAAGAGGTTGCTGCCCAGGGCTTCGAGGCCGCCCTCGTTGAGGAAGGTGGCGAGTTGCAGCTGGCCGACCTGGTTGGGCGCGGCGTTGCCGGGCTGGGTGACCTGCACCTGGCCGGTGGCGGAGATGGAGATGTCGGTAGCGTCGGCCGGAATGGTGATCGAGGGCTGGATCAGATAGCCGTCAGGCGTGCAGAGCTGGCCCTGGTCGTTGACCGACAGATTGCCGGCGCGGGTATAGGCGGTCTCGCCGGACGGCATCAGCACCTGGAAGTAGCCCTTGCCCTGGATGGCCATGTCCAGCTTGTTGTCGGTGCGGGTGGCCGAGCCCTGGGTCAGGATGCGGTAGGTCGAGCCGGCCTTGACGCCGGAGCCGATCTGCACGCCGGTCGGCACCACGGTGCCGGCGTCGGACGACTGGGCGCCCGGGCGGACCAGGCTCTCGTAGAGCAGGTCCTGGAACTCGGCGCGCTGCTTCTTGAAGCCAACCGTGTTCATGTTGGCGATGTTGTTGGAAATGACTTCGACGTTCAGCTGCTGGGCTTCCATGCCCGTGGCGGCGGTGCGCAAAGCTCTCATGACGGACTTCCTTAGGTCGTGACCTTGCCGAGCGTGTTGATCGCCTGGCGGTCGAGTTCAGCGGTCTGGTCGATCATTTTGGACATCCGCTCGTAGGCGCGGCTGACCTCGATCATGTTGGTGATCTGCAGGATCGGATTGACGTTGGAGCCCTCGGTCATCCCCTGGTGGATGATGACGCTCTGGGCTGGGCCCGCGGCGAGGTTGGACTTGTTGGCGTAGAGGCCGTCGCCGTCCTTCGAGAGGGCGGCGTTGTCGCCGAAGGAGACGGCGCTGAGTTTGCCCACCCGCTCGGTCCCCTGGCTGATGGTCCCGTCGCGGGCGATGTTGAGCGCGCCCTTCTTGACGTCGACGATGATGTCGCCGCCGTCGCCCTGCACCGGCTGGCCCTGCTTGGTGACCAGGCGGCCCTGGCTGTCGAGGCTGAAGCGGCCGTCGCGGGTGTAGCGTTCGCCAGCCGCGGTCTGCACCTTGAAGAAGCCGTCGCCCTCGAGGGCCACGTCCAGCTCGCCGCCGGTCTGGGTCAGCGCGCCCTGGCCGAAGTCGCGGCCCAGCGCCACGTCGAGCGCATAGTTGATGGTGGTCGGCCCGCCGTCGGGCGCAGGCGTCTGCACCGCGTTGGTCTTGACGATGAGATTCTCGACCTTGAAGGCGGTGGTGTCGGCGTTGGCGATGTTGTTGGCGACGATGTCCATCTGCCGCCGCAGAATCATCTCGCGGGAGAGGGCGACGTAGATCGGGTTGTCCATGGTCTCCTCCCTCCTGAGGGGCTGATGCGTTAACGCGACAATCCGTCCGTGCAAGCCGCGGGCCACACGAATTCCTCAACGATATCAATGAACATGATGGTTAACGCGGCGCCGGGTGAAAGAACGGCCCGGCAAAATCTGCCGCGGTTAAGAGAAGTTAAAAACCGATCCTTAACCATCCGGGGCCGATTGATCGCTGACACAGTCCAAAGAGGGGTTTGGCGGGCGCGCCATGGCCAAGAAGGAAAAGCCGGCGAAGGAAGAGGCCGAGGTCCCCGAGGGCGAAGCCGTCGAGGGCGCCGAAGCCGCTGAGCCGAAGAAGAAGAAGCTGCCGATCATGCTGATCGCCATCGCCGCCGGCGCGGTGGTGGTGCTGGGCGGCGGCGGGGCGACCGCCTTCTTCCTGCTGAAGCCCAAGCCGGTGCTGACCGCCGAGGCCAAGGCCAAGGAAGAGAAGGCCAAGGAAGCCGCCAAGAAGAAGAAGGAAAAGAAGGGCGAGAAGAAGGGCGAGGGCGGCGGCGAAAAACTGGCCGGCGTCGTCAAGGAAGGCCCCGACGGGGTCGTCTTCTACACCATGCCCGACCTGTCGGCGAACATGCAGACCCAGGACGGCCGGCCCTCCTACCTGAAGCTCAAGGTCACCTTCGAGCTGCCCAACGAAGACGCCGTTCCGACCATGGAAGAGAACATGCCGCGCCTGCAGGACATGTTCCTGACCTTCATGCGCGAGCTGCGTCATGAGGACGTGGCCGGCAGCCAGGGCAACTACACCCTGCGCATGGAGATCCAGCGGCGGGTCAACCTGGTGATCGCGCCGGCGAAAGTGAACTCCGTGCTTATCGAGGAGATGCTGGAGACCTGAGCGCTTGCTCGGGCCTCGCGTTTGACCCATGGCCGAACCCGCCCTCGACCAATCTGATGACCTGAACGGCGCGGCCGCCGACGACGCGGGCGAACCGGCGTGGGACGCCGGCGGCGAGGCGCAACCGGGCGCCGAGCGCATCCTCAACCAGGACGAAATCGACAGCCTGCTGGGCTTCGACCTGTCGGACGACGAGGGCTCGGAGCGGACCGGCATCCGGGCGATCATCAACTCGGCCCTGGTCTCCTACGAGCGTCTGCCGATGCTGGAGATCGTCTTCGACCGCCTGGTGCGGTTGATGACCACCAGCTTGCGCAACTTCACCTCCGACAACGTCGAGGTCAGCCTCGACAACATCTCCTCGATCCGTTTCGGCGACTATCTGAACTCGATCCCGCTGCCGGCCATCCTGTCGGTGTTCCGGGCCGAGGAGCTGGACAACTACGGCCTGCTGACCGTCGACTCGAACCTGATCTATTCCATCGTCGACGTCCTGCTGGGCGGGCGCCGCGGCACCGCGGCGATGCGCATCGAGGGCCGGCCCTACACCACCATCGAACGCGTCCTCGTTCAGCGGATGGTCGAGGTGGTGCTGGCCGACGCCAAGGCGGCGTTCGAGCCCTTGACCCAGGTGACCTTCAACCTCGACCGCCTGGAGACCAATCCGCGCTTCGCGGCCATCGCCCGGCCGGCCAATGCGGCGATCCTGGTCAAGTTGCGCATCGACATGGAAGACCGCGGCGGGCGCATCGAACTGCTGCTGCCCTATGCGACGCTGGAACCGATCCGGAAGATGCTGCTGCAGCAGTTCATGGGCGAGAAGTTCGGCCGCGACAACATCTGGGAAAGCCACCTGGCGACCGAGCTGTGGACCACGCAGATGGAGGTTCGCGCCGTCCTCGACGAGCAGCAGATCAGCCTCAGGAAGGTGCTCGATTTCAAGGTCGGCGACACCCTGATGCTGGGGGCGACGCCCGACAGCGTCATCCAGCTGCGCGCCGGATCGATCCCGCTGACCCACGGCCGCATGGGCCGCCGAAATCACGCCATCGCCGTGCGCGTCGAGGCGCCGCTGTCGCCGGCCGCCGCCCGCGCCGTCAAGGAGGCCAAATGAATTACGTTGCGCTCGGCCTGAACATCTTCCTGGCGGTGCTCTTGCTGGCGGCCCTGGCCATGGGCTGGCGGCTGGAGCGCAAGCTGCGCGGCGTGCGCGACAGCCAGGGGCTGTTCATCAAGGCGGTGGCCGACCTCGACAAGGCGACGGGGCGGGCTCACGCGGGCCTCGCCGAACTGCGCGCGGCCACCGACGAAGCCATCGACCTGCTGGGCGGGCGCATCGTGCGGGCCAAGGAAGCCGCCGACCGGCTGGACCGCAGCCTGGCCGAGGCCGAGACCATCGCCGCCCGCCGTCCTGCCGCCCCCGTCGCAGCTCCAGCCCCCCGGTCGACCGCCGAACCGCGCGGCATCCGTGAGGACGCCGTCTCCCCGACCAATCTGCGCGGCCTGCTGGAGCTGGCCGAACGCGCCCAGGCGGCCATCGAGGCGCACTCTCGCCAAGAAATTTTGGCGCGTCAGGCCGCGCCGGCGCTTCGCCCGACCGCACCGGTGCAGCGCCCGCCGCTGGCCGCGCGCCAGCGTCCGATGCTGGATGACGACCTGTTCGTCGGCGGAGGGGTGGGCTGATGCCGGTCCCGCGTCTGCTGCCGATCATCGCCGTCGCCATCGGCGGGGTGCTGGCCGTCAACGCCCTGGCCGGCGCCCGCAACCTGCCCGACCTGCTGTCGGCCTCGAAGGCCTTCGCCGAAGACGCCGTCGCCAAGGCCAAGGCGCCGAAGGCCGAGGCTAAGGCGACCAACGCGCTGCAGCTCGCCGCCAATTCGCCGCTGCCGCCAAGGCCGACGCCGGCCCAGGTGGCGGCTGCCCAGGCGCCGGGCGCCTGCAAGCCCACCGATGCGGCGATCGGCAAGGAAGCCGGCCTCTCGCCCGAACAGATGCGCCTTCTGGAAAGCCTGCAGGCCCGCCGCGGCCAGCTGGACGACCGCGAGAAGGCCATGGAGATGCAGCTCAACCTGCTGGCCGCCGCCGAAGCCAAGCTGGACAGCCGCGTCGCCGCGCTGAACGCGCTGAAGGCCGACATCACCGCCATGCTGGGCCAGGCCGACGCCAAGCAGAAGGCCGAGGCCGATCGCATGGTCGGCGTCTACACCACCATGGCCCAGTCCAAACCCAAGGAAGCGGCCAAGCAGCTGACCATCATGGACGACTCGGTGCGCCTGCCGATCGCGGCCGGCCTTTCGAACCGCAACCTGGCGACCATCCTCTCCAACATGCAGCCGGCCGACGCCAAGAAGCTCAACGAGGCCCTGGCCCACCGCTTCGAGAAGGACAAGGTCGACAGCGCCCGCGCCGCGCTGGCCAGCGCCGCCGCGCCGGCTCCCGCCGCGCCCGCACCGGCCGCCAAGCCCGCGGTCGCCAAGCCCGCGCCCACCGCCGCCAAGCCCGTCGACAAGCCTGCCGCCCCGGCCGCCAAGTCGGCGGACAAGCCGCTGGCCGCCGCCGATCCGGCCGCGAAGACCGCCGAGGCCTCGCCGCCCAAGCCGCGCAAGCCGCGTCCCAAGCCCGCCGCCAAGAAGCCCGATCCGGCCGACGGCGCCGCGCCGATGAAGACCGATCCGGCCGTCGACAAGCCGGCCGAGAAGCCCGCGACCGGCTAGATGACCCTGCGCGCCCTCCTTCGCAGCAGTGCGGCGGCCGCGGCGATCGCGGCCGTTGGCGCGCCAGGCGTCCAGGCGGCGCCGGAGGCTTCACCGCCGGTGAAGTCGGCCGTCGACGTGCGGGTGGCGCAAGCCTCTGAATTTTCCCGGGTAGAATTCCACTGGGCCGGCGGGGCGCGGGCCGCGGTCAAGCGCAACGATCAGACGCTGATCCTGCGCTTCAACCGGGCGGTCAAGCCGGACATCTCCCAGCTCAAGGTCTTTCCGGTCAAATACCTGAAGACCGCCGAGGCCGCCGTGGTCGGCGGCGCCGCCCAGGTCACCTTCACCCTCGGCGACGACGCCGACGCCAAGGTCGGCCAGGCGGACGGCGCGACCTACGTCAACTTCTTCGCCAAGAAGGTCGACCCCAAGGCCAAGGACGCCAAGCCGGCCGCCGAACCGCCGCCGCCGCAATCGACGCCGGTCGCCGCCAGCCGCCCTGATCCGGTTCCTGTCGGCGGCGTGGTCCACGTCGAGGGCGGCGTCTACACAGCCCGCTCGGAACTGCGCTTCCCGTGGAAGGCGCCGCTGGGCGCGGCCGTGTTCCGCCGCGGCGACGCGGTGTGGATCGTGTTCGACGCCAAGGCCAATCTGGACGTGGCCAAGATTCCACAGAACGCGCCGCAGTTCTCCCTCGTGCAGGTGGTGCAGGGGGCCGACTTCACCGCCCTTCGCGTCGCCAGCCCGACCGGGACCGCCGTCTCCGCCAAGGGCGAGGGCGCGACCTGGACGGTCACCTTCGGCCGCCCGGTCGATGAGACGCCGCCGGCGGCGATCAAGGTCTCCCGCGACCCGGAGGAGGTGTCGGCGACCCTGTCGGCCGCTGTGGCCGGGGCGACCCGCGTGGTCTGGTTCGACGATCCGGTGGTCGGCGACCGCATCGGCGCGGTTCCGGCCCTGGCTCCGTCCAAGGGCCTGAGCTCGCGCCGCGAATACGTGGAAATGGCGTTGCTGCCCTCGGCCCAGGGCCTGGGCGTCGAGCCCTATGCCGCCGACCTGGCGGTCTCCACGCAAGGCGAACTGGTCAAGATCGGCCGCCCGGCTGGCCTGGCGTTGTCGGCGGTCAGCAAGGGGGCCGGCGGCCTGACCGTCACCGGCGCGCCGCAGAAGGCCTCGATGCCGGCCCTGATCGACTCCGACAACTGGTCGAAGGTCGGGTCCGGCGGCTTCTTCGCACGCTACCACGCCCTGCAGGCCGCCGCCGCCGAAGAACAGCTCAAGGACGCCGATCCCAACGCCAAGAACGTGCCCACCGAGGCGCGCATGGCGCTGGCCCGCTTCCTGATCGGCTCTGATCTGTCCTACGAGGCCATCGGTTCATTGAACGCCCTGGCGCGGAAGCATCCCAGCGTCCTGGCCGACCCCGAATTCCGCGGCCTGCGCGGCGCCGCCAAGGTGATGGCCGGGCGCTTCGCCGAGGCCTCCGTCGACCTCGGCGCGCCGCAACTGACCAACGATCCCTCCAGCGCGCTGTGGCGCGGCTATATCGCCGAACGCACCGGCCAGTTCGACGAGGCCCGCAAGGCCTACACCCAGGGCTATCAGGCCATGAACCTGGTTCCGTCCGCCTGGCGGTCGCGGTTCGGACGCTCGGACGCCACCGCGGCGCTCGCGCTGGGCCAGCTCGATGTCGCCCGCAGCCAGATCGCCATGGCCCTGGGCGCCAAGGCCGGCCCCTACGAGGAGCTGGCGGTGCGGCTGGTCCAGGCGCGCCTGTTCGAGGCCGAGCACGACGTCAATCGCGCCATCGCCGTCTATGACGCGGTGGCCACCGTGCGGCTGGGTTCGCTGGCCGCGCCGGCCATCCTGCACGCCACCGAGCTTCGCCTGGCCCAGGGCAAGATCAATCCGCAGGCGGCCGCCGACATCTATGACAACCTGCGCTACCGCTGGCGCGGCGACGCCACCGAGTTGGACACGGTGCGGGCGCTGGGCACGCTCTACGTCAGCCTGGGGCGCTACCGCGAGGCGCTGACGGCGCTGCGCAGCGCCGGCCAGCGCCTGCCCGACCTGCCGCAGGCGCAACTGCTGCAGGCCGATCTCAACCAGGATTTCCGCGCTCTGTTCATCGACGGCGGGGCCGACGGCATGGAGCCGGTGCAGGCTCTGTCGCTGTTCTTCGACTTCCAGGAACTGACCCCTGTCGGCGCCGAGGGCGACATGATGGTCAGGAAGCTGGCCCGTCGCCTGGTCGACGTCGACCTCCTGGACGACGCCGCGCGCCTCCTTCAGTACCAGGTCGAGAACCGCCTCGACGGCGTGCCCAGGGCCCAGGTCGCCACCGATCTGGCCACCATCTACCTGATGAACCAGAAGCCGGAAGCGGCGCTGAACGCCATCAACCTGTCGCGCACCACCGTCTTGCCGACGGCGATGAACGTGCAGCGCCGATTGCTGAGCGCGCGGGCGCTGCTGGCGCTGGGCCGCTTCGACCAGGCGCTGGAATTCATAGAGACCGACAAGAGCGCCGAGGCCCAGGATCTGCGCGCCGACATCAACTGGAAGCAGAAAAACTGGGCCGCGTCCGGGCCGCTGTTCGAAAAGTCGCTGGGCGAACGCTGGAAGAACCAGGCGCCCCTCACCGCCGACGAGGAGGCCAAGCTGCTTCGCGCCAGCGTCGCCTACAGCCTGGCCGGCGACAATGCCGCTCTGACCCGCCTGCGCACCCGCTTCGATCCGTATGTGGATGGCGCCCATTCGCCGGAAGCGCTGCGCGTGGCGCTGGCCGGCGCCGACGCCATCAAACTGCCGGCCTCCGACTTCGCCCGCATCAGCGCCGACAACGACAGCTTCTCGGCCTGGGTGATCAAGATGAAGCAGAAGCTGCGGTCGGAACCGGTGAAGGGCGTCCCGGCGAAGCAGGCGGCTGCCGCCGGGCCGGCGAAGGGGTAAGCCTTCTCCTCTCCCTCTGGGAGAGGTGGCCTTTCGAGTGAAACGAGAAAGGTCGGTGAGGGCGCGTGTGGCCAGCTCCGACACGGGCCCTCATCGTCACCTGTCGCAAGAGCTCCAGGCGACACTTCTCCCATAGGGAGAAGAGAGGAGTCCTACCCCGTAATCGCCGGGTGCTGGAAGCTTTGCACCAGGGAGCCGGCGACCAGGCGCCAGCCGTCGACGAGGACGAAGAAGATCAGTTTGAAGGGCAGGCTGACGACCACGGGGGGGAGCATCATCATGCCCATGCTCATCAGGACGCTGGCGACGACCAGGTCGATGACCAGGAAGGGGACGAAGAGCAGGAAGCCGATTTCGAAGGCGCGCTTCAGTTCGCTGATCATGAAGGCCGGGGTGACCACCTGCAGCGGCGTATCGGCCAGTTTGGCGGGTTTCTGGATCTTCGACAGGCGCACGAAGAGGGCGAGGTCCTCGCGATCGACCTGGCCGAGCATGAAGGTCTTCACCGGGGCGCCGGCGGCCTGGAAGGCGGCGGGAAGCTCCATCTGCTTGTCCAGCAGGGGTTTGACGCCGGCGGTGTAGGACTGCTCGAAGGTCGGGCCCATGACGATGGCGGTGAGGAACAGCGCCAGGGAGACGATCACCGCATTGGGCGGGCTCTGCTGCAGGCCCAGCGCCGTGCGCAGCAGCGAGAGCACCACGACGATGCGCACGAAGCTGGTGGTCATGATGACGATCGAAGGCGCGAGGCTCAGCACCGTCATCAGCCCGATGAGCTGGACCACGCGCTCGGTCAGGCCCTGGCCGTTGCCGAGGTCGATGTTGACGGCTTGCGCCGCGGCGATGGCCGGGAAGACCAGGAAGCACAGCGTGGTGATCAAGGACAGCGACAGCGCCCGCTTGAGTTCCTCACGGGTCGGCATCTGAATGATCGAGGGCAGCTTGCGGCGGACCATCAGGCGGCCTCCGCCTTGCTGTCGGAAATCACCCGGCCTTCGCCCAGCAGGATCAGCTTTTCCTGGCCGTCGAGGCTGACCAGCACCAGACGGCGGCTGGGGTCGAGCAGCATGGATTCGATCACCGCCAGGCGCCTGGGCCCGCGCGTCGGCTGCATGCGCTTGAAGACGTCGGGGCCGAACCTGCGGAAGGCCACCACCGCCAGGCCGAACAGGCCCAGAGTGACGGCCAGTGCGAAGAACCCGCGGATGAGGTCGGCGAACGGCATGGGGCGGAAAAGACTCAGGAAAAAGCGCTGGCCTCCATGTCTGAATGAAGAGGGTTAAGTCGCGATTAACCCTGTTCGTTCACGATTTGCCGGTCATGAACCTGGACGATATTCCGCTGTTTTCGATGCTGCGCAGCCGGTTGGGCTATCTCAACCAGCGCCAGCAGCTTGTCGCCCAGAACATCGCCAACGCCGACACCCCCAACTACACGCCGCGCGACCTCTCCGGCTTCAGCTTCAAGGCCCATATGGACAGCCAGGGGCCGGTGGCGACCTCGTCGATCGGCGGCTCGGCCCCGCACCTTCTGAAGACGACCACCTCGGCCGGCGGCGCCCAGGGCCCCGGCGGCCTGGGCTGGAAGGAACAGCGCAAGCCCGACTCCGAGACCACCCTGGACGGCAACCAGGTCGTGCTCGAGGACCAGATGATGAAGATGAGCGAGGCGCGCATGGATTACGACGCCGCCATCGGCTTCTACCAGAAATCACTCAGCCTGATCCGCATGGCGGTCAGGCCGCCCGGCAAGTAGGGGAGGGCTGATCCATGCCTGACGTGAAGGCGACCTCTTCCGGCGCCGCCATGGCCGTGGCGGCCTCGGCGCTCCGCGCCCAGCAGTCGCGCATGCGGGTGATCGCCGAGAACCTGGCCAACGCCAATTCGGTGGCGCAGGTGAAGGGCGGCGACCCCTACCGCCGGCAGGTGCCGGTGTTCACCACCCAGCACCTGGGCAACGGCGTCGACGGGGTGACCATGTCGCGCGTGCTGCCCGACAACACCGACTTCAAGAGCGAATACGATCCGGGCCACCCCTCGGCCGACGCCAAAGGCTATGTGAAGACGCCCAACGTCGATCCGCTGATCGAGGCCCTGGACATGCGCGAGGCGCAGCGCGCCTATGAAGCCAACCTCAATGTCATCGAAACCGCGCGCTCCATGCAGCAGCGCACGCTCGACCTGCTGAAACGCTGATGTCCTCGGTCGAACGCCTGATGTTCATCCTGTCGCGGACCCTGAGCTTCGGCGTCAGCGCGGCGATCACCATGTTCTCCATCCTGCGGCTGAAGGGGCGTATCTGAACCATGGCCATCGCGCCCTTTTCCGCCGCCGTTCACGCCTATACCTCGGCGGCCAACCTGTCTGGAACCGCCGCCGGCGGGGCCGCCAAGGAGGCGGCCGGGACCGGCTTTGGGCAGATGCTCAACCAGGTGCTGACCGACACTGTCCACAATACCCGCGCCGCCGAGCAGGCGATGTCCAACCAGGTCGCCGGCAAGGCCGAGCTGATCGACGTGGTGACGGCGATTTCCTCAGCGGAATCAAGCCTGGAGACGGTGATGGCGATCCGCGACCAGGTGATTTCCGCCTACCAGGAAATCCTGCGGATGCCGATCTAGGGGCGTGGCCCGAACCGTTAACGGAGCAACCCGCCGTTAACCATAAACCGCCACTCTGGCGGCCTGTCTTTAAGAGGACTCTTCCGTATGAGCGGCGCCGAAGTTCTGGACGTCGGGCGCGAGGCGCTTTGGCTGACCATTCAGATGTCGGCGCCGATGCTGATCGTCGGCCTGGTGGTCGGCGTGGCCATCGGCCTGTTCCAGGCCCTGACCCAGATCCAGGAAGCCACCCTGGTCTATGCGCCCAAGATCGTCGCCATCTTCGTCTCCCTGCTGGTCTTCCTGCCGCTGATGGGCTCGCTGATGTCGGGCTTCATGAGGAACATCGCCGCCCGCATCGCCGGCATGTAGGCGATGGAGCACTACGCCACCGCCCAGCAGGTCTATGCCGCGGGGATGATCTTCGCCCGCATCGGGACGATGGTTATGCTGCTGCCGGGGATCGGCGAGCAGGTGGTGCCGCCCAGGGTCCGGCTGTCGTTCGCCTTATTGCTGGCCATGACCCTGACGCCGATCGCGGCGGCCGCCATCGGCCCGCTGCCGACCGACGGCTTCACGCTGCTGGGCCGGATCATCCATGAGAGCCTGATCGGGCTGATGTTCGGGGCCATCCTTCGGCTGTTCCTGGCCTCACTGGCGGTGGCCGGCGAGGTGGTGTCGATCCAGACCACGCTCAGCTTCGCGCAGACCGCCAACCCGATGCAGGCCCAGCCCGGCGAAAGCCTGGCCGCGTTCCTGGCGCTGATGGGGGCGACGCTGATCTTCTCCACCGGCCTGCACCACCAGTTCATCGAGGCCATGGTCGGGTCCTACCAGGTGTTCCCGCCGGGCAAGGCCTTCCCCACCGCCGACGCCGCCCAGCTGGCGGTGCAGACGGTCGGCAAGTCGTTCGCCCTGGGGGTGCAGCTGGCCGCCCCGGTGATCGTCTTCGCGCTGGTCTTCAACATCGCCACCGGCCTGGTCGGCCGGGTGATGCCGCAGTTCCAGGTGTTCTTCGTCGCCAGCCCGTTGAGCGTGCTGCTCGGCCTGTCGATCTTCACCTTGAGCCTCGGCGTCATCGGCATGGTCTGGATCAACCGCTACGAGTCGCTGCTCTCCATCTTCCGGCGCGGGGGATAGGGGATGGCGGACACCGAAGACGGCGCTTCCCGCACAGAAGAGGCGACACCGCACAGGCTTGAGGAAGCCCGCCGCAAGGGCGATGTCGCCAAGACTCCGGACCTGCCGCAATGGGCGTCGCTGGCCGGGGCGTTCGGCGTGCTGCTGGTGGCCGGCGGCTATCTGATGCAGCAGCTGGTCGCCCAGCTGACGCCGTTCCTGAGCCACTCGGGCGATCTCATCCTGTCGAACGGCGGCGGGCAGATGGTGCTGCGCCAGGCGGCCGGCGCCTCGGCGCCGATGCTGATCAGCGTGATGGCCGCCGCCGGCCTGGCTGGCGCCTTTGGCCACGTCATCCAGCACGGCTTCCTGTGGAACCCGTCGAAGCTGGCGCCCGATCTGAGCAAGCTCAATCCGATGACCGGGCTGAAGCGGATGTTCGGCGTCGACAGCCTGGTGCAGTTCCTCAAGACCCTGCTCAAGGTCTGCTGCGTGGGCTTCGTCGCCTGGTACGTGCTCAAGCCCCACGCCATGGAGCTCAGCAACCTGGCCTCGATGGAGCCGATCGCCATCGTGCCGGCGCTGGCGGACCTGCTGAAGGGACTGTTCTATGCGATCCTGGCGCTCCTGGGCGTTACCGCCGGCATCGACTGGCTGTGGCAGCGCTACCGCTTCACGGTGCGCATGCGGATGACCCGCGAGGAGGTCAAGGAAGACTACCGGCAGTCGGAAGGCGATCCGCACGTCAAGGCCAAGCTCAAGCAGATGCGCCTGGAAAAGGCCAAGCGGCGGATGATGCAGAACGTGCCCAAGGCGACGGTGGTGGTGATGAACCCGACCCACTATGCGGTGGCGCTGCGCTACGACGCCGAGGAGACGCCGGCCCCGCTGTGCGTGGCCAAGGGCCTGGACGACCTGGCGCTGAAGATCCGCGCCGTGGCCGAAGAGGCGGGCGTGCCGATCATCGAGGACCCGCCGCTGGCGCGGTCTCTGTATGCAGCGGTGGACATCGACGACGTCATTCCGCCGCATCACTATGAGGCGGTGGCCAAGATCATCGGCTTCATCATGAACGGCGCGCGGCGGGCGGAATCGACCCGCGCGCGGCCTTTACGCTGAGTCACGATAGAGTTGCGCAGGTTCGATGACTGATTCGACGAGGGACTTAAGGCCGATGGCGGCTCAGGAGCCCAAGGCTGTAGGCCGCGACCGGCGCTTCGACGTCCTGATGGGAGGCGCGGCGCTGATGCTGCTGCTGGCGGCGGCCTTCGGCGCCTATCCGGCGCTCAAGGCCGGTCCGGCGACGGCGGGCGGCCTGTTGCTGCTCGTCGGCCTGGCCGGGATCACGATCCTGGCCCTGCTGGCGTTCGGGCAGATCGGGTCGCAGCGGACCGAGGAGGCCGGCGACGCCTTCCTCGACGCCCTGGAGGAGCCGTCGGCCATCGCCGCCGCCGACGGCCGTATCCTGGCCGTCAACGCCGCCTGGACGCGCGACATCGGCGCCTCGCGGCGCCTGCCCAAGGGCGGGGCCGGGCCGACCCTGTTTTCGGCCTTCACCGCCGCCCGCAAGGGAACGCCCGGCCACGCCGCCCTGAAGTCGCTGACCGGCGAGCGCGACGCCACCATTTCGCTTTTGGACGATCGCCGCTTCCTGGTCCGCGCCATCGCCGCCGAACCGCTGCAGCTGGAAACCTCCTCGACGGCCGAGGCCGCGGCCGAACCGGCGCCGGAACTGGCCGCCAAGGCGCCGGTGATCGAGGCCCTGCCCATTGAACTGGACGCCTTTGCCGAGGCGGCGCCGTTCGGGGCGGCGCTGCTGTCGGGCGAGGACCCGTTCGAGGCGGTGATCTCCGAGGCCAATGGCGCGCTCGCGGAAATGGCCGGCGACAAGGTGCAGGAGGGCGCTCCGTTCGGCGACCTGATCGAAACCGCCTCGCGCCTGGAGGCCCAGGCCAAGGCCCGCGACGCCCGCGGCGCCCCCATCGAGGTCAAGCTGGCCGCCGACCCGACCCGCATCGCCCACCTCTACCTCACCCGCCGCGAGGGCGGCTTCGTCGCCTATCTGGTCGATGTCTCGGCGCAGAAGCAGATCGAGCTGCAACTGGCGCAGTCGCAGAAGATGCAGGCCATCGGCCAGCTGGCCGGCGGCGTCGCCCACGACTTCAACAACCTCCTGATGGCCATCGAGCTGCGCATCGACGAGCTGCTGCAGCGGCATCCGGTGGGCGACCCGTCCTACGAGGGGCTGAGCCAGATCCGCCAGACCGGGGCGCGGGCCGCCGACCTGGTGCGCAAGCTGCTGGCCTTCTCGCGCAAGCAGACCGTGCAGCGGGTGACGCTGGACGTCGGCGAGCTGATCAGCGAGTTCCAGGTGCTGCTGGGGCGGCTGCTGCCCGAGGACGTCAAGCTGGACACCCACTACGGCAAGAACCTGCCGCAGGTGCGGGCCGACAAGAGCCAGCTTGAGACGGCGGTGATGAACCTGGTGGTCAACGCCCGCGACGCGGTGCGCGGCCAGTCGGGCGGCGGGGTGATCCGCATCGAGACCGCGCGCCTGGCCAAGGCCGAGGCGGTGGCCAGAGGCTATGCCGACCCGCGTGCGCCCAACGCCGAGGTGGCGATGATCGAGGTCGCCGACAACGGCCCCGGCATCCCGCCGGAGGTGCTGAGCGCCATCTTCGATCCCTTCTTCACCACCAAGCCCTTGGGCGAGGGGACGGGGCTGGGGCTTTCCACCGTCTACGGCATCGTCAAGCAGGCCGACGGCTGGATCCACGTGGAATCCAAGGTCGGGCACGGCGCCGCCTTCCGCATCTTCCTGCCGGTCTATGTGCCGCCGGCGGCGGTGGCCCCGGCGCCCGCGCCCGAGGCCAAGCCCAAGGTGGTCGCCCGCGACCTCTCCGGCGCCGGCCGCATCCTCTTCGTCGAGGACGAGGACGCCGTGCGCGGCGTCGCCGCCCGCCTGCTGCGGGCCCGCGGCTATGAGGTCATCGAGGCCGCCGACGGCGAGGAGGCGCTGCTGCTGTGCGAGGAGCACGCCGGGGCCATCGACCTGATGATCTCCGACGTCATCATGCCGGGCATGGACGGGCCGACGTTGCTGAAGAAGGCGCGCGGCTATCTGGGAACGGCGCCGGTGATGTTCATCTCCGGCTATGCCGAGGCGGACTTCTCCAACACCCTGGAGGGCGAGGAGGGGGTGACCTTCCTGCCCAAGCCGATCGACATCAAGACGCTGGCCGAGAAGGTCAAGCAGCAGCTGCAGGCGGCCTAGTTGTCACGCCGCCGTCGGCCGCGCAACGCCCAGCGGGCGGCGACGATGATCACCGGGGCGACCAGCACCACGACCCAGGTGAGTGGATCGGTCAGCGAGATGCTGAGCGCCGTCACCGGCGCGCGTTAAGCGAACGTCCCGCCCTTGCGCATGGCCTTCATGTCCGGGAGCTTGGCGCCTTCCAGGTCGACGCCCAGGGCCTGCACCAGGCCGGAGTAGATCTCCTCCTCGGTCATCGTCCGCTTGGGATCGGGACGGCCGGTGAGGGGATCGAAGCCGTAGGTCATCAGAGTGTTGGGGTCGACGCCGCCCAGCACCTTGCCGCCGTTGGCCAGCGGGGAGACGACCAGGAAGCCGTTGTTGAGCTCGTGGCCGCTGCCGAAGGTCATGGCGTTGTCGGGGCGATTGCGCGAACGGCCGAACTCGGTGGGGAAGTACATCATCGAGCGGTCCCAGTAGCTCTGGCCGTTGGCGAACTCCTCGTTCTTCAGGAGGGTGATCAGCTTGTCGGCGACCTTCAGCTGGCGGTCCCACATCAGGGCCTGAACCTCGCGGTTGGCCTGGTGGCTGAAGTCGAAGGAGATCGGGGTGTTGACGATGTCGCCCTCGCCCAGTCCGCCCATGCCCAGCGTGACGCCCTTCTTGAACACGGCGCTGCCGTTGGGGCCGATGGTGACAGTCACCGAGACGCCCTGGCGCAGCAGCAGGAAGGCCAGAGCCGCCTGGGCTTCGAGGGGGTCGAAGTCGTAGTTGGGGAAGGCGGTGCGCACCTTCTGCGCCAGTTCGGAGCTCTTCAGGCCGTTGGCCGACAGCGGCATCTTCTCCGAGTCCGGGAACATCATCAGCTTGGTGATCAGGTCCAGCTGCTCGATCGACTTGAGGCTGTCGCCGCGCAGGCCCTCCCAGTGCTTGATGCGCTTAGCCTGGCCGAAGGTGCGGGTGAAGTCGGAGTTGGCGTCGAGGTCGTTGTTGCGCAGCGCACGCGCCGCCTCGAAGTGCTCGCGGCCGGGCGCGCCGGGGATGCCGGCGTAGCCGTCCAGGCTCATCGGCCACAAGGCCGGCGTCGGCGCCTTCTCGCCGAAGGCGTAGGCGGGAAGGGTGGTGTCGCTGCCGCGTTCGGTGAAGCCGACGCCATTGACCATGTGCACGTTGGGGATGGCGTAGCCGGCGCCGTAGGTGAGCGCCACCGCCTCCTGCAGGGTGCGGCCCTTCCAGGCGGCGTTGCCGTTGATCGAGCGCTGCTGACCGACGAAGTGGTTCACGCTCGAACCCGTTTCGGTAACAACCATCATGTCCTTGCCGTGCTTCTTGACGAAGTTCGACTGGTTGGCGGTGAACGAGGCCGGGATGGCGCCGATGGTCTTCGACTTCAGGTCGATGGCGCGGAACTCGCCGATCGTCTGGACCATGTCGTCCTTGTAGACATTCATCTTGGCGGCGTTTGAGCTTTCGGACTCACGCACGGCCATGAAGCTGTCGACCAGATTGGCGCCCCCAAACGAGGACAGCACGATCAGGAAGCGCGGGTCCTTGGTCCGCTCGCGGCGGACCTCGGCGGCCTGGGCGGCCTCGGCCATCGAGCCGAAGCCGGCGGCGGCGAGGGCTGCGCCGGTGGTGAGGACGTTTCTGCGATTGAAGTGGGTCATCGGTGAGGGTCCGGTTCCGGTCGAGCGATCAGTAGAAGATGTTTTCGGTGGACGAGGCGGTGGCGAAGCAGGAGAGCGTCACCCAGTCCTTGGCGGCGTCGGGGTTGGGCTTGCCCTGCTTGACCGCGACCTGGTCGTAGAAGCCGGTCATCCTGGCCGTCTCCGACGCGGTCGGGGTGCGGTTGAGGATGCGGTCGTAGACGACGGCCGTGGTCGACTTCAGCCAGCCCTTGCTGGCCTTGCCCCTGGGCGCGTTCCTCAGCAGGAGCGCGTGCTTGGGATCGTCGATGTCCAGCTTCACGCGATTGACGCAGGCGCGGAGCGCCAGGCGGTCGACGGCGATCGGCGCGGTCATCGCCTCTTCTTCCAGCGGGGTGTTGACGCCGAGGTTCTCGGCCTCGGTGCCGCCGAGGACGATGCGGAAGGCGTCCTTGAAGCAGTCGTACTGCCCCAGTTCCTTGCAGATGCTGTCGCGCGGGATTTCCAGGGCCGAGGACAGGTCGCCGAGGAAGCGTTCGCCGTCCTTGAACTTGATCTTCGGGTCCAGCGAGACCGGCGGGCCGGCGTTGTCGGCGG